>Ga0307406_10001053_pt1 | contig 15373 bp, 17 predicted proteins | sample 322Cmetagenome_3_FD_203706 | JGI IMG/M metagenome (GOLD analysis project Ga0307406, IMG submission 203706) | Maize rhizosphere microbial communities from greenhouse at UC Davis, California, United States - 322HYB-C-2 | ecosystem: Host-associated > Plants > Roots > Rhizosphere > Soil | place... | reverse complement strand
CCTGGCGCCCTGGCTCGCACGGGTCGCGCAGCGCAATGCCCCGGCGCTGCTGGGCGGCATCGGCATCGTGTCGACCTTCGTCGCCCTCGTGGTGGTCGTGCTGATCCCCCGGGCAGGACTCACGATCGGCGCGCCCTGGTGGACGTGGATCATCGCGCCGGTGATCGTCTGGCTCGTCACGGCGCTCGCGACCCTGTTCCTGCCGATGCTCTTCATCAAGAAGAAGGTCGCCGACCGTCGGAGCTGAGCCCGATCCGGCTAGATGAAGTACTCGGGTGCTGTGAGCACGGACTTCGTGTCCTCGCCGGGCGTCCGCTTGCGCGGCTTGGCGGGGATGCCGACGAGCACCGAGTCCTCGGGGGCGTCCTGAGTGACGACGGCGTTGGCGCCGACCACCGACCCTGCGCCGACCGTGACCGGCCCGAGGATCTTCGCCCCTGCCCCGACGGCGACACCGTCACCGAGCGTGGGGTGGCGCTTGCCCGCGTCGCGGGTACGGCCGCCGAGGGTGACGCCGTGGTAGAGCATCACGTCGTCGCCGATCTCCGCCGTCTCGCCGATCACGACGCCCATGCCGTGGTCGACGAAGAAGCGGCGTCCGATGGTCGCCCCCGGGTGGATCTCGATGCCGGTGAGCCAGCGCGTCACCTGGGAGCCGGCCCGGGCGAGGAACCGTACGCGTCGCACCCAGAGCGCATGCCAGACGCGGTGCGCCCAGATCGCGTGGAGTCCGGGGTAGAGGAGCGCGATCTCGATGCCCGAGCGAGCCGCGGGGTCGCGGAGCTTCGCGGCGGCGACGTCCTCCCGCACACGGGCGAAGAAGGTGCCGACCCGGCGGAGGACCCGCGGGACGAGCTGCGACGGGGAGCCCGGGTGAGAGTGCGGCGCGCTCATGCTGCGTCCTCCCGCAGGTGCGCGTAGAGCGCGGTCGAGAGGTAGCGCTCGCCGGCGTCGGGGACGATCACGACGATGCGCCGCCCCGCCGCTTCCGGACGGGCGGCGATCTGGAGTGCCGTCCAGACGGCGGCGCCGGCCGACATGCCGGCGAGGATGCCTTCGCGGGTCGCCAGCTCGCGAGCCACGCGGATCGCGTCGTCGAACTCCACGTCCGAGATCTCGTCGACGACGGACCGATCCAGCACGTCCGGCACGAAGTTCGGACCGATGCCCTGGATGCGGTGACCGCCGGCGCGTCCCTCGCTGAGCACGGGGGAGTCCTTCGGCTCGACGAGCACGATCTTCACCTCGGGGTTGCGCTCCTTGAGCACCTGGCCGACGCCGGTGATCGTGCCGCCGGTACCCGACCCCGCGACGAACCAGTCCACGCGGCCCTCGGTGTCGCGCCAGATCTCCTCCGCGGTGGTGCGCCGGTGGATGGCGGCGTTGGCGGCGTGTTCGAACTGACGTGCGAGCACCGCTCCCGGGGTCTCCGCCACGATGCGCCGGGCGGTGTCGACCGCCTCGGTCATGCCCTTGTAGGGGTCGGTGAGCACGAGCTCGGCGCCGTAGGCCTTGAGCAGCGTGCGGCGCTCCTTCGACATCGAGGCGGGCATGGTCAGGACGACCTTGTACCCGCGCGCGGCCCCGATCAGCGCCAGCGCGATGCCGGTGTTGCCGCTCGTGGACTCGACGATCGTGCCGCCGGGCGTCAGCTCACCCGATGCCTCGGCCGCCTCGATGAGGGCGTAGCCGAGCCTGTCCTTCACACTCGCGCCCGGGTTGTAGAACTCGAGCTTGACGAGGACCTCGGTGCCTTCGGCGAGATCGCGGGTGAGCCTGTTCAGGCGAACGAGCGGGGTGTCGCCGAAGGCGCTGGTGATGTCGGGGTGGATGCCGGGCACGTGTCGGTTCAGTCCTCGCGCAGGTGCTCGTAGAGCGCCGTCGACAGGTAGCGCTCGCCGAACGACGGGACGATGACCACGATGTTCTTGCCGGCGGCCTCGGGGCGTGCGGCGACCTGCAGCGCGGCCCAGATCGCGGCGCCCGACGAGATGCCGACGAGGATGCCCTCCTTGGTGGCCACCTCGCGCGCCGTGGTGATCGCGTCGTCGAAGGCGACGTCGACGACCTCGTCGATGACGCCCTGATCGAGGATCGGCGGGATGAAGTTCGGGCCGATGCCCTGGATCTTGTGGGGTCCGGGGGTGCCCTTGGTCAGGAGGGGCGAGTCGGCCGGCTCGACGGCGACGACCTTCGCCTCGGGGAGGCGGTCCTTCAGTACCTGTCCGACGCCCGTGATCGTGCCGCCCGTGCCGATGCCGGCGACGAAGTAGCCGATCTCGCCGTCGGTGTCGCGGATGATCTCCTCCGCGGTGGTCTTCCGGTGGATCTCGACGTTGGCCTGGTTCGCGAACTGCTTGGCGAGCACGGCTCCCGGAGTCTCGCCGGCGATGCGCTCCGCCTCGGCGACGGCCCCCTTCATGCCCAGTGACGGGTCGGTGAGCACGAGCTCCGCGCCGTAGGCCTTCAGCAGCAGGCGCCGCTCGACCGACATCGACGACGGCATCGTGAGGATCACCTTGTAGCCGCGTGCGGCGCCGACCATCGCCAGCGCGATGCCCGTGTTGCCGCTGGTGCCCTCGACGATGGTGCCGCCGGGCTTCAGCTCGCCCGAGGCCTCGGCGGCGTCGACGATCGCGATGCCGAGGCGGTCCTTGACGGACGAGGCGGGGTTGTAGAACTCGAGCTTCGCCAGCACGGTGCCCGGGAGGCCCTCGGTGACCCGGTTGAGCTTCACCAGGGGGGTGTTGCCGAATGCGCTCGTGATGTCGGGGTGGATGCCGGACATGGCCTGCCTTTCGTGCGGGTGTGCGGGTCGGACCAGCCTACGGCGGCGGGCTGGGAGGACGACCTATGTGACGATTCTTCACGATTAGGCTGGACGCGCCCATGAGAACCATCGACGATCCGCGCGCGCCCGCGCGCCTGAGCGAGCTGCTGCGCGCGGCGACGGCGACCCTCGCCGCCGCCGGCGTGCCCACGCCCGACGTGGACGCCGAACTGCTCGCGGCCCACGTCTTCGGTCTGTCGCGTGGCGCGCTCGCCGCCGCCGCGCTGCGCGGCGACCCGGTTCCCGAGACCGACCTGCGTGCGTGGGACGAGCTGATCGCCCGGCGGGCCGCTCGCGAACCCCTGCAGCACCTCACCGGCGTGGCTCCGTTCCGCCACCTCGAGCTGCGCGTCGGCCCCGGCGTCTTCGTTCCGCGGCCCGAGACCGAGATGGTCGCCCAGCTGGCCATCGACGCCCTCCGGGCCGCCGCGTCGCCCGCGCCGATCGCGGTCGACCTCGGCACCGGATCCGGCGCGATCGCGCTCTCGATGGCGACCGAGGTGCCGCACGCGCGGGTCTTCGCCGCGGAGAACTCGGTCGACGCGTTCGTGTGGACCAAGGAGAACTTCGCCCTTCACGCGCCCGGCGCGAAGCTCGCCTTCATCGATCTCGCCGTCGCGTTCCCCGACCTCGACGGCACGGTGTCGGTGCTCGTGTCCAATCCGCCCTACGTGCCCGACGACGCGATCCCGCGGGATCCGGAGGTGCGGTACTGGGATCCGCCGGCAGCCCTGTACGGCGGCGCCGACGGCCTGGACGTCGTGCGGCAGCTCTCCACCGTCGGACAGCGCCTGCTCCACCCGGGCGGGTCGCTCGTCATCGAGCACGGCGAGTGGCAGGGGGCGGCGATCCGCGACCTCCTGACCGCCGACGGGTGGCGCGCGGCGGCCACCCACCCCGACCTCACGATGCGCGATCGCGCCACCACGGCCATCCGCGCCTGACGCGTCGTCCCCTGTCACAGGGACCACGTGCACAGGGACCACGGTGCACAGGGACCACGGTGCACAGGGACCACGGTGCACAGCGACCACGGTGCACAGGGGACCCCGAGCCGGCGACCGTAGACTGGAGCGGCTATGTCCACTGTGTTCGACTGCCGCGACGCCGACCAGCTGCTTCCCGCACTCCGTCAGGCGCGCCAGGCCATCGCCCGCGGCGAGCTCGTCGTGCTGCCCACCGACACCGTCTACGGTGTGGGCGCCGACGCCTTCAGCCCGGCGGCCGTCGCCCGGCTGCTGGCGGCCAAGGGTCGCGGCCGGCAGTCGCCGCCGCCCGTTCTCGTCCCCGGGATCCCCACCCTGCGCGCCCTCGTGGCCGAGCTCCCCGAGCCGGTCGAGCGTCTCGTGGAGCGGTTCTGGCCCGGCGGGCTGACCATCGTCCTCCCCGCCCAGCCCTCGCTGACGTGGGATCTCGGCGATACCGGCGGCACGGTGGCCGTGCGGATGCCGGCCGAGCGCATCGCCCTCGAACTGCTCGCCGAGACCGGCCCGCTGGCCGTGTCCAGCGCGAATCTGACGGGCAAGGCGGCTGCGACCGCCGTCGACGACGCCCTCGACATGCTTGGCGACAGTGTCGCCGTCTACCTCGACGGCGGCCCCTCGGCCAGCGGCGTGGCCTCGACGATCATCGATGCGACCGGACTCGTCGGCGACGAGCGGCGCACGGTCCGCGTGCTCCGCGACGGTGCGGTGGGACGCGCCGAGCTCCGCGAGATCCTCGGCGACCTGCTCGAGCCCGATCCCGCCGACCCCGACGCGGGCGGCGGCCCTGCGTGAAGCACTACCTCTTCACACTGATCCTCACCGCGGCGCTGACCTTCACCCTCACGTGGGTGGTGTGGCGCGTGAGCATGCGATTCAAGCTCTACCCCGGCATCCGCGAGCGCGACGTCCACAAGAGCCCCACCCCTCGACTGGGCGGCGTCGCGATGTTCCTGGGGGTGCTGGGCGCTTTCGCGCTGTCGACCGCGGTTCCCTACTTCCAGATCATCTGGCAGGAGCCCGGCCGCGTCTGGGCGATCCTCTCCGCCACCTTCCTCATCGTCGTGGTCGGCGTGGCCGACGACCTGTGGGACCTCGACTGGTTCCTCAAGCTCGGCGCCCAGTTCCTCGTCGCGTGGATCATCGTCGGACCCGGCGGCGTCCAGATCTACTCCCTGCCGATCGGCGGCAAGACGATCTTCTCCGGGTGGCAGAGCGTGATCCTGTCGGTGCTCATCATCGTCGTCGTCATGAACGCGGTGAACTTCATCGACGGACTCGACGGGCTCGTCGCCGGCGTGGCCCTCATCGCGAACGGGGTGTTCTTCGCCTACACCTATCTGCTCGCGCGGGACTTCGAGTTCAGCAGCTACTCGAACCTCGCCGCCTTCATCGCGATCATGCTCGTCGCGGTATGCGTCGGCTTCCTGCCGTTCAACTGGAACCCGGCGCGCATGTTCATGGGTGACGGGGGAGCCCTGATGCTCGGCCTCCTGATGGCGGTGTCGGCGATGCTCGTCACCGGCAACCTGCCCGCGCAGCTCGTGGCGGACAACGACCAGTTCGGCCGCTCCCAGCTGCTCGGTGCCTTCATCCCGGTGCTCCTGCCCATCGTGGTGGTGCTCCTGCCGCTGCTCGACTTCGGGCTGGCGGTCATCCGCCGGATGTCCAAGGGCAAGTCGCCCTTCTCCCCGGACCGCAAGCACCTCCACCACCGCATGCTCGACATGGGCCACACCGACCGCGACGCGGTGCTGATCTTCTACGCCTGGACCGCGGTGGTCAGCTTCTCGGTGCTCCTCATGTACATCGGCACCACCGCGGGGTGGCCCGGACTCTACGGGCCTGGCGTCGTGTTCGCCGTCCTCGGCGTGACCGCGTGCCTGATCGTGACCCTGATGCCCTCGCAGCGCCCCGTCCGCGGCGCCGCCCCGCCCGCCCCCGAACGGAAGCCCGCCGCATGAACCGCCCCATCGTCTCGAGCACCCCCGTCCTGCGCACCACCCTGCTCTGGTCCGCGGCGGCCACCGCCGTGCTCGCGGTGGTCGGTGCCCTCGTCGGCTGGAGCGTCCGCGGCGCCGACGGGCTGTGGAGCGCGCTGGTCGCGGTCCTGCTGGCCGCCGTCTTCCTGGGCTTCACCGGCGCCAGCATCCTCATCGCGAACCGCTGGTACGGCGACCCGCTCTACGTGCCGATCTTCTTCGGGCTCGTGATGGGCACCTGGCTGCTGAAGTTCGTCGTCTTCATCGTCGTCCTCGTCGTCCTGCGCGATCAGCCGTGGCTGGATCCGACCGTGTTCTTCGTCGCGCTCATCGCGAGCGTCGTCGCGTCTCTCGTCATCGACGTCCTCGTCATGCTGCGGATGCGCATCCCGCACGCGAGCGACGTGACCCTGCCCACGGCGGCCGACCTCGAGGGCGCCGGCGATCTGCCGCGCGATCTCCCGCGCGAGGACGAGACCCCGCGCGGGGCCTGATAGGCTGTCCTCAGAGCCCGCCCTGTTCCTCCGGGAGCGACTGCGGAGTCCGCTCAATCGACCATCGTCGCCCCGGCCCTGGCCGGTGCCCCGAAGCTGGAGCCAGCGCTGTTTACCCAGACTGCGACCCTGATCGCCACATCCGCCGGAGAAGGCCCTGAGTTCCACGGTCCGTCGATCGACGAGTTCTTCCCCGAGGTCATCTTCAACGCGTTCGGCGTCATCCCCGTCACGCGCATCCACCTGATCCAGTTCCTCGCGGTCATCGCGATCGTGCTGATCTTCTGGCTCGGCACCCGCCGCATGACGGTCGTGCCCGGCCGCTTCCAGAGCCTCGTGGAGATGGGCCTCGACTTCGTCCGCGTGAACGTGGCGGAGGATCTCCTCGGCAAGAAGGACGGCCAGCGGTTCCTGCCGGTCCTCACCACGATCTTCTTCATGGTGCTGTTCATGAACATCACGGGCATCATCCCGTTCCTGAACATCGCCGGAACGAGCATCATCGCCGTGCCGCTCCTGCTCGCACTGGTGAGCTACGTGACGTTCATCTACGCGGGTGTCCGCAAGAGCCCCAAGAACTTCTTCAAGAACGCGCTGTTCCCCTCCGGCGTCCCGCCGTTCCTCTACGTCATCGTCACGCCGCTCGAGTTCATCTCGACGTTCGTCATCCGGCCGGTCACGCTGACCCTCCGACTCCTCATGAACATGATGGTCGGGCACCTCATGCTCGTCCTGTTCTTCGCGGCCACGCAGTTCTTCCTCCTCGACCTGGGCGGCTGGTGGTCGGCGCTCGCAGCGGGCTCGCTCGCGTTCGGCCTCGCCTTCACCCTGTTCGAGATCCTGGTGGCCGTCCTCCAGGCCTACGTCTTCACCATCCTCACCGCGGTCTACATCCAGCTCGCGGTGGCAGAAGAGCACTGAGCGGGCGGGCACACGCCCTCCCACCCAACCGAAAGGAAAACACCCCGTGGACGCAACTACGGTTCTCGCCGAGGTCTCCGGTTCCATCGCGACGGTCGGCTACGGCCTCGCCGCCATCGGCCCCGCCATCGGCGTCGGCATCGTCGTCGGCAAGACGATCGAGGGCGTCGCCCGCCAGCCCGAGCTGGCCGGTCGCCTCCAGGTCCTGATGTGGATCGGTATCGCCTTCACCGAGGCGCTCGCCTTCATCGGCATCGCCACAGCCTTCATCTTCGGCTTCTGATCCCGCCCGCACTGACCCTGAAGGAGACAGGATGCTGAACGCTCTTGTCCAGGCCTCGATTGTGGCCGCGGAGGAGGGGGAGGCCAAGAACCCCCTCATTCCCGCCTGGTACGACATCATCTGGTCGGGTGTCTGCTTCGCCGTCATCCTCTTCGTCTTCTGGAAGGTCGCCCTTCCGCGGATGAAGGCGCTGCTCGACGCCCGCTCGGCGGCCATCGAGGGCAACATCGCGAAGGCCGACGAGGCACAGCGTCGCGCCGAGGCCGCGCTCGAGGAGTACACCTCGCAGCTCGCCGAGGCGCGGAAGGAAGCCGGCGAGATCCGCGATGCCGCCCGTGAGGACGGCAAGAAGATCGTCTCCGAGGCCCGCGAGAACGCGTCGACCGAGGCCGCCCGTCTGACGGCGGCCGCCCACTCGCAGATCGAGGCGGAGCGCCAGTCGGCGCTCGTCTCCCTGCGCAGCGAGGTCGGCACGCTCGCGCTCGACCTGGCAGGCGGCGTCATCGGCGAGACCCTCGCCGACGACAAGAAGGCCAAGAGCGTCGTCGACCGCTTCCTCGCAGACCTCGAGTCGGAGACGGCGAAGTAATGGGCTCTGCGACCACTCAGGCACTCGAGGCGACCGAAGCGGCGCTCGCGACCACGAAGATCAGCGACCTGAGCACGTCTCGGGAGCTGTTCCTCGCGGCGCGCACCATCGGCGAGTCGTCCCAGCTGAGCGGTGCGCTGTCGGCATGGGGTGTCCCGGGCGAGGCCCGCGCGGGTGTGGCAGGCCAGGTGTTCGCGAGCCTCGCTCCCGCCACCGTGTCGCTCGTCACCGCCGCCGCCGCCCAGCGCTGGTCGTCGCTCGACGACCTCGTCGGCGGCATCGAGGCGCTCGCGATCCGCGCGGCCGCCATCGCCGTGCCGACGGTCGACGTCGAGGGCGAGCTGTTCGAGGTCGCGCGCACGGTCGCCGTGAACCCCGAGCTCGAGCTCGCGCTCGGGAGCCGCCTGGGCGACGCGTCGGCCAAGGGCGCGCTGATCGAGAAGATCCTGGGCGGCCGCGCCAGTGAGGCGACGACGCTCATCGTCTCCTCGCTCGTGCAGCAGCCGCGGGAGCGCCGCGTCCGCTCGCTCCTGAACCGGGCGCTGCGCATCGTCGCCGACCAGCGCGGTCGCACGGTGGCGACCGTCTACGCGGCGGCGCCGCTGGACTCCGCTCAGCTCACGCGTCTCGGCACCTCCCTCAGCCGTCGCTACGGCGGCGACGTCGCGCTCAACACCGTCGTCGACCCGTCGGTGGTCGGGGGCGTGCGCATCGAGATCGGCGACGACGTCATCGACGCGACCGTCTCCTCCCGTCTCAACGATCTCCGTCAGCGACTGGCTGGCTAGAACTTCCCTGCTCCCACCGGGGAGCGGGTCCGCAGGGCCTCCCTGCACCGACTTTCACAACAAAGGAAGACCATGGCAGAACTGTCCATCAGCCCCGACGTCATCCGTGACGCGCTGAAAGACTTCGTCGCCGCGTACGAACCCACCGCGGCATCCGCCACCGAGGTCGGCACCGTCATCGACGCCGCCGACGGCATCGCCCACGTCGAGGGTCTCCCCGGCGTCATGGCGAACGAGCTCGTGCGCTTCGCCAACGGGATCGAGGGCCTGGCCCTGAACCTCGACGAGAACGAGATCGGTGTCGTCGTCCTGGGTGATTTCTCGGGCATCGAGGCGGGCCAGAAGGTCACCCGCACCGGCGAGGTCCTGTCGGTCGCCGTCGGCGACGGCTACCTCGGCCGCGTCGTCGACCCGCTCGGCAACCCGATCGACGGGCTCGGCGAGATCGCCACGACCGGTCGTCGCGCGCTCGAGCTGCAGGCGCCCGGCGTCATGTCGCGCAAGAGCGTCCACGAGCCGATGCAGACCGGCATCAAGGCGATCGACGCGATGATCCCCGTCGGCCGCGGCCAGCGTCAGCTCATCATCGGCGACCGCCAGACCGGCAAGACGGCGATCGCGATCGACACGATCATCAACCAGAAGTCGAACTGGGAGTCCGGCGACCCCGAGAAGCAGGTCCGCTGCATCTACGTCGCCATCGGTCAGAAGGGCTCGACGATCGCCTCGGTCAAGGGCGCCCTCGAGGACGCCGGCGCGATGGAGTACACCACCATCGTCGCCGCCCCGGCCTCCGACCCCGCCGGCTTCAAGTACCTCGCGCCGTACACCGGTTCGGCCATCGGCCAGCACTGGATGTACGACAGCAAGCACGTGCTCATCATCTTCGACGACCTGTCGAAGCAGGCCGAGGCCTACCGCGCCGTGTCGCTGCTGCTGCGTCGTCCGCCGGGCCGCGAGGCGTACCCCGGTGACGTCTTCTACCTGCACTCGCGTCTGCTCGAGCGCTGCGCGAAGCTGTCCGACGACCTGGGTGCCGGCTCGATGACGGGTCTGCCGATCATCGAGACGAAGGCCAACGACGTGTCGGCCTACATCCCGACCAACGTGATCTCGATCACCGACGGCCAGATCTTCCTGCAGTCCGACCTCTTCAACGCCAACCAGCGTCCCGCAGTCGACGTCGGCATCTCGGTGTCGCGCGTCGGCGGTGACGCCCAGGTGAAGTCGATCAAGAAGGTCTCCGGCACGCTCAAGCTCGAGCTCGCGCAGTACCGCTCGCTCGAGGCGTTCGCGATGTTCGCCTCCGACCTCGACGCCGCGTCGCGCCGCCAGCTCGACCGCGGTGCGCGTCTGACCGAGCTGCTCAAGCAGCCGCAGTACGACCCGTACCCCGTCGAGGAGCAGGTCGTCTCGATCTGGGCCGGTACGAACGGCAAGCTCGACTCGATCGAGGTCGAGGACGTGCTGCGCTTCGAGCGCGACCTGCTGGACTACCTCAAGCGCAACACGTCGATCCTCGACACGCTGCGCGAGACGAACGTCCTGGACGACGACACCCTCGCCGAGCTCGAGAAGGTCACCGACGCCTTCGTCCTGGAGTTCCAGGGCGGCAAGGGCCAGGCGATCAACAAGCCCGGCCACGAAGAGGTCGAGGCGGCGAACGTCGAGGACGTCAACCAGGAGAAGATCGTCAAGGGCCGCCGCGGCTGAGCCGCGACGTCTGACCGAGACACAGAACCTATGGGCGCACAACTCCGGGTCTACAAGCAGAAGATCTCCTCTGCTCAGACGACCAAGAAGATCACGAAGGCGATGGAACTCATCGCGGCTTCGCGCATCCAGAAGGCGATGGCGCGCGTCCGCGCGTCGTCCCCCTTCGCGCGTGCCGTGACGCGGGCCGTGGCCGCCGTGGCGACGCACTCCAATGTCCAGCACCCGCTCACCACGGAGCGCGAGGTGATCCGCCGGTCCGCGGTGGTCATCTTCGCCTCCGACCGTGGCCTCGCGGGCGCGTTCAACTCGCAGATCCTCCGTGAGGGGCTGCAGCTGGGCGAACTGCTGCGCAGCGAGGGCCGGGAGCCGGTGTACTACCTCGTCGGGCGCAAGGCGGTGGGCTTCTTCCAGTTCCGCCGGATGCCGTGGGCCGGGGAGTGGACGGGCGACACCGACACGCCGCACTTCAACACCGCCGAGCAGATCGCCGGTGCCCTCATCGACGCCTACGACCTGGGCGGCGAGGACGGCGGGGTCGACGAGATCCACCTCGTGTACAACCGCTTCGTCAGCATGATGACGCAGTCGCCCGAGACGGTGCGCCTGCTCCCGCTGGAAGTGGTCGAGGCCGACGAGGCCGAGACCTCGTCGACGCAGGTGTACCCGCTCTACGAGTTCGAGCCGAGCCCGGAGGTCGTCCTCGACGCCCTCCTGCCCGTCTACGTCCAGAGCCGCGTCTTCAACGCCCTCCTCCAGTCGTCCGCGGCCAAGCACGCCGCCACGCAGAAGGCGATGAAGTCGGCCAGCGACAACGCCGACAAGCTCATCACCGACTACACCCGCCTGCGCAACAACGCGCGTCAGGCCGAGATCACGCAGCAGATCGCCGAGATCGTCGGCGGCGCCGACGCCCTCGCATCGGGCAAGTAACGACCCCACGAAAGAGACAGAGAATGACCACCACCGCCACCGCTGAAGCGACCACGGTCGTCGGTCGCGTCGCGCGCGTCACCGGCCCCGTCGTCGACATCGAGTTCCCGCACGACTCGATCCCCGACATCTACAACGCTCTGAAGACCACCATCACGATCGACGGCGAGTCGACCGAGATCACGCTCGAGGTCGCGCAGCACCTCGGTGACGACCTCGTGCGCGCCATCTCCCTGAAGCCCACGGACGGCATGGTCCGCGGCCAGGAGGTGCGCAACACGGGCGGTCCCATCACGGTTCCCGTGGGCGATGTCACCAAGGGTCGCGTCTTCAACGTGACCGGCGACGTGCTCAACGCCGAGCCCGGTGAGACCATCGAGATCACCGAGCGCTGGGGCATCCACCGCCAGGCGCCGAACTTCGACCAGCTCGAGTCCAAGACCGAGATGTTCGAGACCGGCATCAAGGTCATCGACCTGCTGACCCCCTATGTCCAGGGTGGAAAGATCGGCCTCTTCGGCGGTGCGGGCGTCGGCAAGACCGTCCTCATCCAGGAGATGATCCAGCGCGTCGCGCAGGACCACGGTGGTGTGTCGGTGTTCGCCGGCGTCGGCGAGCGCACCCGTGAGGGCAACGACCTCATCCACGAGATGGAGGAGGCGGGCGTCTTCGACAAGACGGCCCTCGTCTTCGGCCAGATGGACGAGCCGCCGGGGACGCGTCTGCGCGTCGCGCTGTCGGCCCTGACGATGGCGGAGTACTTCCGCGACGTGCAGAAGCAGGACGTGCTGCTGTTCATCGACAACATCTTCCGCTTCACGCAGGCCGGTTCCGAGGTCTCCACGCTGCTGGGCCGCATGCCCTCCGCGGTGGGTTACCAGCCGAACCTCGCCGACGAGATGGGCGTGCTCCAGGAGCGCATCACCTCGACCCGTGGCCACTCGATCACCTCGCTGCAGGCGATCTACGTGCCTGCCGACGACTACACCGACCCGGCGCCGGCGACCACCTTCGCCCACCTCGACGCCACGACCGAGCTCTCCCGTGAGATCGCGTCGAAGGGTCTGTACCCGGCCGTCGACCCGCTCGCCTCGACGAGCCGCATCCTCGACCCGCGCTACATCGGCGCCGACCACTACCGGGTGGCGACCGCGGTCAAGCAGATCCTCCAGAAGAACAAGGAGCTGCAGGAGATCATCGCGATCCTCGGTGTCGACGAGCTCTCCGAGGAGGACAAGGTCGTCGTGGCCCGCGCCCGTCGCATCCAGCAGTTCCTCTCGCAGAACACCTACATGGCGAAGAAGTTCACCGGCGTCGAGGGCTCCACGGTCCCGATCAAGGAGACGGTCGAGTCCTTCGACGCGATCGTCAAGGGCGACTTCGACCACGTGGCCGAGCAGGCCTTCTTCAACGTCGGCGGCATCGGCGACGTCGAGGAGAAGTGGGCGAAGATCCAGAAGGAGAACGGCTGATATGTCTGCGCTGACAGTCACCCTCGTCTCCGCGGAGGAGGAGGTCTGGCACGGTGAGGCGAGCCTCGTCGTCGCCAAGACCGTCGAGGGCGAGATCGGCTTCATGTCCGGGCACGAGCCCGTGCTGGCCATCCTCGCCGAGGGCCAGGTCCGCATCACGCAGGCCGACGGCTCGAAGGTGATCGCCAGCGCCCAGGACGGCTTCCTGTCGATGGAGGCCGACGAGCTCACCATCGTCGCCGGCCACGCCAGCCTCGAGTCCTGACACCACGTCGCGACGCCGCCCGCTCACCCGGGCGGCGTCGCTGTTTTCCGGAGCCCCTCGTCCCGTGTCGATCCCGCCACCGCCATGCTGATCCTGCTCCCGCCGTCCGAGACCAAGCGTCCCGGCGGACGCGGTGCGCCCGTCGACGCCCGGAGCCTCGCGCTGCCGTCATTGGCGCCGCAGCGCGCGCTCGTGACGGACGCGCTGGTCGCGCTCAGCGCGGATGAGGACGAGGCGGCCCGCGTGCTGAAGCTGAGCGAACGGCAGCGCGGCGAGATCGCCGACAACGCCGCGCTCAGGCACGCGCCGACCATGCCGGCGGTCGATCGCTACACCGGGGTGCTGTTCGACGCGCTCGACGCGCCGTCGCTGTCCGCCGCGGCTCGCCGCTGGCTGGGCGCGCACGTCCTGATCCACTCCGCGCCGTTCGGGCCCGTCCGCGCGACAGATCCGATTCCGGCGTATCGGCTGGCCGCCAGTGCCGCTGTCCCGGGCATCCCGCCCCTGCGCCGTGTGTGGGCGGACGCCGTCACAGCCGCGCTGGCCGAGCTGGCGCCGTCGGTGGTCCTCGATCTGCGGTCCGAAGCCTATGCGGCGCTCGGCCCGGTGCCGGTCGGGGTCGCCTCGGCCTACCTCCGGGTGGTCACCACCGGCGCGGACGGCGTCGTGCGTGCCCTCAACCACTTCAACAAGCACGCGAAGGGCGAGCTGGTGAGGGCGCTGGCCGAGGATCGTCCTCGCGCGTCCTCCCTCCGCGGTTTCCTGCGTTGGGCGGAGGGTGCCGAGTGGGACGTGCGTCCCGGGGCGCCCGGTGAGCTCGACCTCGTGGTCTGACCGGTCGGACGCGGCCGTCCCTGCGCCGGGTGAGTTCGGTCGCTGTCAGTGCTCGGAGCGCTGGGCGATGGGGGCGGCGGGGGTGTTCTGGGTGTTCTGGCCGTTCTGGGCGTTCGGGGTGCTGACGGTGTTCTGGGCGGTCCGTTCGGTGTTTTCGGCGATCGCGATGAGCGCGACCACCGACTCGATGACGAACCGGAGGACCACGACGGCGATGAACGCCAGGATCGGCACGATGATCGCGGTGGACACGATGAGCGCGATGCCGCCGCCCGGGTTCCACCACAGCGAGCGGATGCCGCCGATGATGCCGCCGAAGAACGCCGCGATGAAGCCGATCGCGATGGCGATCAGACCCACGACGTAGAACGCGCTGGCGAGACGCCGGGTGATGAAGGTCGTGAAGGAGATGTCGAACAGCGCCGACAGGAAGCCGCGGCCGATGTCGTCGACGTCGCCCACAAGCCGCGGGACGCCGGTGTCGTCGACCTCGACGCCGGGACGGGCGGCGGCGGCCTGCGCGGCCGGCTGGCTCGGAAGCGGCGGCGGGGTGGGCGTGCTGTCGGTCATGACGGTCCTTCCGTGGGGTGTGCCGCCAGGCTATCCACGCTCGGCGGCGCGACGCGAGTGGGGCGCCGATCCTGTGCTGCGCGGCGGCTGCTCGCTAGCATGTCAGCAGCCGAGCCTCTCGGCCGACGGCTCGCCGCCCTCCCGCCCCTCGGAAAGGATCGACATGGACTACCCGGACGGTGCCGCACTGGCGGCCCTCGCGATTCTCGGCTTCTTCACCTTCCTCATCGGCGTCGCCATCTACGTGGTGACCGCGTACTTCCTCATGAAGGTCTTCGACAAGGCCGGGGTGCAGGGCAAGTGGCGGGCGTGGGTGCCGATCTACAACTTCATGGTGTTCAGCAAGCTCGGCGACCTGAATCCCTGGCTCGTGCTGATCGCCGGCGGCGCCGCGATCGTGCTGTCCTGGGTGCCCGGACTCAACGGCGTCCTCGGCCTTGCGATGCACCTCATCGCGCTCCTGGCCGCGTGGCGCGTCGGGCTCAAGCTCCAGAAGGAAGCCGTGTGGGTCATCCTGTACTTCTTCCTGGCGCCGGTCTGGCTCGGCATCAACGCCTTCGACAAGTCGCGCTGGAACCTCAACGTCCCTGCCGCGCCCTGGGCGGGGAACAGCTTCCTCTCGGACACCACGACGTGGGCGGGCATCCCCAGCCAGGCGCCCGCCGGCGGCTACCCTGCCAACCCCGTCACCGCCCCCGGCTACGTGGCACCGGCAG
>Ga0307406_10001052_pt1 | contig 15374 bp, 13 predicted proteins | sample 322Cmetagenome_3_FD_203706 | JGI IMG/M metagenome (GOLD analysis project Ga0307406, IMG submission 203706) | Maize rhizosphere microbial communities from greenhouse at UC Davis, California, United States - 322HYB-C-2 | ecosystem: Host-associated > Plants > Roots > Rhizosphere > Soil | place... | reverse complement strand
ATGCGCGCGCCCTGCACGAAGGCATCGACCTCGGCGCCCTGCGCGATCTTGGCGGGGTGGGGACCGGCGGCCAGCATCCGCGGCAGCCACTCGGTCGGGAGCGGCGCGGAGGACGCGGCGATCACGAGGTTCCCGAAGCGGCGTCCTTTCAGCACCTGCGTGTCGGCGAGGACGCCGATCTCCGGGAGCACCTCGGCGATCGTGGCGGCCTGACGTCGGGCGAAGGCGAGGCCGGGTCCGTCGGCGACGTTCACCAGCAGCACGCCCGACGGCGCGAGCAGAGCGGCGAGCTCGCGGTAGAACTCGATGCTGGTGAGGTGCGCCGGCGTCTGGGCGCCCGAATAGACATCGGAGACGACGAGGTCGCAGTTCTCCTGCAGGGCGGCAGGGAGACGCCGGACACCTTCACGCGCGTCGCCGATGCGGATGCGGATGCTCGCGCCCTTGGGCAGCGGCAGGTGCTCGCGGACCAGCTGCGCGAGCGGTGCTTCGAGCTCGATGACCTGCTGCCGAGAACCGGGGCGCGTGGCGTCGATGTAGCGGGGGATGGTCAGCGCTCCCGCGCCGAGGTGCACCGCGGTGAGCGGGCCGGGAGGCAGCTGGTCGATCACCGCGCCCATGCGCACGATGTACTCGAAGTGCAGGTGGGTCGGGTCGTCCAGGTCGACGTGCGACTGCGGAGTCTCGTCGACGACGAGCTCGAATCCGGTGGTGAACTCGCTCGGAACGATGCGCGCGATTCCGCCATGGTCGAGGCGGGCCTGAGGGTGCTCGGTGTCCCTCGATCGCGTCCTGCCCATGCGCACGAGCCTACGCCCGCACGCGCGGCGGTCAGTTCTGTCTGCCGTTCGCGCAGGTCTCCTGATCCGCGGTCTGGCCGGAGATGCTCGGGTCGAGCTCGGCTCGAGGAGCCGGAGCCTCGGTGGCCGGCGCGTCGGTCGACGGCGTCTCGATCTGCGGCGTCTCCTCTTCTGTCCCCGGTGCGGGGTCCACGAGTTCGACTCCCTCGTTGGTCGTCACGTCGCCGGTGATCTGCACGGCCTGCCCGGCGCGAAGTGCCGCCCAGATCGTCTCCGCGGCGTCGTAGTCGGGCACCCGTCGGTCCTCGTCATCCGGGTCGACGAAGACCGGATACTGCAGGAATGCGAAGTCCGAGAAGGGCACGTCCTTGATCGAGATGGCCAGCTGGGCCAGCCGGATGGGGTTCGAGAGCTCGTCGCTGGGTTCGATGTTGTCGACGACGGTGTTCGCGAGGCCGAGCACCTTGGCGGGATCGGTGAGGACCTCGTCGCTCATGATCTTCTGGATCAGTCGCGACATGTACTGCTGCTGGTTGGAGATGCGTGCGAGGTCGCTGCCGTCGCCGACACCGTGTCGGGTGCGGATGAACTGCAGGGCCTCGATGCCCGACACCGAGCGCATGCCGGCGGGCCAGTCGATGCCGGTCTGCTCGTCGCGAATGCCTTCGCCGCCGATGCAGACCTCGACGCCGCCGATCGCATCGGTGACCTCCATCACGCCGTCGAAACCGATCTTGGCGGCGAACGGGATGTCGATGCCCGTCAGGTCGGTGACGCTCTTCGCGACGCAGGAGAGGCCTGCGCGCTGGTAGATCTCGTTGATGGCGGAGTAGTCGGTCGCCGAGGCGATCGATCCGTCCGTCAGGGTGCATTCCGGCGTCGACATCATGAGGTCGCGGGGGAAGGACACGACGGTGACGTTCCGCGGCTCGGCGGAGACGTGCACGAGCAGGTTGACATCGTTCAGCACACCCCCGTCCGCTTCAGAGCAGCGCTCGCCGAGAAGGCCCGTCGAGACCTCTCCGCACTCGTCGGTGCCGACGATGAGCATGCTGAATTCGCCGGGGTAGGCGTCGATCGTCGGCGGCTCGACCTCCGGAGCATCCTCCAGCGTCACAGCGCCGTCGCCCATGCGGTTGACCAGGTCCACGACGACGAATGCGGCGACGGCCAGCGCCGACGTGAGGACGATGGCCACCACGATGCCGGTGACCTTCAGGAACCGGGAGGCGGTGCCGCGGGTGCGCGTGTCTGCGTGGCGGGCGACCCGGGATCGGTCGCTGTCTCGAGTGCGTCTGGGCATCCGGCGAGCATACCCACGGCAGTGCACGGGCAGCCGAGAACCGGCAGAGAAGTCCGATGTTACGGGCGCATGACGATTGTGAGAGGAACTTGCAGGTAATTAGTTAGTCGTGGATACTTTTTCCTACCAGGTGAGCATCCGATGCCCGCCAGGAGCAATTTCGAAGAGGAGATCCCTGATGCACAAGCGCATTCTTCCGGTCGTGGCGCTGGGCGCCGCGGCCACGCTCGGCCTGGCAGCCTGCGCCGGCGGTGCCACCGAGAGCGGCGGCACCGACGGAGAGGGCCAGGAGCTCACCGTCTGGATCATGAAGGGCACCAACCCCGACGCGACCGCCTTCTACGACAAGGTCTCCGAGGCCTTCGAAGAGGAGACCGGGGCGAAGGTCACCATCGAGGAGATCCAGTGGGCCGACGCCCACGATCGCTTCGTGACCTCCATCGCCGGCGGCACGACCCCCGACATCGCCGAGACCGGTACCACCTGGACAGCCGAGTTCGCCGACGCGGGCGCGCTCGAGCCGCTCGACGAGTACGTCGACGCCGAGAAGGGGCTGCGCGACGACCTCGTCGAGGGCCTCGCGGTCGCCGGCACCTATGACGACGAGCTCTACGGCATGCCGTGGTACGCGGGCGTCCGCTCGATCGTCTACCGCACCGACGTGTTCGAGGAGCTCGGGCTCGAGGCTCCGAAGACGTGGGACGACATCGTCACGGCGGGCGAGGCCATCAAGGCCGCGAAGCCCGAGATGCTCCCGTTCCCCGTCGCCGGCGACGCCGAGTTCCAGGTCTACCCCTGGGTCTGGGGCGCGGGCGGAGAGATCGCCACGCAGGACGGCGGCGAATGGACCAGCGAGCTCGACAGCAAGGAGTCGCAGGCCGGCATCGAGTTCTACACGGGCCTCGCGACGCAGCACGGCTTCTCGTCCGCCGGTGCCACCACCTGGAAGGAGACCGACCTGCGCGACGCGTTCACGCAGGGCAACGTCGCCATGATGCTCTCCGGCTCGTGGACGCCGAAGGCGCTCATCGAGGCGAACCCCGACCTCGAGGGCAAGATCGGCGCGGCGGTCATCCCCGGCGAAGACGGCGGCATCGCTCCGTCCGTCCTCGGCGGATCGCACCTGTCGGTCTTCAACACCACGAAGAACGCCGACCTCGCGTGGGAGTTCGTCAAGCTCATGACCACCGGTGAGTTCGCCGAGCAGTGGTCGAAGGAGACGGGCTACTTCCCGGGCGTCCAGTCCGCGATGGAGGAGGCCCTGGCCTCGACCGACCCGCTCGTCGCACCGTTCGCCGAGCAGATGGTCGACGGCGGAGCATCCGTCCCGGTCACGCCGAACTTCGGAGCCGTCCAGGCGAAGAAGACGACCAACGCCATGATCCAGGCCATCCTCAGCGGGCAGAAGGACGTCGCGACCGCGACGAAGGACGCCGCCGCCGAGATGACCGAACTGCTCAACCAGTAAGGAAGCATCCCTTCCATGTCGATGGTGCAAGCGCCACTGCCGGCCACGAAGGCGGAGTCCACCTCCGCCTCCGTGGTCGGCGGCGGCCGGCAGGGGCGAGGCATCTCGCTCCTCAAGGCCCGCCCCTGGCTCCTCCTCGCTCCCGGGCTGATCATCCTCGCGGTGCTCATGCTCTGGCCGCTCGTCCAGGTCGTCATCTACTCGCTGCAGGACTACGGCCTGCGCGAGATCAACACGGGCGAGAACAACTGGATCGGTCTCGAGAACTACGCCGAGGCGCTCACCAACCCGACTCTCTGGACAGTGGTGCTGCCCAACACGGTCGGCTTCGCGGCCGTCGCGGTCTTCGTCACCGTGGCGGTGGGCACGCTCGTCGCCCTGCTGCTGGCCCGTCTCGGCACCACGTGGCGCGTCATCGTGTCGAGCTGCATCATGGTCGCGTGGGCGATGCCCGCTGTGACCGGCACCTACGTCTGGACCTTCATCTTCGATGCCGACCGCGGCATCTTCAACTCCGTGCTCAAGGACCTCGGTCTCATGGACGGCTCGGTCAACTGGTTCACGAACCAGTGGTCGTTCTACGCGATCGTGCTCCTCAACGTCGTGCACCACGGCTTCCCGTTCGTCGCCATCACGGTGCTCGCGGGTCTCCTCGGCGTCTCGAAGGAGATGCTCGAAGCCGCAGCCCTCGACGGCGCCGGCGCCTGGCGCCGCTTCTGGAAGATCATCTTCCCGACCCTCAAGCCGGTGTTCTCGGTCGTGATCATCCTGTCGACCATCTGGGACTTCAAGGTGTTCGCGCAGGTCTACCTGATGCCGGGCGGATCGGGCGGCAACCGCTCCGTGCTCAACCTCGGCGTCTGGTCGTACGTCGAGTCGTTCGGTCAGAACCGGTACGGCTTCGGCGCCGCGCTCTCGGTGCTGCTGACGCTCGTCCTGATCGGCATCACGATCATCTACATCCGCTCCCTCATGAAGGAGGACGAGCTGTGAACCCGCGCGCTTCGCTCCGGTCCCGCATCGGCATCGGCATCGCGGTTGCAGCGGTCCTCATCTTCACGCTGTTCCCCGTGTACTGGATGGTCTCCAGCGCCTTCGACAAGAAAGCGTCCAGCGGCGGGCAGTCGCTGCTCCCGCAGGAGTTCACCTTCGACAACTTCGCGTTCGTGCTCAATGAGGGCGGCTTCGGCACCTTCCTGCGCAACTCCGCGATCGTCGCCCTCGTGACCGTCCTCGTCAGCGCTCTCGTCTGCCTGCTGGCGGCGGTCGCCGTCGCGCGCTTCCGCTTCAAGTTCCGCACCACGGTGCTCATGATGATCCTCGTCGTGCAGATGGTGCCTCTCGAGGCGCTCGTGATCCCGCTGTTCCTCCAGGTGAAGAGCCTCGGCCTGCTGAACAGCATCCTCGGCCTGATGATCGTCTACATCGCCCTGTCGCTCGCGTTCGGCATCTGGATGCTGCGCGGCTTCGTCGCCGCGGTTCCAGTCGAGCTCGAAGAGGCCGCGTACATCGACGGGGCGAGCTGGTGGCGCATGTTCCGCTCGATCCTGCTGCCGCTGGTCATGCCCGGCCTCGTCGCGACCAGCATCTTCAGTTTCATCACGGCGTGGAACGAGTTCATCTTCGCGATGACGATCCTCGGCGCCGAGACCGACCAGTACACGGTGTCGATCGGCCTGAAGTCGTTCTTCGGCCTGTTCTCGAACGACTGGGGGAGCATCATGGCCGCCTCGACGATCATCACGGTTCCTGTCATGATCTTCTTCGTGATCGTTCAGCGTCGACTGGCCTCCGGCATGGTCGCGGGGGCGGTGAAGGGATGAGCTCCGACCTCGAGCGTCTCGCCAACGGCGTGCTCTGGCCCGGATTCCTCGGGACCGCGGCTCCGGCCTGGCTCCTCGACGAGCTGCGCGACGGCCTCGCCGGTGTGGTCTACTTCGGGCAGAACGTCGGCGAAGGGCTTCTCGCCCTCAGCGACGAGATCCTCGCAGCCAACCCCGACGCCCTGATCGGCATCGACGAGGAGGGCGGGAGCGTCACCCGGCTGGAGTCCGCCTCCGGCTCGACCGTTCCCGGAGCCGCACAGCTGGGCCTGCTCGACGACCTGATCGCCACCGAGCGGACGGGGGCAGAACTCGCCCGGCGCGTGCGCGCCATCGGGGCGAATGTCATCCTCGGACCGGTCGCCGACGTCAACACCGACCCGACCAATCCGGTCATCGGGGTGCGCGCCTTCGGTGCGGATGAGGAGCTCGTCTCGCGTCACGTCGTCGCGACGGTCGACGGCATCCAGGATGGCGCGGTCGCCGCGTGCGTCAAGCACTTCCCGGGTCACGGCGACACGCACGTTGACTCGCATCACGCGCTGCCCGAGATCTCCCTCGACATCGAGGAGTTCGAGCGCGTGCACCTCGAGCCCTTCCGCGCCGCGATCGAGGCGGGGGTGGATGCCGTCATGACGGCGCACATCGTCGTCCCCGCCTGGGGCGAGGCGCCGGCGACCCTGAACCCCCGCGTGCTGGGGATGCTCCGGGAGTGGGGCTTCGACGGAGTGATCATCACGGACGCTCTCGACATGGCCGCCATCCGGGAGACCGTCGGGATCGGCGGCGGAGCCGCTCTCGCGCTCGCGGCGGGCGCGGACCTCCTCTGCATCGGCAACCCGACCAATCCCGGCGCCGCCGCGCTCCCCGAGCAGGATCGGCGGGACTTCCTCGCTGCCCGTGACGGGATCGTCTCCGCTCTGCGCGACGGGTCGCTGTCCCGGGAGCGCGTCGAAGAAGCCGCCCGACGGGTCGCAGCGCTCGCCGCCCGGCTCAGGACCGCTGCGGACGGGCAGCAGGAGACGACCGAGGAGTTCGACGCGGCCGAGATCGTCCGTCGCGTCGTCTCGTTCACCGGTGACGCGCCGACGGCGGCATCCGGACTCGCGGTGGTCGACGCGCGCCGCCGCTCCTCGCTCGCGGTCGACAGCGCCGCCGGGTACGTGTCCGGTGCTCTCGCCGCGGACGGTTTCCGCGTGCGCCTCGACGTCGCGAGCAATCCTGTGGCCGAGCAGGACCGGGTCCTGGACGAGGCCGCCACGGCCACCGGTACCACTGTTCTCCTGATCGACCGGCCGGACGCGGATGCCGCGCAGCGCGCCCTCGTGGAACGCGCCGCCGTGCGCGACCCCCACGCGGTCGTCGTGAACGTCGGCCTGCCCGCGCGGCATCCGCTGCCCCTGCCGACCATCGAGGTCGCCGCAGCGAGCCGGCTGGGCGCGCAGATCGCCCGGGAGACGCTGTTGGGGCGCACCGCTCCGCCCGAGAGGGTCGCCGCCGCCGGCTGAGGCGGGTTCCGCCGATGGACGCCGACGTTCTCGCACTGGTGCGCCGCTCGCTGCCGAAGCTGAGCGCTGCCGAGGCGCGCGTCGCGGAGACCATCCTGGGCGACCCGACGCTCGTGATCGATCTCGCGATCAACGATCTCGCGAAGCTGTGTCGCACGTCGTTGTCGACCGTCGCGCGCTTCGCGCAGACGCTGGGGTACAGCGGGTACCGGGAGCTGCGGGTCGCGGTCGCGCGCGCCGTCACGCTCGCCCAGGCGCAGCAGGCGCGGTTCGGGCTCGACAGCACGACGATCGACCCCGAGGACGAGCCTGCCGTCATCGCGGCGAAGCTCGCCGCGATGGAGATCGACGCGATCGAGAAGACCGCGCTGGCGATCGATGCGGCCGGAATCGATCGCGTCGCGAGGGCCGTGGTCGCCGCCCGCCGAATCGACCTGTTCGGGCAGGCCGCCTCGTCCCTGACCGCGCAGGACCTGCAGCTGAAGCTGTCTCGCATCGGCTGCTCGGTGTCGCACTCGCCCGATCCGCATCTGGCGGTGACCACGGCGTCGCTGCGCACGAGCGACGACGTCGCGATCGCGTTCTCGCACAGCGGGGAGACCCTGGAGACGCTTCGGGCGCTCGAGGTGGCGCGAGACGCCGGCGCTCTCGTCGTCGCGGTCACGAGCGTGGCCGACTCGTCCCTCGCCCTGGTCGCCGATGTGGTGCTGCTCACCCACGCGCACGAGTCGCCGTTCCGGATGGCGGCGATGTCGAGCCGCATCGCCCAGCTGGCGCTGGTCGACGTGCTGTTCGTCCGCGTCGTGCAGCACCGCGGCGAGCCCGTTGCCGTGCCGCTCCAGCTCACGCACGACGCGGCCACGGCGCGCCGCCGCACGTCCCCCGGTCGTTGAGCGAGGAGCGCCGGCGACGAGGCGAATCGACTCGGCGGCGGATCAGTCGACGTGGTCGCGAGTGCTCGCGAGAGCGCGCGTGGCGATGCGGTGGCCGCGGGCGAGGCTGCCCGCGAGCGAGAGGCCGGTCAGGATGCCGGCGAGGAAACCGGCGGCGAACGCGTCTCCGGCGCCGATCGTCTCGACGACCGGAACATCGAGGGCCGGACTCTCCGCCCGCTCGGCACGGTCGAACGCCACGGCGCCGCCCGGGTCGGTCACCAGCAGGTATCGGGGCTCCGGGAACAGGGCGCGCAGTCGATCCGGATCGCCGGCCCCGAACACGGCCTCGGCGTCGGGCCGCGAGCAGAAGACGACATCGGATCGGCGCGCGAAGTCGGCGATCAGAGCTGTGCCTTCGTCCTCGCGGCCGCGCCACAGCGCCGGACGCCAGTTCACGTCGAAGCTGAGCAGTCGGTCGGGGCGGCGATCCGCGAACAGCGACTCCTGCGCGGCGCGCGCCGACGGTGAGAGGGCCGGGGTGATCCCGGACGTGTGCACGAGCGCGGCCTCGGCGAGGAGAGCGGATGCCGCGGGCGACTCCAGCGTCTGCGGCGACAGGCCGGCCGCCGCGGATCCCGCGCGGTAGTAGTGCATCGTCCCGTCCACGGTGCCATCGGGTCGAGGCGCGAGCTCCTTCACGTAGAGCCCGGTCGGAGCATCCGGATCGATCTCCACCGCGGCGTCGTCGACGTCGTGCCGGCGCAGCTCCGCCGTGAGGAACCGCCCGAATCCGTCGTCGCCGACGCGCGAGACGACGGCGGTGCGGATGCCGGCCGATGCCAGCGCGATCGCGGTGTTCCACTCCGCCCCGGCGAGGGAGCGGTGGAAGGTGCGACTGTCCTCGAGCGGGGCGGCCAGGGCGGGGACGAGGGAGACCATGCCCTCACCGAAGCAGACGACGAGAGGGGAGGAGTCGGGCACGATCTGGACACTACCGGATGACACCCAGTCGCGAGATGTCGATACCGGATCGCAACCTGCGGGTGTTTGGTATCTGAGAATTCACTGGGTAGCGTCGAGGCATCACCGTGTCCGGAGCGAAGAGGCTCCGGGACGTGCACAGAAGCGCCCTACAGGGAAGGTCACAGAATGCACCACACAGTCACCCGACGGCGAGGACTCATCGCCATCACCGGAGCAGCGATCGCCGCTCTCACCCTGGCGGGATGCGTCGCCAGCGACCGCGGCGATGAGGGGGCAGAGGGCTCCGGCGATGTCGACGGCACGTTCGTCTTCGCCGCGTCCTCCGACCCGGCCAGCCTCGACCCCGCCTTCGCGCAGGACGGTGAGACGTTCCGTGTCTCGCGTCAGATCTTCGAGGGGCTCGTCGGCACGAAGCCGGGTACCGCCGACCCGGCACCGCTCCTCGCCGAGTCGTGGGAGTCGTCCGAGGACGGCATGTCTCACACCTTCACCCTCAAAGAGGGCGTGACCTTCCAGGACGGCACCCCGTTCAACGCCGAGGCCGTGTGCTTCAACTTCGACCGCTGGTACAACTGGACCGGTCTGGCCGCGTCCGAGGCGTTCGGGTACTACTACAACAAGCTCTTCAAGGGCTACTCGTCGAACCCCGAGGAGGCCGTCTACAAGTCCTGCGCCCCCGACGGGGACAACAAGGTCACGATCGAGCTGAACAAGCCGTTCGCCGGATTCGTCGCCTCGCTGTCGCTGCCGTCGTTCGGCATGCAGAGCCCGTCCGCGCTCGCCGAGTTCGGCGCTGACGAGGTCGGCGGCTCCGCCGAGGCTCCGCAGCTCTCCGAGTACGCCATGGGGCACCCGGTCGGAACCGGCCCCTACCAGTTCGACGAGTGGGCCCCGGGCGAGCAGCTCACCCTCAAGGCCTACGGCGACTACTGGGGTGAGGCAGGCCAGGTCGACGAGATCATCTTCCGCACCATCGACGACCCGACCGCCCGTCGCCAGGCGCTCGAGTCCGGCTCGATCGACGGCTACGACCTCGTCGGACCCGCTGACACCAAGGCTCTCGAAGACGACGGCTTCACCATGGTGTCGCGCCCGCCGTTCACGATCCTCTACCTGGCGTTCAACCAGGCCGTGCCGGAGCTCCAGGACCCGAAGGTCCGTGAGGCGCTCTCGTACGCGATCGACAAGGACGCGCTGATCAGCCAGGTCCTCCCGGAGGGCACCGAGAAGGCGATCGAGTTCGTGCCGCCCGTCGTGAACGGATACAACCCCGACGTCACGACGTACGACTTCGACCCCGAGAAGGCCAAGTCGCTCCTCGCCGAGGCCGGCTACACCGAGGCCAACCCGCTGAAGCTCGACTTCAACTACCCGGTCAACGTGTCGCGTCCCTACATGCCCGACCCCGAGCAGATCTTCACCGTGCTGTCCTCGCAGCTCGCCGACGTCGGCGTCGAGACCACCCCGGTCTCGGAGGAGTGGGTCGAGTACCTCGACCGCACCACCGGCACCCCGGACCACGGCATCCACCTGCTCGGCTGGACCGGTGACTACAACGACACCGACAACTTCGTCGGCGTCTTCTTCGGCCAGGAGGGTTCGGAGTGGGGCTTCAACAACCCCGACCTGTTCCAGAAGCTGACCGAGGCCCGTGGCGTCGCCAGTCTCGAGGAGCAGACCGCGCTGTACGAGCAGATCAACGAGGATGTCGCGCAGTTCATCCCCGGTGTCCCGCTCGCGCACCCGGCGCCGACCCTGGCGTTCGACCCGCGCGTGAAGAGCTACCCGGCCAGCCCGGTGAACGACGAGGTCTTCACGGACATCGTCCTCACCAAGTAGGTCTGACCATCTGAGGTGCCGTGTTCCGGTCCCCGCGCATCGCGGGGACCGGAACACGGCGTACCTTCCGATCATCGGAGATCTCTTTGCTGCGCACCATCGGCAGGCGACTGCTTTTCCTCGTCCCCACTCTGATCGGCCTCAGCATCCTGCTGTTCGCCTGGGTCAGGGCCCTCCCCGGTGGCCCCGCGGTCGCCCTTCTCGGTGAGAAGGCGACGCCAGAGGCCGTCGCCAGAGTCAACGAGCTGTACGGCTTCGACAGGCCGCTGCTCGAGCAGTACTTCATCTGGATCGGACGCCTCCTCCAGGGAGACTTCGGCACTTCGATCCAGACCAACCGTCCCGTCGTGGAGGAGTTCTTCCGACGCTTCCCGGCGACCTTCGAGCTGAGCGTCGTTGCGCTCATCTTCGCCGTCGGCGTCGGCATCCCGCTCGGGTACTGGGCTGCTCGCCGGCACGGCAAGCTCACCGACCATGCGTCGGTCGTGCTGAGCCTCGTCGGCATCACGATCCCGGTGTTCTTCCTCGCCTTCATCCTGAAGTACGTCTTCGCGGTGCAGCTGGGCTGGCTGCCGTCCGACGGCCGGCAGAACCCTCGAATAGACGCCACGCATCCGACCGGGTTCTACGTCTGGGACGGCATCATCACCGGCGAGTTCGACGCGTCGTGGGATGCGATCCTGCATCTCATCCTTCCCGCGCTCGCCCTCGGCACGATCCCGCTCGCCATCATCGTCCGCATCACGAGGGCGAGCGTCCTCGAGGTGCAGAACGCGGACTACGTCCGCACCGGACGGGCGAAGGGCGTCGGGTCGTCGACGCTGCGCAGTCGCTTCATCCTGCGCAACGCGATGCTCCCGGTGATCACCACGATCGGCCTCCAGACCGGTCTGCTGATCTCGGGCGCGGTGCTCACCGAGACCGTGTTCGCCTTCCCCGGGATCGGCTCGTTCCTCGCGAGAGCCATCTTCACGAGGGACTTCCCCGTGCTCCAGGGATTCATCATCTTCATCGCGATCGCGTACGCGCTGATCAACCTCGCGGTGGATGTGTCCTACAGCTTCATCGACCCGAGAGTGAGAGTGCAGTGATGTCCCTCACCATCGTCCGCAAGGAGGCCGCATCATGAGCGTCGCACTCCCACCCGCGCAGGGACCGTCCGCGGAGAGCGGCGGCGCCATCGACACCGTCGCGATCGCCCAGGCCGGCCTCAGAGAGGGCTCCGGTGGATTCTGGAGCGATGTGTTCCGTCGGCTCCGCCGCAACCCGACGGCATGGATCGGCGCGGCCATCGTGCTCGCCTTCATCCTCGTCTCCGCTCTCGCACCGCTGCTGGCGCCGTATCCGGAGACCGCGCTCCCCGGGGCGAAGTTCATCACCCCGACGCACATCCCCGGTCCCGGTGAGCTGCCGGAGTTCCCGCTCGGGCTCGACCGCTTCGGCGGCGACGTGCTCTCCAAGCTCATCTGGGGCGCGCAGGCATCGCTCCTGATCGGCGTGATCTCTACGGCGATGGGTCTGGTCGGCGGCATGGTCCTCGGCCTGCTGGCCGGCACCTTCGGCGGATGGGTCGACACGATCATCATGCGTGTCGTCGACATCATCCTGTCGGTGCCGAACCTGCTGCTGGCCGTGTCGATCGCGGCCATCCTCGGGCAGACGCCGTTCGCGGTCATGATCGCGATCGGAGCCTCGCAGGTGCCGATCTTCGCCCGTCTGCTGCGAGCTTCTATGCTGCAGCAGCGGTCGAGCGACTATGTGCTGTCGGCGCAGACGCTCGGCCTCGGCCGCGGTCAGATCACCATGTCGCACGTGCTGCCCAACGCCATCGGCCCGGTCATCGTGCAGGGAACCCTGACGCTGGCCACCGCGGTCATCGATGCGGCCGCGCTGTCGTTCCTCGGTCTCGGCGGCGGTCGCCCCGAGACGGCGGAGTGGGGTCGCATGCTCACCTACGCGCAGGCGGAGCTCGCGATCGCACCGTGGCTGGCCTTCCTGCCCGGTATCTGCATCGCGGTCACCGCGCTCGGCTTCACCCTGCTGGGTGAAGCGCTGCGTGAAGCGATGGATCCCCGGACGAGGGCGCGATGAACGCGCGGGAGGAGGGCGCCATGAGCGCCGCGAAGGAGAATCGGATGCCGGCCGAGCCGTTGCTGTCGGTGCAGGGCCTCGCCGTGGACTTCGCCACGATGGACGGCGTCGTGCACGCCGTCGAGGGCGTGGACCTCGAGATCGCCGCCGGCGAGACCGTCGCGATCGTGGGGGAGTCCGGTTCGGGCAAGTCCACCACCGCGATGGCCATCATCGGCCTGCTGGCCGGGGGTGGGAAGGTCGCCTCCGGCAGCATCCGCCTCGACGGTCGGGAGATCGCGCATGCTCCGGAGAACGAGCTGCGGATGATCCGCGGCCGCGACATCGGCCTCGTGCCGCAGGATCCCATGTCGAACCTGAACCCGGTCGCGAAGATCGGCACGCAGGTGGCCGAGACGCTGCTCGCGCATGGTCTCGCCAACCGGCAGAACGTGCAGGCGAAGGTCGTCGAGGCACTCACCGCCGCGGGGCTTCCCGACCCGGAGCGTCGTGCGAAGCAGTATCCGCACGAGTTCTCCGGCGGCATGCGCCAACGCGCGCTCATCGCGATCGGCCTGGCGTGCAAGCCTCGCCTGCTGATCGCGGACGAGCCGACCAGCGCGCTCGACGTCACCGTGCAGCACACGATCCTCGACCAGATCGGCGCCATGACCCGCGAACTCGGAACGGCGGTCCTGCTCATCACGCACGACCTGGGTCTCGCCGCCGAGCGCGCCGAGCGGGTCGTCGTGATGCACCGCGGCAAGGTCGTGGAGCAGGGGCCCGCGCGGCAGATCCTCGAGGCTCCGCAGCATCCGTACACCCAGTCGCTCGTGGCGGCGGCGCCGTCGGTCGCGGCCGCGCGCCTGCGGCCCGAGGCGTTCCGCGTCGAGGAGCGCGCGGAGGCTGTGGACGAAGCCGAGGCGGCGAAGCCGAAGGACAACATCGTCGAGATCGAGAACCTCACCAAGGTGTACCCGGTGCGGGGACGCGGCGAGGACTTCGTGGCCGTCGACGACGTGTCGCTCGCGATCCCGCGGGGCGAGACGGTCGCGATCGTGGGGGAGTCCGGGTCGGGCAAGACCACGACCGCACGGATGCTGCTGAAGGTGGTCGAGCCGACCAGCGGGCTGATCCGCTTCGAGGGCAAGGACATCTCGTCGTTGAGCCGGGCGGAGACGAAGAACTTCCGTCAGCAGGTGCAGCCGATCTTCCAGGATCCGTACTCGAGTCTGAACCCGATGTTCACGATCGAACGCCTGATCGCAGAGCCGCTGGACTTCTACAAGAGGGGGAGCGGGTCGGACCGGCGAAAGCGCGTGCGGCAGCTGCTCGACGACGTGGCGCTTCCGCAGTCGATGCTGCGCCGCTATCCGTCCGAGCTCTCCGGCGGGCAGCGCCAGCGGGTCGCGATCGCGCGCGCCCTCGCGCTCTCGCCGGACCTGATCGTGTGCGATGAGCCGGTGTCGGCGCTGGACGTGCTCGTGCAGGACCAGATCCTCAAGCTGCTCGGCGACCTGCAGCGGGAGTACGGGCTGAGCTACCTGTTCATCTCGCACGACCTCGCGGTGGTGCGGCTGATCAGTGACTACGTGTGCGTGATGAAGGACGGCAAGCTCGTGGAGGCCGCCTCCTCGGAGGAGATCTTCACGAACCCGCGCGACCCGTACACGCGCCGTCTGCTGGCCTCGATCCCGGGCAACGAGCTGAACATCGCGTCCTGATGCCGCGAATCACGCTGCGCGCATCATGATGCATTGATCTTGCATCATGATGTGCGGAGCGTTCTGGCATGCGCACGACAGTCAACATCGATGATGACCTCCTCGCCGAGATCAAGGTGATCGCCGGCAGGAGACATGCGTCGCTCGGCGAGGTCGTCGATGATGCCCTCCGCGAATATCTGGCCGAGCGGCAGAAGCCCGTCGTCGACTTCTCGTGGGCGGATGTCGCCGTCGAGGTGCCGGGAGACAGCGGTCTGCGCCCGGGGGTCAACTGACGGAGCAACTCGGCCATGCTCGAGCTGATGGAAGACCTGTGATCCTGCTCCGTGTGAATCTCTGGGATTCCCGCGTTGCGCATCGGGCACCCGCAGCACCGATTCGTCACGGAGTGGATGTCGCGAATCCGCGCGGAGGGAAAGCTGATCGGCGTCTCGGAACTCGCGCTGTCCGGTGCTGTGCGACTCCTGACGCATCCGAAGGTCTTCGACCCGCCATCTGATCCCGGCACGGCGATGGATGCCAGCCGAAACGCGATCGATGCCCCTGGTACGCGCATCGTCCGCCCGGGGGAGCGGCACTGGCAGATCTTCGACCGCCTGGTGCGGCGGGCGGGCGCCCGCGGAGATGATGTGCCGGACGCGTATCACGCCGCCCTCGCGATCGAGCGTGGAGCGACGCTGGCGCCCTTCGACCGGCGGCTCGCCCGCTTCGACGGGCTCCGACTGATCGACCCCTCTGCGGGGTGATGAGGGGCTTTTACCGCAGCTTCCGAGATTGGTCAAGGACTGAGCTTGCCATGTCGCAGAATCACACGTATAGTCGGTAGTTGCGCTCGTTTCTCCCTGCCCTCATATGGTGGTCGGCATTCGTTGAGTCTTTGAGCGCACACTCCACCTGACGACAAAGGAATCGAGAAGCCCTGCGGGGCTCACGGAGGTTATTCCCTTGGCTGCTGCTCGCAACGCATCCACATCCACCAC
>Ga0307406_10001051_pt1 | contig 15376 bp, 12 predicted proteins | sample 322Cmetagenome_3_FD_203706 | JGI IMG/M metagenome (GOLD analysis project Ga0307406, IMG submission 203706) | Maize rhizosphere microbial communities from greenhouse at UC Davis, California, United States - 322HYB-C-2 | ecosystem: Host-associated > Plants > Roots > Rhizosphere > Soil | place... | reverse complement strand
GCGTGCGAAGGGCAACCCACACACCATCGATACCGACAACAACAACCTTGCGGCGCTGCCGAAGCGTCTGCTCGTGCGCCCCGTCTCGTCGATCCAGCCTGATGAGATCCGTGAGCACCTCATCTCCGAGCTTCGATCTGGCAAAGCGCCATCGACCGTCGCGCGAGCTAGAACGACATTCGGTGCGCTGTTCACCTACGCAGCAGAGCAAGATCTCCTTCGACAAGCGCACCCTGTGCGATCGATGAAGAAGATCCCTGAGCTCGGTACGGCCGCTCAACGGTCACTGAGCCTCAGCGAGATACCGACGCCGAAGCAAGTCAAGTCGGCAATCGACGCACTGCGTGAACGCCGCTCGGACATCGCCGATGTGTTCGAGTTCATGGCGTTGACGGGCGTCCGCTGGGGAGAAGCACGAGCGATCCGCGTGAGCTGGCTCAGCGATCACGGCCTTCCTCAGCTGGACGTGACCCGATCGCACTCCGACAGGTACGACGAGAAGTCCCCGAAGTCTTGGCGCGGAACCCGATCAGTCCCTCTGTCACCGCGCGGACTCGAGATCTTCCAGGCCCACGCGGCAGGAAAGGCAAGGACCGACTATCTCTTCACGAACCAATTCGGCGGCCAGCTTAAGGTTGGGGTCGCACGTAAGTTCCCACTCGGCTTCCGCCGCCATGCCCTCCGTCACTACGCCGCGTCGACGTGGTTGCGCCTCGGCACCCCCATCAACGAAGTCGCCGAGTACCTCGGCGATGATCCGCGCACTGTCTTGACGACGTACGCACATGTCCTCGGCGAGGGCCAGCGACGAGATTTCGCTAGCCGACTCGCCACCGCCGAGACCGAATCTCCTCGGCCCGTACACTCCACGTACACATTCGGCTCAGAATCGCCAGCAATGCACCCGAATCGCGATGGATCAGGGTTCGGAATCTAGCCCCTGATCAGGACTTCTACTGCGGAGACGAGGGGATTTGAACCCCTGGTCCCCGTGAGGGGACTCCACCTTAGCAGGGTGGTGCACTCGGCCGGACTATGCGACGTCTCCAGGCATCCGACCCGAAAGCACGGATGCACCTAGTTATCATAACGGGTCCGATGGGCAGGCACGAACCGAGCGGATGAGCGCCGGCGTCACGCGTCGAGGAGACGCGTGGTGGCCGTCGACATGTGGATCGCCATGGCCGACGCCGCGGCATCCGGATCGCCGGCGCGCACGGCATCCAGCACGGCGCCGTGCTCGGCGACCGCCTGTTCGGCGTGCGCGGGGTCGTGCACGGCACGGTCGGCGTAGACCTGCAGCAGCGATCGCACGACGTGCACGTGATCGGTCAGCGTCTCGTTCCCCGCGGCCTCGGCGAGCGCGTGGTGGAAGTCCAGGTCGGCGCGGGCGAACGTGGAGAGGTCGTCGATGCTCGCTCGCATCCGCTCGACGCTGCGCTCTAGGCGCGCGATGATCGCGGCGTCGGCACGGGCCGCGGCCAGGCGCGCGACGAAGATCTCCAAGCCCTCGCGCAGCTCCAGCAGTTGGGCGGTGTTGCGCTCCCCGATCAGCAGCCCCCAGCGGAGCGTCTGCGGCAGCAGCTCGCTCGCCGCTCCCCGGAGATACGTGCCGGAGCCGGGCCGCACGTCGACGATCCCGAGGATCTCCAGGGCGGCGAGCGCCTCACGCACCGCGGATCGTCCGACGCCGAGCGACGTGGAGAGCTGGCGCTCGGGGGGCAGGCGGGTACCCGGGGCGATGGAGCCACCGGTGAAGAGGTCGAGGAGACGACGGGCCACCTCCGACACCGGCGTGCCCGACGGCATGGCCGTCAGGGCGGCGGCGATGTCGTCCACCGGTTCTCCGGGAAAAGCGGGCATGGGAGCAAACTTACCGGCACCCTCGCAGAAGACGGACTTGCAATTGGTCAACCGGTTCGCCAATATGGATGTGCGCACAGAACGAAGTCCTGCGCGATCACCGTCGATACAGGAGTCACCGTGGACACCACCCAGACCGAAACGCCTGTCGCGAAGTCCGCGATCCGCAAGGTCTCCATCCGCCTCGTCCCGTTCGTGGCGCTGATGTTCTTCATCAACTACCTCGACCGCACAGCGATCGGATTCGCCTCTCCCAACGGGATGAACGACGACCTCGCCCTGAGCGCCGCGCAGTTCGGCTTCGCCTCGGGGGTCTTCTTCATCGGCTACATCCTGCTGGAAGTGCCGTCGAACCTCGCGCTGCACAAGTTCGGAGCGCGCCGCTGGCTCGCCCGCATCATGGTCAGCTGGGGCATCGTCGCGCTCCTCTTCACCTGGGTGGGGAACTTCGAGCAGCTCGTCGTGCTGCGGTTCCTGCTCGGCGTCGCCGAGGCCGGCTTCTTCCCCGGCGCGATCCTCTTCCTCAGCCTCTGGGTGCCGTCGCAGTACCGCGGGCGCATCCTCATGCTCTTCTACCTGGCCCAGCCGCTGACCACCGTGATCGGCGCCCCGCTCGCCGGCGCCCTCATCCAGCAGCACGGCGTCTTCTTCGGCCTCGAGGGCTGGCGCTTCATGTTCATGGGCGTCGCGATCCCCGCGATCGTCGTCGGCGTCATCGCCTGGTTCTACCTCAAGGACAAGCCCTCCGACGCGAAGTGGCTCACCCTCGAGGAGCAGACCTGGCTCACCTCGGCTCTCGAGGCCGAGCGCAAGACGACCGCCGCGAGCCAGAAGCACGTCTCCGTGCGCTTCGCCTTCTCCAGCGGACGCGTCTGGATGCTGTCCTTCATCTACTTCGGCTTCATCTACGGCCTGTACGCGCTGGCGTTCTTCCTGCCCACGATCATCGAGGGCTTCCAGACCGAGACCGGCGGCACGTTCGACGTGCTGCAGAAGGGTCTCATCACCGCGATCCCGTACCTGCCCGCCGCCATCGTCATGTACTTCTGGTCGCGGGACGCCGGCAAGCGCGGCCTGAAGACCTGGCACATCGCGGTCCCGGCCCTCGCGGGCGCGGTCTCGATCCCGCTCGCCCTGTTCACCGGGTCCCCGGTGGCGACGATCGCCGTCATCACGGTCACGGCCTGCGCGATCTTCGCCGCACTGCCGAACTTCTGGACGCTGCCGACGCAGTTCCTCACCGGTGTCGCGGCCGCGGCGGGCGTCGCGCTCATCAACACGATCGGCAACCTCGCCGGTTTCAGCGCCCCGTACATCACGGGCGCCGTGCACGACTGGACCGGTGGCTACCAGGTGCCGATGTTCATCGTCGGCGGCTTCATGCTGCTTTCGGCCGTGCTGATGGTGATCCTCGCCCGTCGGAGCCGCGTGCTCCCCGGCGCCACCGCCGCCACGCCCGCCGTGGAGGAGACGCGATGACCAGGCTCTGGAACGACCCCGCCGACTTCGCGGACGAGATGATCGCGGGCTTCATCGCCGCGAACGGGCGCTCGGTGCGCGGGGTCCCCGGTGGCGTGGTGCGCAGCACGGTCGTGCCCGAGGGCCAGGTCGCCGTCGTGATCGGGGGCGGCTCCGGCCACTACCCGGCGTTCGGCGGACTCGTCGGGCAGGGCCTCGCCCATGGTGCCGTGATGGGCAACCTGTTCGCCTCGCCCTCCACCCAGCAGGTGCTCACCGTGGCCGAGGCGGCCGACCGCGGTGCGGGAGTCTTCCTCACCTACGGCAACTACGCGGGCGACGTGCTGAACTTCGACGCCGCGCAGGAGAAGCTCCGCGCCGAGGGCATCGCCTGCGAGACCGTCACCGTGACCGACGACATCTTCAGCGCCTCGGCAGAGGAGAAGCACAAGCGCCGCGGCATCGCCGGCGACCTCACGGTGTTCCGCACCGCTGCGGCCGCCGCCGAAGCCGGCTATGACCTCGCCGGCGTCACCCGCGTCGCGACGCTCGCCAACGAGCGCACGCGCTCCTTCGGCGTCGCCTTCAGCGGATGCACGCTCCCCGGAGCCCCGGAGCCCCTGTTCACGGTCCCCGCCGGACGGATGGCCATCGGCCTCGGCATCCACGGTGAACCGGGCATCGATGAGACCGACATCCCGACGGCCGACGGCCTGGCCGAGCTCCTCGTCAGCCGTCTGCTCGACGAGGTTCCGGACGGCGTCGAGATCTCCGGCGCTCGCGTCGTGCCCATCCTCAACGGCCTCGGCTCGCTGAAGTACGAGGAGATGTTCGTCGTCTACCGGCGCATCGCGCAGTTGCTCGCGGATGCGGGTCTGGTCCTCGTCGACCCGCACGTCGGCGAGTACTGCACGAGCTTCGACATGGCCGGTACTTCGCTCACTCTCTTCTGGCTGGACGACGAGCTCGAGCAGCTCTGGGAGACCCCGGTCGACACCCCCGCCTACCGTCGGGGCTCCGTGATCGCCGCCGCGCGCGCGGAGGTGACCGAAGCGGATGCCGTCGCCGAGGCCGCGATCGAACGCGGTGACGACGAGTCGGTCGCCGCTGCCACTGTCGTGCAGGCCGCCGTGCAGCGCATCGTGGACACGGTCGACGAGCACGTCGAGGAGTTCGGCCGCATCGATGCCATCGCCGGAGACGGCGACCACGGCATCGGCATGCAGCGCGGCTCGCATGCCGCCCTCGCCGCCGCCACCGCCGCGGCCCGGTCCGGCGCGGGGGCGGCGACCACCCTGTCGCACGCCGCCGACGCCTGGGCCGACCGGGCAGGCGGCACCTCGGGCGCCCTGTGGGGCGTCATCCTGAACGCGATCGCCGTACGCCTCGGGGATGCGGGACGACCGGATGCCCCAGCCGTGGCGTCGGGCGTCGCCGCCGGAGCCCGCGGAGTGATGGAGTACGGCAAGGCGGAGGTCGGCGACAAGACCCTGGTCGATGCCCTCGTCCCCTTCAGCAGCACCCTGACCGCCGCGGTCGACGGGGGCTCCTCGCTCGTGGACGCCTGGCGGGCCGCTGCGGATGCCGCCGCCCGCGCCGCCGCCGCCACGGCCGACCTGCTCCCCCGCATGGGCCGCGCCCGCGCCCACGGGCAGCACAGCGTCGGCACGCCCGATCCCGGCGCGCACTCGCTCGCGCTCATCGTGACCGCCGTCGGCGAGCTGCTCGCCGACCTCGAAAGGAACAGCAATGACTGACACCCTCCGCCTCGTGATCGGCAGCGACGACGCCGGCTTCGACTACAAGGAGATCCTGAAGAAGGACCTCGAGCAGAACGGCATCGTCGCGAGCGTGGTCGACGTCGGAGTGGATGCCGACGGCCACACGGCGTACCCGCGCGTCGCGATCGCCGCGGCCGAGCTCGTCGCCAAGGGCGAAGCCGACCGCGCCCTGCTGATCTGCGGCACGGGACTCGGCGTCGCGATCGCCGCGAACAAGGTCCCCGGCATCCGCGCGGTCACCGCGCACGACTCGTTCTCGGTCGAGCGCGGCGTGCTCTCCAACGACGCGCAGATCCTCACGATGGGTCAGCGCGTGATCGGCATCGAGCTCGCCCGGCGGCTCGTGCGCGAGTGGCTGACGTACCGCTTCGACCCGAGCAGCGCCTCGGCCGAGAAGGTCGCGGTCATCGGCGAATACGAGTCCACCGGATCCTGCTGATGGCCAGGGTCACGGTCGGAGTGAGCCTGAAGATGTACTTCGGTCATCAACAGGCGGCGACCTGGTTCGACGCGGTCGCCACGCGGGTGCGCGCGCACGACGCCGTGCAGTCCGGGGCGATCGAGCTCTTCATCACGCCGACGTTCCTTCAGGTGCTGCCGGCGCTCCAGGCGTTCGCCGGCACCCCCGTGCGGATCGGCGGACAGGACGTCGCCGCAACCGACACGGGTGCGTTCACCGGTGAGGTCTCGGCTGCCGAGCTCGCCGAGGTGGGCGCCTCGGTCGCCGAGATCGGCCACGCCGAGCGTCGCCGTCTCTTCGCCGAGACCGACGAGGTCGTGGCTGACAAGACGGCCGCCGCCCTGCGCGCCGGGCTCACGCCGCTGCTGTGCATCGGCGAGACCGAGCGCCAGGACCCCTCGGATGCCGCCGCCGTCGCCGTCGCCCAGCTGCGTGCCGCCCTCGCCGACGCCCCCGCCGGCGCCGTGATCGTCGCCTACGAGCCCGTGTGGGCGATCGGAGCCCCCGAGCCCGCGCCGCACGACCACATCCGTGTCGTCGCGGCCGCCTTGCGCGCCGCGCTCGATGGCGATGCCGACCGCACGGACTCCAGCGTCATCTACGGCGGAGCCGCCGGCCCCGGCCTTCTCACCGCGCTCGGGGACGACGTCGACGGTGTCTTCCTCGGCCGATTCGCGCATGATCCGGATGCCCTCGTCGCCGTGCTGGACGAGGCGGCGGAGCTGGCGGCCCTTCGACGGGTGCGGGCCCTTCGACAAGCTCAGGGACCCAGCGGATCGCAGGGACCCAGCGGAGGCGACTCATGATCGGCCTCGGCACCTACGCCTACTTCTGGCAGCACTCCGACCGAGCGCCCGAGCCGCTGAGCCTGATCGGCGCGTTCGAGGACACCCGCGCCCAAGGCGTCGACCTGTTCCAGATCTGCGACTACGCGCCCCTCGAGCGGATGAGCGCCGACGAGTTGCGGGACGCCGCCGCGGCAGCCCGTGACCTCGGCCTCACGATCGAGCTCGGCACGAAGGGCATCGTCCCCGCGCACCTCTCCCGGTTCCTCGAGCTCGCCGCGATCTTCGACGCGCGGCTCGTGCGGAGCATGCTGTACGGACCCGACTCCCGGCCGGCGCTCGACGAGGCGGAGACCTGGCTCCGCGACAGCATCCGCTCCTACGAGGCCGCCGGCGTGACACTCGCGCTCGAGACCTACGAGCAGGTGCCGACCGCCCATCTCGTCGGCGTCATCGAACGCGTCGGCAGCCCGAACCTCGGCATCTGCCTGGATCCGGCGAACGTCGTCGCCCAGCTGGAGAACCCGAAGACCTGCGTGGAGCAGACCGCGGCGCTCACGAAGAACATCCATGTGAAGGACTTCGCGTTCGCCCGCCAGCCCGGCTGGGTCGGCTTCACCTACTCCGGTGCCGCCATGGGCACCGGGCTGCACGACTACGCGCAGCTGCTCGCCGCCGCGAAGCCGCGCGAACGCGGCATCAACGAGATCGTCGAGCACTGGCTGCCCTGGCAGGACGACGCAGAGACCACCATCCGAACCGAGCGGGAATGGACCCGCACCGCACTCGAATACCTGAGGAGCACGACATCATGAGCACCACCTACAAGATCGCCGTCATCGGCGCCGGCGGCAAGATGGGCATGCGCGTATCGAACAACCTGGCGAAGACCGACCACACCGTCTGGTACGTCGAGAACTCCCCCGCCGGACAGCAGCGCACGATCGACGCCGGGCGCGAACTGACGGACGCGGCGACGGCCGTCGCCGACGCCGACATCCTCGTGCTGGCCGTCCCCGACCTCGCCCTCGGCCCGGTCACCGCTGAGCTCGTCCCCCAGGTCAAGAGCGGAGCCATCGTGCTCACCCTCGACCCGGCGGCCGCGTACGCGGGACTCCTCACGACGCGCGACGACGTGATCCAGGCCGTCGCCCACCCGTGCCATCCGTCGATCTTCCTGCAGCGGGAGACGCCCGAGCAGTGGGCCGACACGTTCGGCGGCATCGCCGCCCCGCAGGACGCCATCGCCGCGATCGAGAGCGACGACGAGGCCAAGAAGGACATCGTCGAGGCGACCGTCCGCGCGATCTACGCCCCCGTCATCGACGTGCACTGGGTCACGATCAAGCAGCTCGCGCAGCTCGAGCCCACCCTCGTCGAGACCGTCGCCTGCATGATCGGCGACCTCCTCAACGAGGCCCTGCAGGAGACCGTGAACACCATGGGGGTTCCGGAGGCCGCCGCACGCAGCATCCTCTACGGTCACACGCAGGTGGCGCTCGCGAACGGACTGCGCGGCGACAACCCGTTCTCCGACGCGTGCCTGATCGCGATGGACTACGGCCGCGAGAGCATCATCAAGGACGACTGGAAGAAGATCTTCCGCGACGACGAGCTCGACAAGAACCTCGCGCGGATGCTGCACCTCGACAAGATCGAGCGCTGACCCGCCGTCCCGATCTGTCGGCCTGGTCCCGATCTGCTGACATTCGGAGCAAAGTCCTCGGCAGATCGGGACGCGGTCAGCAGCCCCGGGCCGCGCCTACGCGACGGCGGGCACGATGAGGTCGAGCCCGAGCCCCGGAGCCGACGACACCGTCGCCCAGGCGCCCTCGATGCGCACGGGCGAGGGCGCGGCCAGGACGCCGAGTGCGCCGAATCCGGCATCCTCCACGTCCTCGACCCAGGTCGTGCGCGGAAGCGTCACGGCGAGCTGCGCCGAGAGATCGGGCAGGAGGTGCGGAGCGAGCGTGACGCCGCGCTCCTCGGCCAGGCCGGCGATCTCGAGGAAGGGAGTGATCCCTCCGACGCGGATGACATTCGGCTGGACGACGGCGGCGAATCCCGCGTCGAGCGCCTCCCGGAAGCGGTGCACGGTGTGCAGGTTCTCACCGAGGGCGATCGGCGTCGTGATACGCCGGGCCAGCTCGCGGTAGCCGGCAGTGTCGTCGGAGCGCAGCGGCTCCTCGATCCACGTGAGATCGAAGGGGGCGAGTGCACTCATGGCGCGCGTGGCCCGATCGACATCCCAGCGCTGATTCGCGTCGATCATGAGCTGCCGGTCGGCACCCAGGATCTCGCGCACGAGCGCGACCCGCGCCACGTCCTCGCCGAGGTCCGGCCGCCCGACCTTGATCTTCACCGCCCGGATGCCGCGCTCGACCCACCGCTCGACCTGTGCGGCGAGCTCGGCCTCCGTGTAGTGCAGATTGACCCCCGAGCCGTAGACCGGAAGCCGCTCCTGCGTGCGGCCGAGCAGGTCGGGCACGCCGACCCCGCGCGAACGCGCGCGCAGGTCCCAGAGTGCGAGGTCGAGGCCTGCCATGGCGATCGTGGTGATTCCCCCTCCACCGGCCTCGTGGAGATGAGCCCACAGCGCGGGCCAGAGCACTGTCGGGTCGCTGTCGCGACCGAGCGCGAAGCGGCGGATGTCGTCCTCCAGAAGCGCGGCGACCGCACGGGCTCCGATCGTCGGCGTCCAAGAGAAGCCGCTCCCCGTACCTCCGTCGCGATCCTCCACGTCGACGCGCACCAGATGCAGGTCGGGGGCCTCCGGCACCCAGGGCCGCGGCATCCGCACCGACAGGGGCCGGACGTCGATCCGGATGATCTCGCTCATGAGCCGCCGAGCATCCGCTCGCCTCCGTCGAGGATCCGGCGCAGCTCCTCCGAGTGGGCATCACCCGGGTCGGTCAGCGGGGGACGGACGCCGCCGACCGGGGCTCCGCTCAGGCGCAGCCCCGCCTTGATCAGCGCGACCGCGTAGCCCGGCGTCGTGTCGCGGAGGGCGACGAGCGGATGGTAGAACCCTTCGAGCAGACGATCGCACGCGGCGCTGTCACCGTCGACGTACGCGCGGTAGAAGGCCGAGGCGATCCGCGGCGCCATGGCGAAGACGGCGGAGGAGTAGAGCGGGATTCCGATCGCGCGGTACGCCGCCTGGCTGGCCTCGGCGGTGAGGAGGCCGTTGAAGAACTGCACGTCGTCGCGCACGCGGCGCGCCGCGAGGACGATCTCCTGGGCGAGGGCCACGTCTCCGATCCCGTCCTTGAACCCCACGATCGTGGGCTGCTCGGCCAGCAGGCGCGCGAACGTCTCGGCAGTGAAGCGCGCGCTGCCGCGGTGGTAGACGACGACCGGGAGGGTCGACGCCTCCGCGACCGCGCTCACGTAGCGGACCAGCCCCTCCTGCGAGCTGCCCACGAGATACGGCGGAAGCAGCAGGATGCCGTCTGCACCCGTCCCCGCCAGCTCGCGGACCGACGCGATCGCCTGCCCGATCGGTCCGCCGACACCGGCGACCACCGGGACGCGCCCTGCGACCGTGTCGATCGCGACGCGCACGACGCTGAGGGATTCCGTGGCGGAGAGGGCATGGAACTCGCCGGTGCCGCAGGCGGGGAACACTCCGCCGGGTCCGTGCTCCATCCCTTCGGCGAGCACCCCCGCCGTGGTCGCGAGATCCACCTCGCCGTCGGCGTCGAAGGCCGTGACCGGGAAGTAGAGGGGGCCGTCGCGGAATGCGAGTGTCATCGAGAGGTCCTTCCGTCGGGACAGGGGTCGAATGCCGCGAGCGCCGCGAGGGCGTCGGGGTGGAGTTCGGTGCGCCAGGAGCGTCGCGGGACCCAACCCGTGTCGCGCGTCGCTGCCGTGTTGTCGAAGGCGCTGGAGGTTCCGCGCAGCGCAGGGGCAGCGTCGCGGGTGCCGGGGTGGAACAGCGGCAGCAGCTCGTCGAGCGGGTCGACGGCCAGGGCATCCGCCGCGCCGACGAAGTAGCGGGCCCCGCTCGGTGCGGCATCCGCCGCGAGCCAGGCGTCGATGAAGACGCCGACGTCGCGGGCGTCGACGTAGTTGAACAGCGAGACGGCGGCGAGCGCGGGGTCCTGCAGCCGGTCGAGGACCGTGTGCCCCTGCTGAGTGGGAGCCCCGCCCCACTCCTCGGGCGTGATGACGTAACAGGGGCGGAAGGAGGCGAGACGCACGGACGGTGCGGAGCGGGCGAACGCGGCGACCGTCTCCTCCACGCACACCTTCGACAGCGCGTAGGCGTTCGCGGGGGCCGTGGGCGCCGACTCGTCGAGCGGCAGCCGCTCCGGGGTCCAATCCGGGGCGCCGTAGCCGAGCACCGTCGGACTCGATGCGACGAGGATCCGCGTGACGCCGGCGGCGACGGCGGCCTCGATGGCGGTGAAGGCCATGCCCGTGTTCACGGTGAAGATGTCCCGCTCCGGCGCGCTGAACGGCACCGCGATCGCGGCGAGGTGGACGAGCGCCTGCGGTGCGATGCCGCGCAGCAGATCGGCTGTCGCCTCCGCATCGGTCAGGTCGATCTGCGTGATCTCCTCGCCCGGGGCACGGTCGAGACGGTGCACCTCGTGTCCCGCGGCGACGAGCACGTCGACGACCGCGCGCCCCAGGCGTCCCGATGCGCCGGTGACTGCTACTCGCATGTCTCTCCTCCCCCGTGATTCTGCTTCCGCATCAGCTCTCGCACCAGACCCGCACGTCCCATGGATCGAGCTCGACGAGGGCGCCGGCGTCATGGGCGACGTCGTCGAGCACCGACGAGACGGCGCGCTCCGGACGGATCGTCTGCGCTCGGCCCGACCAGTTGTGCAGCACCCACACGCGCCCGCGCACGCCGGTCAGCGAGTGGGCGGTGATCGACCTCGGACGGTCCCCGAACATTCCCGACGACCGGGGAGGCGGGGCGGATTCGGCGATGACGCTCGCGAGAGACGAACGGTCGGGAAGCGTGCCGACGACCGTGATCGTGCCCTCCCCGACAGATCGACGGGTGACGGCGGCCCAGCGCCCGTAGTGCGGATGCCGGTACCCGAGAATCTCGTCGGCCTCGTCAGGCTCCAGCGCGTCGATCCAGCCGCGCGCTTCGCCGACGACCGTCCCATCGCGCTCGAGCGGCACCGGCGTCGGCGGCGCCGCGAACTCACGGTAGGCGACTCCGGCGAGCGGCCCGAGCACCGCCGTCGCCGTGACCGCCCGCATCCGCCCCTGATCGTCGGCGTAGCCGGTGCGCGGTCCGACGACGAGACGACCGCCCAGCCGCGCGTACTCGGCGAGGATCTCGAGCATGCGATCGGATGCCGCGATGAGCCCGGCCGCGATCAGGGTCGGATACCGCGACAGCAGCTCCCCCGCATCCGTCAGTTGCCGCTCGTTCACGTACTCGACCTGCAGTCCCGCATCGATCGCGGCACGGCCGAAGGCACCGACGATCCGCGCGTAGGAGCCGCGGTCCGGGGCACCACCCGACTCCGCCAGCGGCGGCTCGAACGCCATCATCCACTCGCTGTCGTGCGCGTACACGAGGCCGATGTCGGCATCCGGCGCGGCATCCGCCAGCCATTCCGACGCCACGGCGAACTGCCGTCCGATCTCCGCGATCTCGTCGTACACCCGGCCGGGCCGGAGATCGTGCCCGAGGATGCCACCCCAGTGCACCTCCGCGCCCGAGTGGAGCGTGTGCCAGTGCCAGTAGGAGACGAGTCGTGCGCCTCGCGCGACCAGCAGCCACGCGGCCTGCGCCAGCTGCCCGTCGTACGGCGGCCGGGTCAGCGAGGCCGCGCCGATCGACGCCGCTCCGGTCTCGGTGACGAGAAAGGGCGCCTGCCTGGTCGCCCGCATCCGGTCGGCGCTGAGGATCAGCTGCGGCACGTCGTCGGCGTACCACTGGCCGCCGGCCCCCTCGCCTTCGTAATCGAGGGAATCCTGCGCCAGGTAGTAGGCGTTGCCGCTGGCGATGTCGAGATGGGCGCCGACGGCGACGTCGTCCATCGCGGGGCGCTGATAGGCGATGCAGGTCGTGAGCACCGTGTCATCGGCGACCAGCTCGCGCGCGATCCCGGCCTGCCAGCCGATGAACTCCGCGGTGAGCTCGGCCTGGAAGCGTCGCCAGGCGAGGTCGTACGCCGGCGTCGTGTTGCCCTTCGGGGCCCACAGCTCGTCCCAGTCCGAGACGCGGTGCGACCAGTAGGCGAGGCCCCATTCGCGATTGAGCGTCTCGACGTCGCCATAGCGCTCCGCGACCCAGCGGCGGAAGCGCGCGACCACGTGCGCGTTGTGGATCAGGTGCAGACCCGCCTCGTTGTCGAGCTGCACGCCGATGACGGCCGGATGCCTGCCGTAGCGCCCGAGCACCGCGCGGATCACACGCTCGGCGTACCCGCGGAAGACCTCGGAGGTGAAGTCCACTTCCTGCCGCCCGCCCCACGGGACCGACGACCCGTCCTTGCGGACGACCGCGAGCTCGGGGTGGAGCCTGCTGAGCCACGGCGGAACCGCGTAGGTCGGGGTGCCGAGGATCACGTCGATCCCGTGCGCCGCTGCACCGTCGAGCACCGGCGCGAGCCACTCCAGGTCGAACTCGCCGTCGCGCGGCTCCCACGTCGACCACACCGACTCCCCCACCCGGATGCAGGTGATCCCCGCCTCGACCATGAGCCGGAGGTCCGTCATCAACCGGGAGGGGTCCGGAAGGTACTCGTTGTAGTACGCCGTGCCCAGCCGCGGGCCGTCCGCCCATGCGGTCCGGCGGCGGGACCCGCTCTCGGCCACGGTTCAGACCTCGACGCGCGTGATGCGGAGCGCGATCGGCTTCCCCGCGGGCAGGTCCACCGGCGCGGAGTCGCGGTCGAAGGCCTCGTTGCGGGCGACCTCTGTGAGGGTGAAGCGGCGCCCCACCGGCGTGATGGCCATGTTCCAGGTGTCGATGACGTCGACCTCGAAGACGTCGCCCTCCTCCGGACTCTCGCCGGGCTGTCCGACCGGGAGCCGGAACGACCACGACGCCGGCGCGGAGCGCCCGAGGTACTGCACGTACTGCTGCCGATGCCAGCCGGCCACGTACGCGGGGTCGTCCCACTTGTCGATCGGGTCCAGGCCCGGCACGACCAGATCGTCGAGGATGCCGCGCAGGAAGGCGATCCGCGCCGGTGACTCGCCGCGCAGCACACCGCCCTCGACCATGTGCAGGCTGCCGCTCTCGGTGAGGAAGCTCTCACCATGCGACGCGTAGCATCCGGCCACCGTCGTGATCCAGAAGCGGTGCACGAGTTCCGGGCCGTCGAGGTGCCCCCAGCGATCGGGGATGTCGCCCTCGTACTTGATCTCGTCGAGCACGACCGGCTTCTTCCAGACGTCGCGGTACAGGTTGGCCCGGCCGAAGTCCTCTGTCGCCGCGCCGTTCTGGATCGAGGCGTGCGTCACCCACGGCTGGTTGTTGTCGTAGATCTCGATCCAGTTGTGGATCGAGCGCAGGTGGTCGTGCGGGTCGACGGAGGCGAGGAGCGCACCGGTGCGGTCCCAACGGTCGTCGGGGCGCTCGAGCTGGTCGAACTCGTTGCACAGCGACCACCACACGTGGGCGTATCCCGACAGCCGCGCGACGAGGTACCGCAGGTAGACGGCATCCTCTTCTTCCGTCAGGGCGTCGAGCCCGAACTGGCCGCGGTCGTAGGCGTCGAAGATGAGCACGTCGGCCTGGATGCCGCGCGCGCCGAGCATCTCGACGGCACGGTCGAGGTGCTGGAAGAACTCCGGCACCGGCCGGCTGACGTCCCAGTGTCCGTCCGTCTTCTCGAACGGCATCAGCGCGGGCACGTGCTCGATGTAGCCGCCGCCCTGCGGGAAGATCATGAAACGCAGCTTGTCGAACCCGACCTCGGCGATGTCGTCGACGGTCTGCGTGAACAGCGGTTCGTCCTGATGCAGCCAGTTGTACGCGGTCGTGCCGACCGGACGATACGGCGTGCCGTCGGCGTGCGCGAAGTGGAAGCGGTGCGCCACCCGCACCGGACCGTGCGCGGCTCCCGGCGTGACCTCGAAGCTCCCGCTCGATCGGTCGAGCGCGGTGCGCGCGCCCTCGACCTCCCACGTCCAGGCGCCGTCCGACTCGGGACAGACCCGCACGCGGTAGGTCGTCCCGCCGTCCCAGAATCCGGGGACGAGGATCTCCTCCGCGCCGTTGCGCAGGCGCACCGAGAAGGGCGGCTCCGCACCGATCGGCAGACGATCGGCACCCTCGAAGACGAGCTCGACGGTGTCGTACCTGGGGAACATCATCATCCTCCTGCGTCGGCGGCCACCCGTCGTCGGGCACCGATGATCCCCAGTCTTGCATAATCCGCGCTTGATGAATCTCTATTCATCGGGAATCTGAGAGAATATACTTTCATCAGCGAATCTGCATCCGATCCGCGCTGAAGCAGGAGGACCACCGTGTCGTCGACCCCCTTCGCCACCCCCGTCGACGGACAGCTGCGCCTGCTCACCAAGGTGGCGCGAATGTATCACGAGCGCGGCATCCGCCAGTCGGAGATCGCCGCAGCCCTGAGCATCTCCCAGGCGAAGGTGTCGCGACTCCTCAAGCGCGCGGAGACCGCCGGCATCGTGCGAACCATCGTCACGGTCGCCCCCGGCGTGCACGCCGAGCTCGAGGAGCGGCTCGAAGCGGGGTACGGGCTCGCGGAGGCGGTCATCGTCGACGTCGAGCCGGATGCCGACGAAGCCGAGCTGCTCGCCGCCATCGGAGCCGGAGCCGCCGGCTACCTCGAGGCCTCGCTGTCGGGCACCGATCGGATCGGCGTCTCGTCGTGGAGCCGTTCCGTGCTGGCGATGACCGACCGGATGCGGCCGCTCCCGACGCGCGGGGCGACCGAGGTCGTGCAGCTGCTCGGGGGCACGGGAGCGCCCGAGGCGCAGAGCCATTCGCACCGCCTCCTCAGCTCGCTCGCGCGGATGCTCGGCGCCGACCCGATATACGTCCAGGCCCCCGGCATCGTGGCCGACCC
>Ga0307406_10001046_pt1 | contig 15440 bp, 7 predicted proteins | sample 322Cmetagenome_3_FD_203706 | JGI IMG/M metagenome (GOLD analysis project Ga0307406, IMG submission 203706) | Maize rhizosphere microbial communities from greenhouse at UC Davis, California, United States - 322HYB-C-2 | ecosystem: Host-associated > Plants > Roots > Rhizosphere > Soil | place... | reverse complement strand
AGGATGATGCAGGCCGAGGCGGCATCGGCATCGCGGGCGCCGGAGGCCAGCGCCTCGGTCGTGCTGTAGCGCTCGTCGACCTCGAACACCTGCAGGTTGAAACGGCCACGCAACTGCCGCGCGAACTTCTGCGCGCGGCGGGTGTTCTCGTGCGGGGCGCCGTCGGGGTGGTAAGGCACGCCGACCACCAGCGCGTCGGGCTGCCATTCCTTGATGCGGGCCTCGACCTGCGCAAAGCGGGCGTCGCCCTCGGCCTTGATGGTGGCCTGCGGCGTCGCGGCGCCGAGCAGCCGGTTTCCACTGGCGACGCCGGTGCGCTTCAGGCCGAAGTCGAAGGCCAGGAAGCTCTGGAAGTGGGGAGGAACGGCAACGGCAGCAGGGGCGGCGGGGGGAGCGGGAACGTCCGGCATGGCAGCGGCCATCAGGCGTGTCCCGCTTCCGGCGACAGTTTCCAGGCTTCCAGGCCCAGCAGCAGCAGCGCCCTGTCGTAGCGCTGCTCGACCGGGGTGTCGAAGATCACGGCCGGATCGGCGCCCACGGTGAGCCAGCTGTTCTCGGCCAGTTCGGACTCGAGCTGCCCCTCGCCCCAGGCCGAATAACCCAGCGAAACCAGCACCTTGCGCGGGCCCGCGCCGGTGGCCAGGGCCTCGAGCACGTCCTTGGAGGTGGTCATCTCGAGTCCGCCGGGAATGGTCATGGTCGAGGCGTAGACCGATTCCTCGGGCTTTTCGGCATGGGTGAACACCGGCTCGTGCAGCACGAAGCCGCGTTCGGTCTGTACCGGCCCGCCCTGGAAGACGGGTGCGTCGCCGAGTTCGGGACGCGACAGGTGCAGTTCGATCTTCTCGAACAGCACCTTCAGGTTGATGTCGCTGGGTTTGTTGATCACCAGCCCGAGCGCGCCGCGCTCGCTGTGCTCGCACAGGTAGACGACGCTGCGGTTGAAAGTTTTATCTTCCATCCCCGGCATCGCGATCAGGAAGTGATGCGTGAGGTTCATCGGGGCAGAATCGGCAGCCATATGCCGCCGATTTTACTGGCCGTCGACAAGACCTATCCCAAAGGGCTCATGTGGTTTCGCCGCGACCTGCGCGTGGACGACAACGCGGCCCTGTACCACGCGCTGCGGGCCTGCCGGCAGGTGGTGTGCGTTTTCGTGTTCGACCGGGCGATCCTGGCCCCCCTGCCCCGCATCGACCGGCGCGTGGAATTCATCCGGGAATCGCTGGTGGAGCTCGAAAAAGAACTGCGGGCGCTGGGCGGCGGGCTGATCGTGCGGCACGCCAACGCCATCGAGGAGATCCCGGCGCTGGCCCATGGCCTGGACGTGCAGGCCGTCTTCGCCAACCGCGACGACGAGCCCGATGCGCTGGCGCGCGATGCCCAGGTGCTGGGCGCCCTGGCCAACGCGGGCGTGAGCTTCTACACCTACAAGGACTCCACCGTTTTCGAGCGCGACGAGGTGCTCAACAAGACCGGCCAGCCGTACACGGTGTTCACGCCCTACAAGCGGGCCTGGCTCGCCAAGGTCGATTCCTTCTTCCTGAAGCCGTACCCGGTGCGCAGCCATGCCGACGCGCTGGCGCCGCCGCCTGCGGCCGATCGCACGCCGGTGCCGTCGCTCGAGGACCTGGGCTTTGGGCGGAGCAATCTTTCCGAACTCGGCATTCCCACTGGCAGCCAGGGCGCGGCAACGCTGTTCGAGGATTTTTTCCAGCGCATCGACCGCTATGACGCCGCGCGCAATTTTCCGGCGGTGCGGGGACCGAGCTACCTGGGCGTGCACCTGCGCTTCGGCACCGTCTCGATCCGGCAGCTGGCGGGGGTTGCGCACCAGCTCTTCCTGCAGGGCGACGCGGGCGCGGCCACCTGGCTTGGCGAGCTGGTCTGGCGCGAGTTCTATTTCCAGATCCTGGTGCACTTTCCGCACGTGCATTCGGGCGGCGAGTCGAAGAGCTTCCGGCCCGAGTACGACAAGATCCAGTGGCACCACGGCAAGCATGCCGACCAGCTGTTCGAGGCCTGGTGCCAGGGCCGCACGGGCTACCCGCTGGTGGACGCGGCCATGCTGCAGATCAACCAGAGCGGCTACATGCACAACCGCCTGCGCATGGTGGTGGCCAGCTTCCTCTGCAAGGACCTGGGGCTGGACTGGCGACGCGGCGAGCGCTACTTTGCGCTGCACCTGAACGACTTCGAGCTGGCTTCGAACAACGGCAACTGGCAATGGGCCAGCTCCAGCGGCTGCGACGCACAGCCCTGGTTCCGCATCTTCAACCCGGTGACGCAGAGCGAGCGCTTCGACCCCGAGGGCAAGTTCATCCGGCGCTACCTGCCGCAGCTCGCGGGACTGTCGAATGCGGCCATCCACGCCCCCTGGACGGCGTCGCCGGTGGAACTGGAGGCCGCCGGCATCAAGCTCGGCGAAACCTACCCCAGGCCGGTGGTCGACCACGCCGAGGCGCGCGAGCAGACGCTGCGGCGCTACGGCGCGGTGCGCGGTGCGGACCAGCCGCCGCTCAGCGGCGCGTCAGCACGATCTCCGCGGCGGCGTCGGAGCGCCCCCTGAGCGTGCCGGCGTCGAGCTGCTGGAAGGTGATGAGGTTGTCGCGGCAGCCGGTGAGCGCCTTGCTGCCCTGCAAGTGCAGTTCGTAGACACCGCTTTCCACACGCCGCCATTGCGTCGGGGTCGGGATGCCGACACAGGGATCATTGGGGTTCTGCGCCAGCGTGCGCCAGGTGCCGCCGGCAGCCTGCAGCTGCAACTGGGCATCGACCTGGCGGCCGTTCTTGAGCGTGATGCGCGCGGTCCAGTCGCCTTCCAGTCCGTCGGCCGCCTGGGCCGCGGCCAGCTCGGCGGCCAATGCCAGCATGCCGGCGCAGGCTGCGGTCCGCCAAGAGCTGCGCTTCATACCGCGCCCCCGATGCCCAGTTGGGGCTTCATCGCCTCCCACGCCACGCCGTTGAGGCGGCGCGCGCTGTTGATGTTGTACCTTGTGTCGGACTTGGTTGCGCGCACCACATAGACCGCGCCGCCGTACTCGCCGAAGGTGCGCAGCGACCCCACGCCAGTCGGCGGATGGCCGCCGTTGAAGGCCAGCACGCGCGCCCCGCCCTCGGTGCGGACCTCTACCGTGCCGGTCTCGGTGGCCGCGCAGGTGTCGTGCGCGTTGGTGGCCGAATCGAAGTTGCAGGCGTAGTACTGCACCGTGCCGGCGCCGGTGAAGGCCGCGCGCAAGAGGCGCGTCTGCTGCTCGTTCAGCACACCCAGGCTGAGGGTGCCGGTGCCGGCCGGCACGGTCGCGCCCGAGGCCGGGAAGGCCGCGATCAACGCTTCCAGCGTGGCGAAGCCGGTCGTCTCGCTGGGGTTGGCCAGGTTGATCGAATAGGGCTGCGCCAGGTCCACGCCGCGGCGGTAGCGCAGCTGCGAGCCGGCCGGGAATGTGGCGTCCGGGTTGGCGAAAGCGGCCGCCGGCACCACGCCGAAGATGCTGTTGCCATCGGCCGCCTGCATCTCGGCCACCACCTCGGCCATCTTGCGGCCGGAGATGTCGGTGACCGCGGCATGGCCGAGGCTGCGCGTGGTGCCTGCGCAATAGTCGCTGCGGCTCGGCATGCCGATGGTGCTGGTGAAGGCCGCGTTCTCGTCGCAGCGCACCCAGCCGTTGGCGCCCAGCTGGACGACGCCGTAGAGCGTGTCGTGGGCCGTGGGTGCGCCGTTGCTCAGGCCTTCGCGCCGGTCGGTGAGCTTCACCTTGCCGGTGGCCGGGTCGGGCACGCCATCGGTCGGATAGGTCCGCGCGATGTAGTGGTCGGCCCGCGCGAAGTCCAGCCGCGCCAGCTGGTCCGAGGCCACCGGCGTGACGGTGGCCGGATCGGCCACGCGCAAGGCCACGCCGCTGTGCAGCGCATCGGCCGTGACCAGCGCGGCGGTGAAGGCGTTGTCCTCGAATCGGCCGGGGTCGGTCACGGCCACGCCCTGGTAGTCGTACAGCTGGGCGGCTTCGGGCAGGCCCAGCTGCAGCAGCACCAGCGCCTCGGCCCGCTCGGGCGCCAGGCCGGCCGCCACGCCCGCCTGCAGCAGCGTGGTCAGCGGATTGACCTGGCCGCGGTGCCCGGCCGGCGCACTCATGGTGAAGGGCTGGGAGAACGATGGCAGCGAGGGATTGCCGCCGTCCACCTGCGCCAGCAGCGGCGCGGCGGCGAGTTCGGCGGCCGCGGCCGCGTCGGCCGGCGTGTAGCCGAAGCTGTAGGCGCCGTCCTCGCCGGTCTTGTTGGCGGCGGCGGGCTCGCCTCCGTCGCAGGCCCCGTTGCGGTTGCGGTCCACGCAGACCAGCGCCCCGCTCACCGGACCGAGCACCACCACCTTGCCCGACACCGTGACCGGCGACGGGGACGGCGGCGGATTGCCGCCGGCCGGGGGACCGAACGGCGCAAAGCCGCCGCCGCCCCCGCCACCTCCTCCGCCGCCACAGGCGGACAGCGCCAGCAGGAGGCCTGCGCAGGCCGACGGAACGGCCGCTCTGGTGAATCGAATGGACATGGTCTTTTCCTCCAGGTTGTGTCGGGTGCCGGGCCCGCCGGCAAGCGAACCTTCGTTCTCAACAGTGTGGGAGGGCGGTCTGCACGGCGCATCACGCAAATGCACGATGCGCGGCGATCGGCGAAGCGGTAGTAGGTACCCCTGGCGCGTTGACACCCCGCAACGCGGGCGCGCATCATGGCCGCGGGAAACACCGGCCGCCCGGGGAGGGAATCACATGAACCGGAATCTCGCACTGCGCCGCACGCTCGATGCCATTTCGCACCTGGGCGATCCCGAGCCGCCGTGGGCCGCACTGCTGCAGGGCATGCAGCAGCTGGTCGGCGGCGACAGCGCCACGCTGATCCAGATCGACTGCGGCGGCGAACTGCTGAACTTCCAGCAGCACGACGTCTCACCAGCCGCCGAACGCGCGTACCTCGAGCATTTCTTCGCGCATGACATCGTGGCGCCACTGACCATCGGCGCACCGCCAGGCAGTTGGTTCGACACACAGGAGTTGTTCTCCTCGTCCTTGCTGTCGAAGGAGGGCTTCTACGTCGACTTCATGTGCCCCCATCGGATGCGACAGTTGCTGACGTTCATCGTCGAAGACAGCCCGCAGCGCCGCGGCGGCCTGACCGTCCAGCGCAGCGTGTCCACCAGCCACGCACGCCGACACCTGGAAAGCGCTACGGTGCGCCATGTCGCAGGCGCGCTGCGCCAGGGACTGGAGCAGCGCAATGCGATGACACGGCAGTGGTTCGACACGGCCGAGTCGGCGTTCGATGGCTTCGGCGAGGCTATCTGCCTGGCCACACCCCAGGGCACCGTGCTGCGCGCCTCCGCCCGGGCCCGCGAACTCCTCGGCCAGGGGCATTCGCTACGCCTGCGCGGCGGCCGGCTCTGGCATCCGGGCGCCGAGGTGCAGCGCGCACTGCGATTGGCGCTCGCGCATGCCCCGCAGGCCCGCCAGCCGATCCGCCTCTCCATCCCCGACGGAAGGGGCGGCCAGAGCCGCCTGGAACTCGTGCCCGCCGCGCCCCAGCTCAGCCTGGGCAGGGAGGCGCTTGTCTTCATCCGCATGCGCCATGACGGCGCGCGCACGCCGCCCCCGGTCGACAGCCTCTGCAGCGCCTTCGGCATCACCCCTGCCGAGGCGCGCGTGCTGGCGGCGCTCGTCGCCGGCCAGTCGCCCAAGCAGCATGCCGGCGCGCAAGGCGTGTCGGTGCACACGGTGCGCAGCCAGGTCGGCTCGCTCATGGCCAAGATGGGCTGCACGCGGCAGGCCGAGCTGGTGCGCAAGGGCCTGCTCGCGCAACCGCCGCTGCTGGAAACCGGGAGGCCCGCATGAACCAGAGCTTCGCACTGCGCCGCACGCTCGATGCCATCGCGCATCTGGACGACCCGCAGCCTCCATGGAGCGACCTGCTGCAGGGCATGCAGCAGGTGGTCGGCGGCGACAGCGCCACCTTCATCCTGCTGGAGCGCGGCAGCGAGCTGCTGAGCTTCCAGCAGGTCAACGTTTCACCAGCCGCCGAGCGCGAATACATGCAGCATTTCTGCGCCCATGACATCCTGATTCCGCCGACCCTCGGCGCAGCGCCGGGAAGCTGGTTCGACACGCACGAGCTGTTCTCGCCGGCCTTTCTCTCGAAGAACTTCTACTACGCCGATTTCATGTGCCGCCATAGCGCTCGCCAGATGCTGGCCTGCATCGTCGACCAGGGGGCGCAGCGCCGCGGGGGCCTGACGGTGCAGCGCAGCACGGCCGCGCATGCACGCCGGCTGCTCGACAGCACGCGGATCCGCCGCGTCACCCAGGCGCTGCGCCAGGGGCTGGCGCGCCGCGACGAGCGGGCCCGGCTGTGGCTCGGCGGCGCCGAATCCGCATTCGCGGCCTTCGGCGAGGCGGTCTTGCTGGTGACGCCCGCGGGCACGGTGCTGCGCGCATCGGCCGGCGCGCAGGAATTCTTCGGCGCGAGCCGCTCGCTGCGCCTGCGCAGCCAACGGCTCTGGCATCCGGATGCGCAGACGCAGCAGGCGCTGGCGGCCGGCCTGCGCCTGGCGGCGCAATCGCGTCAGCGGATCCGGCTGCCCATCTCCGGCGGATCGGCAGGCCTGCAAGAACTGGAAATGGCACGCGCCGCGCCGCAGCTGAGCCTGGGCGAGGAGGTGCTGGTGCTGGCACGCATCCGCCCCGGCCGTTCGCAGGCGGTGCCTTCGATCGACAGCCTCTGCAGCGCCTTCGGCGTCACCCCTGCCGAGGCGCGCGTGCTGGCGGCGCTCGCCGCGGGCCAGTCGCCCAAGCAGCATGCCGGCGCGCAGGGCGTGTCGGTGCACACGGTGCGCAGCCAGCTCGGTTCATTGATGGCCAAGATGGGCTGCACGCGGCAGGTCGACCTGGTGCGCAAGGCGCTGCTCGCGCCGTAGGCTTCAGGACGCCGGCCGAGGCCCCGGTTCAGGCCGCCGCCAGCGCGGCAGGCTCGCTGGTGTAGCTGCGCACCAGGCGCAGCAGCTCTTCTTCCGAGTAGGGCTTGCCGAGGTAGTGGTTGACGCCCAGCGTGCGCGCGTAGTCGCGGTGCTTCTCGGCGATGCGCGAGGTGATCATGATGATCGGCAGGCCCGCCATCGAATCGTCCGCGCGGATGTTGCGCGCCAGGTCGAAGCCGTCCATGCGCGGCATCTCGATGTCCGACAGCACCACCGCCGGGCGCTCCTGCTGCAGGCGTTCGAGCGCCTGCAGGCCGTCGGCCGCGAGCGACACGCGATAGCCTTCGCGCTGCAGCAGGCGCTGCGTCACGCGGCGCACGGTGATGGAGTCGTCGACCACCAGCACCAGCGGCACCTGCGGCGCCGCGGGGGCCAGCATCGGCAACGGCTCCTGCGGCGCACCATGGTCGGCGCCGGCGGCATGCGCCGGCGCGGCCAGCGCGGCGGCCTGGCGCTCGCGCGCCTGTTCGCCATGCACCGCGGCCACCGCCACCGGGTTGTAGATGAGCGCCACCGCGCCCGAAGCCAGCACCGAGATGCCCGCCAGGCCCGGCAGCCGGGCCAGCTGCGGCCCGAGGTTCTTGACCACGACTTCCTGGTTGCCCAGCACTTCGTCCACATGCAGGCCCACCCGCTGCGCCGCGCTTCGCACGATCACCACGGTGTTGTTCCTGCTCGTGGGATGCTCGCTGCGCGCGGAGGCCTGCAGCAATGCGCCGGCCCAGTAGAAAGGCACCTGCTCGCTGCCGAACGGATGGCTGTTGTGCAGGTAGGCGGCCTCGAGCTCGGTGCTGCTCACGCGCTGCACCAGCTCGACCAGGTTGGACGGCACGCCGATCGACACCTCGCCGGCGCGCAGCATCACCACGTGGGTCACCGCGGTGGTGAGCGGCAGCACCAGCTTGAAGGTGGTGCCCTGGCCTGGCGTGCTGTGCGTTTCGATGCGGCCGCCGAGCGCGGCGATCTGCGCGCGCACCACGTCCATGCCGATGCCGCGGCCGGCCAACTCGGACACCTGTCCGGCGGTCGAGAAGCCGGGCTTGAAGATCAGCTCGGTGGCTTCCTCGGGCGAGAGTTCCTGGCCGGGCGCAAGCAGGCCGAGCGCGCGGGCGCGCTCGGCGATGCGGCCGTGGTCGAGGCCGGCGCCGTCGTCGCGGAAGCTCACCGAGACGTCGTTGCCCTCCTGGTGCAGGTCGATCACGATCAGGCCGTTGGCGTCCTTGCCGGCCTTCTCGCGTGCGGCCGGTTCCTCGATGCCGTGCGCCACGCAGTTGCGCAGCAGGTGCTCGAAGGCAGGCGTCATGCGGTCGAGCACGCCGCGGTCCATTTCGATGGAGCCGCCGACGATGTCCAGGCGCACCTGCTTGCCGGTGTCCTTGGAGGCCTGGCGCACCACGCGGTAGAGGCGGTCGGAAATGCCCTCGAACTCCACCATGCGCGTGCGCAGCAGGCCGCGCTGCAGTTCGCGCGTCTGGCGCGCCTGCACGCTGAGGTCGTCTTCCGTGGCCTGCACCGTCTTTTGCAGTGTGCGCTGCACGGTGGCCACGTCGTTCACCGACTCGGCCATCATGCGCGTGAGTTCCTGCACGCGGGTGAAGCGGTCGAACTCCAGCGGGTCGAAGCTCTGCTGCGAATCCTTGGCCTGGGCCAGGCGCGACTGCATCTGGCTTTCGGCCTGCACCTCGATGTCGCGCAGCTGCTGGCGCAGGCGATCGAGGTTGCCCGTGAGGTCGGTGAGCGAACCGCGCAGCTGGCCGAGCTCGGCCTCCAGGCGCGAGCGCGTGATGATGACCTCGCCGGTCTGCGCCACCAGGCGGTCGAGCAGCTGGGTGCGGATGCGTACGGCCTGGCTCGACACCGCACGCAGCGGCGCCAGCAGCGCGTGGGCCGGACGCGGCAGCAGCGATGATGGCGCGGCGGCGGCTTCCGCGGCCGCGCTGGCGTTCTCGTCACCAGCAGCCAGTGTCTCGTCGTTCGCGGACACGCCCGGTTCGGCAGGAACCTGCACCAGCTGCACGCTCGGCGAGGTCACCGAGGCCGTCGCCACCAGCTGGGCCACTTCGGCCTGGGTGGCATCGTCCGCGGCGCGCAGGGCGTCGAAGGTGGCCTGCAGCGCGTCGAGGCGCGTGAGCAGCTTCTCGATCTCGGCCCGGTCGGCGCCGCCCTGGGTGCCCAGCACTTCGATCTCGGACTCCATGCGGTGCGCGCGCTCGCCAAGGCGCATGGCGCCGGCCAGCCGGGCGCTGCCCTTGAGCGTGTGCAGCGTGCGCAGCACCGAGGCGCGCGGCGCGCTGTCGTCGGGGTGGTGCGCCCATTGGCGCAGCGCCTGGCCCAGCTGGGGCAGCAGCTCCGCCGCTTCTTCCTCGAAGATGGGGAACAGGTCGACGTCGACCGCATCGACCATGTCGATGGCGTCTTCGGAATCGTCCAGCGCCACGTCGGCCATGCCGCCGGGCGCCACCACGTGCTGCAGCGGACGGGTCTCGACGCGCGCGGCGGCCTCGGCCGGCATCGGCGCGGCGGCAATGTCGCGCAGCGCCTGCAGCGTTCCCTCGGACGGTTCGCGCAGGAAACCGACGGCAAACTGGTGCAGCAGGCGGCGCAGCTCGTCGGCCGCAGCCACCAGCACCACGCCCTGCTCGCGCGAGCCGCTGCCCTGCATCTGCAGATGCTGCAGCGCGGCTTCGAGCAGGCGCGCCATGCCCGAAAGGCTGTGAAAGCCGACCGTGGCCGAGCTGCCGGCCAGCGAATGCGCGAGCGCTATGGTCGAGTCGGACAGCCGCTCGTGCGATTCGAGCGCCCACTCGCCCACTTCGGTGGCGAGCTGCCTGGACCACTCGTCGGCCTCGTTGAGGTAGACGTTGTAGAGCGCAATGCCGATGCGCAGCGGCCCGATGACCTTGACCTGGTCTTCGGCACCGGAGGCAGCAGCGGCCTCGGCGGTTTCCCCGGCCTCGACCGGCGTAGCGATTTCTTCGGCGGCTACGTGCGCAGCCTCCGCAACCTGGGCCGGCGCTTCGTCGGCGGCGGCAACGGCGGATTCTTCCGGCTCCAGCAGCAGGGCCGATGCGGCCACGGGCTCTTCGGCGGGCACCGCTGCTGCAGGCTCTTCCACCGGCAACGGTGCGGGCTCCTCGGCAAGCGCCACGGGCTCGTCCGCCTTCGCCGGCACGATCTCGGTCGCCCAGTCGAGGTCGGGCAACCCGTCCATGGCAGGCGATTCGGGTGCATCGGCGGCCGGTGCCGGCTCGACGGCGGGTTCCGCCGTGAAGCGGGCGATCGACTGGACCGGCGCCTGCGCTTTCGCGGGCGCAAGAAAATCGAAGTCGGCGCTGTGGTCGAAGGCCTCGAGCGCTTCGGCATCCGGCAGCGGCCGGGATTCGAAGTCGAGGAAATCGGTGGAGGCGAAGTCGTCGTCGGCTTCGGGCTTTGCAGCGGCCGGCGGCGTTTGGGGCGGCAGCTCGAACTGCGCGGCGGGTGCCGTTTCCACCGGCGCTGCGGGGGAAAGCGACAGGTCGGGCAGTTCCGGAAGCTCCAGCAGCTGCGCGGGTTCCGGCATCGGTGCGGGAGCGGCCGGAGGCGGCTCCGCGGCAATGTGGCGCGCGGCCACGGCCAGGGCGTCGGCATCGGCGACCCACGTCGGGGCCGTGGGCACGGGTTCGCCCGCCAGCAGCGCATTGGCCACGCGGCTGAAATGCGCCGACTGCCAGCCATGCTGGGCACCGGACGCAATGGCCTCGACCCACTGGCTGAATTCCTCGAGCGCCTTGCGGGTGCCGGCGAGCAGGTCGGGCGTGGCGGCGCGCTGGTCGGCCAGCCAGGTGTTGAGCACCTGTTCGAACGACCAGGCGGCATCGCCGAAGTCGCTCAGGCCGACCATGCGCGAGCTGCCCTTGAGCGTGTGGAACGCGCGCCGCAGGATGGTGAGTTCCTCGGTGTCGTCGGGATGGCTGCCCAGCTCGTCGATGGCAGCCAGGCCGTTCTGCACCACCTCGCGGGCTTCGTCCAGGAAGATGTTCTGCAGGTCGTCTTCCTCGAGCTCGGTCACCTCGGTATCGGGCAGGGCCGCGGGACCGGCGATCTTGTGGGTCCAGCTGTCGGCCTTGCTGCTGAATTCCTCGATGGGCGAGACTTTCGCCTTGCGGTTGGGCGTGGCGAGCGCGGCGAGCTTGGACGCGATCTGGGCATCGACCTCCTCGATGCTGAGCACCGCTTCGGCGGCTGCGGGCGCGGCGCCGGGGGCCGCGGCATCCGGCGCGGCACTGTCGGCGGCCTGGCGGCCCATCAGCGGCTTGAGTTCGCCGGCATCGGCGTCGAACACGAACAGGCGCTTGGCGAGCGCCGGCTGGTAGCCCAGCATGTCGATCAGGAAGCCGAGCGCGCCCAGGTTGTTGCCGAGCGCATCGAAGCTGTGCATCTCCTCGACCGGCGATGCGTTGCCCACCAGCATCTGCTCGACGTCGTCGCGCATGCGCTGGACGGTGCTGGCGGCCTGGTCGAGCCCCAGCACCGAGAACACGCCGCGCATCTGCAGCAGCTGGCTCGGCACGGTGCGCAGCAAGGCCTTCTCGGCGGGGCGGCGGAAATACTGGTCGAGCGATTTCTCGAGCTCGCTCAGATGGCTGCGCAGTTCGTCGACCACGGTGCCCATGGTCTGGCGGTCGCTCACGCGCCGGTACAGGTCCTCCATCCAGGGCTCGAGCGGCTCCGAATGCCCGCCTTCGCGCACGCGCTCGATGCGGCCGGCCAGCTGCAGAGTGCGGGAGGTGAGCTGCGGATCGCTCGGATCGAGGTCTTCGAGCGCGGCTTCCAGGTAGAGCACCGAGGTGGCGACTTCCATTGCCAGCTCGGTATCGGGCGGCTGGCTGGAGCGCACCGAAGCCTCGACCGCATGGGTGAGCGCCTCCACCATCGGCGAGATGGGCGGATGGAGCTTCTGCAGCGATTCGCCCAGCTGCGCGAAGGTGTCGGCCACCTGGCGCGTGCGGGTGATGTCGCCGCCCGAGAGCGCCGACCACATTTCCTTGGCGGTTTCGATGCGCTTGCGCGCCTGCGCCAGCACCAGCGGGTCGTAGCGGCCGAACTGCTCGACCGTGTAGTCGACCTGCCGCTCGCCGGCCACGCCCCAGGCGGTGCGGACGGTGCGCAGGGTGGCGGCTTCGTCCTGCGCGCCGGGCGCGGCCTGGGCGCAGAAGAACAGCAGGTCCTGTCCCAGGCGGTCGGATACCGCGCTGTCGCCGCGTGCCAGGGTGGCGTACTGCAGCAGCACACGGGAAGCGGCGCGCTTCACATACGAATCGGCGGGAATCAGCCCGAGCGCCAGGGCCTCGAAGAAGCCTGCGGCCAGGGTCCAGAAGCTCGCGACGCGGGGCAGCAGCGCACCGCGCCCGAGCCCCAGGCACAGCGCATGCAGCCGCCGCGCGGCCTGCGGGTCGCCGGTCTTGACCAGCTGCAGCACCTCGCGGTCGAGCCGCGAACGCACGGCCGGGTCATAGCTGACGGCGGCCTGGGTCAGCGCGGGCCGCACTTCGACCCAGCGCCAGGCGGTGCTCCACAGGTCCGCCGGATGCACGCGCTCGTTGCCGACCAGCTCGAGCACGTCGCGGTATTGCGGGAACAGCGCCACCGACGACACGGCCTTGCCGGCCAGGAGCGCGTTGAGGAAATCGGTGACGGCAAAGCCGGCACGCTCGATCTTCTGGACCGCGCTGTCGGTGCAGCGCTGCGGCTCGGCAATGAAGCCCTGCACCGCGAACTCGATGGCGCCGAGCACCAGCGCCGGTGCGGTGTTGCCCACCATCTGCAGCGCGCCCACGGATTGGTGCAGCTGCTGGCGGGCCATCTGCAGCGGGCCGCTTTCGAGCTCCGAGGCGTTGCCCACGTCGCGCACGAAGCGCCGCAGCGACTTGCCGACGCTGTCGAGGGATTTCTGGATTTCGCCCAGAACCCAGGCCAGCGGCCCAAGGTCTTCGGTGGCCGGCACATTGCCAGCGAGGGGGGCCGTGGCAGGGGTTTGAGTCGACACGTTGGATGCTCGCCGTTCTTTATCTGTCAGTTTTCCGAAGCGACACGTAGTGCGCGAAGACTGGGGGAGAGCTTCATCAGGCGATCTTGAAACGGGCCACCGAGCGGCGCAGTTCTTCAGCCATCTGCGACAGCTCGCGCACCTGCTGGGCGGTGTTGCGGGTACCTTCTCCGGTCTGCTCGGTCACGGCAAAGATGTGCTGGATGTTGGCGGCCACCACGTTGGCCGAATCGGCCTCGCGGGAGGCGGACTGCGAAATCTGCTCGATGAGGTCTGCAAGCCGGCGCGACACGCGGTCGATCTCGGACAGCGCGGTACCGGCATTGTCGGACAGCTTGGCCCCTTCGACCACACCCTGCGTGGAACGCTCCATGGCGCCCACCGCGTCCTGCGTGTCGGTCTGAATGGCCTTCACCAGCGCCGAGATCTGGCGCGTGGCGTCGGCGGAGCGTTCAGCCAGGCGCTGCACTTCTTCGGCCACCACCGAGAAGCCGCGGCCGGCTTCACCGGCCGATGCGGCCTGGATGGCGGCGTTCAGCGCCAGCACGTTCGTCTGCTCGGTAATGTCCGAGATCAGCTCGGTGATTTCGCCGATCTCCTGCGACGACTCGCCCAGGCGCTTGATGCGCTTGGAGGTTTCCTGGATCTGGTCGCGGATGGAGTTCATGCCGCCGATGGCGTTCTGCACGGCCTGCAGGCCCGAGGACGCGGCCTGCAGCGACTGGCGCGCCACCGTGGCGGATTCCTGCGCCTGCGAGGACACGCCGTTGATCCGCTCGGCCATGGTCACCACCGACTGGCCGGTTTCGCGGATCTCGCGCAGCTGCTCGGTCGAGGCGGCGAGCAGTTCGGTCGAGGTGCTTTCCACCTGCGAGGTGGTCTGCGCCACCCGGGTCGCCGTGTTCTGCACGTTGCCCACCAGCAGGCGCAGTTCTTCCACCGTGTAGTTCACCGAGTCGGCGATGGCGCCGGTGATGTCCTCGGTCACGGTGGCTTCCTGCGTCAGGTCGCCTTCGGCCACCGTCTGCAGTTCGTTCATCAGCCGAAGAATGGCGGCCTGGTTGGCGTTGTTGATGCGGCCGGCCTCTTCGCTGGCCTGCTCGGCCGCGAGACGTTCGCGCTCGGCCACGACAGCACGTTCGCGGCCTTCGCGCACCTGCACGAAACCGATGGCGCCGGCCAGCGCCAGGGCGGCCAGCGAGAGCACGAACAGCATCACGATCGTTCCGGCGCCGAGGCCCGTGCGCGCGGACAGCTTGTCCTGCAGCTCGCCGAGCGATTTGCGCAGCGGTTCGCTGTCGGTCAGGATGGAAGCCTGTGCCTCGCGCGCGGCCACCAGGCCCTGCAGGTTGCCCAGAATGGCCGAGGCCTGGGTGCGCATCTGCTCGTAGGTCTTGAGAATGGCTTCGAGCTGCTGGCGGGTCTGCGGGTCTTTCGAACCGGGGAAGCGCTGCTGCGCATTGCCGTCGAGCAGGCCGCGCGTGGTTTCCTGGAAGGTGTTCAGGTCCTTGCCGAGCAGGAACACGGCGTCGGGGTTCACGCCCTCGACCGTGAAGAACTCGTTGGTCGACTTGCCGATGCGCTGGGTCAGCATGACGAGTTGGCCGGCCGCCGAGATTTCAGGGAGCGTGGCGTTCTGCTGCATCTTCAGCGACGCGACGGTTTCCGTCATTTCGAGCAGCGCGGACGACTGCTGGTTGATGTCGCGCAGGGCGGCACCCACCTGGGTCAGGATCTGGCGCTGGGCCAGCACGACCTTGGCACTGGCATCGGCACGGGTGACCAGGGGGTTGATCTTGGCCATGTCCTCGTCGTACTGGTTGCCCACGCGCTCCAGGCGCAGGGCGTCGTCGCCGTTGGTCAGGCCCTGCACGCGGCGCGTGAGGTCGTCGGCGCTGTCCTTCACTTCGACGAACGCGGGGGCGCTGCCCACAAGGGCCTGGGAGATCGATTTCGCGAGCCGCTGCGACTGCATCAGCGACTGGCCGGTGGCAGCCACCTGCTGCGCAAGGCGCTCGGCGCGAAGAATGGCGGAACCGGCCACCAGCAGCAGCAGCAGCACCACCACCGCCAGCATGATGGCCAGGATGCGCTGCTGGCGTGCGGGGTTCGAGCCCGCTCGCCCGGCCGCGGCCTGGGCCTGGGCGCCTTCGGGCGATGCCGCTTCGTTGGCGGCCTCGCTGCCGCCGAGCAGCTCGTCGGCAAAGCCGGCGGGCAGCGGCGCGGCCGGGGCGCCGTCCTTGCGGGCCAGCCGAATGGTCTTTTCCTCCAGGGCCTGAACCGTGTCGACGTCGTCGAGCGATATGGAACCGGAGCCGTCGACGCGGGCCTTGTCGTTGCCGCTGTTCGCGGGCAGTAATTTCTTGAACTTGTCGGCGATCGAGCTCACGGTCGGTCCTT
>Ga0307406_10001044_pt1 | contig 15461 bp, 13 predicted proteins | sample 322Cmetagenome_3_FD_203706 | JGI IMG/M metagenome (GOLD analysis project Ga0307406, IMG submission 203706) | Maize rhizosphere microbial communities from greenhouse at UC Davis, California, United States - 322HYB-C-2 | ecosystem: Host-associated > Plants > Roots > Rhizosphere > Soil | place... | reverse complement strand
ACGCCCGCCCCCGCGCCGATCCCCCGCCCGCTTCCGCGTCCGGTGGCGCCTCTGCCGCGCGCCCCTCGTCCGAGCGCCCCCGCCCCCGTCGCCGCGCCGACCGAGCCCGTCTCCAGCGGAGAGTGGGGTCGTGTCGAGGACGACGGCACGGTCTCGGTGCGTGAGGGCGACCAGTGGCGGGTCGTCGGTCAGTACCCCGACGGTACCCCGGCCGAGGCCCTGGCCTACTTCGAGCGCAAGTTCGCCGATCTCGCCAGCGAGGTCGCTCTCATCGAGGCGCGCCACCGCGGCGGCGGCGCGTCGGCTGCCGACCTGCGCAGCACGGTGAAGACGGTGCGTGAGCGTGTCACGGGTGCTGCGGCTGTCGGCGACATCGCGTCGCTGGAAGCCCGGCTGGACGCGCTCGACGAGGCGCTCAGCGAGGCGTCCGCGGAGGAGGCGGCGGCGCATCGGCAGGCCGTCGATGCCGCGATCGCCGAGCGCACGGCCCTGGTGGAGCAGATCGAGGAGATCGCGGGACGCGATCCGAAGTCGATCCAGTGGAAGCAGACCTCCGCCGACGTCACCGCGCTGTTCGAGCGGTGGCAGGCGCACCAGGCCACCGGGCCGCGGCTTCCCAAGAACGTCGGGCAGCAGCTCTGGAAGCGCTTCCGGGACGCCCGCGCGGTGTTCGACAAGCACCGCCGCGAGTTCTATGCGGGCTTGGATGAGTCGCACAAGTCCGCCCGCGACGCGAAGGCCGCGCTCGTCGAGCGCGCCGAGGCGCTCGCGAGCAAGGGCGAGGACGGCATCGCCGCGTACCGCACTCTCCTCGACCAGTGGAAGACGGCCGGCCGGGCCGGCAAGAAGGCGGACGACGCGCTGTGGGCGCGCTTCAAGGCGGCGGGCGATGCCCTCTACGGCGCTCGCGCTGATCGCGAGCACGCCGACGCCGAGGCCTCGAAGGAGAAGATCGAGGCCAAGAAGGCCCTCCTCCAGGAGGCGGCGGCAGTGCCCAAGGAGAAGGACACGGCCAAGGCGCGCTCGATCCTCACCGGCATCCAGCGACGTTGGGACGATATCGGCCGCGTGTTCCCGCGCGAGGCGGAGCGTGCCCTCGACGACGACCTGCGCAAGGTCGAGCAGGCCGTGAAGGCCCGCGAGGAGTCGGACTGGAAGAGCAACAACCCGGAGACCAAGGCGCGCCAGAACGACATGACCCAGCAGCTGCGCGACGCGATCGCCAAGCTCGAGGACGAGGTCGCCGCAGCGGTCGCGACGAAGGACAAGGCGAAGATCGCGAAGGCCGAAGAAGCGCTGGCGGCCCGCAAGGCGTGGCTGTCCGCCCTCGGCGGCTGACCGACCCGCTCCTCCCGGGGCGCGGCCGGCGGGACGTTGTCCACAGGCTGACGCGGACGAGGGGATGCGCAGGCCGCCGTGCGGCAGAGTGCGTGCATGACATGGCCGTTCCTGTACCACCCGGGTGAGGCGCTGTCGGATGCGGAGTTGCGATCTGCGCGCCTGGACGGCGACCTGGTCGAGATCGGCGAGGCGTTCATGCCGGCCGACGCGGTGGAGACGCGCGAGCTGCGCGCGGGGTCGCTGTCCGCGCTGGTCGGGTCGCGGATGGCGCTCACGCACGAATCAGCGGCGTGGGTGCATGGCGCCGTCCCCCACCCGCCCCGCCGGCACTGCGTGCAGCGGTGCGTCGCGGCGCGACTGCATCACGTGACGGATCGGAGACTTCGCTACCGCGACGTGCGCCTGCCGGTGACCGACGGGATGATCATCGCCGGCGTGATGGTGACCACCCCGGTGCGCACGCTCATCGATCTGCTGCGCGACCGCGTGCTCCGTGAGAGCGGTGACGACGACACGGTGCGCGTCCTGCTGGCGTGGCGCCCGGACCTGCTGGACGAGACGCGCGCCTGGCTCGCAGCGGCCGGACCCGTGCAGTTCAAACGACCGGCGCGCGCCTACCTGGATCGGTGGGCGAGCGAGTCTCCGTTCGTCCGTCAGGACGACGTGACGCGGTAGACGTCGTAGACGGCGTCGATGCGCCGCACGGCGTTGAGCACCCGGTCCAGATGGACGATGTCACCCATTTCGAACACGTAGCGGCTGAGCGCCAGGCGGTCGTTGTTGGTCTGCACCGACGCCGACAGGATGTTGACGTGATGCTCGCTGAGCACGCGGGTGATGTCGCTGAGCAGGCCCGACCGATCGAGCGCCTCGACCTGGATGTGCACGAGGAAGACGCTCTTGGTGGTCGGCGCCCACGACACCTCGATCATGCGGTCCGGATCGTCCTTCAGTGACTTCACGTTCGTGCAGTCGCTGCGGTGCACGGACACGCCGCTGCCGCGTGTGACGAAGCCCACGATGTCGTCGCCGGGCACGGGTGTGCAGCACTTGGCGAGCTTCACCAGGATGTCCGGCGCGCCGCGCACGAGCACGCCGGAGTCGCCGCCGCGCGGTGCGCGCGAGCGCCCGACCGCCGGGAGGTCGATGGGGCCCGTGGAGGTGTCCTCCTGCGTGCTGACGAGGGACGTGACCTTCTCGATCACCGACTGCGTCGAGACGTGTCCCTCGCCCACCGCCGCGTAGAGCGCGGTGACGTCCTCGTAGCGGAGCTGGTGGGCGACCTCGGTGAACGAGTCCTGACTCATCAGGCGCTGCAGCGGAAGGTTCTGCCGGCGCATGGCGCGGGCGATGGCATCCTTGCCCTGATCCACCGCCTCCTCGCGGCGCTCCTTGGTGAACCAGCCGCGGATCTTGCTGCGCGCACGCGTCGACTTCACGAATCCGAGCCAGTCCTGGCTCGGGCCGGCATCGGGGTTCTTCGACGTGAAGACCTCGACGACGTCGCCGGAGTTCAGCTCCGACTCGAGCGGCACGAGACGACCGTTGACCTTCGCGCCCATCGTGCGGTGGCCGACCTCGGTGTGGACGGCGTACGCGAAGTCGACCGGCGTGCCGCCCGCGGGAAGACCGATCACGCGCCCCTTGGGCGTGAAGACGTACACCTCTTTCGCGCCGATCTCGAAACGCAGCGAATCGAGGAACTCCCCCGGGTCGGCCGTCTCGGCCTGCCAGTCGGAGATGTGGGCGAGCCACGCCATGTCGGTGTCCACCGACTTCTCATCGGCCTTGCCGCCGCTCATCCGCTCCTTGTACTTCCAGTGCGCCGCCACGCCGTACTCGGCCTGCTGGTGCATCTCGTTGGTGCGGATCTGGATCTCGACCGTGCGGCCGCCCGGGCCGATCACTGTCGTGTGGAGCGACTGGTACAGGTTGAACTTCGGAGTGGCGATGTAGTCCTTGAAGCGGCCCGGCAACGGCGTCCACCGTGCGTGGATCGCGCCGAGAACCGCGTAACAGTCGCGCACGGTGTTGACGAGAACGCGAATGCCGATGAGGTCGTAGATGTCGTCGAACTCGCGGCCTCGGACCACCATCTTCTGGTACACCGAGTACAGCTGCTTCGGGCGGCCCATGATGCGACCGCGGATGCGCAGGTCGCGCAGATCCGATTCGACCGCGTCGACGACCGTCTGCACGTACTGCTCCCGCTGCGGGGTGCGCTGCTTGACGAGGCTGTCGATCTCCACGTAGAGCTTCGGGTGGAGGACCGCGAACGACAGGTCCTCCAGCTCGCTCTTGATCGCCTGGATTCCCAGTCGGTGCGCGAGCGGCGCATAGATCTCGAGGGTCTCCGTGGCCTTCTTGGCCGCCTTCTCGGGCGGCACGAAGCCCCACGTGCGTGCGTTGTGCAGCCGGTCGGCGAGCTTGATGAGCAGCACCCGGATGTCCTTGGACATCGCGACGATCATCTTGCGGACCGTCTCGGACTGGGCGGCGTCGCCGTACTTGACCTTGTCGAGCTTGGTGACGCCGTCGACCAGCATGGCGACCTCGTCGCCGAACTCGGTGCGCAGCTGGTCCAGGCTGTAGTCGGTGTCCTCCACGGTGTCGTGGAGGAGCGCGGCCGCGATGGCGCGGGGCCCCAGTCCCAGCTCGGCCAGGATCTGGGCCACCGCGAGCGGGTGGGTGATGTACGGCTCGCCGCTCTGTCGCTTCTGCGAGGCGTGGGCGCGTTCGGCCACCTGGTACGCGCGCTCGATGACGGCGATATCGCCCTTGGGGTGGTGCGTGCGGACCGTGCGGACGAGCTGCTCGACGCCGTTGCGCGAGGGTGCCCGCGAGAACAGTCGAGGCACGAGCCGCCGCAGCGAACTGGGCGGCGGACCCGCGGGAGGGTTCTGGGCCGACGAGGGCACGGTGTCGGTCATCAGGTCACCTCCGCCGTGTCAGAATCTGTCAATCCTACGCCCGTCGGAGCCTCGGTCAGGCCGCCGTCACGGCCTTCTCGCGCGCCGCCAGGACGCGCTCGTCACGGGCCTTGATCTCCGACTCGTTCTCCCGCAGCAGCGAGAACAGCGGTGCGGCGACGAACAGCGTGGAGTACGCGGCCACGATCGTTCCCACGAAGATCGACAGCGAGATGTCGGTCAGCGTCTGGGCTCCGAGCCACAGTGCACCGATGAACAGGATCGCGCCGGTGGGCAATGCCGCGACGACGGTCGTGTTGATCGATCGGATGAGCGTCTGGTTCACCGCGAGGTTCACGGACTCTCCGAAGGTGCGCCCGGACTTCTCGCCGTCCTCGTGGGTGTTCTCGCGGATCTTGTCGAAGACGACCGTGGTGTCGTACAGCGAGTACGACAGGATCGTCAGGAAGCCGATGACGGCCGCAGGAGAGATCTCGAACCCGAATACCGCGTACACGCCGACGGTGATGACGAGGACGTCGACGAGACCGATGATCGCCGCGACGGACATCTTCCACGTGCGGAAGTAGATCGCGAGGATCAGGAAGGTCAGGGCGAGGAAGATCGCGAGGCCCCAGAGTGACTGTCGGGTCACGTCCTGACCCCAGCTCGGACCGATGAACGACGAGCTGACGCTGTCCTCGGGGACGTCGTAGATCTCCGCCAGCGCCGTCGTGACGGCGCGGGTCTCGGGGTCGGTCATCTGGTCGGTCTGCACGCGCACTGCGTCGTCGCCGATCGTGGTGACCTTGGTGGTCGCGCCGGGGACGACCGACTGCACCGCATCGGTGGCCAGCGTCTGGTCGGGCGCGGAGACGCCGTTGACGGTGAACTGCGATCCGCCGGTGAACTCGATGGAGAACTGCACCGGCCGGAAGACGGGCACCAGGGCCGCACCGATCACCAGCACCGCGGCGATGATGAACCACAGGCGGCGACGGCCGACGAACGGGAAGGAGACCTTCCCCGTGTAGAGGTCGTTGCCGAGCTGACTCATGGATCGCATCAGTCGTCTCCCTCCGTCGTCGAGCGCGTATCGGCGCCCTGGGCGAGCTTGCGCTCCGCGATGGTCTGGCGGCGCTCCGCCTCGCCGCGGGACTTCGATGCGCGCCGCTGCGCCGCGCTGCGCCCTCCGGCGTCGACCGGGGCGCGGAACTGCGCGCGACCGCGGTACACCGCGCCGAGCGCTTCGGGGTCCAGGCCCGACAGCGGGTGCCCGCCGCCGAAGAAGCGCGTGCGCGCCAGGAGCTGCAGCACCGGGTGGGTGAACAGGATGAAGATGCCGATGTCGATCAGGGTGGTCAGGCCCAGGGTGAACGCGAAGCCCTTCACGGTGGCGTCGGCGAGGATGTACAGCACGACGGCGGCGAGGATGTTGATCGACTTGGAGATGTAGATCGTCCGCTTGGCGCGGCCCCAGCCGTCCTCGACGGCGCTCGTGATCGACTTTCCGTCGCGGAGCTCGTCCCTGATCCGCTCGAAGTAGACGATGAACGAGTCGGCCGTGAATCCGATCGTGACGATCAGGCCCGCGACACCGGCCAGCGAGAGACGGAAGCCCATGCGCCAGGCGAGGATGCAGAGGGTGATGTAGGTCAGGACGCCCATCACGACCAGCGAGGCGATGATGACGAAGCCGAGTGCCCGGTACACCACGAGCGAGTAGATCGCGACGAGGATGAGGCCGATGAGACCCGCGATCAGGCCGATCTGCAGCTGCTGCGAGCCGAGCGTCGCCGAGATGGAGTTGGAGCTCTGGACCTCGAAGCTCAGCGGCAGAGCGCCGTACTTGAGCTGGTCGGCGAGGACCTTCGAGGTCTCCTGTGTGAAGTTGCCCGTGATCTGCGGCTTGCCGTCGAGGATCACCGCGTTCATCGAGGGCGCGGAGAGCACGGAGCCGTCGAGGACGAACGCGAACTGGTTCAGCGGCGCCGTCGCCCCGTAGAGGCGCTGGCTGATCTTGCCGAAGGTCTCGGTGCCCTCGCCGTCGAAGACGATGTTCACCGCCCACTGGTTGTTCTGGGTGTTCAGTCCGTTGGACGCGTCCGAGATCGACGATCCGTCGAGCTCGACCGGACCGAGGATGTACTTCGCGGAGTCGTCCGCGTCGCAGGTGATCAGCGGCTGGTCGGCCGGCTCCGTCGCGGGGGTGTTCGCCGGGTCGGTGCAGTCGTAGGCGAGGAACTCGGCGTACAGCGCGTCGGTGATCCAGTTCGGGTCGCTGCCGCTGCTCGGAGCCGCGGTGGGCGTGGCGTTGAGGGTCGGGTCCGGCGACGGGTACGGCGTCTCGTTGCCGTCCTCGCCCACGAACGAGGTCGCGGGCGACCCCGTGTAGAGGACGGCGCGCAGCTGCAGCTGCGCGGACGCCTCGATGCGGTTGCGGGTCTCCTCATCGGCCTGCCCGGGCACCTGGACGACGATCTGGTTGCCCGCCTGCGTGGTGATGTCCGCCTCGCCGACGCCGGAGGCGTCCACGCGCTGGCGGATGATCGAGGCCGCCTGGTCCATCTGCTCCGCCGTCGGCTGGCTGCCGTCGGGGGTGTTCGCCTGAAGGATGATCTGCGTGCCGCCCTGGAGGTCGAGCGCGAGCTCGGGAGCCCAGGAGCTGGCGGGATTGCCCTCGGTGTCGCTGAACACGAACACGCCGAGCGCGTTGATGCCGAACAGCAGCGCCGTGAGGGTCAACAGCCCGATGAGGGCGCGCCAGGCGTGACGAACGGGAGTGGGAGCGGCCACAGAGGAGTCCTTCTCGTGAACGACGCGGGGCGGATCAGGCGCGGGGCTTGTCGTCCGTGTCGGGGGTGGCGTCGGCCTCGGCGGGGCGCACGGCGTCCTGGTCGCCATCGGTGACGTAGGCGGCGTCCGCCTCGGCCTCGACGGCCTCCTCGTCGGCCGGCTCCTCGGGGTCCACGGTCCGGATGATCGCCTGGCTGTGCACCTCGATCTCGACGCCCGGGGCGAGCGCGATGATCGCCGGGCGCGACAGGTCCTCGGCGTCGAACTCGACCAGCGTGCCGTAGAGGCCGCCCTGCAGGAGCACCTTGACACCCGGCACCATGGCGCGCTGCTTGTTCTCCTGCTCGGTCTTCATGCGGGCGGCGCGGCGACGCGAGCTCCAGAACATGAAGACGATGAGCGCCAGCAGGAGCAGCAGCATGCCGTACTGGGCGAAGAACGAGCTGACCGGGTCGAGCTGCGGGGCGTCCTGCGACGTTGCGGAGATCATGGAGAGAGGGCGCCTTTCACGACGGGCAAGCCGCGACGTGCGGCCGATAAGGGATCTGGCGAGAGCCTTCAGTGATTATAGGTCATCGAATCTCAGCGCCTCGTCGCTGCGCGGCACGCGCAGATGGGCGTACGCCTCGGGCGTGGCCACCCTTCCCCGTGGCGTTCTGCCGAGGAAGCCGATGCGCACCAGATAGGGCTCGACGACCGATTCGATCGTCTCCGCCTCCTCACCGACGGTCACCGCGAGCGTGTTGAGCCCCACCGGACCGCCCCGGAATCGACGGATGACCGCGTCGAGCACGGCGCGGTCGAGCCGATCGAGCCCGATCGCATCGACGTCGTACAGCTCCAGCGCGGCCGCCACGTCGCGCTCGGAGGCGGCTCCCCCGCCGTGCTCGCCCCGCTCCGCTCCGCCGTGGACGATGACGTAGTCGCGTACCCGGCGCAGCAGCCGGTTGGCGATGCGGGGTGTGCCCCGTGAGCGGCGGGCGATCTCGGCCCGCGCGATCGGCGGCACCTCGACGGTGAGCATGCGCGCGGAACGGGCGATGACCTGCTCGAGCTCATCGGGCTCGTAGTACTCCAGGTGGGCCGTGAATCCGAAGCGGTCCCGCAGCGGGTTGGGCAGGAGTCCCGACCGCGTCGTGGCGCCGACGAGGGTGAACGGGGCGAGATCGAGCGGGATGCTGGTGGCGCCGGCGCCCTTGCCGACCATGATGTCGATGCGGAAGTCCTCCATCGCCAGATACAGCATCTCCTCCGCGGAGCGGGCCATGCGGTGGATCTCGTCGATGAACAGCACCTCGCCCGGGACAAGACTCGACAGCAGCGCCGCGAGGTCGCCCGCGTGCTGGATCGCGGGGCCGCTCGACATGCGCAGCGGCCGCTCGCTCTCGTGGGCCACGATCATCGCGAGCGTGGTCTTGCCGAGACCGGGCGGGCCCGAGAGCAGGATGTGGTCGGGCGGGCGCTGCTGGATGCGCGCGGCGTCGAGCAGCAGCTGCAGCTGACCTCGCACCTTCTGCTGCCCGACGAACTCGGACAGCGACGTCGGACGCAGTGCCCCCTCGACGGCGAGCTCGGACTCGTCCTCGGCGATGCCCGGATCGCGGGGCTCAGCCACGTGACTGCTCCGCACGTGCGGGGCCGAGGTGGGCGAGCGCGAGCTTCAGGAGGGCGGGGACGGAGGCGGCGTCCTGTGCGGTGGCGTCGGCGGCGACCGCGGACACCGCTTCGGTCGATACGCGCTCGTTCCAGCCCAGGGCGATCAGCGCCGCGACGACCTGGCCGCCGACGGCCGGCACGGCGGCGGGACCCGCGGCGGCGGCCGGCACGTGAGCGAGCTTGCCGGCCAATTGGACCACGATGAGCTTGGCGGTCTTGGGCCCGATGCCCGAGACCCGGCGGAACGGCGCGTCGTCCTCCCCCGCGACGGCGGCGGCGATCTGGTTGACGGTGAGTGCCGCGAGCACCCCCAGGGCGGACTTGGGGCCGACGCCGGAGACGCTCAGCAGCTGGCCGAACACCATGAGCTCTTCGCGCTCCCGGAACCCGTAGAGCGAGAGTGCGTCTTCGCGGACGATGAGCGTGGTGTGGAGCACGACCTCGTCGCCGACGTGGAAGTCCCGCGCGAGCTGGGGCGTGACGGCCACGGCGAACCCCACACCCCCGACGTCGATCACGACGCTCTCGGCATCCAGATGCAGCACACGGCCGCGCAGCGAGGAGATCATGAGGCGAGCCTACGCGCGCGTTCGTACATGTGTTCGAGCGACACGCTGTCAGCGGCGGGCGAGCCGCTCCGCGTCCGCCCACGCGCGCTGCGCCGGAGTGAGCGCGGCCCCGGCGGCGGCCTGCGGACCGCGGCGCCAGGCGTGACACAGGGCGATCGCGAGCGCGTCGGCGGCGTCCGCCGGCTGAGGGAGAGCGTCGAGGCGGAGCACGCGCGCGACCATCGTCTGCACCTGGCGCTTGTCGGCGGCTCCGTAGCCCGTGATCGCCGCCTTCACCTCGGAGGGGGTGTGTGTGGCGGCCGGCAGTCCGCGCTCCCCCGCGATGAGCAGCGCGATGCCGCTGGCCTGCGCCGTGCCCATGACGGTCTGCCGGTTCTGCTGCGCGAAGACCCTCTCCACGGCGACCACGTGCGGGTCGTGCTCGTCGACCACGCTGCGAAGGCCCGCGGCGATCACCGCGAGACGCTCGTGAATCGGGGCGTCCGGCTCGCTGCGCACCACTCCGACGTGGACGAGGGTGGCGGAGCGGTCCGGACGCACGTCGACGATGCCCACGCCGCAGCGGGTGAGCCCGGGGTCGATGCCGAGGACGCGGAGGACGGATGCCACGGGGTCACGCTACGCGTGCGACCGGTCCGATGACCGCAGGCGCGCGGCGCCGGCCACGCGGCCGCGCGTCAGTCGTCGCTCTCGAGCTCCGCCTGCACCTCGGCGGGGAGGTCGAAGTTGCTGAACACGTTCTGGACGTCGTCGCTGTCTTCGAGCGCGTCGATCAGGCGGAAGATCTTGCGTGCGGTGTCGGCGTCGATCTCGACCTTGAGCGAGGGCACGAACTCGACGTCGGCGGACTCGTAGTCCAGACCGGCGTCCTGGATGGCCGTGCGCACGGCGACGAGGTCGGACGGGTCCGTGATGACTTCGAAGCCCTGTGCATGGGGCTCGATCTCCTCGGCGCCCGCCTCCAGAGCGGCCAGCATCACATCGTCCTCGGAGACGCCCTCACCCGAGACGACGAGCACGCCCTTGCGGTGGAAGTTGTAGGCGACCGAGCCCGGGTCGGCGAGCGTGCCGCCGTTGCGGGACAGTGCAGTGCGCACCTCGGCGGCAGCACGATTCTTGTTATCGGTCAGACACTCCACCATCAGGGCGACGCCGTTCGGCCCGTACGCCTCATAGATGATCGTCGTGTACTCGACCGACTCGCCGCCGATGCCGGCGCCGCGCTTGATGGCGCGGTCGATGTTGTCGTTGGGCACGGACGTCTTCTTGGCCTTCTGGACGGCGTCGTAGAGCGTCGGGTTGCCCGCGAGGTCGGCGCCGCCGAGCTTGGCGGCGACTTCGATGTTCTTGATGAGCTTGGCGAACGACTTGGCACGTCGGGCGTCGATGACCGCCTTCTTGTGCTTGGTCGTCGCCCACTTGGAGTGGCCGGACATGCCGTCAAGTCTATGGGGACGCCGCCGCGCCCCGTGCGGATCCGTGGCGCGGGCTGCTCCCGTTGTATCAGCGAGCCCCGGCGAGGACACTTCGAGGCATGGACGAACGAGAACGCGCACTGCGGACCGCCCACCGGGCGGCGTCGAGGTTCCTGCAAACGCTGGACGATCGCCCTGTCTGGCCGCGGGCGACGCTCGCGCAGATGGAGGAGGTGTTCGGCGGTCCGCTGCAGGCCGACGGCATCGATGCCGATCAGGTGGTCGCCGAGCTCGCCGAGGGTGCGGACCCGGGGCTGGTCGCGATCCCGGGCGGCCGCTTCTTCGGCTTCGTGATCGGGGGGACGCTGCCGGCGGCGCTCGCGGCGGATTGGCTCGTGTCCGCGTGGGACCAGAACTCCGGATCGAGCACCATGACGACGGCGACCGTGGCGCTGGAGCGCGTCGCGGGCAGGTGGATCTGCGACCTGCTTGGGCTCCCGTCGGAGTCGGCCGTCGGCTTCGTGACCGGGGCTCAGGTGTCCAACGTCGTCTGCCTCGCGACCGCGCAGCACGCGGTCCTCCGCCGGGTCGGCTGGGACGCGACGATGCGCGGGCTGCGCGGCGCACCCGCGATCCGGCTCATCGTCGGGGCCGACCGCCACGGATCGATCGACCGTGCGGCGCGGATGTGCGGCATCGGCTCCGACGAGATCGTCGTCGTGCCCGCCGACGATCAGGGGCGGATGCGCCCGGAGGGGCTCGCCGCGGCGCTCGCGGAGGCGCCCGGGGCGCCGACCGTCGTGTGCCTGCAGGCGGGCGAAGTGCACACCGGCGCGTTCGACCCGTTCGACGACGTGATCCCCGCCGCCCGACGGGCCGGGGCGTGGGTCCACGTCGACGGTGCGTTCGGGCTGTGGGCGGCCGCATCGCCGCGGCTGGAGCGTCTGACGGCGGGCGTCGGAGGGGCAGACTCCTGGACGACCGATGCGCACAAGACGCTCAACGTGCCCTACGACTGCGGTATGGCGATCGTGCGCGAGCCGGCGGACGCGATCGCCATGTTCCGCACCGGCGGCGACTACCTGATGTACGCGAGTCTGGATCCCTGGGATGTCGGCCCGGAACTCTCCCGGCGCGGGCGGGGCGTCCCGGCATGGGCCGCGCTGCGCAGTCTGGGACGGCGCGGCGTGGCCGGGCTCGTGGAGCGGCTGCACGACAACGCCCGACGCTTCGCCGCCGGAGTGAGCGAGGTGCCCGGCGTGGAGATCATCGGCGATGTCGACTACACGCAGGTCATGTTCCGCTGTGCCGATGATGAGGCGACGAGACGGCTCGGCGCGGCGATCCTCGCCGACGGAACGGCCGCGCTGACCGGCGCGCAGTGGCGCGGGCGTGCGGTGATCCGCTGCTCGATGTCGTCCTGGGCGACGACGGAGGCCGACATCGACCGCACCGTCGCCGCGATCGATCGGCTGGTGTCCGGCGTCGCCGTCTGAGCGGCGCGGCGGCCGGTCACCCCGCCGCGCGCACCGCGTCGAGGAAGAGCGCGTGGAACCGCGTCTCCCCCGTCACCTCGGGATGGAACGAGGTCCCGAGGAGCGGTCCCTGACGCACCGCCACGATCCGCCCGTCCGCCAGCGCGGCGAGCCGTTCGACGGCGGGCCCCGCGTCGACCACGAGGGGTGCGCGGATGAACACCGCGTGCACCTCGGTGCCCTCGCCGCCCTCGCCACCCGAGGCGTCGTCCGCCGCCGAGCGCAGGGCCGGCACCGCCAGATCGACCTCGAAGGAGTCGACCTGGCTGCCGAAGGCGTTGCGCTGCACCGTGACGTCGAGCCCGCCGAATGTCTCCTGCCCGACGATGCCGTCGGTGATGCGGTCGGCGAGCAGGATGAGTCCCGCACAGGTGCCGTACACGGGCATCCCGGCGGCGATCGCCGCGCGGATGGGCCCCTGCATGCCGAAGGCGCGGGACAGCTTGTCGATGACGCTGGACTCGCCGCCGGGCAGGACGAGGCCGTCGACGGACGCCAGCTCCTCGGGACGCCGGACGAGCACCGCCTCCGCACCCAGCGTCGCGAGCACCCTCACGTGCTCGCGGACATCGCCCTGAAGCGCGAGGACCCCGACGCGGGGGCTACCAGCCACGCTCGGCGAGCCGGTGCGGCGCCGGCAGGTCGGCGACGTTGATGCCGACCATCGCCTCGCCCAGGCCCCGTGAGACCTCGGCGATGACCTTCGCGTCGTCGAAGAAGGTGGTCGCCTTGACGATCGCGGCGGCACGCTGGGCGGGGTTGCCGCTCTTGAAGATGCCCGACCCGACGAACACCCCGTCCGCGCCCATCTGCATCATCATGGCGGCGTCGGCGGGCGTGGCGACCCCGCCCGCGACGAACAGCACGACCGGCAGCGCGCCGGTCTCGGCGACCTCCGCCACCAGTTCGTACGGCGCCCGGAGCTCCTTGGCGGCCACGAACAGCTCGTCCTTGGTCATGGAGCGCAGCACGTTGATCTCGCTGCGGATCCTGCGGATGTGCTTGGTCGCCTCCGAGACGTCGCCGGTGCCTGCCTCGCCCTTCGAACGGATCATGGCGGCACCTTCGTTGATGCGGCGCAGAGCTTCGCCGAGGTTGGTGGCACCGCACACGAACGGAACGGTGAAGCCCCACTTGTCGATGTGGTTGACGTAGTCGGCGGGCGACAGCACCTCGGACTCGTCGATGTAGTCGACGCCGAGCTCCTGCAGCACCTGTGCCTCCACGAAGTGGCCGATGCGGGCCTTGGCCATCACCGGGATGGAGACGGCCTCGATGATGCCGTCGATCATGTCGGGGTCGCTCATGCGCGACACCCCGCCCTGGGCGCGGATGTCGGCGGGCACCCGCTCGAGGGCCATCACGGCCACCGCGCCGGCGTCCTCGGCGATCTTCGCCTGGTCGGGCGTGACGACGTCCATGATGACGCCGCCCTTGAGCATCTCGGCGAGTCCGCGCTTGACGCGGGAGGATCCGGTGGTCGACACGATGGTGTCCTTTCGAGCTTCGCTGTTTGGCCTAGGCCAAAAGGTAGCATGTCTGGGCACATAGACTTCGAGGATGACGATCACGGAGCAGATCACGGGCGGCTCGGCGGCTGACATCGCCGACAGCGTCCGCGCGCTCCAGGAGCGTGGTGTCCTCCGGGCGGGCGACGCGCTGCCGCCCGTCCGGGCGCTCGCCGATCAGCTCGGGGTGAATCGGAACACCGTCGTGGCCGCGTACCGCCATCTGACCCAGGCCGGCATCGTGGTCACGCGCGGTCGCGGCGGCACGATCGTCGCCGGCCGGTCCCCCGTCGCTCAGGAGGGCTTCGCCGCCGACTCCGTGCTCCGCGACGTCGGCACCGGCAACCCCGATCCCGACCTCATCCCCGATCTTTCGCGGGCCCTCGCCCACGTCGCCGGGCGGCCCGTCCTCTACGGCGAGCCGGTCATCGACCCCGATCTCGACACCTGGGCGACGGCGTGGATGCGCGACGCCGTCGACGCCGCACTGCCCATGGAGCTGACGATCACCAGCGGGGCATCCGACGCCATCGAGCGTCTGCTCGCGCAGGCGCTCACCCGCGACGATGCGGTCGCCCTCGAGGACCCCTGCTTCCTCTCGAGCCTCAACACGGTGCGGCTCGGTGGCTACCGGCCGGTGCCGGTGCCCGTCGACGCCGAGGGCATGACCGTCGACGGACTTCGTGCGGCTCTGGACGCCGGGGCGCGCGCGGTCGTCTGCACGCCCCGCGCCCAGAACCCCACGGGAGCGAGCCTCAGTTCCGCGCGGGCTGCGCAGTTGAGAGAGGTGCTCGCCGATCACCCCTACGTCCTCGTCATCGAGGACGACCACTTCTCCCTCCTGTCCACCGCGCCGTACCAGTCGCTCATCGGGCCGCACCATCGCCGGTGGGCCCTCATCCGGTCGGTCTCGAAGTTCCTCGGGCCGGACATGTGCCTGGCCGTCACGGCGTCCGATCCGGAGACCGCCGAGCGCCTGGCGTTGCGGCTGAGCCCGGGGACCACGTGGGTCAGCCACCTGCTCCAGCGGCTCGTACTGGCCCTGCTCACCGACGACGAGGTGCGAGCGGGCATCCGCGACGCCGCGGCGCACTACGCCGCACGGAACGCGGCGTTCGCCGAGAGACTGGCGGTGCGCGGGCTCCCCGTGGCCGTGGGCGACGGGCTGAACCTCTGGATCGAACTGCCGGTGCCGGCGCGGGCAGCAGGCGAGCAGCTCATGCGACGCGGCTGGCTCGCGCGCACCGGCGATGAGTTCGTCCTCGCCGACGACGCCGCCTCGCGCCGGATGCGGCTGACCGTGCACGACCTCGACGACGCCGACGCCGAGCGCTTGGCGAACGACCTCACCGCCGCCGTCGCGGCGGTGTCCGAATCCCGAAGGGTGGGGTGATCTCCCGTGAAGATCCTGTCGATCCAGTCCGCCGTCGCCTACGGTCACGTGGGCAACTCGGCGGCGGTGTTCCCGCTGCAGCGCATCGGCGTGGAGGTGCTGCCGGTCTACACGGTGAACTTCTCGAACCACACCGGCTACGGCGCGTGGCGGGGCCCGCTGATCAGCCCCGACGACGTGCGCGACGTGCTCACGGGCATCGAGGAGCGCGGCGTGTTCCCCGAGATCGACGTCGTGCTGTCGGGGTATCAGGGCGGTGAGGGCATCGCCGACGTCATCCTCGATGCCGTCTCCCGCGTGAAGGCCGCCAACCCCGACGCGGTCTACGCCTGCGACCCT
>Ga0307406_10001043_pt1 | contig 15464 bp, 11 predicted proteins | sample 322Cmetagenome_3_FD_203706 | JGI IMG/M metagenome (GOLD analysis project Ga0307406, IMG submission 203706) | Maize rhizosphere microbial communities from greenhouse at UC Davis, California, United States - 322HYB-C-2 | ecosystem: Host-associated > Plants > Roots > Rhizosphere > Soil | place... | reverse complement strand
ATGATCAGGGTACTGTTCCTCGTATTGGCCGTCTTTGGAGGAACGGGACTGGTGATCTACGTGGTGATGTGGCTCATCGTCCCCGATGTAAATAAGGCCTGAGCTGCGGCAAGATCAACTTCAGCACAGGTCTTTGACGCGGTCTTGCACCCCGATATCCCCCATCAAGGGTGATGCCAGCTTCGTCCAGAGGTGCTTTACTCAGCCCATGTGCAGATGGATGGCCTATTCAGGAGACCCGATCCTGGCTGAGGAGTTGTTGTTCCGCCCAGCGCATTCGATCATCGACCAAAGTCTCCACTCCCGCCTCGGCGCCACCACTACCAACGGGGACGGCTTTGGGATCGGCTGGTACGGCGAGGGAACCGAGCCGGCGGTGTTCAAGAGCATTGAGCCGGCGTGGAACGACCGGAACTTGCGTGAGCTTGCGGGCCAGATAGAAACACCGGTATTTTTCGCCCACATCCGAGCCTCAACCGGTACCCCGGTGCAGCGCTCCAATTGCCATCCATTTCGACATGGGCAGTGGCTGTGGATGCACAACGGCGCTCTCCGCGACTTCGACAACACTAAGCGTGACCTCGTAATGGCGGTCGACCCGACGCTGTACCCAGACATTGAGGGGTCGACAGATTCAGAAACGCTGTTCTTCTTGGCGCTCACCTTCGGCCTCACCGATGACCCGTTCGATGCGGTGGCGCGAGCCATAGGCCTGGTCGAAAACATCGGCCATGATCACGGGGTCGATTACCCGTTCCAGGGAACAGTGGCCACGACCAACGGCGAGTCGATCTGGGCCTTTCGCTACTCCAGCGAAGGCAAGAGCCGGTCACTTTATTTCTCCACAGACGTTTCGACACTGCGTCAACTGCACCCTGAGGTGGACATCCTTCATGGCTTGGGGCCCGAGACGCGACTAGTAGTTTCTGAGCCACTCGGCGATCTGCCAGGAGCCTGGAACGAAGTGCCCGAGTCGGCAGCCGGTGTGATCCGGCCCGGCACGGATGAGATGCGTTCTTTCCAGCCCATCACCCCCTAGGCAAGAAATCGACTCCTGAGAGACGCTTGTCTAAGGCGAGGCGGCCGCTGCCATGACGAGGCGCAGCGACTCGCTCAGGCTGGCCGGCGTTGCGACCTCGGATGGCAGCGACTCTGCATCCCAGCCAGGTCCGCCAGCCAAGACGAGGAGCGGACGACGAGGCCCCGTCAGTAGCCCCTGGAGTTGGTCGACATGGGCCGTCGTGGCGGCGTGCGACCACAGCACGACGACGGCGGGTCCGGTACGGGTCACCGAGTCCATCAACGCCGCTGGCGGCACCCGGGCTCCGAGCATGCGGCACGGCACGCCAACCTGGGCCAGCGCGGCCGCCATGGCCTCCAGCGGCAGACTGTGCTGCTCATCGTCGGCGCAGGCCAACAAGATGCGTGCTGGTATAACGGCCGCTGGCCTCGGCACTGCGCCGAGCACTTCAGAGCTGGTATGCGAGAGCAGGTGCTCGACATCGACCAGACGCCGACTGGCTGCGTGCCACTCGCCGATCCCGACCAGGACCGGCAGCAGGATGTTGTCCCATGTCGACACGACGCCGTCCGTCTGGATGGCGCGCTCAAGGATTTCGCGCATGCTGGCGGAATCCAGACGCGTCGCCGCGCGGGCTAAGCCGCGGGCCACGGGTCCGGCGCGCCCCACCGGGATGGTGAAGCCGCCACCCGCACGGCCGCGTGGCGTCCCCTCCCCCGCCTCCGGCGTCTTGCCGAGATTGTGCAGCACCGCGTCTGGCGCGCGCTTTGCCCAGCGCGCCGCTTCAGCCGGTGTAACTCCTTCGGCGGTAAGTCGCTGCATCACTTCGAGGCGGGCCACGTCCTCCGCGGTGTAACGGCGGTGGTGTCCGCGGACGTGGTGAGTGGGCCCAAGTCCGTAACGCTGGTGCCAGGTACGCAGCGTGGTGACGGCGACGCCGAGCCGCCGGGCTACCGCCCCGGCGCTCAGGCCATCATCGACCACCCGACGGCTCCGCTGGCGTGGCCGGATCCGTGGTCGACTCGTACTCTGCCAACCGCGCGATAACTCCGACCAGCCAGGGCGCGTAACTCTTTGGATTGGCGTCGAGGGAGATTTTGAGCTGACGCTGGTTGACCCACCGCAGGTCGGCGACCTCATGCGGATCGGGCGTCAGCGGCACCTCCGTCGGCACCCGTCCGACCAACACGTGATCGTATTCGAATTCCACTCGGCCAGCGATCGGATCCTCCGCGTAATAGACGTAGACACCAGCGTCGGCAAGCGCGATTGGTTGGAGCCCGAGCTCTTCGTGAAGTCGCCGGTTGGCGGATGGAGCAACGGATTGTCCAGGTGCCGGGTGGCCGCAGCAAGCGTTGGCCCACAGAGACGCGAACCGTGTCTTCGCTGCAGACCGCCGCTGCAGCAAAATCCGCCCGCTGTCGTCAGTCAAAACGACCGAGAATGCCCGGTGCAATTGCCCCGGCGCCTGGTGTGCCTCCTCAACAGTCTGAACGCCCAGCGCCCGGCCCATGTCGTCGACAACCTCGACTGGATGGCGCTCCCGAGAGCTCACCTGAGCCACGGCGTCAGCCTCACGATCCGGTCGGACATCATGCCCGCCGATAGGTCGCGGCAACGGCGAGCTCGATGAGGGCCGAGTGGGCGGCGGGGTCGATCGGTGCCTCCGCCAACGCATCGAGTCCGCTACCTATGCGACGCTCCACCATGGCTTCCACGGCATCGACTGCGCCGGTTTCGGCGACGACATCGGCCAATCGGGCGAGGTCGGTCGCGTCATGCGGCGGCTGGCACAGCACGGTCCTTTGCGCGGCCGTAGCCAGCCGACGCGCGAGCAGCAACAACACGGTTGGCTTCCCGGTCCGGAGGTCGTCCCCGGCTGCCTTACCGGTGACTGCCGGATCACCAAAGACACCCAGCAGGTCATCGCGCAGCTGGAACGCCTCACCCACGGCCTCGCCGTAGATCGTGTATGCGGTTGCGACCCGAGCGGGCACCTCACCGACGGCGAGTGCTGCTCCCAGCAGTAGTGGGCCGGTGACTGTATAGCCAGCCGTCTTGAGGCGTGCTACCCGCAATGCCCGCTCTACGGACCAGGCATTGGATTCCGCATCGCTAAGTACGTCGAGATATTGTCCGGCGATCGTGGCAATCCGCATTTCGTCATAGTGACGGCGAGCGGCCAGCAACGCCGCGGCCGGCACGTTCGCCTCGAACTGCATCCGGTCGGCCCATACCAGCAGTAGATCGCCCAGGAGTACCGCACCAGTGGAACCGAACCGCCGGGCGGATCCGGCACGCTCGGCCGCGGCATGTTCGGCTGCGAGCACTTCATGTGCGGTAGGCCGCCCACGACGGGTGGTAGAGCCGTCCATCACATCGTCCTGCACCAACGCGAACGCGTGTAGCAGCTCGAGACCGGCGAGGGCGGGTAGCACAGCCTCAAGCGGCGGGGCGAGGCCAGCGACACCGCGCCAGCCCCAGTACGCGAACGTCGGCCGCAGCCGCTTGCCGCAGGCCAGGACGTAACTGCGGGCCAGGCTCGCCAGTCCGCTCAGTGCTGGATCGGCGGCCTGCAGCGCAGCGGCTTCCCGGGCGAGGAAATTAGACAGTGTTGTCTCGACAGCGGCGCTAACGGCCGAAGCATGGTCAACCGCTGGCATCGCCGTGTTACCGGGCCGACCGGCGGCCTCAAAGGCGTGGGATGCGTCATCAGCGGACTGCAGGACTGGAGCCAAGATGCCGCTAGCCATGGGGTTAGCCATTTTTGATTGCTCCGCTCGCTCTGCTCACTCCGCGCGGATCGCGCCCTGCAGCCGCCTACTTCGTCGTCACTCGGGGACGAAAAGCGTGTCCCCTCCCTCCTCCTCAGCACGGCGGCGCGCGATCCGTGTCACGACGAACGAGTGTATCGTAAAGGACTGGTTGCGTCGATTCTTGAGTCGTTTGAGAAGGGTGGTTATGAAAATCACTCGGCTGCGGACAAGCAGTGGTGGGGCGGCCTGATGCGCACTGCCGTCGTGTTGTTCACCCGGGACTTGCGGATCAACGACCATCCAGCGCTCGCCGCGGCGTGCGCCAACGCAGAAACAGTCGTGCCGCTCTACGTCATCGATCCAGCGCTGGTCGGCCGATCCCCCAACCGCGACCGGTTCATTTTCCAGAGCCTGGCCGACCTCCGCTCCGCGCTTATCAACCTTGGTGGAGACCTCGTCATACGTCGTGGAGATCCGGTCGCAGAAACGATCCGGCTCGCTGGCGAGGTGGGCGCTGAGGGAGTCGCCGTCTCGGCGGACGTCAGCCGATACGCGCGGCGACGGGAGCGGCGACTACAAATTGACTGCGATCAGCACCGGCTCGCGCTTCGACTCTTCCCTGGCCTAACCGTTGTCGACCCCGGCACGCTCACACCTTCGGGCAGCGATCACTACCGCGTCTTCTCGCCCTACCACCGCGCCTGGGCCGCAGCGAAACGGCGTCAAGAATTGGCTGCACCGGAGAGGCTCAGTCTGCCGCCGGGCATGGAGGTCGGTCGGCTTCCCGAGCCTCCCATCGGCGAATCACCCGCGGCCGCCAAGGGCGGCGAGACCGCGGCGCACCGTCAGCTGGACGAGTGGCTTGATCACGTTGTTGAGTACAGGGAAACACACAACGACCTCGCTGCCGATTCCACGTCGCGCCTTAGCCCCTACTTGCGCTTCGGCTGCCTTTCGCCGTTGACCGTTGTCAATAGCGCGCGAACTCAAGGCGAGTCTGAGCCGTACTTGCGGCAGATGTGCTGGCGCGACTTCTATTACCAGGTAGCCAACGCGTTTCCTGATTTGGCGACGCGGGCCTACCGACCGGGGGCGATCGAGCCATGGCGGGACGCTCCCGACGCGTTGGCCGCCTGGGCCGAGGGGCGCACCGGCGTACCGATTGTGGACGCCGGGATGCGCCAGCTGCGCGCCGAAGGGTGGATGCACAACCGAGCCCGGCTAGTCGCTGGGTCCTACCTCACCAAGCAGCTCCGAATCGATTGGCGCCTGGGTTACGCCGAGTTCGGCAGGTGGCTGCTTGACGGCGACCTGCCCAACAACGCTGGCAACTGGCAATGGGTCGCTGGCACCGGCAACGACACCCGTCCATACCGCCGGTTCAGCCCACAGCGGCAGAGCGAACGTTACGACCCTGACGGTGCCTACGTGGCGCGCTACGCCGGGGCATGACGCTCCATACTGTCCGGGTGCCAATTCGATTTCCCATCAAGACGCCCAGATTGACCATTCGACCGATGCAGCTTGACGATGCCGAAGCGCTGCTCGCTGTCTATGGTGACGTGGAGACGATGCAGCATCTGAACTCAGAATTGCCGTCTACTGTCGAAGAGGCATGCGAATGGGTGCAGACCAAGATCAACCTTTTTGAACAAGATGATCAGTTGAGCCTGTGGGCTGTCATTCACACCGAGTCCGGACAGATCGTCGGCGATGTGGGTCTCCAACATGAGGACTACGGCTCCGGGCCCGTTGTTGGTCTAGGCGGACGTGGAAATCGAGGGTTCTGGCGGCGGGGCCTAGGCTTCGAGGCGGCCAGCGCGACCATCGCGGCAGGATTCAAGCAGTTGGATCTGCCTGTCATCGGTGCGGAAACCCGACCAGAGAATCTCCCGGCCCAGGCATTGTTGATCAAGCTCGGCATGCGGCCGGCAGGAACCAACACCCGGGGCTGGCCGGTCTATCTGATCACTCGTAAGGAGTGGTTGAAACGCTTGTGAGGCCTACTGCGCATTACTTACTTGGTCTCCGCATCATCTGATCTGATGCGGAGACTAAGTATGGGATGCCAAGTGAGCAGTGAAGCGCTATACGACGAGTGTCCTCGTCTCCCACTGCCCCTCGCCGAGCAGCGTGAGCTCGTTGGTGTGGAGCCTCTGCAGACTGCTCCGGTGGCCGACGCTGACTAAGGTGCAGTCGGGCAGCCGCTCGTGTAGCAACTCATAGATCCCATGCTCCATACCCTCATCGAGCGCAGAGGTGGTTTCGTCGAGGAACGCCAGGGATGGGCGGGCGAGCAGGATGCGGCCGAACGCTAACCGCTGCTGCTCCCCTGGTGACAGCGTCTTTGACCAGTCTGTCTCTGTGTCCAGTCGTTCGGCCAGGTGACCCAACTGAACGGCGCGCAACGTCTCGATGGCCTGATCGTCACTGAGAGTCTCAGCTGCAGACGGGTAGGCCAACGCCGTCCGCAACGTGCCTAGCGGTAGGTACGGCTGCTGGCCGCAGAACATCACCTGTCCATCCAAAGGCCGCTCGACGGTTCCATTGACATACGGCCACAACCCGGCCAGGCTCCGCAGCAAGGTGGTCTTGCCACTGCCGGACGGTCCCCGGACCAGCAGCGCGTCTCCGCCGGCGATGTCGAGATCAAGATCGTCAAGCAGCGCCCGTCCATCGGGAAGGCGTACCTCAAGGTCGCGGACGCCGAGACCAGACGACCGCTCTTCAGTTACTGGCACTGGCAAGGCGCGTGCCTCCTCATTGGCATCGAGCAGCTGGGTAAGCCGGTTCAGCGACGCTCGGTAGCTTGCGAAGTCGTCATAGGCGAGCCGGAAGAATGACAGTGAGCTCTGAACCTGGTCGAACGCTTGAGCGGTCTGAGTGACATCGCCGAGAGTGATCTCCTGGCTGAAGAATCGGGGAGCCTGGATGACAACCGGAAAGATGACTGCGATCTGGCTGATCACCAGGTTGAAGCCCTGGAACTTCAGACTTCGGAACACGATTGCCCAGGTGTTAGCGATAACCGCTGAGAAGCGCCTCATGAGACCGGTGTTCTCTACCTGCTCGCCGCGATAGAAGGCGATGTTCTCGGAATTGTCGCGGAGCCGCACCAAGGCGTAGCGGTAAGAAGCTGTCAACAGCTCATTGAGGAAGTTCAATCGGATCAGTGGCCGACCGATTCGGAAGGCGATGACTGTTGCAATGATCACGTAGATATACGCGAGGAAAACCATCGCACGAGGAATCTGTAGCCCGAAGACGCTAAGCGGGCCGGACAGCTGCCACAAGATGATGGTGAAGGAGACCAGTGACACTGAAGCTGACACCGCCCCCAGAGCCAAGTCCTGAGAATCGGAGGTGTAGGACGTGATGTCTTGCTGGATGCGCTGATCGGGATTGTCCACTGGCGAGCTGACGAACCGCATGCGGTGATAGGCCGTATCACTCAGCCAGTCGCCAACCATCCGCTGGTTAAGCCACAGCCGCCAGTGAATGATCTGTGCTTGGCCGATGTAGAACGTGATGAGGACCAGCACGACGTAGATCGTCGCCAGAATTATGAAGATCCAGATGAACTTCCAGAATGTCGGCGCATCGAGATTTTGCAGAGCCGTGTAGAGGCCATTGCTCTGGTACGTAAGCAGAACGTTAAGCCGGACCGCTGCCACAGTCAGGAGTAGTAACAAAGCAACGGTCAAGATTGGTCGCCAGTCGAGCCAGCTGCGGCGTCGCGGGATGAAGTACATACCGGACAGTCGCCAGAATTGCCTGCCCCAGCGAGTACGCCGGATCAGAAACCATCCAATCAGCGCGAAGCCGATGACAACGAAAAGAAAGACCCTTGCGACCCATAGCAAGCTCGTCAACCATTCGGTCGACCAATTGATCTCCATGCATCCTCCAAGCTCAGAGCCCCTATTCAGGGTGGGCTCACCTTACGACGTCAGCACCACGTGGGGACATTCGGTGACCTTGGCAGACGGGTTAACTGATCATGCAGGTGCCTGGCGGACCCGACCTCGCTCGCTACGCCGCTCCACCAGCGAATACAGCACCGGCACCAGGAGCAGCGTAAGCACCGTCGAGGAGACCAGGCCGCCAATGACGACGATCGCCAAAGGCCCGGAGATGAAGGCGCCGCCACCGGTGAATCCGAGAGCCATAGGAATCAGCGCGAAGATCGTCGCGCAGGCTGTCATGATGATCGGTCGCAACCGCAGTCGAGCGCCGTCGATGATCGCGGAGCGCAGATCCTCGCCGCGCCGGCGGTACTGATTGATCAGGTCGATCAGCACGATCGCGTTGGTCACGACGATCCCGATCAGCATCAGCAGACCGACCATGGCCGGCACGCCGAGCGGCGTATCAGTGATCAACAGCCCAGCGATCGCACCAGTCGCGGCAAACGGAATCGAGACCATCAAGATCAGCGGCTGCACCAGGCTGCGGAAGGTACCGACCATGATCATAAAGACCAGTGCGATAGCCACTAGCATGGCAAGGCCGAGCTGGTTGAAGGCGTCCCGCTGATCCTGTGCAGCCCCGCCCAGTGTCGCGGTGACTCCCGGTGGCAGATCGGTCATTGCATCCAGCCGCGACTGGATGGTCGTCGTCAGCGCACCCAAGTCCCTGGCCTCCGGAGTTGCCGTGACTGTGACGGATGGAGTTCCCTCAATCTGGGTGACAGTCGTGGGAGCCAGCACTTCTTGGACCTTCGCGACGTCGGAGACCTTGACCGGCTTGGCGCGTACGTCGGACAGCGCCTCTTGCTCGTCTTGGAGCTTCTGCTGCTTTTTCCGCTGCTCAGCGGCTTGCTCGGCCTGTTCGTCGGCTGTATCAAGCTGCTTGTTGACCTGCTGGATGCTCTCGTCGAGCTGGTCAATGCTCGACCGGATTTGATCAATACCCTTTTCCGTTTGAGCCACTGCGGCGTTCTGCTGCGCAACCTGTTGAGCCCACTGTTGTTGGGCGAGGACATCGGTCGTGACTGGAACCGGCGGAGCGGATGGATTCGGCCGAGGCGGGTTGGCCTTGAATTTCGCTAGCTGTCTGCGGCTGTCCTCCAGCTGGCGTCTTGTCTTGCTCAGCTCGTTGAGAGTATCGGAGCGATTGTCCTCAAGCTTGGTTCGCTGTTTGCGCAGCTCAGCCTTCTGGTCGGCCGTGGCTTGCTCGGCTTGACGCTGCTGCTCATCCGCTAAAGCCTTCTGCTTGTCGGCCAACTTGTCGGAAGCCTTTTCCTGCGCCTTCTGCTGCTGCAGCTGGCTGACGGGCAGCTCGAGATTGCGAATATCTGATGGAGTGGGTTCATCCGCTGCCTGACCGCGCACGAAGATGTCCCGCTGCTCACCGGCGAGCGTGACAGAGCCAACCCGGGTGCCGCGCAACGCGCTCGAGACCGCCTGACCTACGTCGCCTTGAGTGAAGCCGAGCGATGCAGCCTTCTTCTTGTCCAGATTCACCTTGAGCACCTTGCGCTGCTCCTCAAGGTTGCTCCGAACGTTGCTGAGACCCGGAATACCCTCCAGCTCCTGCTGGACCCGCTTGGCACCGCTCTCCAGGCTGGTGGTGTTCTCACTCGAAACCGTGACTGTCAAGTCGTTGGTTGACGACTCGTTGTTGGTCGTGGTCACCGTGATGTCCCCGGCTGATTGGGCGAGTTCGGCCATCTCCTGCTGAAGCTGTGGGCGTAGGTTCTCAGCCCGTGCTCCTTCTGCGAGCAAGACCGTGAACTCTGCAGTGTTGGTGCTCGGAGTTGCGCCTGGCACGAGGCTGCCGCCGATCGTCACCAAGTAGTTCTTCACCTGTGGGTCACCCTGCAACAGCTTTTCGACCTGCTCTGCAGCCGAGCTGGTGGTCGACAGCCTGGTTCCGGGTGGCAGCTTTTGGTGGATTGCCAGCGTGGTTTGGTCAGTGACCGAACCGATGAAGTCGGTCTTCAAGAGAGTGGCCGAGCCGAGCGTTGCTGCGAAGACGACCAGGGCTAGACCGAGGGTGATCAATGGGTGCCGTAGCCCGAAGTGGAGAATCGGCAGATAACCGCGCTGCAGCCGGGTGACCTTCGTCTCCTCAGCAGTGTGCGTTTCAGTTGTGTCCGCAGCCTCAACCTGTTCGCCGGCGCGCTTCGCCGCCGGCTCTTGGGCGCGATGGGCGCCACCGCGCAGGAACCAGTACGCCAGCACCGGCACGATGGTCAGCGACACCAGCAGCGAGGCGCCCAGCGCTACCGCGACCGTGATGGCAAAGGGCCGGAAGAGCTCTCCAACCACCCCGGACACAATGGCCACTGGGGCGAACACCGTAACTGTGGTCAGCGTCGATGCCGTGACCGCTCCGGCTACTTCCTTGACCGATGCCAAGACGTCGCTCGGAGTCAGCGTACGGTGCCCGAGATCGCGGCGCTTGATGTTTTCCACCACGACGATGGAGTCGTCAACGACGCGTCCGACTGCCACCGTGAGCGCCGCCAGAGTGAAGATGTTGAGCGAGTACTCGCTCAGCTGGAGACCGATCATGGCGACCAGCAGCGACAGCGGAATCGAGATCGCGGTGATCAAGGTCGCCCGAAGCGAGAATAAGAAAAGCAAGATCACCAACACCGCGAAGGCCAAGCCGAGCAGTCCCTCTACCGCAAGATCATGGATCGACTGCTCGATCAGCGGCGCCTGGTCGAAGATGGTGGTAATCGTGGTGTTGTTGCCCAGCTTCTGCTCGAGGCTCGGGATCCTGTCGCGTACCTGGTGTGAGATTGCGACCGCATCGGCATCGGTGTCCTTGAGAACGGCAAGGCTGAGAGCCGGCCGGCCGCCGGCCCGGGCGATGGAGGTCGACTCGATCGATTCCACCTTTACGTTGGCGACTGCAGAGAGTGGGACGGGATCGTCAGGTGTCGGCACCTGCAGGGCTCGAAACTGCTTGACGGTATTGGCAGAGCTGCCGACCTCGACTGCAAGTTCCAGGTTCTTGTCGAAGCTGCTACCGGCAGGCGTGATGGTCGCCTGTCCTTGTACGGTCTGAGTTACTTGCTGGGCCGTGACGTCGTGCTTGCGAAGGTCCTTCGGGCGCAGCGTGACGACGAGCTGGGTGGTGTCCTCGCCAGCCGCAGTGACGCTGCGTACCCCATCGATCCCGGACAGATCCGGTATTGCGACGTTCTCAACCTGACGGCCCGCTTCATCCAAGGAAGCATCCGAGGCGACCGCGAGCAGGAGCACCGGAATGTCGTCGGTTCTGCCGGTAATGACTTCGGTCTCAACCTGATTCGGGAGCGTCGGTTTGATCCCATCGACAGCGTTGCGGATGTCGGCCACCACCTTGTCGGGGTCGAGGCCGTAATCCCATTCCACGGTGATCGTGGCGATCCCATTCGATGAGGTTGATTGAACTTTCGTGACGCCCGATACGCCGGTGAGCGCGCGTTCTAACGGTGTCGAGACATCGTCGGCGACAATCTGCGGTGAGACGCCTGGATAGTCTGCCGTCACGATCGCCGTCGGCACTTGGATCGATGGCAGCAACTCTTGCTTCAGGTTGAGAGTCGCCAGTACGCCGAAGACGATGATTGCCAGCGTCGCCAGTCCTACTATCATCCGGTTGGCTAGGCTGAACCGTGTAAGGGAGGTCATGAAGCAGGCTCCCTTCCATGTCTGGTTCCGACCGAAATCCCACTCGCGCCGTACGCTGGCAGCGACACGATCATTCGCATGGAGCTTACAGTTAGTGCGAACTCGATAATCAAGCCGTTACGATCCTTCCAACAAAAAACGTCGATAACCAAGACCGACAGGCAACCAATGACCGGGACCGCGCGCCATCACGTAGCAGCTAGCAGCGAACAACAGGAGCTGATCAGCTGTCTGGAGCGCGCTCAGGACAGTTTCGAACGCCGAGCCCTGTCCTCAATGGCCGAGCCGCTGATCTCGACGCCGCTCACGATGCAGCAGCTCAAGGTCTTGACCATGATCGCGATTGATCCTGAACGAGCGACCGGTCATGAACTGGCGGCTCAACTCAAGGTCTCCGTGGCAACCATGTCCGGCCTCGTGGATCGACTTGTAGAACACGGCATGGTGACGCGTGGTGAGGATCCAACAGACCGGCGGGTTCGCCCGCTCAGTGTGACGCCTGAGGGCAGCGCGACGATCCGGAGTCTGCTCAGCTCGTCTGGAACCATGCCGACTCCGGTGCTTCGCAGACTCGCCATCGAAGACCTGCGCGCGCTTGTTCAGGGAGTTTTGGCCCTTGAGCGCGCAGTTGCCGAACTAGCTGAAGGCAGCAATGCGCGCTGAGCCTACCGAAGCGTGAACATGATGCAAGGTCCGCAGTGGTTGCACGTCTTCGTCGACGTCAGGGCGGACGTGTCGCAAGCCTCAGCGAAGTTCTGGTCGGGGGCACTGGGCTGGCAACTTGGCGATCCATGGCCCGGACACCCAGAGTTTCGGAGCTTTGAGCCCGAGGACGGTGATGCGTACGTCCACCAACAGATCGGTGATCATGGACCACGGATTCACTTCGACCTCGAGGTAACCGACGAGACCGAGGTCGAACATCTGATTACACTCGGCGCGAGTCTCGCGGGTGAACCTCGGGAATGGTGGCCGATGATCTCGCCCGGGGGCATGCCCTTCTGTTTGGTGCACCAACACGATCATGTCCGTCCGTCGCCGCTGAGCTGGGATGGGCACGATAGCCGCCTGGTGCAGGTCTGCATCGACTCACCGGCCGGCTTGCACGAGGCGGAAGTGGCCTTCTGGCGGTCAGCGCTGGCTTGGCGCTGGGCGGAGAGTGAGTCCGACGAATTTGCCGGGAAGCTGTATCCGCCGCACGGATCCAGCGTCCAGTTGCTGTTCCAGCGGCTGGGCGAGGACGACGCCGATGGGCCGGTACGCGCTCACATCGACCTCGGGACTGACGACCGGGAGGCTCACGCTCAACGCCTGGTTCAGCTGGGCGCCACGCGGGTCGGTCCCGGCCCGGGCTGGATCGTACTTCGTGACCCGACCGGACTCGTGTTCTGCACGACGAGCAACTCTCCCGAGGCCCCTTAGGGCGACGCCGTGCTCAGCTTTCGGGAACGGTTTCGGCGGCCTTGTCTCCGATCGAGACTGCTGTAGCGGACGGCTTCGACTCGTCGGCTTCTTTTTCCTGCGCCTCTTTCAAGGCCTCCTCGGTCGCGCTTAGCCGAGCCATGAGCGTACGGGCCACGATCTGCTGTCTGGTCGTCGTTCGCTGGGATCGTCCACGGAATACGAAGCTGACCGCCCAATGGAGCATCGTGGTGACCCGGTTCTTGAAGCCGATGAGGTACATGACATGAACACCCAGCCACATCAACCATGCGAAGAAGCCGGCGAGGTGGACCTTGCCGACGCTGGCGACGGCGTGGAACCGCGAGATTGTCGCCATACTGCCCTTGTCGAAGTATTTGAAGGGCTCCGCTGGCGGTTCACCGTTCAGCCGCCGAACGATCTGACGGGCCGCATACTTGCCGCCCTGCATGGCGACCTGGGCGACACCAGGCAGGTTGTTGAGGTTCATCATGTCGCCGATCACAAAGACCTCAGGATGCCCAGACAAGGTGAGATCCTCATTCACCTTCACCCTGCCGGCCCGATCGATCTCGGCACCACTCTGCTCGGCGAGTTGCTTTCCGAGCGGTGATGCGCTCACCCCAGCCGCCCACACCTTGCAGCGCGAGCGAATCCGGCGCTCATTGCCGTCCGCGTCAATGATGTCGACGCCGAAGTTGTCGACGCCGACGACTTTGGCGTTGAGCACGACGTCCACGCCGATGCTCTCCAGCTGTTTGCGGGCAGCATTGGAGAGCTTGTCGCCAAAGTTGCCCAACACCGCCGGGGCGGCGTCCAAGAGAATGATCTTCGCTCTTGCCGTGTCGATCCGGCGGAAGTCCCGGCGCAGCGTACGGTGTGCCAGTTCGCTGATCTGACCGGCCATCTCAACTCCGGTCGGACCGGCGCCCACCACGACGAATGTCAGCCACTCCTCTCGCTCCTCGGGATCGTCGCAGAGCTCAGCGAGCTCGAACGACCCGAAGATCCGGCCGCGTAGCTCCAGCGCATCGTCGATGCTCTTCATCCCCGGAGCCCACTCGGCAAAATGATCATTACCGAAATATGACTGACCGGCACCGGCTGCCACAATCAGGCTGTCGTACGGCGTGACGGTAGTGCCGAGCGGACTGACTGATGTCACCGTCCTGGCGTTGATGTCGATGTCAGTCACGCGGCCGAGCAGCACCGTCGCGTTTCTCTGCTTCTTGAGCACCTCGCGAGTGGCGGGAGCAACCTCGCCTTCGGATAACACGCCGGTTGCAACCTGATAGAGCAGAGGCTGAAACAGGTGGTGTGAGGTGCCGCTGATCATGATGACGTCGACCGGAGCCTTGGCTAAAGCTTCGGTTGCCCAGAGACCGCCGAAGCCGGAACCGATGATTACGACCTGATGTCTGCTCGATCTGCGATCGGCTGGGGCGGGGCTTGCAGGACTTGGTGCGGGGCTCTCTACGGTCATGACTCACTCCTCGCTGTCGCCGGTGCGGCCTGCCTGGGGCCGCTACCCAACAAGGGGCGGTGAACCCGGGCGACCGGTTTCATCATCCCGCCTTTGCTCAGCAATCGTCCCAGTGACAGCCCGAATTGGCCACCTTTCACTGCTTGACTCGCCCTTGAGCCATACTCCATCCATCTCATGCCGAAACCTACGTGCACGTAGGTTCGTCACGGTCTGCGCAGGTTGCAACCTATGCAGAGCTCGGGTTCAAGGTGTCATCGCAACACTTGTTGTTAGGAGTGTTGGATGTCGTTTGGTCCGTCTCGGTTGTTGAGGCGTCGTTTCTGGTTGTTGATCCGTGCTGGCGTGCCGCCGACCTTGGCTGGTGTGGCTGTCGGCGTGTCGCGGTCTACTGGCACCCGCTGGTTTGTTCACGCTGGCGGCATGCCCTCGTTGTCGTTGGTTCCGGCTGTGCCGGGTCGTCATCTGTCGCTGGCTGATCGGGAGGCCATTTTGGCTGATCTGTCGGCTGGTCAGTCCTATGCCGCGATCGGCCGCTGGATTGGCCGCTCAACCTCCACGGTGATCGGGGAGTTGGAGGTGAACCGTCTTGATGCCCGGCGGCCGTCAGCGGTGCCGGTGGGTCGCCGGGGCGGGACGCGGGGTCCGCTGCCGACGGAGTTGAACTATTCACCGGTGGTGGCGCAGCGGCGGTTCGAGCAGCGGCTGAGGCGACACCGACCCTCCAAGCTGGCCGATAACCCAGCCTTGCACGCCGAGGTGGTGGCTAGGCTCAACTCCAAGCACAGTCCCGAACAGATCAGCAGCCGGCTGCGAACCGATTTCCCCGATAATCCGGAGATGTGGGTGTCCCACGAAACCATCTATCGATCCCTTTATGTGCAAGGAAAAGGGGAGCTGAAACGTGAGCTGACCCGGTGTTTGCGGACCGGTCGGGCGGTGCGTAAACCGCAGCGCCGAGACGGGCAGCGGCAGCCGCGGATCCGCGACATGGTCAACATCAGCCAACGGCCCGCCGAGGTGGCAGATCGGGCGCTGCCTGGGCATTGGGAAGGTGATTTGATCCTAGGCAAAAACGGCAGATCCGCGATCGGCACATTGGTGGAACGCAGCGCCGGCTTCACGACGCTGTTACACCTGCCCACCGACCACAC
>Ga0307406_10001041_pt1 | contig 15476 bp, 11 predicted proteins | sample 322Cmetagenome_3_FD_203706 | JGI IMG/M metagenome (GOLD analysis project Ga0307406, IMG submission 203706) | Maize rhizosphere microbial communities from greenhouse at UC Davis, California, United States - 322HYB-C-2 | ecosystem: Host-associated > Plants > Roots > Rhizosphere > Soil | place... | reverse complement strand
AAAATTCAACAGAACAACGAGTTTGTCAAGCGCCAAGTTTCGTTTCGCCGATCCTGAGCATCCAGACCAAGGTGTGAACGGATCATGCGGAACCCACTGATATCAGCTAATAAGTACTTGTTATTGAAAGCTTTCGACGGATGGCCGCGCCGCTGGCAGGCCCCATCTGTTTGATCCCTGCTTTCCGTTGCATCCGCGATGACCACTGTCTGGATGCCGATCTGGCGCGAATTCCAACCACCATGGGCGCCCGAATGTCCTAGCCGAAGGACCCTTCCTCCGGACCCATGCTCTCGGACTTCCGCTTCGCCCTTCGGACGCTCGCCAAGAGCCCCGCGTTCTCGATAGCCGCGGTTCTCTGCCTGACGCTGGGGATCGGCGTCAACGCGACGATCTTCAGTTGCGTTCGCGCTATCCTGTTGCGGCCGTTCCCGTATCGCGCGCCCGACGAGCTCGTGGCCCTCGGGGAGTCCAACCCGAAGCGCGGGTGGCACATGAACGTCGTGTCCTACCCGAACTTCCGGACTTGGCAGGCGGAGAATCGCACCCTCGAGAGCGTCGGCCTCTACAGCGGTGCGTCGTTCAACCTCGCGACGGGGGACGGCGCCGACTACGTCCAGGGCGGCACCGTCTCGTGGACGTGCTCGGAATCTCGCCGGCGCTAGGCCGCGACTTTCGGGAAGACGAAGACCGGGTCGGGGCACCCAAGGTCCTCATCCTCAGCGACCGCGTGTGGCGCGACCGATTCGAGGCGCGACCGGACGCGATTGGTCGATCGATCATGGTCAACGGCGTCCCCCACACGATCATCGGCGTAATGCCGCGCGGGTTCGAGTTTCCGGGCAATGCCGGGGCGTGGAGGACGATGCAGACCGATCCCCTGCAAGAGCGCGGGAATCATTCCTGGCAGGTGATGGGCCGGCTGAAGCATGACGTCACCATTGACCAGGCGCGCCTCGACCTCTCCCGGGTCGCCGCCGCGCTCGAGACGCAGTACCCGACCTCGAATCTCGGCTGGGGCGTCGACGTGCAGTCGCTTCGCGAGTATCTGTCGGGCAACCTCCGGCCCGTGCTGATGCTCATGATGCATCGGTCGCGTTCGTCCTCCTCATCGCGTGCGCCAACGTCGCGAACCTGCTGCTCGCGCGCGCGGCCGTGCGATCGAAAGAGATGGCGGTGCGAGTTGCCATGGGGGCGAGCGGCTGGCAGGTCATTCGTCAGATGCTCACCGAGAGCCTCATCATCGCTCTGGCCGGCGCCACGTTAGGTGTCGGATTTGCCTACGGCTTTCTGCAGTGGGTCAAGGCGAGCTTGCTCAACGGCGTTCCGTTCTGGATGCAGTTCCGGCTCGACGGTCAGGTGCTGGCGTTCACGGTGGCCATCGCCGTCGGGACCGCATTCCTGTTTGGCCTCGCACCGGCAGTCGAGGCGGCACGCCCCAACCTCATCGAGACGCTTCGCGACGCTGGCGCGCGCGGCTCGAGCGTGGGGAAAGGACGCCAGCGACTGCGGAGCGGTCTCGTGGTGGCCGAGGTGGCGCTATCGGTGATCCTGCTCGTCGGCGCAACGCTCCTCGTCCGAAGCTTTCTGGAACTCCAGAGCGTGAAACCGGGGTTCGACCCAACCCGTCTGCTGACACTGCGCGTGACGATGACCGGACCGCAGTACGACTCGACATACAAACGCGCGGCGTTCCTGGATCGATTCCTCACGGAGGTGAACGCACATCCCGGTATCGTGTCCGCCGGCATCACGAACAACATCCCGCTTGGTGGAGGCAACAACAACAGCTTCTTCGTACCCGAAGGCCAGCCGACGCAGCTCGGCTCGGAACCCCTGCTCGAAATCCGGTGGGTGTCACCACGCTACCTCGAAACGCTCCGCATACCGATCCATCGCGGTCGCATGTTCACGGAACAGGAGTGGGCGGACAGCGGTGTGACGGGACGGGTTGCCGTCATCAACGAGTACATGGCGAAGCAGTTCTGGAAAACGGCCGATGAGGCGTTAGGCAAGCGGTTCAAGTTCGGCAACGCCACCGACACGCTCAACCGATGGATCACCGTCGTCGGCGTTGCCGCGGACATCAAGCACAAGCAGCTCACGTCGCCGCCGGACTTCCAGGGCTACATGCCCTACGCCCAAGGCGGTTGGAGCTCGGCCGCGATCATCGTGCGCACAGTGGGCGACCCCACGCGGGCCGCCGGAACGGTGCTGGCGGCCCTCAAGCAGGCAGACCCATACCTCCCAGCGTACCGCGTGCTCAGCATGGATGAGACGATCCAGCGGTCCTACTGGCAGCAGGCGCTCTATAGCAAGATGTTCACGGCGTTCGCCGCGATCGCGCTCGTCCTCGCGGCGGTGGGGGTCTACGGAGTGATCGCCTACTCGGTCGCTCAGCGGACGCGGGAGATCGGCGTACGCGTTGCGTTAGGCGCCCAGCGGTCGAACGTGCTGAGGTTGGTCCTCGCTCATGGCGCCGGGCTGGCCGGTGCGGGGATCGGCATTGGACTCGCGGGCGCCCTTGGCGTCACGCGATTCCTCCGCGCGATGCTGTACGGCGTCTCACCATTCGATCCGATGAGCTTCGTCGCGGTGACGTTCGTGCTGAGCGCGATCGCGCTCCTTGCGAGCTACGTCCCGGCGAGGCGCGCGGCCCGGGTGGACCCGATCGAGGCTTCGCCAGGACTGACGGCAGCGCTTCCTCGTTATGCTGCAGCGATTACAGATTGCACCGCCGGCGATGCGTTGGTCGTGTCCCCTCCCGGCTGCGCGCCCGCGTCGAGCAGCAATCGCGCGACGCCCGCGTGGTCGTGATCCCGGTTGCCGTGCAGCGACCCGTGGCAGCACCAGCCGAGCGGCGTCGCGCCATAGTGCGCATCCTTGAGCGCGATGAGCGCGCGGGCATCCGGGTGCCGAAGCAGCGCCGCTACCGTTGCCGGCGAGCCGTCCCACGCGGCGCAGTGCAGCGCGGTTCCCGAGTCATGACCCGGCGCGCGTGGGTCGAATCCCAGCTCGACCATCAGCGCCACGGCATGGGCGTCACCGCTCCACGCCGCGTCCGCGAGCGCGCGATGGTCCTGGGGTGACATAGACTCGACGATTCCGGGTTGCTCACGCACCACGGCCCTGGCGCGCTGTTCATCGCCGCCGCGGGCAGCGGACAGCAATCGATGTAGCGGCGATGCGAACGCCAGCATCGTCTCCATCGTACGCCACTGCTCGAACTGGGCGGCCACATCCAGCGGTGAGCGACTGGCGCCGATCGTCCAGAAGTAGATGTGATAGCTGCTCGGTGGCTGCTCGCCATAGTCGCCCTGACCGGTCTGCAGATCGAGGAGGCCTCGATTCGCCTCGAGCATTCGGCGAACCCTGTCCGTCAGGCCTAACGCCGCGGCGAGGAAGATGTCGGTGGACGCACCGCGGTTCACCAGATGACCTGCCAGGTCGAACCGCCCCGCGCCACGGGTACGATCCAGCATCCATTGCGCAGGCGTGGCGCGATGATCGACATCCCGCGCGTCGATGTCCGCGCCCGCGTCGAGCAGAAGATCGGCGACAGCGCGCGATCTGGCGAAATGCAGCGGTGTCTGACCATCACCGCCGCGCTCGTGCACGCGGGTGGGGTCCTCGGCAATGAACCGAACGAGAATGTCCGGGCGGTCGAGATGCGCGGCCGCGCACGCATCGGGAACGGCGCCGGCAGCGATCAGGCGCTCCGCCGCCACGCCGGTCGCACTGTGCAGCGCATGAAACCCGCCCGCCCACCACTCGCTCCGCCGGTTCGGGTCGGCGCCGAATTCGAGCAGCACGTCCACGATCGGAAGATCGTTGGCGTGCGCAACGATCGCCGGGGAATTGAAGCTGAACATGGGATCGTTGATCCGCGCGCGCAGCTCGGGATGCTCCTCGAAGAGGCCTCGTACCGCACCCGCATCCCGGCGGCGAAACGCGTCATGCACGCGCTCGATGACCGTGGCTCGATTTTCGGTCTGCGAATCGATGTGCTGCTTGAGCGCCGCCCAGCTGGCGAAGCCGTATTCCCGCGCGAGGACGAACTGCGCGTCGGCGAGTGTGATGTGCTGCTTGTCCGGGAGCTCCGAGCCTACGCGCGCGTGGGACTCGGCGTCGCCGGCAGTGAACGACTGCAGCAGCTCCTTCGCCTGGTGTTTCTGCTGCTCGAGGTTCGGTCGGGCTGCGAGCGAACGGCGGAATGGTGATGACACGTGCGCCTCCTTCGTTATGGCCGGCGTCCGCACGATCGGCCCGAAGAGGGCGTATGTCAGCGCATGTACGCGTGGATGGGCGCAGCCCTTTCCGCGGACCGGAGGCGATCCATTCGCCGGGCTGAAAGTTCGCCAGCGCATCGCCCGTCGGCAAGCGATGGCGCCCGCGGGTGGGTCGTCTATCCGGTTGGCCCGAAGCGCTCGGTTCTTACCCGCGCGGGCTCGTGGCCAAGCTCCACGAGCATCTGAGCCGCCGTTTCGACGAGCGCAGTCGGACCGCAGATGTAGATGTGCGGCCGAAGCGATGGAGCGGGGGCGACCTCGGTGAGCATGTCCGCGTCGATCCGTCGCGTGAACCCCGTCCAGCCGGGGGGCTGCGACCTCGTTAGGGTCTGGAAGACTTTCACACCGGGATCGCCGGCAAGCGCCACGACCTCATCGCGATAGATGACGTCCTCCCAGCTCCGGGAGGAGTAGAGCAGGGTGGCCGGGGTGGACGCTCGAGCCGCCGCCGGTGATGTGGCGCGCGTCCGCAGCATCGCCATGAGGGGGACGATCCCCGATCCGCCTGCAACGAGAAATAGCGGTCCCCCCATCGACGGTTCCCACACGAAATATCCGCCGATCGGTCCACGCAGCTCGAGTCGATCGCCGATGCCTAACGCGTCGGTCAGGTACGGTGACACCTCGCCGTCGTCCAGCCGCTCGATGGTGATCGCGAGGCTCGAGCGAGAGGGAGCCGACGCGATCGAGTAGCTCCGCTGCGCCTGGTAGCCGTCCTCGGCCGTGAGCCTGACGTCCACATGCTGGCCCGCCGTGTGGCCGGGCCAGCCTGGGACATCCATCACGAGGGTCTTGGCGTGCGCGGTTTCCCGTATGACCTGCCTGACTGACGCCGCACGCCACTCGATGCGCCGCGGTCTGGCGACCGACGGCGCGACATCGGAGCCGTCGGTCACGGGTCCCCGGTGTAACGTTGTTCACGCCACGGATCACCTCGATCGTGGTACCCGTTCACTTCCCAGAACCCCGGCTCGTTATGCGCGGTGAATTGAATCCCGCGTACCCACTTGGCGCTCTTCCAGAAGTAGAGATGCGGGACGAGCAGGCGCGCGGGGCCGCCGTGCTCGGGATGCAGCGGCTTCCCGTCATAGGCGAACGCAATCCACGCCTTCCCACCAGTGACGTCGTCGAGTGGCAGGTTCGTCGTGTACCCGCCGTCGGAGTACGCGACGATGAACGGCGCCGTCTTCACGCCGCGCGCCGCGGCGGCGGCGATCAACGTGTCGACCGAGATGCCTTCCCACGTCGTATCGAGCTTCGTCCACTTGGTGACGCAGTGGATGTCCCGCGTGATCGTCTCGTGACGCAGCGCCTGGAGCTCGTCCCATGTCCATTTCGCAGTCGCGCCGTCCACGGCGCGCAGCGTGAAATCCCATTTGGACAGTGGAGTGTGCGGTGTCGGTCCGGCTGACAGTACCGGGAAATCGCGTTCCTCGTACTGTCCCGGCGGGATGCGACTCTGGCGTTCGGCCGCCACGCGCCGACCGCGGAATCCGCGCGAGATGATGGGTTCGTCAGCCATCGAGTAATGATAATTGGCGATCCTGACCCCGGCGCTGCTACTGGATCGATACCGCCCGGGGATTCAGGTCCCCCGTGTAGTACCCGATCAGCGTCCGCTGGAACAGCAGCGCATACCGCGCCGTGACGAGTGCGCTCGCTGCCTGCAGCTGGGTGGCTCGCGCCTGTGTCACCTCGAGCAATGTCGCGGCGCCTACGTTGTACCGCTGCTGCGACGTCTCGAGCGCCAGCTGCGCCGCTCGAAGCTGCGCTCCAGCCGCATCCAGCTGCTGTTTGTCCGCCGCGTAATCGAGGTAGGCCCGACGCACCTCGAGCCCAATCTGCTGTTGCCGGTCCTTGAGATCCAGTCGCGCGTTGTCCTCGCTGATCTCCGCCTTCTGCGTTGCGAGATCGACGGTGCCGCGGTCGAACAGCGGAATAGAGAACCCGAGCGCGATCGAACCTCCGCGTCTCTGGTCGAGCTGGTCGTAAAAGCCGAGCGCCGTGGCACTGTTGTACGCCGAGTTGTACCCGGCGGTGAGGGACAGCGCGGGCCAGCGCCCGCCCTTTGCGGCTTTCACATCCTGCTGCGCGGCACTCACAGCTGCTTGCTGCGCAAACAGATCTGAACGCTGCGAAAGGGCGCGCGTCAGCAGGCTGTCGAGGTTGAAGGCGACCGAGGTGATGTTCGCCGTCGTGGTGTCCAGCGCCGGTGGGGTGAACGCATAATTGCCGCGCGGATCGAGGTTCAGCGCCTGGATGATGTCCACCTTCGCCAGCTCGAGCGCGCGCTGGGCGTTTACGAGTTGCGACCGCGCGGCCGCGACGGTCGCCTGCTGCTGGTACAGATCCGAGATCGCGCGCGATCCGGCGTTGACGTATGCCTGGATCTGCTTTTCCTGTGCCTCCTGCGCTGCGAGGTTCTCCTGCTGGACGCCGACCTGCTCCTGCTGCTGCACGAGGGCCAGGAAGTTCGATGCGACGGTAAACGCGACCGTCTGTTCGGCGCGCTGCACGTTGCGCTCACCCGCGTCCTCCGAGAGCTTCGCACTGCGCAGACTCGCGATGTTGCTCAGGCCGTTGAACAGCGTGACGCTCGACGAGACCCCGGCGTTCACCGACTGCGTCGTTTGATCGATGATCCGGCCTTCGTCCTCGCTGAACCCGCGCCCGTAGTTCTGCCCCGTCGTCGAGTTGAATCGAAGGTCCGGCAAGAGCGACAGGCGCTGCTGTTTGACGTTTGCCGAGTTGAGCGCTGAGGCGTTGTTCGCCTGCTTGAGCGTCGTGTTCTGCCGCAGTGCGATACTGATCGCCTCGTCGAAGGTGATGGTCTGCGTTGGCGCGGCTGTTTGCGCGGCCAGAGTCGGGCTCGCGTTCGTCTGCGGTGGCGTGTTCTGCGCCCAGAGCGGCGCTGCCACAATCGCCATGAGTGAGACAAGATGTCGAGTCGTCATTGATCTATACCTTCAGAGTTCATTGCCTAACGTTGTTGTGAGGGACTAGTCCCCAGTCCCTGGTTCATCACTCATACCGCAACGCCTGAATCGGATCGAGTGCGGCGGCCTTTCTCGCCGGGTAAAAGCCGAAGAACACCCCCACCGCGGCGGAGAATCCAATTGCCAGAGCGACGGCCTGTATCGGAACGGCAGTGCTCCAGCCGGTCACACGCGCGAGCACCGACGCACCCCCCACACCCACCACCAACCCAACGGCCCCGCCGAGCACGCTCATCACGATGCTCTCGACGAGAAACTGCGTGAGCACGTCGGAGCCGCGCGCGCCGATCGCCATGCGAATCCCGATCTCGCGCGTCCGCTCCGTCACGGACACCAGCATGATGTTCATGATCCCGATGCCACCGACGATCAGCGAGACAGACGCGATCGAGGCGAGCAGCCACGTCATGATCTTCGTGGTTCCCTGCGCCGCGTTCGCGATCTCCGTCTGGTTCCGCACCGTGAAGTCGTCGTCGCCGTCGCCGATCTTGTGCGACTCGTGCATGATCGCGGTAACCTCTTGCTGGGCCGCGGCGATTTCCTGCTGCGACGTCGCGCTGACGAGGATCTGAAAGATCCGCGTACTGCCGGACAGACGCGCCTGCGCGGTCGTGTACGGGATGATCACGACGTCGTCCTGGTCCTGACCGCCTGCGTTCTGCCCCTTCGTGGCAAGCACGCCGACGATGTCGAACGGCACGTTACGGATCTGGATCTGTGACCCGACCGGGTCCGCGCCCGGAAACAGGTTCTGCGCAACCGTATTCCCGATGACCGCGACCTTCCGCATGCCGCGGACGTCGTTGTCCGAGAAGAACGTTCCCGACTGCAGGTCCCAGTCACGAATCGTCTGGAAGTCCGTGCTCACGCCGTTGATGGTCGTCCGCCAGTTCGTTCCGCCGGCGATGACCTGCGTGCGCGTCATGACCACCGGCGTCACGCCGGCAAAGAGCGTCCCCTCTCGCTTGAGCTTCTCCGCATCGTCGACCGTGAGGCGGTTGAACGCCTGCGCGCCCTGGCTCACGCCGGCCTGGTTGCTCGCCCCAGCGGTGACGACGAGCAGGTTCGTGCCTAACGCATTGATCTGATTCGCAATGCCGCGCTGCGCACCCTGACCGACCGCGACCATGATGATTACAGCACCAACGCCGATAACAATGCCTAACATTGTTAGTAGCGTCCGCATCTTGTTCTTCTTGATGCTTTCTCCGGCAACCCGGATCAACACTGAGCTCTTCATGCAGCCTCCTCGGCGACGAGCTCCGACTCGTCGTCGTCCGGCTCCGTCGCCAGAAGCTCCCGCAGATCGTCCGCGGCGTTGTGCCGGTCCTCCACGGGATGGTCGCGCTTGATGCGTCCATCACGCACCTCGACGATACGCTTGCAGTACCGCGCCACGTCGGGCTCGTGAGTCACCAGGACGATCGTGATGCCCTGATCGTTCAACTCCTGAAACAGCGACATGATCTCGACCGTCATGTGGCTGTCGAGATTTCCCGTCGGCTCATCGGCGAGCAGCAGCGTCGGCGCGGTCACTAGCGCTCGCGCGATCGCGACGCGCTGCTGCTGGCCGCCGGACAGCTCGCTCGGCTGGTGATCCAGTCGATCGCCGAGGCCAACGCGTCGCAGCGCTTCAGCCGCGAGCTCTTTCGGGTTCTTCCACCGACCGGTGCGATCGTACAGCAGCGGCAGCTCGACGTTGTCGAGCGCCGATGTGCGTGCCAGCAGATTGAAGCCCTGAAAAACGAAGCCGAGCTTGTGGTTCCGAAGGTCAGCGAGCTGGTTGCGATTCAGTCCGTCTACGCGAATGCCGTCGAGCCAGTACGAGCCGGCCGTCGGCGTGTCGAGGCAGCCGAGCATGTTCATGAGCGTGGACTTCCCCGAGCCCGACGCGCCCATGATCGCGATCATCTCGCCTCGGTCGGCGCTAAGATCGACGCCACGCAGCGCGTGGACCACGTTGTCGCCCATCGTGTAGTTCTTGCGAACGCCTTCGATCCGGATGACCGGGGTCGTCGCCGGGTCGTTCGTGATGACGTTAGGCATCGTTAGAATCCTCCCGGGCCAGGCCCTCGGCGCTGCTGCTGGAACGGGCTCGTCGTGGTAGAGGGCGCGTTGGTGGTGGTGGTCGCGGCCGTATTCGTGCCAATGATCACCTGCATCCCTTCCTTGACGTCCTGACCCGTCACCTGCGTGTTCTGCCCATCGGACAGTCCGGTGCGAACGCGCATCACTGCCGGCTTGCCGTTCGCGCTGACGTACCAGAGCTGCGCGAAACCGTTACGACCGCCGGACGATCGCGAACGCGTCGCTCCGCCCGCGCCACCGGCGCCTGGCGCCCCGCCGTTCCCTTGGCCACCAGTACCCCCAGCAGCCTGTCCTGCGGCGTTCTGGCCGCCGCCGACCTGACCGCCACCGGCGGTGCCGCCTGCCGCGGCACGAGCCCGCCGCAAGCTGTCGCGACGCGCGGCGAAGGCCGCGGAGTCCGCCGCGGTGCGCGGCGCGCCGTTCGTGACACCAGCCGCCGCCATCATGTCTGGCGTCGCGCGGAAGCGCAGCGCGGCGTTAGGCACGATCAGCGCGTTGTCGGCCGAGCCGGTGAGGAACTCGACGGTCGCCGTCATCCCGGGCAACAACGTGCCCTTTGGATTGTCGACGGTGACGACGACCGTGTAGTTCACCACGTTCTCCGTCGTCGTCGACTGCAGTCGCACCTGCTTCACCTTGCCGGTGAAGGTCTGGTTCGCGTACGCCTGGACCGTGAAGCGCACATCCTGGTCTTCGTGGATCATCCCGATGTCGCTCTCGTCCACGTTCGCGAGGATCTGCATCTGCGACAGGTCGTTGGCGATCAGGAACAGCTGCGGCGCCGAGAGACTTGCCGCGACGGTCTGACCCACGTCGACATTGCGCTGAACGACGACGCCATCGATCGGGGCGTAGATCTGCGTGTAGGCGAGGTTCTGCTTTGCGCGGTCCAGGGCCACCTGCGCCGACTTCACGCTCGCCTGCGCGACCGTGTAGTTGTATTGCGCGGTCGTGAACTCGGTGGCCGTGAGAACCTTCTGGTCATAGAGCGTCTTGTTCCGATCGTACTCGGCTTTCGACCGATCGAGGTCGGCCTGCGCACGGATGACCCCGGCCTGAGCGTCGAGCACAGCCTGTTGCGCCAGCGTGGGGTCGATGCGTGCGAGCAGCTGACCCTTCTTCACGCGGTCGTTGAAGTCGACCAGTATCTGCGAGACCTGGCCGGATACCTGAGTGCCGACCTGAACCGTGGTCACAGCGTTGAGCGCGCCAGTGGCTGACACAGTCGACTCGAGGTTCCCGCGCGTAACGGTCGCGAAGCGATATGATGGCGCTTCGTGCGCCTCGGCGTTCCGGTAGATCCACAGCCCCAGAGCGCCCGCGGCGACGACGATGGCCCCTACTGCGAAACGCGTGTTCTTGGTCATGTGTTCCTCACAAGTGATCGGCTCGATTTCGACCGCGAGCCTAACGGGATTCACCCGTTTCCTATCGTGAGGAATACGAATCAAGGGGCGTTCCGTGCATGCTGAATTCGCCAAGTGCACTGGGGCGTAACGAACTGCACGAGAGCGCGAATGGACTGTCGATCGCTGGCGGCGTCCGCCGCTGGACGCTCTCGTGCATCTCGTGCACGTCGGGGTGCCGTTCGTTTAGGCTGCCCTGACGGCTTGCTGCCGTCGGTCGTATCCTTTGATCGTGACCACCGCGTCCCTTCCACTGAGCGATCCTGTCGCCCCGAGCGAGCGCCGCAGCATCGGCTTCCCGCTGCAGCGCACGGAGCTCCTGCTCATCTTCGCGTTCTGGACCGTGCTCGCCGTGCTCAACGCCGCGAGCCGGTTGCTCGACCCGCGCGGCCCCGCGTTCCAGCAGCCGTTTCCGGCGTCGACGCCTATCACGCTCGCTTTCGCCGAGTCCTACCTCTGGGCGGTGCTCACCGTCCCGATCTTCTGGCTCGCGAGCCGCGTCAGCCTCGAGCCGCGGGGCAACCGACTCGGACGAGTCCTGTTGTTCCTCGCCGTCGGAGTCGTCACGGCGATGTTCGTGGACATCGCCATCCACTTCATGCGCGTCTCGCTGCTCGACATTCCGCCGCGACCGCGCCGCGGTCCGCCGATCACCTGGCTCACAGGGATCGAGCGGCTGTGGTTCCTCGATGATCTCACGGTCTACTTCGCCGTGCTCGCGGCGGGCATCGCGCGCGACATCTTCTCGCGCTATCGGACTCGACACGATGAGACGGTTCGACTGACGGCGCAGGCGGCGCAGCTGCAAGCGCAGCTCGCCGAGGCGCGGCTCGCCGTACTGAGCGCGCAGCTCAACCCGCACTTCCTTTTCAATACGCTCCACGCGGTGTCGTCACTCGTCGAACGCGACCCGCGCGGCGTGCGTCGCATGATCGCACGCCTGAGCGAGCTGCTTCGCGTGACGCTCGAGGGCACGAGTGAGCAAGAGATCCCGCTGTCGCGCGAGCTCGAGCTGCTTCGACTCTACCTTGATATCATGCAGGTCCGCTTCCAGGGGCGCTTGGATGTCGACGTCCAGGTGGACGACGCCGTCATGGAGGCGCTCGTACCGAACTTCGTTCTGCAGCCACTGGTCGAGAACGCCGTGATGCACGGCGTGGCGAAGGTGGAGGGCAGCGGCCGGATCGAGCTGCGCGCGCAACGCGCCGGTGACGATCTCGTGATCACCGTTCGGGACAACGGCCCGGGAGTCGACGCAGCGATCGCCACCGACAGCAACGGAAGTCTTACGCGGTCGCGCGCCGAGACTGGCGGGACGGGCGGCGTGGGACTCAGCAACACGCGAGCGCGGCTCGAGCAGCTCTACGGTCCGGATCAGCGTCTGTCGCTCCGCAGGGCGGGGAACGTCGGCACCGTGGCCGAGGTCGTGTTACCGTTCCACACGGCCGCCGACCTCCACGCCGAAGCGGTGCCGGCCACCGCCTAACGTCGATCCATGGCCGCCCGCCCGCCCATTCGCGTGCTGATCGTAGACGATGAGCCGTTGGCGCGACAGCGTCTCGAGGATCTGCTGCGCGCCGAAAACGGCGTTGAGATCGTCGCCAGCGTCGACAACGGCCAGGCTGCCGTCGACGCCGTTCGTTCACTTCATCCCGACATCGCGTTTCTCGACGTGCAGATGCCCGGCAAGACCGGAATCGACGTCGTACGTGAGGTCGGTCCCGAGGCGATGCCACTCACGATCTTCGTGACGGCCTACGACCGCTACGCGCTGCAGGCCTTCGATCTCGCCGCGGTCGACTATCTCGTGAAGCCGTTCGACGACGAACGCTTCGAGCAGGCATTCCAGCGCGCCCGTCGATACGTCGAGCTCGAGGAGATGGGAGAGCTCCGCGAGCGATTGCTCGCGGTGCTGGACGGGGGTTCGCGAGGCGGCCCGTCGAGCGCACCCGCTGCGCCAACGTCAGGTGGATCGCCGTATCTCGAACGCATCGCGGTCGAGATGCGTGGCAAGGTCCGCGTGGTTCCCGTCTCCCAGATCGAGTACATCACCGCGAGCGGCCCCTACGTGGAGCTGCATACCAGCGAGCGTGCGTATCTCATCCGCGAAGCGATTCACACGCTCGAGGAGAAGCTCGACCCCAATCGGTTCCTCCGCATCCACCGTTCGATCATCGTGCGAGTTGATCTCATCGACACGTTTCATCGTGGTGCCGGAGGCGACTACGAAGTCCAGCTCAAGAGCGGGGCGCGCCTGCGCGTCAGCCGCTCTCGCCGCGAGGAGCTGGAACGACGATTGGGTGTCACGAGCTGAGGTCGGACTGCCTCTCTTACGAGTCGCGTAACGCGGCGATCGGGTCGACCCGCGATGCCCTCAGCGCCGGGAGGAGCGCGGACAGCCCCGCGACCACACCCAGGATCGCGGGCGCTGCGACGTAAATCGCCGGGTCGTGCGCGCTCACGCCGTAAAGCAGCGCGGAGATCACGCGGCCGAGACCTAACGTGAGCAGCACACCGGCCATGAGCCCGATACCGACCGCGCCGAGCCCGTGCGCCATCACGGTGCGCACCACCTCGACTGGCCGAGCGCCAAGCGCCACGCGCACCGCCAGCTCGTGCGTGCGCTGACTTACGGCATATGCCACCATCGCGTACACGCCCCCAACCGCGAGGACGAGGGCGATGACTGCGAACGACCCGAGCAGCAGCATCGCGAACCGACGCGGGACACTCGCGCGCGAGACGACACTCTCCAGACTCTCGAGACCCACGATCGGCAATGTCGGGTCGAACGCCCGAACCACTCGCCGAACCGCCGGCGCCAGCGCCGCGGTCGACCTACTCGTGCGGACGACGTACCGCATGTAGCTCGACGGCTCGCGCTCCTGGGGCACGTAGATGTCGACACCGGGTGGACTCTCGAGCGATGTGTGTCTGACGTCGCGCACGACGCCGACGATCGTGAGCCACGCCGAGTCGCCGGTGATTCGCACGCGATGCCCGATGGGGTCGTTGCCGGGGAACAGCCTGCGCCCCGCCGTCTCGCTGACCGTCACGACGCGCCAATCCTCTGCCGCGTCGCCCGCGGCGATCGCCCGACCGCGGCGCATCGACATGCCCGCCGCGGCGGTGAAGCCGTCAGTCGTTAGGCGGTAAGCTACCTCGGCGGGTCTGTCCGGCGGCACTACCGGACGACCTTCGATCTCGAGGCCCGTTGTCATGTTGCCGCCCGCGAGCGGTACGTGCGTCGACGCACCCGCCTCCGTAACGTTGGGAAGGGCACGGAGCATCGCGACCAGTCGATGATGCGCCTGCGTGATCTCCTCGTTGGTGCGATAGCTCGCGGCGGGCAGTCCGAGCTCGAACGTCAGAGCGTTGCGCGCCTCGAACCCCGGATCCACCCGTAGCAGGCGCGAAAAGCTCAGGATCGTCAGCCCCGCGCCGATCAACAGCATCGCGCCAAGTGCGACCTCGAGTGCGACGAGCGCGTCGCGTGTGCGCGCGCCCGATCGACCGCTCGACACACGACGGCCTGCTTCACGCAGGGCGTCTCCGGCCGGCGTGCGCGCCGCGTACAGTGCGGGCGCCAGCCCGAATACGACGCCCGTGATCACCGCGAGCACCGCGGCAAACGTCACAGCGCGCCAGTCCAGCGCGATGTCGCTGTTCGACTGGAAGGCAGGCGGTCCGAAACGAACGAGGATCGCGACGAGCCCGCGAGCGAGCGGCAGCCCGATCACCGCGCCGATGACCGCGAGCGCGACACTCTCGGTGGCGAGCTGTCGAACGATGCGCTCGCGTGTCGCTCCCAGTGCGGTGCGAAGCGCTACCTCGTGCGCTCGCGCGGCCCCTCGTGCCAACAACAGGTTCGCGACATTCGCACAGGCGATGAGGAGCACCAGTGCGACCGCCGCCGATCCGATCACGAGCAACGGACGTACGTCGCTCGCGATGTCCTCGCGTAGCGGGATGACCCGCGCGCCCCAACCGCGATTGGTGGCAGGGAAGTCGACCGCCCTCCGCGCCGCCAGTGAGGACAGAGCCGACTGCGCCCGGTCGACCGAGACCCCGGCTCGCAGCCGGCCGAACACATACAGGTAGTGCGCCCGGCGGTTCTCGAGCGTCGCGCCTTCGAGAACCATCGGCCGCCAGAGATCGGACGCTTCGGGCAGCGGATACCGGAGCTGAAAGCGCTCGGGCATCACGCCGACGACCGTGTACTTACGCCCGTTGAGCGAGAGATCGCGACCCACGATCGACGAGTCCCCACCAAAGCGCTGGCGCCAGAACGCGTACGACAGCACGACGACCATGTTTTTCCCAGTCGTCGCCTCGTCCGGCACGAACACCCGACCGAGGATGGGCCGAGTGCCCAGTGTCTGAAAGAAGTCGCGCGAGACGGCCATGGCCTCCAGACGGACTGGCTGGTCCCCGCCAGTCAGGTTCGGTCGCCACGTAGTCAGCGCACCGATTCCATCGAACACCTCGCGCTCCGCGATCCAGTCCGCATACGTACCGCCGGAAACCTCGTTCTTGCCCGGAGCCACGCCGCCATCCGCCCGGGGTGGCAATTCCCACAGCGCGACCAGGCGCTGCGGGTCGGCATACGGCTCAGCGCGAATCAGCAACGGGTTGACCACGCTGAACAACGCGGTGCTCGCTGCGACCGCGACGGCGATCGTGAGGATCACGACCGA
>Ga0307406_10001040_pt1 | contig 15493 bp, 15 predicted proteins | sample 322Cmetagenome_3_FD_203706 | JGI IMG/M metagenome (GOLD analysis project Ga0307406, IMG submission 203706) | Maize rhizosphere microbial communities from greenhouse at UC Davis, California, United States - 322HYB-C-2 | ecosystem: Host-associated > Plants > Roots > Rhizosphere > Soil | place... | reverse complement strand
CATCGTGAGGGCCGCGGTCGCCATGGCCTGCTTCGCCACGTCCTGGATGAGGTTGCCCGACTCATCGCGCAGCAGCCGCGCGGCATAGGGCTCGGCGGCATCCCACACGTTGAAGGCGGGGTTGAGGCCGCTGCACATGCCCGACGTCAGCGAGACGGCGCGGATGAGGAGCAGCATGTTCTCCGGCAACTGGAGCGGGAGCGAGCGCACCATGTCGCCGAACTCGTCGGCGAAGTCCTTGAACTCTCGGGGATCAACGGTGCTGAGCTCCGCGAACCCCATCCCCCCGAATCGCGCGAACAGGGCGGTGAGCGCGCGCTCGAGCTCGTTGGTGTCGGCCGACGGCAGCAGCACGCCGATCTCCTTCGCGGCCGCGACGAGTCCTCGGCTGTCGCGGCCGGCGACGGCGATGAGGAGCGTGCGCAGACCGTTGCGGAGGTTGTCCGGCACCTCGGCCATCATCCCGAAGTCGATGAACGTGAGGCGGAAGTTCCGCTCCCGGGCCGCTGCACGCTCACCCTGGGCCTCCGGCGCCGCGCGCCGGACCCGTGAATCCGCACCCTGGGTCCCTGAGCCTGTCGAAGGGCCCGCCTCGGAGACCGGTGTCACGAAGATGTTCCCCGGATGCGGGTCGGCGTGCACGAAGCTGTGCGTGAACACCTGGTCGAACATCACCTCGGCGAACACGTCGGCGACCTGGGAAGGGTCGATGCCGGCGGCGCGCAGCGCGTCGATATCGTTGATCTTGATCGCCGTGACATCCGACAGCGTGAGCACACGCCGGGTCGACCGCTCCCAGACGATCTCGGGGGTGTCGACGCGCGGATCGTCGGCGAAGTTCTCGCGGAACCGCTCGGCGCTCGCGGCCTCGTGCAGGTAGTCGATCTCCTCGAGGCTCGTCTGCGCGAACTCCTCGACGAGGGCGGGTGCGTCGACCCGATCCGAGACGAGCCGCACGCGCATGGCCCAGCGCGCCACGCGGCGGAGAGCAGCGAGGTCGACCGCGACGATCTCGTCGATGCCCGGACGCTGCACCTTCACGACCACCGTGTCGAGTCCCGTGTCGGCGGCATCCTGCTCCGAGAGCCGGGCGCGATGCGCCTGACCGAGGGATGCCGCGGCCACCGGAGTCTCGTCGAACCACGCGTAGGCGCGGGTCAGCGGCATCCCGAGTTCGGCTTCGGCGACCACACGGAGGTCGGCGAACGGCACGGCCGGGACCTCGTCCTGCAGCCCCTCCAGCTCGGCCGTGATCTCGGGCGGCAGCACGTCGAGGCGCGACGACATGAACTGCCCGACCTTGATCATGAGTCCGCCGAGTTCGACGGCGAGCACATGGAAACGCCGGGCGAACCTCTGCATCCGCGGTCCGCGCGTGCGCTCCGCGACAGACGTCATGCCGAGGCGCGGCAGCACGAGCTCGTACCACCAGACCTTGAGGAACTCGCGTGCCGCGAACGACAGGATGCGACGGTAGCGGGCGCGGTGCACGCCCTGGGCCGCGGCATCCGTCATCGGCAGGTCTCCTTCATCACCCCGGTATCAGTCCTGAGCGAGGATGGAGTAGAGCCTACGGCGCGCGTCGTCGAGGATCTCGATCGCGGCCTGCACCTGCTCGGGCGAACCGCTGCGACCGACCGCGGCAGCGGCACCGGCGAGGTCGACGCCCGCCTTGGGGAGCGCGGTGAAGCGCGGGTCGTTGCGGTGGCCGTCCTTGTCGGAGGACTCCCACGGCGCCTTCGTCTCGGACGACTCGTCGGCGACGGCGCGACCGGCCTCGGTGAGCGAGTAGGTCTTGCGACCGTTCTGCTCCTCGGCCGAGATGAGGCCCTCGTCGGCGAGCAGCTGAAGGGTCGGGTACACCGATCCGGCGCTGGGCTTCCACGATCCGCCGCTGCGCTCGGCGATCTCGTTGATGATCTGGTAGCCGTGCATCGGCCTCTCGGCCAGCAGCGAGAGCACCGCCGTGCGGACGTCGCCGCGGGCCATGCGCGAGCCGCCGGACGGACGCTGCTCGAAGGACTTGCGGAACTGGTCGAACGCGTCGAAGAGTGCGCCGGCCGGACCGTTGGCGCCGCCGAGGCCGCCGGTGCCGAAGATGCTGTTGAGCGGGTTGTCGGCGTTGCTGCTGCCGGCTGCGCCGAAGGGGAATGAGTTGTTCATGATGACCTCCAGGGTCTGCGGTGAACGATAGTCAACGATATATCGTTAACCCTGAACGCCGGGTGGGAGTTTCGCCGCGTTCACGAGCCCGGTCCTGGTGGACGGCTCGCGACCACCGGCGGATGCTGTGGCTCAGGCCCGTGGCAGGGTGAGGATCTCGGCGCCCTCCGCGGTGACCGCGATCGTGTGCTCGGTGTGCGCGGTGCGGCATCCGGTCGCGCTGCGCAGGGTCCAGCCGTCGGCGTCGGTGACGAGCTCGTCGGTGTCGGCCATGACCCACGGCTCGAGCGCGAGCAGCAGCCCGGGGCGCAGGATGTAGCCGCGACCAGGACGCCCGTCGTTCGCGACATGCGGGTCCTGGTGCATGGTCGATCCGATGCCGTGCCCGCCGAACTCGAGGTTGACCGAGTAGCCGGCGCCGCGCAGCACCGTGCCGATCGCGCGCGACAGGTCGCCGATGCGTGCGCCGGGTCGCACGGCCGCGATACCGGCGGCGAGTGCGCGCTCGGTCGCGTCGATCAGCGCCAGATCCTCAGGCGCCTGGTTGTCGCCCACGATGAAGCTGATCGCCGCGTCGGCCGAGATGCCGCGCAGGGTGACGGCCAGGTCGAGGGTCAGCAGGTCGCCGTCGGCGAGGGCGTAGTCGTGCGGCATGCCGTGGAGGACCGCGTCGTTGACCGCGGTGCAGACGTAGTGGCCGAAGGGCCCGCGACCGAACGAGGGGGCGTAGTCGACGTAGCAGGATTCGGCTCCGGCATCCTCGATCATCTGCTTCGTCCACCGGTCGAGGTCGAGCAGGTTCACGCCGACGACCGCGCGCTTCTTCAGGCTCTGCAGGATGCCGCCGACGAGGGCGCCGGCGTCGCGCGCACGGACGAGCTCGTCGTCGTTCAGGATCTCGATCATGGTTCTCTCTCCGGTTCCGATAACTATCCCGGTAATACTATCCCGGGATTAGTATGGGCATCATGATGGTCCGGATGCCGCTCACCCCCGCTGAGGTCGAACGCGGCGAGCGCCTCGGCGCCCTGCTCCGGCAGGCGCGCGGCGAGCGATCCATGCTCGCCGTCGCACTCGACGCCGGCGTCTCGCCCGAGACCCTGCGCAAGATCGAGTCCGGCCGCGTGGCGACGCCCGCCTTCTCGACGATCGCAGCGATCAGCGGCGTACTCGGCATCTCGCTCGACGCCGTCTGGGCCGGGATCGGGACGGATGCCGCGGGTCGGACGAACGCGGGACGCATCGCGTCCTGACCACTCCTGCAGTGCTCGACCTGCGCCGGAATCTCAGCGCCTATGACGCCGCCTACGTCGTCCTCGCCGAGGTCACGCAGTCGGCGCTGCTCACTCTCGACCAGCGCCTGGCTCGCGCTGCCGCAGCGCACTGCGCCGTGGAGATACCGGCGCGCTGAGCGACCGGGAGGGGGGTGCGCTCCGCCCTCAGCCCCGGAGCACGGAGTCGAGCAGCCCGGGGAAGAGCGTGTCGAGGTCGTCGCGTCGGAGCGTCAGCATCCGTCGCCGTCCGTTGGGTTCGTTGCGGATGACACCGGCTTCGCGCAGCACCTTCATGAAGTGCGACTTGGTCGACTTCGGCAGATTCGGGTCGGTGGCGTGGCAGGCGGCCATGTCGAGCGGGCCGTCGGCGAGCTGACGGGCGATGGCCAGGCGCTCGGGGTCGCTGAGCGCGAAGAGCACATCCGTGAGCTGGATCTCGGAGCGCTCCGGGTGAGGAAGATCGCCAGGCATGGTTCGAGAATAGTTGAACAATTGCGAGATGGCGAGTACGCTCCGATAGTTCGATGATTCTCGAACCCAGAGGAGCACGCATGACCACCACCGAGCCGATCGTCCGGCCGCCGGCAGATGCCGCTGCCGTTCCGCAGGCCCAGGGCTCTCAGATCCCCCGCGCCCGGTTCGGGTTCGGGCTGGCGATCGTCGCGCAGGTGGCGATGATGATCGCGGCGAGCGCGCCTTCGCCGTTCTATCCGGTGCTCGCACAGGACATCGGCTTCGACGCGATCGTGATCGCTGCGGTCTTCGCCGTGTACGCCGTCTCCCTGCTGCTGACGCTCCTGACCGCCGGCTCCCTGTCCGACCACATCGGTCGCAGACCGGTCGTCATCGCGGGTCTCCTGCTCCTGGCGGGCAGCATGTTCCTGTTCTGGCACGCGGATGCCGTGGCGACACTGTTCTTCGCCCGCATCCTGCAGGGCATCGCGAGTGGTCTGCTCATCTCGGCACTCTCGGCGACCGCCCTCGACTTCGCACCGGGCGGGCGCGTGGGCGTCGCGGCCCTGTGGAACGCGCTGAGCCCCGGCATCGGGCTGGCCCTCGGAGCACTCGCCTCCGGAATGGTGCTCGACCTGAGCGGCGACGCGCTGCTCGACGTGTTCGCGCCCCTGAGCACCGCGTACCTCGTGCTCGCCGTGCTGTTCTTCCTCGTGCCGGAGACCGCGCCACGCAAGCCCGGCGTGTGGGCTTCGCTCAGCTTCCGGCTGTCGATCCCGTCGGCGATCAGGGCGGACTTCTGGCGCGGCGCTCCGGCGGTGGTGGCGGGCTGGGCCACCGGTGGACTGTTCCTGTCGCTCGGCGCGAACATCGTGCACAACGAGCTCGGCGGCTCCGCCCACGTCTGGCAGGGACTCGCGGTCGCGATGCTCGCCGGCGTCGGCGCGATCACCGCATTCCTGATGCGTCATCGGCGCCCGCGCACGTCGGTCGTGTTCGGGACCACGGCGCTGGCCATCGGCACCGCCCTGTCGCTCGCGGCACTGGGACTCGGATCGCTGCCCTTCTATCTCGCCGCGACCGCCGTGACCGGCATGGGCTTCGGCACGGCGTTCTCCGGAGTCGTCGCCTCGCTCGCCCCGCGCATCCCGGCGACCCAGCGCGCCGACACGTTCGCCGTCATCTACCTGCTCGCCTACCTCGCGTTCGGGGCGCCTGCGGTGATCGCCGGATCGCTCGTCGGCATCGTCGGGCTCGGAACCGTGTGCGTCGGGTACGGGATCGTGGTGATCGCGCTCGCGCTCGTGGCCCTGGTGTCGCGCGTGCGCCGCGCGGACTGAAGCGAACCCTCCCGTACGACCCACGCCCCTCAGTCGCGCCGCCACACCGCCACGACAGCCGCACCGACCACGGCCAGCGCGGCCGCTCCGAGGAAGAGCCAGGCGAAGCCGCCGGTGAGAGCATCCGCCGCTGTCGCGCCGTCCGCCTCGAGAGCGGCGGTACGCAGTCCGGCGATGGTCCCGAGCACGGCCAGACCGACGGCGCCGCCGATCTGCTGGCTCGTGTTGATGAGTCCACCGGCGAGTCCCGCCTCGCCGCCCTCGACGCCGTCGACCGCGAGCTGCGTCGTGGCGACGAAGGCTCCGCCGAGGCCGATGCCGATCAGCAGCGTCGGGCCGAGCAGCTGCGCGACGAACTCGGCATCCGAGGGCGCTGCGGCGAGCCAGACCAGCCCGCCGGCGAGCACGAGCAGCGAGCCGATGAGCACGGGACGCACACCGAGCCGTCCGATCAGGCTCGGCACCGCGCCGGCCACGAGCACCAGGGCACCGGCGAGCGGAAGCTGCGAGAGCCCGGCTGCGAGCGCGTCGTATCCGAGCGCCGCCTGCATGTAGACCGACAGCGCGAAGAACAGCGCGACCATCGCAGCGCCGCCCAGCACCATCACGACGTTGCCGAGCGCGAGGCTGCGGTTGCGGAACACCGACAGCGGCACGAGCGGCTCGGCGGTCCGACGCTCGATCACGAGGAAGGCGGCTCCCAGCACCAGCGCGCCCGCGAAGAGCACGAGAGGGAGCGGATGCAGGAACCCGAGCTGCTCGACGGCGCTGAAGCCGCCGACCAGGGCGACGAGCGCGGCCGTGACGGTGACGGCGCCTGCGACATCCAGACGTCCGGGGGTGCGCGCACCGTCGCGGGTGACGAGCAGCGGGATCGCGATCAGCACGATCGCGCCGACCGGAACGTTCACGAAGAACACGGACTGCCAGCCGAGGGTCGCGGTGAGCACGCCTCCGAGCAGCACACCGGCCGCGGATCCGATGCCGGCCACGCCGCCCCACACGCCGAGCGCCTTGGTGCGCTCCTTCGCATCCGGGAAGAGGTGGGTGAGCAGCGCCAGAGCCGCCGGGGCGAGGAGCGCGGCCGAGGCACCCTGCAGCGCGCGAGCCGCCAGGAGCATCTCGGCCGAGAACGAGAGACCGGCCAGGGCGGATGCCGCGACGAATCCGGCCGTCCCGACGAGGAACACCCGGCGGTGGCCGTAGCGGTCGGCCAGTCGTCCGCCGAGGAGCAGCAGCCCGCCGAACGCGAGGACGTACCCGGTGATGACCCAGGCGAGTGCGGCGGTGTCCATGCCGAGCTGCTGCCCGAGCACGGGGAGCGCGATGTTCACGATCGAGGCGTCGAGCACCACGAGGAACTGCGCGAGCGCGAGAACGCTGAGCGCGAGCCAGCGGCGCGAACTGCGCGGCGCAGCATCCTGCGCGGTGGGAACGGTGAGAGTGGACATGATCTTCCTTTCGAGATGATGAGTGATTGCTCACTCACTCTTGCAGACACGCGAGAGCCCGGACGAGCCGGGCCGGTGATTCAGTCGGGGTGGCGGATGCCGCGGGTCAGCAGTTTCGCCCACTGCTCCGGGCGTCCGTCGAGCTGGGTGGTGACGATGAGGTGGCACAGCTGGCCGAAGGCGATGAAGCGCTGCACGTCTTCGTCGGAGCCGCCGGAGCGACTCTGCGCGAACGCGGTCACGCGACCCAGCCCGGTGCGAAGCGCCGCGCCGACCTCCGGGATCTCGGCGACGGACTGCGCGTGCACCTGCAGCATGAGCAGCTTCCGGTCCGAGATCAGGTGCGCGTACGCGTCACCCATGGCGTCGAGGATCGCCTCGGGCGTCTGTTCGGCAGCAGCATCCGCTCCCTCTTCGAGGGCGACGAGGATCGCTTCGAAGCAGGCCCCGAGCGCGGCGATGAACAGCGCCTCCTTGCCCGAGTAGAGCTTGAAGACGTAGGCCGGCGAGATCTTCGCCTCACGCGCGACATCCGCGACGGTCGTGCCGTGATAGCCGCCGCGGGCGAACTCGGCGAGCGCCGCCGACGCCACGAGGGGACGACGGGCGTCGGCCGTGGAGAGGATCGAGCTACGCGTCGTGGACATCTGAGTGACTGTACACTCACTCTTCTTCGCGTGCAAGAGTCGAGCCCCGGGCGTGAGGGGTCGCAGATTGTCGCCTGACCTGCGTGCGACGCGGCATTCCGCGACTCCTCATCACCGCACAACTTGCCGCATCTGTCGATAAACGATAGATTCCTACTGTTCTTCGATGAAAGGTGGAACCATGCGGAAAGCGACGATCGTCGTGCTGCAGGTCGTGATCGCGATCGCGCTGGTCGGGTCGGTGGCCGTTCAGGCCCTCATCGCCCCGCTGCTCTGGCTCGATCTCGGCGAAGGCGAGCTCTTGGGACGGATCTTCCTCGTGGGCGTCGTCGTCCTCGGCGTCGGCACGCTGCAGGTGTTCGGCATCTGCGTGTGGCTGCTGCTCAACCGGGTGCGGCGCGGATCGATCTTCTCGGAGTCGTCGTTCCTCTACGTCGACGTGATCATCGCGGCGATCCTCGTCGCCGCGATCCTGGCGCTGGCACTGGCGATCGCACTCGCCCCTGGCGATGCGGCGCCCGGAGTCGTGGGCCTGATCTGCGGGGCTTCGCTCGTCCTCGGCGGCATGGCGCTGCTCGTCGTCGTGATGAAGGCGCTGCTGCGTCAGGCGATCGCCAGCGAGACCGAGGCGCAGTCGCTGCGCTCCGAGCTCGACAACGAGGTGATCTGATGCCCGTCGTCGTCGACATCGACGTGATGATGGCCCGGCGCAAGATGAGCGTCGGCGAGCTGGCCGAGCGCATCGGTATCACCCCGACCAACCTCGCCGTGCTCAAGAACGGACGCGCGAAGGCGGTGCGCTTCACGACCCTGGATGCTCTGTGCGAGGTGCTCGAGTGCCAGCCCGGCGACCTGCTGCGCTGGGAGGCCGAGGGTGCCGACTGACCCGGCCAGTCCCCATTCGGCCCGGTTGTCGGCAGGATTCACGGATGCAGGTCCAGAACACCTCTCTGAACCTGCATCCGTGATTTCTGCCTGCACATGTACCGGCTGACCGCAGACCGCGCCGAACAGACGGATGCCGCGGCGCGCGCTACCTCCCCGCGAGCAGCTCCCGCAGGCGCGCAGCCTCGTCCGCCGGCATCGCATATCCGTGCTCGACGCCCGGATACACCCCGCCGCGCACCTCCGCCGCATACTCCGACACCCCGACGACGGCCGCGTTCCGCAGCTCCGCGTAGCGCTTCACGAACTTCGCCGCGCCGCCGTCGTACAGCCCGAGCAGGTCGTGGAACACGAGCACCTGGCCGTCGGCATCCGCTCCCGCTCCGATCCCGATGACCGGGATGTCGAGCAGGGGCATGAGCGCCGAGGTGACCTCCGACGGCACCGCCTCGATCACGAGCAGTGAGCAGCCGGCATCCCGCAGGGCGAGGGCATCGTCGATCACGGCGAGCGCGGCATCCGCGGTGCGTCCCTGCGCGCGGTAGCCGCCCAGGGCCGTGGCGGTCTGCGGAGTGAGGCCGACGTGACCGACCACCGGGATGCCGGCCCGCACGAGGGCCCGCGCCCGGTCGACCGTCGCTCCGCCGCGCTCGATCTTGACGAGGTCGCACCCGGCCTCCTTGATGAAGCGCTGCGCGGTCGCGATCGCGAGTTTGTCCGACGCCTCATACGACCCGAACGGCAGGTCGCCGACGAGCAGCGGCACCGTCAGCCCGCGCCGCACGGCCTTCGTCAGCATGAGCATCTCGTCGACCGTCACCGGCACGGTGCTCTCGTAGCCGAGCACGGTCATCGCGGCCGAGTCGCCGACGAGCACCATGTCGACTCCGGCCTCCTCGACGATCTGCGCACTCGGGTGGTCGTAGGCGGTGACCATGACGATCGGATCGCCGGCATCCTTCTTCGCGGCGAGGCTCGCGAGGGTGACGCGCTTGCGGGGTGCCGCGTGCGCGCTCACAGCGCCGCCTCCGTCAGCAGGCGGTCGACGGCGGCGTCGACCTGGATGATCGTGTTCGCCCGGTCGACGTGCACGACGGTCGGCGAGTACTCCGCGAGGTCTTCTGCGGAGTAGTCGGCGTAGGAGATGACGATGATCGTGTCGCCCGTGTGCACGAGGCGGGCCGCCGCGCCGTTGACCTGGATGACGCCGGACCCGCGTTCGCCCACGAGCGTGTAGGTCTCGAAGCGCGCGCCGTTGTCGACGTCGACCACGTGCACCTGCTCGTGCGGGAGGATGTCGGCGGCCTCGAGCAGGTCGGGGTCGACGGTGATCGAGCCGACGTAGTGGAGGTCGCTGCCGGTGACGGTCGCGCGGTGGATCTTCGACTTCAGCATGGTGCGTCGCATCAGCGGCCCTTCGTGGCGGAGAGGGTGTGGTTGTCGATCAGTCGAGCCGCGCCCACGCGGGCCGCGACGGCGAGGAGCGCGTCGCCCTCCACGCGGTCGACGGATTCCAGCGTCGATGCGTCGCGGAGTTCGAGGTAGTCGGGCGTGATCCCGGCATCCGCGAGCACCCGTCGGGCAGCGGAGAGGATGCCGTCGGCGTCGCGCTCCCCCGCCTCGAAGACGGATGCCGCGGCGTCGAGCGCCCGGTTCAATGCGGTCGCCTGCGCGCGGGCTTCCGCGTGGAGGTAGACGTTGCGCGAGCTCATGGCGAGTCCGTCGGCTTCGCGCACGATCGGGCACGCCTCGATGCGCACGTCGAGGTCGAGGTCGCGCACGACGCGGCGGACGACGAGGACCTGCTGCGCATCCTTCTGCCCGAAGTAGGCGACGTCGGGGCGGACGATGCCGAACAGCTTCGTCACGACCGTGGCGACGCCGTCGAAGTGGTGCGTGCCGCGACTCGCGCCGTCGAGCACCTCGGTGAGGCCTGAGACATGGATCGTGGTCGCGAAGCCGTCGGGGTAGATCTCGGATGCCGCCGGCGAGAACAGGATGTCGACACCCTCGGCCTCGGCGAGCGCGGCGTCGCGGGCCTCGTCGCGCGGGTAGGCGCCGAGGTCTTCGTTCGCACCGAACTGCGTCGGGTTGACGAAGAGCGAGACGACGACGAGGTCGTTCTGCGCACGCGCGCGGCGCATGAGCGAGAGATGACCTTCGTGGAAGGCACCCATGGTGGGGACGAGGCCGACGCTCTTTTCGGCGCGCCGGGCGTCGCGGACTGCAGCCCGCACCTCGGCGATCGTACGGACGGTCCTCATGCGGTTTCTTCCCTTGCTGCAATTGCTCGCGTGGCGTCGGCGAGTGCGTCGAAGAGGTCCTCGAACGCTCCGGATGCCGCGCGCTGCCGCGCGACCGTCGCTTCGTCGCCGCGGGCGATGGGTCCGGTGAGCGCGGCCGAGGCTCCACCGGTCGCCCAGTTGTCGACGGTGCGGCGGACGAGCGGGGCAAGGAGGTCACGCGCTTCGTCGGCGGGGATGCCGGCCTCGGAGGCGAGCTGCTCGGCGGCGTCGAGCACGGCGAGCACGAAGTTCGAGGAGAAGGATGCCGCCGCGTGATAGGTCGCATGGCGGTCGTCGTCGACTCCGAAGGGGCGGGCTCCGAGGGCGCGGGCGAGCTGCTCGGCGGTCGCGCGTGCGTCGGGCGTGCGGCCGGCGACCGCGGCGCCGATGCCGCGCAACACATCGGGCGTCTCGGAGCCGGTGAAGGTCTGCAGCGGGTGGATGCTGAAGTCGACGTCGTCGAGCGGGGTGGCACCCGAGACATGGCCGACCAACCGCGCGTGCGGGCGGGCGGCGAACGCGACTGCGGCGATCGCGGCATCCGGAACGCAGAGCAGCGCGATGTCGACGGTCGGCATCGCCTGCTCGCGCCGCAGGGGCCCGAGCACCTGGTACCCCGCCGTGCGGAGCGCCCGGGCGAGGACGCCGCCGAGACGTCCGGCGCCGATCACGGCGATGGTCGTCTCAGGCGCGAGGGAGGAGGTGGTCTGCATGTCGATTCTCGGGCCGGAACGAGACGGCCGCGTTGCCAGAAGTATCCGCCCGGAGGCGCATCCGCTCCAAATCTAGGAGCATTCAGGCCACTCTAGTTCCATTCAACTTAGCTAAACGCTCATAAATCCTCCTACGAAATTGGCATTCTGGCATCCCCCACATTCACCCTCGCACCCGCGAACCCGGTACAAGTACAATTGCACCACTCGGCGCACCACGGCGCGAGCACCACACGAAGCGAGGCCAGGACATGCCCGACGACCGCAGGATCAGTCGCGGACCCCTCGGACAGACCAGGCACGGTGCGCGCCGTCCGCTCGCCGCGGCGCCCGCCATCGACCACGGACAGGTGCACGCCTGGCATCAGCGCAATCGGCAGGTCACCCTGCCCCACGGGATCGCGATGCTCGAGGAGTACGGCAACCTCGACAACCTGCGTCGTCTCACCGGCGAGACCGACGCCGACTTCCGCGGCATGCTGTTCGCCGACTCCGACATCTACAAGACGTTGGAGGCCGCCGCCTGGGAGATGGGCAGAGAAGCGGATGCCGGACTCCGGGCCTTCTTCGACCGCACGGTCGACCTGATCGAGCGCGCACAGCAGGATGACGGCTACCTCGACTCGGCCTACCTCGGCAGGGACGACCGTCTTCCGTGGAGCGACTTCGCCCAGGGACACGAGCTCTACTGCCTCGGTCATCTGATCCAGGCCGCGGTCGCCGCGCATCGCGCCATCGCCGACGATCGCCTCCTCGGGGTCGCCGAGCGATTCGTCGCGCACGTCGTGGACAGGATCGGCTCCGATGACGCGGTCGAGTACTGCGGGCATCCGCTCGTCGAAGCAGCACTCGTGGAGCTTCACCGCACGACGGGCGCCGAGGCGCCGCTGCGCCTGGCCGAGGCCTTCGTGCTCCGCCGCGGCGCAGGGTTCCTCCGCGGCGTGACCTTCGGTGCGGCCTACTACCAGGACGAGCAGCCGGCCCTCCAGGCCACCATGATGCGCGGCCACGCGGTCCGAGCCCTCTACCTGAACCAGGGGATCACCGACCTTCACCTCGAGACCGGCGACCCGGCGATGCTCGACACGATGCGCACGCAGTGGGACGACCTCGTCGAACGGCGGATGTACGTCACCGGCGGCACGGGAGCCCGCCATGAGGACGAGGCCTTCGGCGAGGCATTCGAGCTGCCGCCGGACCGCGCCTACGCCGAGACGTGCGCGGGTGTCGCCCTGTTCGGCTGGGCATGGCGGATGTACCTGGCCACCGGGGCGGCCTCGTGCCTCGACGTCGCCGAGACGGCCCTGTACAACGTCGTCGCGGCGGGGATCTCCGCACACGGAGATTCGTTCACCTACGTCAACCCGCTCCAGGTGCGCGACGAGCGTCCGTACGGCGGAGCCGCCCCCGACGCACGCCGCCGCTGGTTCAGCTGCGCCTGCTGCCCGCCGAACCTGATGCGCACCTTCGCCACGCTCGAGCATCACCTCGCCGCGCAGCGGACGGACGGCCTCGACATCGCCCTCTACGCCTCCGCCACCGTGCAGGCGCACGGCGCGACCGTCGAGATCGACACGGCCTACCCCGCCGACGGACTCATCCACATACGCGTGCACGGGGATGCGGAAGACGGATGCCGTCGGCTCGCGCTGCGCGTGCCCGGCTGGGCGTCCGGTGAATCCGTGACGCTGCGCCGGGACGGCGTCGAGATCGAGTCGCGCATCGAGGACGGGTGGCTCGTCGTCGACGACGCCCTCCTCGAGGGCACGACACTGGAGCTGCGGCTCCCGGTGCAGACCACCGTCATCCACCCGAACCCGCGCATCGACGCGGTGCGCGGCACCGTGGCCGTACGTCGTGGCCCCGTCGTCTATTGCGCGGTCGGCGACGTCGACGGCCTCACGATCGACCCCGCGAGCGTCGCGGCGGCGAAGAGCACCACCGCCGAATCCGCTCAGGGTCGCGAAGGGCGCATCGCTCTCGGACCTCGGCTGGAGCTCGCCGGGCACCGCGACGCAGCCGCGTCGGCACCGCTGTACTCGTCGAGCGCACCGGACCCCGCGAGCACGCCGGTCACCGTCGAGCTCCGCCCGTTCGCGGAGTTCGACGGCGGTGCGGCGATGCGGGTCTGGTTGCCGACCGCCTGAGCGCGGGTGGGGAAACCCAGACCATCATGCCCGGACACAGCGTGTCCGCCGACGGCACGCCGGGCAGCATCCGCTTGCTCTGGGTTTTCCCTCACCGAGCCCGGGCCGGCGACCCCCGACGCCTCAGGGCAGGACCACGACCCCGTCCACGCGACGCACGATGCGCAGCGGGTTCGCCTCCTTGAGAGCATCCGGCAGCAGGCTCTCCGGAACGTTCTGGTAGGCGACGGGCCGCAGGAATCGCGTGATCGCGGCCATGCCCACCGACGTCGAACCCACCGCGGTCGTCGCCGGATACGGTCCTCCGTGCTGCTGGGCCCAGGTCACCGAGACCCCGGTCGGCCACTGGTTCCAGAGCACGCGCCCGGCCCGCTCCGAGAGAGCCGCGATGAGCTCCGGTGCGATCTCGTCGTCGTCCCGGCCGATCACCGTGGCCGTCAGCTGACCCTCGAGCCGCGCCGCGATCTCCACCAGCTCACTCTCGTCCTGATAGGTCACGACGAGAGCGGCGGGGCCGAAGATCTCGGACATCAGGGTGTCCATCTGCTCACGGAGCGTCTCGGCCGTCGTGGCGAGGAGCACGGGCACCGGCGCCTCGCCGTCGCCTCCGGTCACGACCGTGCGCACCCCGTCGACGGCTCGCGCCGTGGCGAGCGACTCGCGGAAACCGCTCTCGATCCCGCCGTTCAGCAGCGGCGCCGCCGCCGGCAGCTCCTGGGCCCCGAGCTCGGCGAGGATCGACGAATCCGCCGGGACGAAGAGCACGCCCGGCTTGGTGCAGAGCTGTCCGGCGCTGCCGGTGACGGAGGCGACGAAGTCGCGCGCGATGCCCGCGGCATCCTGGTCCGCCGCCCGCCGCGTGACGAACGCGGGGTTCGTGCTCCCCAGCTCGCCGTAGAACGGGATGGGCTCCGGCCGGGCGTTGGCGATGTCGAACAACGCGCGTCCGCCCCGCACCGAACCGGTGAAGCCCGCAGCCTTGATCGCGGGCGCCTGAAGCGCCTGCACGCCGGCCTCGGTGCCGTAGATCGTCTGGAACAGGCCGTCGGGGGCACCGGCGGCAGCGAGCGCATCGACGACGACGGACGTGGTCGCCGCCGAGAGGTCCGGATGCCCGTGGTGCGCCTTGAGCACGACCGCGTTCCCCGCGGCGAGCGCACTCGCCGTGTCGCCGCCCGCGACCGAGAAGGCGAAGGGGAAGTTGCTCGCGGCGAAGACGAGGGTCGGTCCGATCGGCTCCAGCTGGCGACGGAGATCGGGACGCGGAGCACCCATCGGCCACTCGGCATCCGCATGATCGATCCGTGCGTCGAGCCAGAGGCCCTCGGGCAGCATCTCGGCGAACATCCGCAGCTGGAAGCTGGTGCGACGCAGCTCTCCGCGCAGACGCGGCTCGGCGAGGTGGGTCTCGCGCTGCGCGACGGGGATCAGCTCGTCCGCGTTCGCGTCGAGGGCGTCGGCCACGGCGACCAGCACTCGCGCGCGCTCGGCGATCGCGGTGCGCTTCCACTGCTCCGATGCGCGCGCGGCGCGCGTGACGATCCGGTCCACATCGGTCGCGGTCGTGTCCTGCATGCTCATGTCTCCTCCTGAGAACGGTGGTGCGGCTCGAGCACGGCGAGATCGCCGAGCGAGACGGGCACGCCCACCTGTCGATTGGTCAGTGATTCGAGTGCGGCAGCATCGACGTCACGGCCGGTCCCGGTGGCGACGAGCTTCGAGAGGGCGAAGCCGCAGACCCTGCCCTGGCACAGCCCCATCCCCGGCCGGGCGGTGACGCGCACGTCGCGGGCATCGTCGGCGTGCAGCGTTCCCACGGCATCCGACACCTCGGCGGCGGTGACCTCTTCGCACCGGCAGACGTGCGTCTCGGGGGTCAGCCACTCGCTCCAGGCCGCGGGAACGGGACTCGCCCGGTGCATGCCGACCGCGAAGCGTCGACCTCGCCGCAGACGCCGGCGATGCCGGGTCATGCTCGCCCGGACGACGCGCACACCCAGGTCCTGTGCGGCGGCTGCCCCTGCGAGCTCGCCCTCGGCGCACGAGGCGATCGCCCCGCCGATCCCGGTGACCTCGCCGGCGGCGAACACGAGAGGGTCGGAGGTGCGCATGTCGTCGTCGACCTCGACGACGAG
>Ga0307406_10001037_pt1 | contig 15500 bp, 8 predicted proteins | sample 322Cmetagenome_3_FD_203706 | JGI IMG/M metagenome (GOLD analysis project Ga0307406, IMG submission 203706) | Maize rhizosphere microbial communities from greenhouse at UC Davis, California, United States - 322HYB-C-2 | ecosystem: Host-associated > Plants > Roots > Rhizosphere > Soil | place... | reverse complement strand
TCGCGCCCCTGCGTGCGGTGCTCATCGACGACGCGCAGGAGCTGACGCGGGGCGGGATCGCGGTGGTGCGGGCCCTGCGGAGCCGCGGGATCGCGGTGTTCGCGTTCGGCGACCCCGACATCTCGTCCGGAGCCTTCCGCGGTGCCAGCCCCGAGCTCTTCGCGCAGCTCGCCGGTGTGCTGGGCGAGGTGCACGTGCTCGACGGGTCGCACCGCCAGCAGCCGGCTCTCACCGCACTGACGCGCACGGTCACCCAGGCCATCGGCGTCTCCGGCCGAGTCGAGCACCGTCGCGCTCCGGCCCCGCCGATCGAGGATGACGATGCTGCGGTCACGACGTTCATCGCCCCTTCGCCGTACGAGGAGCTCGACCGCATCGCCGGCGTCATGCGGGACTGGCACCTCACCGACGGTGTGCGCTGGGATCGCATGGCGGTCATCGCACACGACACGCGGCAGGTGACGACGCTCGAGACCGAGCTGGCCGCGCGCGAGATCCCGACGCGAGCAGCCGGCGTGCAGCGACCGCTCGGCAGCGAGGGGATCGTGCGCGACATCGTCGAGATCGTGCGGCTCGCGCTGACCCCGGTGGACGAACGCACCCCGGCGGCGCTGGAGGAGGCGCTGCGCACCCCGTTCGGCGGGATGGACGCCATCGGACTGCGTCGCCTGCGCGCGCGTCTGCGGCACATCGAACTCCAGCAGGGCGGCTCGACACCCGCACGAGAGCTGCTGCGGATGGCGATGGCGAACCCCGCCCACCTGACGCTGATCGACGCGGCGGAATCGCGCACGGCGGCACGATTCGCCGAGACGATCGAGGCGCTCTCCCGCGCCGCGGCCGAGGGGGAGACCATCCACGACCTGCTGTGGCGGGTGTGGGATCAGGCCCGCGCGGTCGACGGGCGCCGGCTGCACGTGGCCTGGCGGGAGATCTCGCAGCTGCCGACCGGGGCGGAGACGGCACGCTCCCTCGATGCGCTGGTGTCGCTGTTCGACGCGGCGAAGCGGTTCGTCGAGCGCACCCCGAACGAGAAGCCCGAGACGTTCGTCCGCGACATCCTCGACAGCGAGGTGCCCGAGGACTCGCTGTCGACGCCGGATCGCCCCGGGAAGGTCACCCTGCTGACACCCGCGACCGCACTCGGCACCGAGTTCGACGTGGTCGTGGTCGCGGGCGTGCAGGACGGCGTCTGGCCGAACGTGCGGCTGCGCGGAGGCCTGCTGCAGACCTGGCGGCTGGCCGACGAGCTGGAGGCCGCACGCACCGGGGTGAGCATCGAGCCGCCCGGCGTTGTCGACCGCAGGCGCGCCGCCCTCCACGACGAGCTGCGCCTGTTCGTGCGCGCGATCTCCCGGGCGCGCGACCGGCTCCTCATCACGGCGGTCGATGACGACGACCTGACGCCCAGCGCGTTCTTCGGTTTCCTACCCGCCCCCGAACCGCCGGAACGGCACATCTCGGCCGAGCATCCGCTCACCCTGCGCGGCATGGTCGCGCGTCACCGCCGCACGCTCACGTCCGTCCCCGCCGAGCCGCTGCGGCGCGAGGCGGCCGGACAGCTCGCCGTCCTCGCGCGCGAAGGTGTGCCGGGCGCGGATCCGGCCGAGTGGTACGGGGTGACGCCGCCGTCGACGGATGCTCCGCTGCGCGACCTGGCGGTCGCCGGCGCGCGGGTGTCGCCGTCGAAGATGGAATCCTACGAGGAGTGCGGACTGAACTGGGTCGTCACAGCCCTCGGCGGCGACACCGTGATGCCCCCGACCGCCGGGATCGGCACGATCGTGCATGAGGCGATGGAGCGGGTTCCCGACGGCGATCTCGAGCAGATGCGCGCGATCGTCGCCGAGCACTGGCCCGAGCTCGACTTCGAGACCGAGTGGATCGGCCGCAAGGAGCGCCGGCGCGCCGACCTGTTCGTCGATCGGCTGCACTCCTACCTCGGCGACGTGCGCCGCGAGGAGGGCGAGGTCATCGGCAGCGAGGTCGAGTTCCGGTTCGCCGTCGACCTGGCGGACGACGAGGCCACGCCCGCCGTTCACGCGGTCGGGGAGGACCGCGCGAATCAGGCGATCATCCACGGATACATCGACCGGGTCGAGGCCTACCCGCCTGGGAGCGGCGAGCATGCGCAGGCGCGCGGCCGCGGCTGGAACCCCATGTCGGGAGGTCCCGACGGTCCGACCGTGGTGGTCGATCTGAAGACGGGCAAGACCGACCCCGAGTCCGATTCCGGCGTGCTCGAGCACGCCCAGCTCGCGGCGTATCAGGTCGCCGTGCAGCAGGGGCTGATCGAGGGGGCTCCGCCGGAGTCTCTCGCGGGCGCCCGCCTCGTGATCGTGTCGAAGACCCTCGCCAAGAGCGACTACCGCATCGCCCACCAGCACACGCTCGACGACGAGTCGCGCTCGGCGTTCCTGCGTCGGGTCGCCGGCGCGGCGCGCGGCATGTCGGCGTCGAGCTTCACGGCGCAGGTCGAGTCGCACTGCGCCGACACGCAGCGCCGCGTGCACCCGTGCCGCATCCACACCGTGCCGGCGGTGAGCTCATGACCGCGTGGGCGGCATCGGGCGGCCTGTCCGCGACCGATATCGCGGCCGCGCTGGGCCAGCCGCCGCCCACTGCCGCGCAGCAGCGCGTGATCGAGGCGCCCCCTGAGCCGGCGCTTGTCGTGGCCGGCGCAGGCAGCGGCAAGACCGAGACGATGTCGGGACGCGTCGTGTGGCTCGTCGCCAACGGGCACGTGCGCCGGGACGAGATCCTCGGCCTCACCTTCACCCGCAAGGCGGCCGGGGAGCTCGCGGAGCGCATCGGGAACCGCCTGTCCGTGATCGACGAATACGGACGACGCGGACTGCTGCCCCATCTCACCGAGATCGTGCGCGGCGATGCGCTCCGTCGCGTCGAGGATGCGGCGACGGGACGCCAGCGTGAGCTCGTGCGCGCCCACGTGCTCGACGAGCTGGCCGCGGGCTTCGAGACCGGGTGGGATCCGACCACGCCGCGTGCCGCGGAGGACCTGATGATCCGGCCGCGGGTGTCGACGTACAACGCCTTCGCCGACGGCATCGTCCGCGAGCACGCCGCGCGGATCGGTCGCGACCCAGACGTGGCGATGCTCAGCCAGGCGGCGTCCTGGATGCTGGCGCGCGAGGTCGTGCTGCGCAGCGACCTCCCCGAGCTCGAGAACATCGATTTCGCGCTCGGGACCGTGATCGACGCGGTGCAGCGGCTGGCCGGGGATGCGCTGGATCACCGCGTCGACCTCGATCTCGCGGAGCGGATCACGCGGGATCAGGCACTCGCCTTCGCGCCCTACCGGTCGAACGCCGACGTGGAGAAGGCGGCGTCGAACCTGCTGAGCCTGCCGACCCTCGCTCACCTCGTGCGCGACTACATGGCCGAGAAGGAGCGGCGCGGCGTGCTCGACTTCGCCGATCAGGTGGGCGGCGCGTACGACATCGTCGAGTCCGCCCCCGACGTGCGCGCCGAGCTCCGCGAGCAGCACCGCGTCGTGCTTCTCGACGAGTACCAGGACACGTCGGTCATCCAGACCCGCTTCCTGGCGGAGCTCTTCCGCGACTCGGCTGTCATGGCCGTCGGCGACCCGCATCAGTCCATCTACGGGTGGCGTGGCGCGAGCGCCGACAACCTGTACGCGTTCTCGAAGACGTTCGCGAGCACAGGAGCCGCGCAGACGTACAGCCTGATGACGAGCTGGCGCAACGACCGGTGCATCCTCGACATCGCGAACCGGGTGCTCGAGCCGTTGCAGCGGCCGGGACTCGATGTGCCACCGCTCGAGCCGAGGCCGGGTGCCGGCGAGGGCCTCGTGAGCGTGCGCTTCCCGTTCACGGTCGACGACGAGGCCGCCGCCGTGGCGGAGTGGTTCGCCGAGCGGCGCGCCGCGCATGAGGCGCAGGGCGCTGTCCGTGGGCAGGGGCACAGGCCCCACACCGGCGCGATCCTCTTCCGGTCCAAGCGGCACATGCAGACCTTCGCCGGAGCGCTCGCCGCCCGCGGCATCCCGCATCGGATCCTCGGTCTCGGCGGACTGCTCACGACGCCGGAGGTGGTCGATGTGGTCTCCACACTGCGGGTCGTGCACGATCCGACCGCGGGGTCTGCGCTGATCCGGCTGCTCACCGGCCCTCGCTTCGGCGTGGGCGTGGCCGACATGGGCGCGCTGTACGACCTCGGCCGCACGCTCGCCGAGCGCGACACCGAGATGGCACCGCTGCCGGAAGAGGTGCGCGCGAGGCTGCGGTCATCGCGCGGCGCCGACGAGGCCGTCTCGATCATCGACGCTGTCGACGTCGTGCGCGCGGTCCGGGACGACTACCGCATGCTCGAACAGATCACGCCGGACGGACGCGCCCGGATCCGGGCCGCTGGCGAGATGCTCGAGCGCCTGCGACGCGCCTCCTCTCAGCCGATCCCCGAGCTGATCAGGCTGATCGAGCTGGAGCTGCGTCTGGACATCGAACTCGCGTCGAACGAGACCAGGGGCCCTGCCCGCATCGCCGCGACCCAGCTGCGGGCATTCGCCGACGAGGTGCGGGCGTTCCTCGCCGCCGACGACCGCGGCACCATCGGGAGCCTGCTCGCCTGGCTGGACAAGGCCGAGAGCACCGATGAGCTGATGCCCCGACCGGAGCCGCCGGAGCCGGGAGTGGTCCAGCTGCTCACGATCCACGGCTCGAAAGGACTGGAGTGGGACGCGGTCGCCGTGGTCCGGCTGGTCGCGGACGAGCTGCCCAGTCGCGTCTCCGACACGTCCGGCTGGTTCGGCTTCGGCGTCGTGCCGTTCGCGCTCCGCGGCGATCGCGACGCTCTGCCGCGCTTCGAGTGGGATCCCGTCGAGGCGATGGGGGAGGAGACCGACCCCGAGAAGAGGCAGAAGCTCGCGCAGGCCTCGCTCTCGGGCGGAGCGACGAAGGCCAACCCGCAGGGCGGGGCGCTCAAGCGCTTCAAGGACGCCTACCGCGCGTATCAGCAGCAGGAGGAACGGCGACTGGCGTACGTCGCGGTGACGCGGGCGCGGACCGACCTGCTGCTCAGCGGTGCGCACTGGGCGGGACAGAAGGCCCCTCGGACCCCGAGCCCCTACCTCGTCGAAGCCATCGAGGTGCAGGGACTCGATCCGATCGAGCCCGTCGACCCCGACGAGAATCCGTACGAGGGTCCGGGATCGACGCTCAGCTGGCCGCTCGATCCGCTGGGCGCGCGGCGCGCCGCCGTGAGCGCGGCGGCGACTTCCGTCGAGGAGGCGGCACGAACGGGCCTCGCACAGCCGTCTCCCGAGCTGACGCGCCTGCTGGCGGAGCGCGCTGCGCGTCAGCGGGGCACCGACGTCGCGGCCCCGACCCGGGTCCCGGCATCGCGCTTCAAGGACTATGTCACCGACTTCACCGGCACGCTGTCATCGATCGTGCGGCCGATGCCCGAGCGTCCCTACCGGCAGACGCGACTGGGCACGCTCTTCCATGCCTGGGTCGAGCAGCGCTCGGAACTCGTCGGCGTCGGCAGCCGCGTCGACGAAGCTCTGTGGGAGGTCGACGAGGACGAAGTCCCCTCCGAACCCGGGTTCTCGTCCGACGGCAGTACCGACGGTCCGGCATCGTCGGCGGATGCCGCGGATCTGGCCGCGCTGCAGGAAACGTTCGAGCGCAGCGAGTGGGGCGGTCTCCGACCGATCGCTGTCGAGATCGAGATCGACTTCGCGCTCGGCGCGGGAATCGAGGAGGCCGAGGGCTCCGAGCCGGCGCACATCGTCATCTGCAAGCTCGACGCCGTGTATCGCCGTGACGATCGCGGCGGGCGCATCGAGATCGTCGACTGGAAGACGGGCAAGGCGCCGCGCACAGCGCAGGAGCGGGACGAGCGGATGCTGCAGCTCGCGCTCTACCGTCTTGCCTACCACCGGCGATTCGAGGTGCCGCTGGACGAGATCGACGTCGCGCTGTACTACGTCGCGGACGACCTCATCATCCGCGGCGACCGGGTCTACTCGGAGGACGAGCTCTTCCACCGCTGGAGCGCGGCGCGCGCCGCGCGTTGAGCCTCTTCGGAGTCGTCGGCGGAGTCTTCAGCAGAGGCATCGCTCGATGCGTCGGTCGCGCGCTGCGGGGCGAGGGGATGCGAGTCCTCGCGCGCCCCCGCGACACCGTTGGTGCCGGCGAACATGCTCGCGACCCCGGACAGATCCTCGGTCTCGAGGTTCAGCATCTCGGCACGATGGGACGCCTCCGCGCTCTGCGCATCGGTCGCATCCGCGCGCTCGGCCCAGGGCGGCGATGCCGGCTCGTCGTCTCCACTGACGCCGACTTCGCCAGCGCTGTCGTCGTGCGTGTCATCGGCATCGGCGCCGTCCGCCCACAGCTCGTTGGGGTTGTAGGCGTCGGTCTGCATGGAGGTGTCGACGTCGGTGGCGGCTGTGGCCGGCACGCGGCCCAGGGCATCCATCGCGGAATCGACGCCATCGCTGCGAGCGGCGATGATGCTGAGGTCGTCGGTGCGCAGCCCCTCGGCGAGGGATTCGAGCAGAGCGGCGGCGTCGTCGACGATGTCGGGCCGGCGCATCGAGTCGCCGTGCACGAGCCAGCGCGCGAACTCCAGCTCGGCGAGCAGTCGTGCGCGGACCTCGAGACCCGGATCCGGTGCCCGGTCGACCGCACGCGCATAGGTCGCGTGCACGTCGGGTGCGGCGTCCGGCGCGGCTGACAGCCAGGAGAGATCGACGGCCGGGTCGCCGACGGAGAGTCCGTGCCAGCCGACGAGGCCGGTGACCTCGGGGCCGCGCTCCGGATGATCCGCGAAGACGAACGAGGTCGCCTGAACACCGCCCAGGACCACGGTCGATTCGAACCGCCACAGGTCGTCATCGGCGACGGCGTCGCGCCAGCGCACCGTGAGGCGGGCGGGAACCCGGCCGGTCGCTGCCGCGGCGTCGACGAGGCGGCTCAGCTCCTCGCGGGTCTCGTCAGCCGAGCGGGTCACGAGGCCGGCGCCGCGCACGACCGAGGTCGGCATCCCGTGGACGGCGGCGATCGCCGCGCCCATCGATTCGGCCGCGCCGCGCCCGGCTGGCACGAGCGACGCCTCGATCTGGAATCCGGGGAGGAGCTCGGTCACCAGCGCGCGACCGGCGCCGACCGTGGTCTCGCCGATGTATTCGGGCGCGTGGAACGGCAGCATCGCCCTGGCGCCGTCGGTCAGAGCCCGCAGTGCGAGGGCCTCCGCAGCCAGTTCGCGCGCCGCGTCCTCATCGTCGGCGACGCGGATCGCGAGTTCGCGGCCGTCAGCCAGCGAGGCCACCGCCGAATCGAATCGGCCGTCGCCGTCGGCGCTCAGAGGGCGAGTACCCGTGACCTCCGCGCCGGGCAGTGCGGCCGTCACCGCCGCGGCTAGAGTGAATGGAGAGCGTCCCATGCCCCCAGGGTAGGTCGACGCCGGGGCGGTCCCGCCTCCGCCACGCCCGTGAGAGAGGGAGTCGATGACCTTTCAGCCCCCGTCCCTCGACCGCGCCGCCGAACTCCGCGAGGAGCCGGACGTGCTCGAGCGCCTGCGAGACGATCCCGGCACACGGGTCGTCGTGGTGCGCGAAGGCCGCGTACGGGTCGCGGACTCGACCCTGCTGCGCGTTCCCGCCGACGCCGTGGGCGACGCGACCTGGGCGCTGCTCGGTCGCGATCAGGACGGGGCCGCGCTGCTGCTCGCCGTCGCACCGCCCGAGAACGATGCCCTGGACACGGCCCCCGACGAGATCTGGCTCGGTCTGCGCGACCTCGGCGGGCGCATCGATCGCGTCGAATCCGAACTGCTCGTCGAGGCCATCGCGCTGGCCGGGTGGCTGCGCGACGCGCCATTCTGCCCGACCTGCGGAGGCGGCACCGAGCTGCGTCAGGCCGGCTGGTCACGGCGCTGCCTCGTGTGTGGCCGGGACCACTTCCCGCGCAACGACCCCGCGGTGATCGTCGCGGTCGAGAGCCGCGACGGCGAGCGTCTGCTGCTCGGCGCGAACGCGAACTGGGGCGGGCGCATGTACTCGTGCTTCGCGGGCTTCACCGAGGCGGGCGAGTCGCTCGAGGCGACCGTGCATCGCGAGATCGAGGAGGAGTCCGGTGTCCGACTCTCCGCCCTGCGCTACATCTCGTAGCAGGCCTGGCCGTTCCCGCGCTCGCTGATGATCGGCTTCCGCGCCGTCGTCGACGACGAGTCCACGGCTCTCGCCGACGGCGAGGAGATCGTCGACGTCCGGTGGTTCACCCGGAGCGAGATCGCCTCCGCCCTCGCCGGCGACGGGCCAGTGGGGCTGCCGGGCCCGGCGTCCATCGCGCGCGCCCTGATCATCGACTGGTACGAGGACCACGCGTGAGCGCACTCGATGCCCTCGACGAGGCGCAGCGGGCCGCGGCATCCGTCCTTCGGGGTCCGGTCGCCGTGCTGGCCGGCGCCGGAACCGGCAAGACCCGTGTGATCACGCATCGCATCGCGCACGGCGTCGACACGGGCGCGTACTCGCCGTCACGGGTCATGGCGGTGACCTTCACCGCGAAGGCGGCGGGGGAGCTCCGGGGGCGGCTGCGGGCACTCGGTGTCGAAGGCGTCGCCGCCCGCACGTTCCATGCGACCGCCCTCGCGCAGCTGAACTTCTTCTGGCCGACATTGGCGGGTTCGCCGGCCCCGGCCATCATCACCAACAAGGTGCGGATGCTGGGGCAGGCAGCCGACGCGATCCGGCTGCGACCGAGTACCGCCACGCTCCGCGACATCGCGTCCGAGATCGAGTGGCGCAAGGTGTCGATGATGTCGATCGACCAGCACGCCGCGCTCGGCCGTACGGTGACGGGAATCGACTCCGGGCAGCTGGGCGAGCTGATGCGCGGCTATGAGGCGCTGAAGGACGAGCGCAGGCAGCTCGACTTCGAGGACGTCCTCCTGGCGTGCGCCGGGATGCTGGAGGCGGAACCGCGGGTCGCGGCATCCGTGCACGAGCAGTACCGGCACTTCACCGTCGACGAGTTCCAGGACGTCTCGCCGCTGCAGAACCGGCTGCTGGAGCTCTGGCTGGGAGATCGCCAGGACATCTGCGTGGTCGGCGATGCCAGCCAGACCATCTACTCGTTCGCGGGCGCCGAGCAGCGGTTCCTGCTGGAGTTCGAACGACGGCACCCGGACGCGACCGTCGTGCGGCTCGAGACGAACTACCGTTCGCAGGCGCCCATCCTGACCGCTGCCAACGCCCTGATGCACGGCCGCCCCGGTGCCCTGGAACTCGTACCCGCGCGGGAGCAGTTCACCGCGGATGCTCCGACCGTCACGGCCTACGACTCCGAGACCGATGAAGCCGCCGGCATCGCCGCCGCGATCTCCGCGCGGATCGCCGCCGGCGCGTCTCCGGCCGAGATCGCGGTGCTGTACCGGGCGCACGCGCAGTCGGGCGTGCTGCAGCAGGCGCTGGCGGCGGAGGGCATTCCGACCTCGGTCCTCGGCGGAACGCGCTTCTTCGCTATGCCCGAGGTGCGGCAGGCGATCCTCGCGCTGCGCGCCGCCGCCGTGGCTCCCACCGAGCAGGGCTTCCTCCCGAACGTGCAGCGGGTGCTGCGCGAGCTCGGCCTGACCGACGAGCCGCCGGCGGCCGGTGGCGCCCAGCGCGACGGCTGGGAGGCCAGACGGGCGATCCTGCGCCTCGCGGAGGAGGCAGGACCCGAGGCGAACCTGCGCACGTTCAGCGATGCCATGATGGCGAGGGCGAAGGATCAGCACGAGCCGACGATGCGCACCGTGACGCTGTCGACCCTCCACGCCGCGAAGGGCCTCGAGTGGCCGCACGTGCATCTCGCGGGGTGGGCGGAGGGATCGCTGCCCATCTCCTACGCCTCGAGCTTCGAGGCCATCGACGAGGAGCGGCGACTCGCCTATGTGGGGGTCACGCGCGCCGCGCGTACCCTGGATATCTCGTGGTCGCGCTCGGCAGGTCGAGGAGAGCGGGCGCCGTCGCGGTTCCTGGCGGAGATGGGGACGACGGCGCGCGGCACCGGCATCCTTCGTGAAACGTCACCGCGCGACGCGCGCGCGAGCCGGCAGCGCTGACCCGGACCATCTCGCCTCCTCCGCCGTCGACGGCGAGGAGTCGCGACGCCAGGAGCGCGCCCTCGGCCACCTGCGCCGCCCGCAGCACAACGGGGCCGTAGCCGATCATCTGGGCGTGCAGCAGCGGCCACGCCGGATCGCGATCGGCGTCGTCGGCGTCTCGGCAGGTCAGACAGGGGGTCTCCCCGGGAAGCACCAGCGGTCCGACCGTGACGTGGCCCGGCTCGAAGGCGATGGGCAGGTGCGGGACGTCCTCGCGCAGATAGCGCGCGAACTGCACAGCCGCTGCGGCGCCCTGCACCAGGATGACCCCGACCGCATCGCGCACCGAGCGGTCGACCAGTGCGATCCCCTCGTCGGCGAGCACCTCTCTGGCACGGTAGGCGCCTCGCCCGTCGGTGATGCCGATGGTCTCGACCCAGGCCGGCCGTGTCGCCGCTGGGTCGTCGATCAGGAGGTGCTCGATCCGGGCCAGCAGCGTCCGAGCCTCCTGACGCGGCGCTCCCGTGCCGTGGGCGATCACATCGAAGGCGGAGCGGCGGAAACCGGAGCGCAGACGGCTCAACAGCAGTTCCACCCACGGCGCCTCCGCCTCGATGCGCAGACCGTCGTCGATGCCGAGCTGCAGGGTCCGCTCATCGCGCCAGAGCAGCGGCGCGCTCGGGTCCAGGCGGGTGAGGGTCGGCGGGGTCAGCGGCATCACCTGATTCTGGTCAAACCCGGGATGCCGTGGAGTCGCGAACGCGGTTCCGTGGAGAACTTCCGTGCTGCGCGGATCAGGGGAGGAGCGGTGCGCGCCGCGCCCGCTCCTCCGGGATCTCAGACCGGTCGTTCACCCTCGGGCGCGGCATCCCCGTCCGGATCATCGGACCCGTCCGTCTTCTCCGTCGGATCCTCTGCGGAGAAGTCGTCGCCATCGAGCAGACGCGCGAGGGCCTCGTCGAACTCGTCCGCGACCGGCTGCTCGCCGCGCTCGGCGGCCTGCAGACGAGCCACCAGCGCGCTCGGGTCGTCGATGTCCTCGGCGGTGGGCATGAGGTCGGGGTAGTCCCACAGGGCGTCACGTCCGCTGATGCCGACGGCATCCGTCACGGCCTGCCACATCGCGGACGCCTCGCGCATCCGCCGCGGACGCAGCTTCAGCCCGACGAGAGCGCCCAGGGCGTCTTCGGCAGGACCGCCGACCGCGCGACGACGACGGGCGGCCTCAGCGATGCGCGCGCCGTCAGGCAGCCGTGCGGTCGCCTGTGCGGTGACCACGTCGACCCAGCCGTCGATCGTGGCGATGAGGTTCTCGAGCCGTGTCAGCGCCTCGCGCTGCGCCTCGGTCTGCGCGGGGAGCAGTGCTCCGCCCTCGATCGCCGCCCTGAGCTCCTCCGGGTCCGACGGGTCGAGGCGGCTGGCGACGTCCTCGAGCGCATCCACGTCGACGCTCACGCCGCGTGCGAAGTCGGTGATCTGCGCCATCACATGCAGGTGCAGCCACTTCGCATGGCGGTAGAGCCGCGCGTAGGCGAGCTCGCGCGTCGCCAGATAGAGCGCGATCTGGTCTTCGGGGATCTCGAGTCCCTCGCCGAACGCGGTGAGGTTCTGCGGGATGATGGCGGCGGTCCCGGCCGGGAGCACGGGGATCCCGACGTCGCCGCCGGAGACCACCTCGAGCGAGAGATTCCCGAGCACCTGGCCGAACTGGGCGGCGAACACCGAGCCGCCCAGACCGCGCATGAGCTTGCCCGCCCCCTGGACGACACTGCGCATCTCCTCGGGGACCTGCGTGTCGAGGGCAGAGGTCAGTGCGTCGGCGATGCTGGTAGACACGGGGCCGGCGATCTCCTTCCAGACGGGCAGGGTCTTCTCGACCCATTCGCCGCGGGTCATCGCGGTGGGGGCCTCGCTCAGCTCGGAGATGGTCGTCGCCTCGCCGAGCCAGAGGTTCGCGAGCGTGAACGCGTCGACGAGCGAGCTGCGCGATCCGTCGGTCACCCCCTGGCCTTCGCGGTTCGCGATGTGCAGCGCCTGGCGCTGCGCGTTCTCCCACGGGTCGCCGCCGAACGCGCCCTGGAGTTGCGACATGATCGTCTGCATCATCGCGGGGTCGAACTGGAAGCCCTCCATGCCCTGCATGGCATCTCGCAGGGCCTCGGGGTCGATGTCCCCGCCGCCCTGGTTCGAGAGCATCCTTCGGAGGAACTCCTGGAAGTCCTCGGGGGTCGGGTCGTTGTCTGCCATGTCGTTCGCCCTCTCAGCACGCCTATAGCCGTGGCATCTACGCTAGTCACAGGTTTCTGCGCGCGTCCCCGAAGCGAGCAGATCGCTGTACGCCGCTCGCGAACGACGGAGGAATGCTGTGGATCGAACGCGGTCTGGAAAGCCCGGACTCGGAGTCTGGGCGCTGATCGTCGCGCTCGTCGCGCTCGTGGTCCTGACGTTCCTCCCGACGCCTTATGTCATCCAGCGGCCGGGCCCCGTCTACGACACCCTCGGCACCGCGAAGGGGACCGACGGCGAGGAGGTGCCGCTGATCAGCATCGAGGGCGCCGAGACCTTCGAGACGGGCGGCACGCTCGACCTCACCACCGTGCAGGTCGTCGGCAACCGCGAGCGCACGCCGAGCTGGTTCGAGCTCGCGCTCGCCTGGATGGACTCCTCCCGCGCCGTCGTGCCGCTCGACTCGGTGTTCCCGGAGGGCGTGACGACCGAGCAGCGCGATGAGCGCAACGCGATGCTGATGGTCGACTCGCAGCACGAGGCGACCGCTGCGGCTCTGGATGAGCTCGGCTACGACACGGGCGCGAAGGTCGTCGTGCAGGATGCCGTGGCCGATGCGCCGGCAGACGGGCTCCTCGACGCCGAAGACGTCATCACGGCGATCGACGGAACCGCGGTCACCTCCGCCGCGCAGCTGCGCGAGGCGATCCAGGATGCCGGGGGCGACCCGGTGGTCCTCACCGTGCTTCGCGCAGGCGAGGAGAAGACCGTCGAGGTGACGCCGGAGGAGCACACCGAGAACGACGTGACGACGTGGCTCATCGGCATCACGCTGCGCACGGACTACGACTTCGAGATCGACGTCACGCTCCAGCTCGACAACGTCGGAGGACCCAGCGCCGGGATGATGTTCGCGCTCGGCATCATCGACACGCTCACCGAGGGTGAGCTCAACGGCGGGCACGACATCGCCGGGACCGGGACGATCGACGCCGCTGGCACGGTCGGGCCGATCGGCGGCATCCGTCAGAAGCTCTACGGGGCGCGAGACGCCGGAGCGGACTACTTCCTCGCGCCGACGTCGAACTGCGACGAGGTCGTGGGTCACGTGCCCGACGGGCTGCAGGTGATCCGCACGTCGACGCTCGAGGAGTCCCTCGATGCGCTCGAGGTCATCGCGGCCGACGGCGACGTCGCCTCCCTTCCCACGTGCGAGCTCGCCGGGTCGTGAGCAGGGGAGTCGCCGTGACCTCGCCGTGACCGGGATGACAGCCGCCGCACAGTGAGGCCCGCCTAGGATGGAACGGTGACCTCGAACTCAGCCTCAGCTCCGACTCCGGCCACGCCTCGAACCTCCCGACGCATCCTCGGCATCTCCCTGGTGATCATCGCCGCCCTGATCGCGGCGTTCTTCGTGTTCGCCTCGCTCTACACGGAGTTCCTCTGGTTCGACCAGGTGGGCTTCACCGGCGTCCTCACCACGCAGTGGATCGCTACGGCCGTGATGTTCGTGGTCGGCTTCCTCGGCATGGCCGCGCCGCTCTTCCTCGTGATCCAGCTGGCGTACCGTCTGCGACCCGTCTACGTGCGGCTCAGCTCGCAGCTGGACCGCTACCAGGAGGTCATCGAGCCGCTGCGTCGCCTGGCGATGTGGGGCATGCCGATCTTCTTCGGCCTCTTCGCCGGCTTCGCTGCCGCCGGACAGTGGAAGACGGTCTGGCTGTGGGCCAACGGCGTGGCGACCTCCGACGTCGATCCGCAGTTCGGCATCGACACCGGCTTCTACATGTTCGCGATGCCGTTCTACTCGATCCTGCTCGCGTTCGTCTCCGCCGTGCTGCTGCTGTCGCTGCTGGTCACCGCCCTCGTGTCGTACCTCTACGGCTCGGTGCGCGTCGGACAGGGCGAGCTGCGCATCTCGAAGCCCGCGCGCATCCAGCTCGCCGTGATCGCCGGCCTCTACCTGCTGGTGCAGGCGGCGAGCCTCTGGCTCGACCAGTACAAGACGCTCTCCACTCCGGAGGACCGCATCACCGGTGCCGCGTACACGGGTGTCAACGCGACCATCCCCGGTCTGGCGATCCTCGCGATCATCGCCGCTGTCGTCGCGATCCTCTTCTTCGTCACCGCCGTGATCGGCCGCTGGCGCTTCCCGCTCGCGGCGACCGCGCTGCTCCTCGTCGCCTCGCTCGTCGTGGGTGTCGGATACCCGTGGATCGTCACCACCTTCCAGGTGAAGCCGAACCAGAACGCCTACCAGGCCGAGTACTACCAGCGGAACATCGACGGCACGAAAGAGGCCTACGGCATCGCCGACCTCGAGACCACGGCCTTCGAAGCCGAGACGGACGCCGCGGCCGGTCAGTTGCGCGAGGATGCGGAGACCACCGCGTCGATCCGCATCATGGACCCGAAGGTCATCCCGCCGACGGTCCGCCAGCTCGAGCAGTACCGCGGCTACTACCAGTTCCAGACGACGATGGACGTCGACCGCTATGAGATCGACGGCGTGATGCAGGACACGGTCGTCTCCGTGCGAGACCTCGACATGTCGGGCCTCGGCGACGGCGACAACTGGAACAACCGCGTGGCGGTCTACACGCACGGCTACGGCCTCGTGGCTGCGGCCGGCAACCAGCGCACGAGCGACGGCGAGCCGGTGTTCCTCGAGCGCGGCATCCCCTCATCCGGATTCCTCACCGACCGGGAGAACTTCGAGCCCCGCGTCTACTTCGGCGAGAACTCCCCGGAGTACTCGATCGTCGGCGCTCCCGAGGGCTCGGAGCCGGCGGAGATCGACTACCCGCGCGGCAAGGACGGCTCGAGCGAGACGAAGACGACGTTCGAGGGCAGCGGTGGGCCGCAGATCGGCGACACGTTCACGAAGCTGCTGTACGCGCTCAAGTTCCAGTCGGAGCAGATCCTGTTCTCCAACCTGGTGAACGAGGAGTCGCAGATCCTGTACGACCGCGACCCGAAGACGCGCGTGCAGAAGGTCGCTCCGTACCTCGAGCTCGACAGCGACCCGTACCCGAGTGTCGTGGACGGTCGGATCGTGTGGATCGTGGACGGTTACACGACCAGCTCGACATACCCGTACTCGACGAGTGTCAGCCTGTCCGACGCGATCGCGGACTCCAACGTCCCGTCGCCGACGCTCGCCATCGACGACATCAACTACATCCGCAACTCGGTCA
>Ga0307406_10001036_pt1 | contig 15502 bp, 15 predicted proteins | sample 322Cmetagenome_3_FD_203706 | JGI IMG/M metagenome (GOLD analysis project Ga0307406, IMG submission 203706) | Maize rhizosphere microbial communities from greenhouse at UC Davis, California, United States - 322HYB-C-2 | ecosystem: Host-associated > Plants > Roots > Rhizosphere > Soil | place... | reverse complement strand
AGGAGACCCCGGTCTTCGAGGAGCGCGACGACGTCGTCGACGGCAAGGCCCTCTCCAAGGCGGAGACGATCCAGCTCGCCACCGAGACCGGTGACGTGCGCACGCTCGAGGCGATGGAGCGCAAGCCCTGGAAGGCCTTCTCGATCGCGCTGCTGCTGCGGTTCGGCCAGGCCGGCAACTCCGGCATGATCCAGACCTACCTGATCAGCTACATCACCGTCGTGCTGCTGCTCGACCGCTCGATCGGCGTGAACGCCGTCATCGTCTCGTCGCTCGTCGCCTTCATCACCGTTCCGCTCTCGGGCTGGCTCGGTGACCGGTTCGGTCGCAAGCGCATGTACATGATCTGGGCGGTCATCGCGCTCATCGTCATCATCCCGACGATGCTCATGATCAGCAGCGGCGTCACGGTGCAGGTCTTCATCGGCTACGTCGTACTGCACAACCTCGCCGTGATGAGCTTCGCGTCGCTCGAGAACCTCACGCTGCCCGAGCTGTTCGGTTCTCGCAACCGCTACACCTTCACGGCAATGGCCCGCGAGATCGCCGCCATCATCGCCACCGGTGCAGGCCCGGTCATCGCCGCCGCCTGGGTCTCGGCCGCCACCGGCTCGTTCATCCCGATCGTCATCATGCTCTTCATCTTCACGTTGAGCGCGCTGATCGCGTCGATCTGGATGCCCGAGGTCGCCGGTCGCGATCTCACCGATCCGCGCGACGCGATCTGACCATCGACCCGGGGTGCGGCTGCCCGAACAGCCGCACCCCCTTCTCCTGAGGAAACCGACATGACCATCGAGCTCGTCGACGTCAACATCACCAGCCCCGGCCGCAACTTCGTGACGCTGAAGATCACGACCTCCGACGGCATCGTGGGCCTGGGGGATGCGACCCTGAACGGCCGCGAGCTCGCGGTCGCCTCCTACCTCTCCGACCACGTCGCCTCGATGCTGATCGGGCGCGACGAGGACCGGATCGAGGACACCTGGCAGTACCTCTACCGCGGACCGTACTGGCGCCGCGGTCCCGTCACGATGGCCGCGATCGCCGCCGTCGACATGGCACTGTGGGACATCAAGGCCAAGAAGGCCGGGATGCCGCTGTACCAGCTGCTCGGCGGCGCGAGCCGCGAGGGGGTGCGGGTCTACGCGCATGCATCCGGCACTGACTACGCCGCGCTGTCCAACGCGATCACGGGGTACAAGGAGCTCGGGTTCACCGCCGTGCGCGTACAGACCGGAGTCCCTGGCCTGGGCCAGATCTACGGCGTCTCGGCCGCGGGTCCCGGCGTGCGCTACGACTACGAACCCGCCAAGCGCTCCGGCGACCGCCCCGCAGAGGAGACCTGGGACACCCGCAACTACCTGCACCACATGCCGGGGATCTTCTCGCAGATCCGCGAGGAGTTCGGCACGGAGCTGCGGATCCTGCACGACGGCCATCACCGCATGTCGCCCATCGAGGCCGCCCGCTTCGCGAAGGACATCGAGCCCTACGACCTGTTTTGGCTCGAGGACTGCACGCCGGGCGAGGACCAAACCGCGCTCCGCCTGGTGCGTCAGCACTCCACGACGCCGCTCGCGATCGGCGAGGTGTTCAACTCGGTGTACGACTACCAGACGCTCATCACCGAGCGCCTGATCGACTACGTGCGATCGGCCGTCACCCACACCGGCGGCATCACGGCGATGAAGAAGCTGCTCGACTTCGCCGCGATCTACGGCATCAAGTCGGGTATCCACGGGCCGACCGACATCTCTCCGGTCGGCATGGCGGCAGCGCTGCACCTGGACCTCGCGATCCACAACTTCGGCATCCAGGAGTACATGCCGCACAACGAGCAGACCCTCGAGGTGTTCCAGACCTCGTTCACGTTCGACAGGGGCTTCCTGCATCCGGGCGACAAGCCGGGGCTGGGCGTCGACCTCGAGGAGGATGCCGCCGCCGGACACGATTACACCAAGGCGTATCTGCCGGTGAACCGTCTGCTCGACGGCACGGTCCATGACTGGTGAGGTCGGCCGGGTCGCCCTGCCGCAGCACACGGTCGACTCGCGGCTCGTCGTCGTCGCCCGGGCTCAGCGCGCCGAGGACTACGACGCCGTGCTCGACGTGCTGATCGATGCCGGCATCCGCAGCGTCGAGTTGACGCTCACCACTCCGGGCACGTTCGACCGGTTGCCGCATCTGCTCGCGCAGTACGGCGCCGTCGCCGACCTCGGCATCGGCACGGTGACGAGCGCGAGCGATCTCGCCAGAGCGGCCGACGCCGGCGCGAGCTACCTCGTGACGCCGATCACCTCGCCCGCGTTCGTGTCGCAGGCGACGGATGCCGGTGTGCCGATCGTTCCCGGCGGCCTGACCCCGACCGAGCTGTACGCCTCGTGGTCGGCGGGAGCATCCGCCGTGAAGATCTTCCCCGCCGGACAGGTCGGACCCGGATACCTGAAGGACCTGCGCGGGCCGTTCCCCGATCTGGTCGCGGTGCCCTCGGGTGGCGTCGACCTCGGCGGCGCGTCTGCATGGCTGGCCGCCGGCGCGCTCGCGGTGAGCGTCGGTGGACCGCTGCTCGGCGACGCCTTCGCGGGCGGCGACCTGGTGGCGCTCCGCGACCGGGCCCAGGCGTTCGTCGAGGTGTGCGCGCGGTGAGTGCTCCCGCCGTCGTCACGCTCGGCGAGACCATGGCGCTCGTGCGGACGACCGAGATCGGATCGCTTCGCCACGCCCACGGGATGGCGCTCGGCATCGGCGGGGCGGAGACGAACGTCGCGATCGGTCTGGCTCGCCTCGGTGTCGACGTGTCGTGGCTCGGACGCGTCGGCGACGATTCACTCGGCGCACGGGTCGCGCGTGAGATCCGCGCCGAGGGCGTGGACGTGCGCGCCGTGGTGGATGCGGATGCTCCGACCGGCCTCATGGTGAAGGAGCGGCCGTCCGCCGCATCCACCGCCGTGCACTATTACCGGACGGGGTCGGCGGGCTCCCGCGTCTGCGGCTCGGACCTTCCCGACGGCTGGATCGAGCAGGCGTCGCTGCTGCACGTCACCGGGATCACGCCGCTGCTGTCCGAGACGGCGCGTGATGCGGTGCTCGGCGCCGTCGAACGCGCTCGCGCTGCCGGGGTGACGGTGAGCTTCGACATCAACTACCGCTCGGCACTGGCTCCTGCATCCGTCGCCGGGCCGGTGCTGCGCGAGATCGCCGAGCGCGCCGACATCGTGTTCGGCGGCGAGGACGAGTTCACGATCCTCTACCCCGACACGTCGGCCGCCGAGGCCGCTGCGCTGCTGCGGGATGCCGGCTGCGCGATGACCGTCCTGAAGCAGGGCCCGGCCGGCGCGGCGGTATTCGTCGGCGACGCGGTGGTCGAGGCATCCGGCTTCCTGATCGAAGCGATCGACACGGTCGGCGCCGGGGACGCGTTCGTCGCCGGCTACCTGAGCGCCCTGCTCGAGGAGCTCGACCTCGCCGCGGCACTGCACCGCGCGAACGCCTGCGGCGCGATGGCCTGCCTCACTCCCGGCGATTGGGAGGCCGCACCGACGTGGCGCGACCTGGAGCGCTTCCTCGACGGCGACGCAGATCCGGTTCGGCGCTGAAGAAGGTACCGCAAGCAGGTTTCTCGCTGATCCTTCTCAGCTCGCAGAGAACGGCGACACGAGGACGATCACGATCGGAACGACACCCAGGACGATGCCGACGACGGCCAGAAGCTTCGACCGCGAGATGATCGCTGCGACGATGCCGAGAAGAACGGCGATCGCGCCGACGACGGGCGCCGCGTAGAAGAACAGGACGGCGAGAACGGTCCCTGTCGACAGCCCCTGACCGTCGGAACCGCCCGCGATGAGCCAGAAGGCGATGATCATCACGGTGGCGAGAGCACCCGCGATCACGGAGCCGATCGCGACGCCGCGACGTGAGCCGCTCGGCGAGTTCGTCGTCATGCTGAGCAGTCTAGCGAGATATCGATCCGTTCTCCGCCGTTCTCGTCGACGGCTTCGCCCGCTTCTCGTCGCGCTACCCGGGCTGCGTCGCGAGCCTCGCCATCATCACGCCGGACACGGTGTATGAGTACTCATATGCGTCCAAGGCCTTGTCGTCCGTTGGCCTCGCGGAATCACTCGCTGCAGGCCGTCGCGGAACGCGTCGTCGACGTCATCTCGAGCGCTGCCTCCGGAGTCGGACGGTGAGCGGCGCGCGCGACTTCTCTCTGCGGTCCTATGCGGAGACGCTGGATGCCTACGTCGCGCACGGGTACGCGGTCTCGAGCTTCGAGGACTATCTCGCCGCTCCACACGAGCGACATCTCATCCTCCGCCACGACGTCGACAACAGCATCGAGATCGCGGTGCGCGTGGCCCGCATCGATGCTCGACACGGATGCACCTCGAGCTTCTTCATCCGTGTGCATGCGCAGGGGTACAACCCCCTGAGCCTCTCTTCCCTGCTGGCGATCCGTGAGATCGAGGAGCTCGGTCACGAAGTGCAGCTCCACCTCGAAGGAGGCCTGCACGAGTGGCTCGGATCGAGCGACCTCGATTGGGCCGACCGTCAGCGAGCGATCTTCGAGGCCGCGGTCGGACGCCCGATCGGCGGCCTGAGCCTTCATGAGCCGGCGCGGATGGGCGGCGCCGCGTTCGCGGATGAACTGGTGCGCTCATGGGGTCTCGTGTATCACGCCTACGAGGACCGCTTCATGAACCCGTCGATGAAGTACCTCAGCGATTCGAGTGGACACTGGCGCGAGGGCCACTTCGGTTCCTGGGTCGGCAGGGAGCCCCTCATGCACGTGCTCACGCACCCCTTCTGGTGGTACGAGAGAGTTCCCGCAGAGAACTACTAGGACGGCGGGGTCGGGCGGGGAAGCGCGTCCATCCCTCCGGGTCCGCTATCGTCAGAACCATGCTGATGGTGATCGTCGCGAGCCTGGTGGCGATCCTCATCTGGGCGGTGCTCGCCGCGCGGCTCGAGCGCTGGCATGTGTCGGGGCCCGTGGCGATGGCGTGCGCCGGGATCGTCACCGGCCTGGTGGTCGGACCCGGCATCGGGACCGACCTGAACACCGACATCGCCGAGAAGACCGCCGAGCTCATCCTCGCCGTGCTGCTGTTCGTCGATGCGACGGAGGTGCGCGGCGGATTCCTCGCCGGTGAGCGCGGTCTCGTCGGCCGCCTCCTGGGAATCGCCCTGCCCCTGACCATCGTCCTGGCGTTCGGTCTGGGCGTGCTGCTCCTGGACGGCTCGTCCTGGGCCGTCCTGTTGGCGGTCGCGTGCGTGGTGATGCCGATCGACTTCGCTCCGGCGGCAGGTCTGCTGCGAGACGGGCGGTGGCCGCGGCGAGTGCGGCACACCGTGGCCGTCGAGAGCGGATACAACGACGGCATCTTCTCTCCGGTGTTCGCCTTCGCGCTGCTCTACCTCTCGCAGTCCCACACCGAGGACCTCGGAACTGCGGTCGGCGCCGCACTGCAGGCCGCCGGAATCGCCCTCCTGGTCGGCGTGGTCGTCGGGGCTGCGTCCGGAGCCCTGGTCTGGGTGTCTGTACGACGAGGCTGGACCCGCACCAGCGGCGTCCGCATCGTCATGGTGCTGGTCCCCCTGATCGTCTACGCCATCGCGACTCCCCTGGGTGGCAACGGCTTCGTCGCGGCCTTCCTCGCCGGCATCGCGTACAAGCTCTGCCGCAACGCTCGGGCCGACGGGCAGACCGACATCCCCGCTGCGGAGCTGAGCGCGGTCGAAGACCTGGCGACGACCACCTCGATGATCATGTGGTTCGTCTTCGGAGCCGTCGGGGTCCTGGTGCTGGAGATCGGATTCCAGTGGACGTGGATCCTCTACGCGCTGCTCGCTCTCACGGTGGTGCGCCTCGTGCCGGTGCTGGCATCCATGCTCGGCAGCCACCTCCCGTGGCGGGAACGCATCGGCCTCGGGGTGCTCGGCCCTCGAGGCACCTCGTCGATCGTGTTCGGCCTGCTCGCCTATAACGCGATGAACGACGACGACGGCGACATCGCGGTCTACGTCATGGTGGTCGTCGTGCTCGCGAGCCTGCTCCTGCACGGTGTGGCGATGGCCGTGCGCGCGAGGAGCACTCATGCGTCGGGCTCCGAGCCGCACCCGACAGCGGCTCACTAGCGGCCCCGGTTCGCTGCCCGTCGAACCCGATATTCTCGGTCTTCGCCTGCGCCGCGACAGGACAGCTTCCTGCCAGTATGAGGAGCGTGAACTCTCCCAGCACTCCCCCGTCCGATCAGGGCGAGGGTCTCACCACCCCGGCCTCGACGCACTATGGGATGTCGGACTTCGCCCACGTCCGCAAGTTCGATGCCCACGTGCACCTCAACGTCGACGACCCAGCCCTCGTCCAGCTGGCGCTCGAAGACGGCTTCGAGCTGATGACGATCAACGTCGACGCCCCCGACTTCACCCCCATCGCCGGTCAGCGCGCGATCGCGATCGCGATGGCCGACGCCTACCCGGGCGAAGTGCACTGGTCGACGTCGTTCTCGATGAGCGGCTTCGGGCAGCCCGGGTGGACCGAGCGCGTCACCGAGGATCTGGCCACGGCGGATGCCGAGGGCGCGCGCGCTGTGAAGTTCTGGAAGGACATCGGCATGGGTGCCGAAGACCCCGAGGGCCACCTTGTCATGCTGGATCACCCGGAGCTGATGGCGGTCGCCGAAGCGGCGCGCGCGCTGGGCCTGGCGCTGATCGGTCATCAGGGCGAGCCGCACAACTGCTGGCTGCCTCTGGAGGAGATGACGACCGAGAACGATCGCCGCTACTTCAGCCGTCGGCCGCAGTACCACATGTACCTGCACCCCGAACTGCCCGGGCACGACGACCTGATCGCCATGCGCGATCGGTTCCTCACCGCGCTGCCGGGACTGCGCTTCGTCGGCGCGCACCTGGGCAGCCTGGAGCACGACGTCGACCAGCTGGGCGCGTTCCTCGACCGCTTCCCGGACGCCACGGTCGACATGTCGTCGCGCATGAGCCAGCTGCAGTTCCAGTCGCTGCAGGACCGTGAGCGCGTGCGCGACTTCTTCCTCCGGTACCAGGATCGGGTGCTGTACGGCACCGATCTGTCCTTCCACCCGAGCGCCGACCCGGTGAAGTTCTGCCGAGCCGCGCACGGCATCTGGACGTCGGATTGGCGCTACCTGGCGACCGACGAGAGCCAGCGGGTCAACGCGCTGGACGCCGACGTGCCGGGCCTGGCGCTGCCGCGCGACGTCATCGACAAGATCTACTACGGCAACGCCGTCCGGGTGTTCGAGCTCGCGGACTCGGCGAACGACGACAGCGCCGCATCCGTCGGAGAGTCCGTTCCTCGACGGTGACGCGGGCCGGTCGTCGGCTCGTCAGTCCTTGCTTCCGCGCACGAGCTCGAGCCCGGCCCCGGCGAACTGCCGCAGCGTCGCATCCGGCAGGAAGGCCCGCGTGAGTGCGCCGCCGATGCGGGTGAGGTCGCTCTCGTCGCGGAACAGCAGATACATGGTCTCGTAGCGCGGGTGGAACTTCTGCTTGAACCGGTGCAGTGATCCGAAGCCGTAAACCGGCTCCAGCGCCTCCGCGAGCTTGTCGCTCAGCGCCGCGATCACGCCGGCGTCCGGCGGATAATCGTGCGCGAGCGGCGCCCCCGAGAGTGACATGATCTCTGCGCCCTCCTCCGAGAACTGCCGGGCGGAGGATCCGATGAGGTACTCCATCACCGGGGCGAAGCCGCCGTCCCGTCGTCGCATGAGGTCGAGGGTCCAGCCGCGCACCACTCCCTCGTCGCCGTACACGGGGAGCCACGACAGGAATCCGTCCACGTCGCCGTTCGGTGCGAGAGCCAGTGCCAGCCGCACCTCCGGATCCTCCGCCTCGTCGAGGGTGCCGAGGGTGAAACGCATCTCCGGGAGATCCTTGTCGCCCACCCACGCCTCCGAGATCGCACGCAGCTGCTGCTGCACGCCCCACGGCTCGGCCTTGAGCTGCGTCATCTTGAACGTCATCTCCTCGCGGCCGGCCCGGTTGAGCGATGACCGCACCGAGTTCCAGCGCTTGCCGGTGAACTCGAGGCCGGCGAGGTCGACGATGGTGTCATCGGCCACGACGATGCTCCGCCACGTCGACGGCACCGCGGCGAGCGTCGCCGCATCGGCGCTGAAGAAGCACGGCACGAGACCCGCGTGCTCGGCGGCGCTGATGAAGCCGGCGACGGCATCCGCTCGTTGCGCTGCAGGCCCGATCGGATCGGCGAGGGCGAGGGCGACGCCGTTGCGGCGCTGGTAGGCGACCACTCCGCCGGGCACCCGCGCGTAGCTGTTGCCGTCCCAGGTCGTCATCCACGACAGGGTTCCGCCGCCGTGCGCGCGCAGCTCCTTCTTCACGTCGTCGACGGTCGGGGCGGGTTGGGTGCCCAGGGTCGAGCGGCGCTTCGCGCGGAACGCGCGTCGCACCCACACCAGGTAGATGAGCGTGATGAGCCAGAGGAATCCGCTCGCGAGGGCGAGCTCGGTCTCCCCGTCCCAGCGCAGGTCGAGCTGCGCCTGGCTGAACACGGTGATCAGGGTGAGCACGAGAGCGGCGACCAGCACGTTGAAGATGCCCAGCAGCAGCGCGAGCACCCAGGCGAACCGTCGTCCGCGGCGCAGACCGTTCACGATCACGAGGATCACGACGACGTCGATCGCCAGGTCGATGAATCCTCCGGAGGCCGGCTCCGTCTCTCCGAACGGGCCGTCGGTCGGAACGAAGGTCGTGATGATCTCGACCGCGCCGAGCACCAGCAGTGCGACCACGGCGATCAGCCGCTGCTCGCGCACGGTCGTGTGCCGCACGCGCATCGACCGGTCGACGACCAGGATCAGCAGCACGGCGAGCAGATGCTCGAGGTCGGCGACCTTGCCCCAGAACAGCATCGCGACGAACACGAAGCCCAGCAGGATCAACCACCCGCGCACGCGCCACGGCGGCCGGAACAGGCCGACGGCAGCGGCGATGCAGGCCATGGTGCCGCCGGATGCTCCGACGTCGAGCGCCTGCGCCTGCGTCGTGGCCCATTCCCAGGGGAACTGCGAGAGCGCGAACAGCAGCAGCGCGGTGGCGAAGATCGCGAACAGCTGGCCGATCCAGTAGTAGGCGAGGGCGACGCGGGATCCGCGGCGGAACTCCACGTACGCCATGCCCCAGAATCCGGTGATGGTGAAGATGTAGACCCAGGGCTGGTTCACGAAGAACGTGCCCGTCAGCGGCGTCCACCACTTGCCCTCGGCGAGGTTCGGCAGCCCGTAGGCCACGTTCCGGAACAGGTCGGTGTCCTCGAAGGACGTCCACAGGCCTCGCCAGACGACTCCCACGACGAGGATCAGCAGCACCATCGTCAGGGTCGCGGGTATCCGCCGCACGACGGAGAGGGCAGGGTGGGGCTTGCGCGCGGGGGCCTCGCTCATGCGCTCAGCGTACCGGTAGCCGGCGCTCGCCCCGCAGGGTCAGAAGCCGATGACCTCGCGGTAGCGCGGCTTGTGACCGGTGCGGATGCCGGTGACGCTGGGCTTGTTCTCGTAGACGCCTGCGCCCCAGTTGCCCTCGACGAGGACGGGACCGTCGGGAGACACCACGATGTCCCATCCGACGTACTGCACCTGCGGCACGACGCGGGCGACCTCGTCGATGAAAGCCCGGACCTCGTCCATGTACGGCAGCTGGAAGTCGGCGATGCGGAAGCCGCTGTCCGGGTGGTTCTCGTGCACGTGACCGTGCGAGTCGTAGCCGGCGCTGACCGCGTGGCCGTTCTCGTCGAGCATCGTGTAGAAGCCGCCGAACGTCATCTGGTCGCTCACCGCGCCGCGACCGAACTTCTGGGCCATCGCGAGGATGTGCGCCTTCTCGCCGTCGAAGAACGCGGTGACCCGCGTGGTGTTGACGGTGCCGGGGCAGACGGCCGCGAGGTCGTCGTGCTGGCGGATGACCTCTTCGATCAGCAGCTCGCCGCGGGCGAGCAGACCGCGGTGGAAGTCGTCCCAGTCCGTGACGTCGGCGGCGTGGTACCGGTGCACGCCCGTCCCCGCCTGGCCGACCGGCTCCTTGGTGACGATCGTGCCGAGGCGCTGGGTGAGCTCGCGCACGGCATCCGCGTTGCCCTCTTCCACGACCAGCCACTCACGGTGCAGGTGCTGCGCGAAATGCCGGTCGAACTCGACCTTGTCCTGGAAGATCCAGCGGAAGTCCGGGTGGTCGTACCGGTGCGACAGCAGGTTGGAGACCGGGTGGGTCATGAACGTCTCGCGCTCCGCCTTGGTGAGCATGGCGAAGTCGTAGTCGATGTAGTCCTGGAACCCGACGTTGTGCCGGGCGGCCGACCACAGCATGTCGACGACGATGCCCGGAACCGCCTTGTGGTGCTGCTTCGAGGCCTCCTTGGCCCGCTCCATCACCGATCCGATGTCGATGCGACGCGCGCGTCCCAGCAGATAGTGGATGCGGGTCCCGAGGGAAAGACGTGACATGAGGCTCCGAGGGTAGGGGTCCTGACCAGTCTACGGGGGGCACGATGAGCGACCCTGGGACCCCACGGGCGCTGGGGTCGGGGCGGCTGCGGCTCAGAAGCCCTCCGGCTCCCGCGGTGTGTAGGCGCTCTCCAGCTGGGCCAGCTCTGTGGATTCCAGGCGGATGCCGGCCGAGGCGACGGCATCCTCGATGTGCTCCGCGCGGGTGGCGCCGACGATCGGCGCGGTGACTGCCGACTGCTGCGCGACCCAGGCGAGGGCGATCTGCGCGCGCGAGACACCGCGCTCCGCGGCGACGCGCCCGACTGCATCCACGATGGCCCTGTTCGACTCCTCTTCCCTGCGGTACAGGGTCGCACCGAACTCGTCGGTCGCCGTGCGGGCGGTCGTCTCGTCCCAGTCACGGGTGACGCGGCCGCGTGCGAGCGGGGACCACGGCAGCACGCCGACGCCGGAGTCGAGGCAGTACGGGTGCATCTCGCGCTCCTCCTCGCGCTGGAGCAGGTTGTACTGGTCCTGCATCGAGACGAAGGGCGTCCACCCGTTCAGGCGGGCGACGTGCTGCGCCTTCGCGAACTGCCAGGTCCACATCGACGAGGCGCCGATGTACCGCGCCTTCCCGGAGCGCACGACGTCGTGGAGTGCCTCCATGGTCTCCTCGATCGGCGTCTCCGGGTCCCAGCGATGGATCTGGTAGAGATCGACGAAGTCGGTGCCGAGACGGCGGAGGCTCGCGTCGATGCCCGACAGGATGTGCGCGCGGCTGAGCCCGGCCTGGTTCGCGCCAGGCCCCATGCGGCCGTGCACCTTCGTGGCGATCACGACCTGGTCGCGCTGCGCGAAGTCGGCGAGCGCGCGGCCGACGAACTCCTCGCTCGTGCCGTCGGAGTACACGTCGGCCGTGTCGAACGTGGTGATCCCTGCTTCGAGCGCCTGACGGATGAGCGGACGACTGGTCTCCTCGTCGAGCGACCAGCGGTGGGTGCCGCGGTCGGGCGCGCCGAAGCTCATGCAGCCCAGCACCACAGGGGAGATGCGGAGGCCGGTGTTCCCCAGTCGTACGTGGTCGGTCGTCTCCAGCATCCGTCTTCTCCCTCGCTTCGCGCGCTCGGCGGCACGTATCGTCTCAGCCTTGCACGTTCCTCAGACGATGGTCGTGAGGACTCCGCCATCCGCGCGCAGGGCGGCGCCATTGGTCGCCGAGGAGAGAGGACTCGCGAGGTACGCGACCAGGTGGGCGATCTCCTCCGGTCGGATGAACCGCTGCAGCAGCGACGTGTCGCGAACGAGCGACCCCTTGAGCTGCTCCACGTCGAAGGACTGCGCGGCGGCGATGCTCTCGACCGCCGCTGCGACTCCATCGGAGTACGTCGGTCCGCCGAGCACCGTGTTCACGGTGACTCCCGTGCCGCGGGTGAGCTTCGCGAGGCCGTTCGCCACGGCGAGCGCAGCCGCTTTCGTGGCGCCGTAATGGATCATGTCCGCCGGCACGTCGACGGCCGATTCCGTGCCGATGAAGATGATGCTTCCCTCGTTCCTGGCCAGCATCCCCGGCAGCAACCGGCGCGACAGACGCACGGCGGCCATCACGTTGAGCTGGAAGTACCGCGACCACTCCTCGTCATCGATCTGCGCGAACGGGGCGACGTCGAACACCCCGGCGTTGTTCACCAGGAGGTCGACCTCGCCCAGCGCGTCCAGGAGCGCGTCCACCTGGGCGGGATCGGCGAGGTCGGCGGCGATCCCCGAGATGTCGGCGCCGGGCGCTTCGGCGCGGAGCCGGTCCACCGCCTCGGCGACGCGGGCCTGCGAGCGGCCGTTGATGACGACACTGGCGCCTTCGATGGCGCAGGCGAGAGCCGCCGCGCGACCGATCCCCTGCGTGGAGCCGCTGATGAAGACCCTTTTGCCGGCGATGTGGAGATCCATAGGTGCGTCCGTTCCTGTCGACGTTTACTTGTCTAGGAAAGTAAGCCTAGCTCATTCACTTTCCTGAGCAAGTCATGTCCTAGGGTGGACCCATGGCACTCACGGGATCAGCAGACGCGCTCGGGCCGGACGAACTCGAGACCTGGTCCGCACTCGCGACCCTGCTCGAGTGGCTGCCGACCGCACTCGACGCGCAGCTGCAGCACGATTCGGGCATCAGCCACTTCGAGTACGGCATCCTCTTCGCCCTCGCCGAGGCCGATGAGCGCACGCTGCGGATGAGCGAACTCGCGAGCTACGCGAACAGCACGCTCTCGCGCCTGTCTCGAGCCGTCGCGCGTCTCGAGGCGAAGAGCTGGGTCCGTCGTGCTCCCGACCCGTCCGACGGACGCATCACGCTCGCGACGCTGACCGATAGGGGAGCGGATGCCGCGCGCGCCGCCGCGCCTGGGCACGTCGCACTCGTGCGTCGGCTCGTCTTCGATGCGCTCACGCCGACACAGGCGACGCAGCTGCGCACCGCGAGCCGTCGCATCACCGGTGCGATCCGTGAGCAGGACGGGTGGATGCCGCGCGTGTGACTCGTCGCGCACTCGCGCCGACCGGCCCCTTTCTGGGCGAGCGACCCCGTTATGGACGACCATAAGCGGGCCGCTCGGCCACAGAGGGGCCGCTCGACGAGAAGGACGCGGACTACTCGATCTGACCGATCGGCTCGCGCTTCTCCGCCTGGAACTGATCCTCGGCGCGGCCCCGCGCCCAGTAGGCCGAGATCGACAGGGATTCGCGCGGCACCTCGCGCTGCTTCAGCACGGCGCGGACCTCCTTGATGGTCCCGCGCTCTCCGTGGGCGAAGACGTGCGGGTGGCCATCGGCCCAGGCCAGGGCGCCGAGGGCGGCGAGCAGCTCGTCGTCGGACTGCGTCCATGTCACCGTCAGTCCCGCCGGCGCCTTTGGCAGGATGCGGTCGGCGGCATCGGTCACCGACAGCAGCACGTGACCCCGGGTCGCGGCATCCATGCTCTCGATCGCCGACGAGATCGCGGGCAGCGCGGTGTGGTCGCCGACCAACAGGTGCCAGGGGGCCGCAGGATCGGGGCGGTAGCCCCCGCCGGCGCCGCTGACGACGAGCGTGTCGCCGGGCTGCGCTGCCCGCGCCCAGGGGCCCGCAACGCCCTCGTCGCCGTGCACGACGAAGTCGATCACCAGGCGCCGCTCGGCGGGATCGGCCGAGCGGACCGTGTAGGTCCGCCGCGTCGGGAGCTTCTCCGGGCTCTCCTCGCGCAGCTGCGCCAGGTCGTAGGGAGGCGTCAGCCCGTGAGCCGGATCCGCGAACAGGATCTTGACGTACTTGTCAGTCGAGTCGTTGTCGCGGAACGCGTCGTACCCGTCGCCACCGGCCGTGATCCGGATCAGGTCGGGGCTCACCTGCTCCACCTGCTCCACCGTGAGGACGGCCTGTTCGGGTGCGCGGCGCGGCTGCTCTTGTGTCATCGGGACTCCGGATTCGTGGCGAATGGTCGGTTCCAGTCTGCCCGGCTCTGACCGGCGGAGGGCCGCCCCCTGCTCTCCGGCCGTGCTCAGGAACTCGGGATCGACGTCACCGCGGCTGTCCAGAGAGCGGTGCTCTCGGCGGAGCCGGTGATCACGATGTCATCGGTCGCCCAGACGTCGAGCGTGTTCCGTGACCCCGGATCATCGGCATCCGCCTGGCATGCTTGCGTGACTGCGGCCGCCCCGACGATCTCGACCACGACATCGCCCGCGCCGACGCACCGGATGTACAGAGCCACCCGTCCGGTCGGATTGCTGAACGGCCCGGCCTGGGCGGAGCCGCTCATCGCGGGAAGCTCCCCGAGGAGAGTCTCGTCGCGGGGGATCGAGACCGTGAGCACCTCCGGCGTCGGCGGGGCGGATGCTGCGGCAGACGGCTCAGAACTCGGGCCCGCGGGAGATGCGGACCTCGCGTCCTGAGGCAGCGGCGCGCACGCGACGAGGGCGCTCCCTGCGAGTGCGAGGAGCACCGCAACCATGCCTGCGTGACCCGCCTTCATCCGGCCTCTCCCCCGCGCGACCTTCGCATCCGCACCAGGGAGAGCGTACGGTCACGCTCTCCGTTCTGTCTGTCGGGTCTTCGGGGGACACGACTACTCCCGCCGCAGCTCCTTCAGCGCCTGCACGACCAGGTCGTGATCCTCAGCCGAGGGCAGACCCGAGACTGTGGCGACGGCGACGACTCCGACGCCGGTCACTCGCACGGGAACCGCTCCCCCGGCGACGGCGTACTCGGCAGGATCTAGCCATCCGGGCTCGAACATGTCACGTCCGCCGGCGGCGACGCGTGCCTCGAGCAGGGCCGTGCTCGTCTCGAACCGGAACGCCGTCGCCGCCTTGCGTCGCACCCACTCGTCGTTGTCGGCGGTCGCGCCCGGCATCGAGGCGTGGAACAGGATGCCGGATGCCGTGCGCACGTCGATCGCCACCGGATGCGCCGCGGCGAGCGCGCGCTCGGCGATCGAGCTGCCGAGTCGCCAGGCATCACGCCGGTCGAACCGGGGAAGGTCGAGGGCGAGATGCTCGGCTTCAAGCCGTGCCAGCCATGCGTCGTCGGTCATGGTCCGTGTTTCCTTCCGTCGATTCCGCGTCACACCAGTCCGGCCTCGTACGCGAGGATCACGGCCTGTACTCGATCACGCAGGTCCAGCTTCGCGAGCACGCGCCCGACATGGGTCTTCACCGTGGACTCCGAGACGAAGAGCTTCTCGCCGATCTCCGTGTTGTTGAGACCCTTCGCGATGGCGAGGAAGACGTCTCTCTCACGCTCGGTGAGCACGCTCAGCCGCGATTCGTCGGATGCCGTCTGGCGCGGCAACCGCGAGGCGAAGAGGTCGAGCATCGAGCGCGTGACCCGAGGAGAGACCAGCGCGTCGCCGGCAGCGATGGCGCGGATCGCGTCCATCAGCTGCGCAGGCGGCGTGTTCTTCAGGAGGAAGCCGCTCGCTCCAGCGCGAAGACTCCCGAACGCGTACTCGTCCAGGTCGAACGTCGTGAGGACCAGCACGCGGCTCGCC
>Ga0307406_10001032_pt1 | contig 15516 bp, 20 predicted proteins | sample 322Cmetagenome_3_FD_203706 | JGI IMG/M metagenome (GOLD analysis project Ga0307406, IMG submission 203706) | Maize rhizosphere microbial communities from greenhouse at UC Davis, California, United States - 322HYB-C-2 | ecosystem: Host-associated > Plants > Roots > Rhizosphere > Soil | place... | reverse complement strand
GGATACTATGAATGTAGGTTCAAGCGACTACTGGATTGACATCGGTAAACGGAAACAGCCTATAAACTTACCTTTCTATAGCAGGAATTATTTATGCAAAATCCATCTGGTTTTAGTTCTTCATCGGCAAACAGCAAAGAAACTGATGCAAAAGCGGGCCCGGCATTAAAGGCCGATACGTCTAACCGTGTCGCACAGGAATTTCAAAGTTTTGTGGCAGATATAGAAGATTTGATCAAAGCAACCACCAACCTTACTGGTGACGACTTGCAGCGCGCCAAAGCGAAATTGAATCAGCGGATTAATGCTGCAAAAGAATCGGCAACCGAAATAGGGGAGACGGTGATGAATCGCGCCCGCAAAACAGCAGAAACGACCAATACCTATGTTCACGAGCAGCCATGGAATGCCATTGGTGCCAGTGCAGCGGTTGGTTTGTTGTTGGGTTATTTGTTGGCGCGTCGCAATTAATTAGTGGTTGTTACTTGTTAATTCTTGAGCGTCAAACCCGGGAGTAGAATTTTGGAAATTATCCAGCGTTTGCGCGCTTCAGCGGCAATAGTGCTTGTGCAGATGGAACTGCATGGGCGGCTCGCGGGTATTGAATGGCAGCAGGAAAAAAATCGCTTACAGCAAATGCTGGTCTTCAGTGTGCTGGGGCTGGTTTTTTTTACTTGCTGCCTTTTTTGTATCGGGCTTTTGGTCATTACATTAGGTTGGCCCACCGCCTACCGTTTGCAAACCATCGCTGGCGTGATTGTGTTTTATGCAGCAGGCGCCACCATGTGTTATCTGCGCTGCAAACATTTTTCTGCCCAGGGCGCCAATGCTTTTGCAGGAACTCGCGCTGAAATAGCGGCGGATGTCGCGTTGATCCGGAGTCAGCTATGAATGAGCCAGATAGCGTCACCACCAGCAAACGGCAGCGGCAAATGCAGCAATGTATTGTGTTGCGGCGACAATTGGAGCAACAGCGCCAATTGCTCAAGCAGCAGTGGTCTCCCGTAGATGCACAAGGCGAGCCGCTGAATAAAGCGCAGTTCCCGCGCAGTGCCACCATGCGGTTTTTAACCCGCAGTAAACATTCCTCGTTGCTAATACTATTTGCCAAGTGGCAACTGGCGCGTCATTTTCCAAGTTTGGTGTTTTGGAACATCAAATAATCCCCGCCGCTTTTTTGCGCCCTGATTTATTGATTTCTGGTGTATTACTTTCTGGTGTATTACTTCTTGGCTTATTGTTTCCTAGCTTACTGCTTCCTAAAAACAAAAAGGGCGCATGCTATTCCTGAGTGAATAGACCGCGCCCCTACCTCTTTTATGACTTCGTTCAGCCCTAGGGCTTTTATTGCCGGGTGTTAAAACTCGCGATGCGCCTGTTCAGCCTGCTTCAACTTTTTGGCCTGATGTTTCTCTTTGGCGGTTTTGGTCGCGGGCTTTTTGCTTTCTTTACGTTTATCCTGACTTTTACTCATGATGCTTCTCTCCGGTTGGTGGATCTGAGTACCGCTCTTTAAGCCTAGGCCTTTTCTGGCCAATAGCGAGCATTGTTTTTAATTCCCTTCCCGGCTTCACTCTTGACACATGGCGGCGATTACATCATATTGACGTATAAATATGATATATGCGTCATATTTAATAATAAAACAATCGAGACGAACGCGAGGCTTTAGCAATGAAATACAGAACTCCCGAAACCCAAATATCCAAAGCCAGCTTGCTGTTTGCGCTGGGGCTGCTCGGCAGCATTAGCGGCGTTCAGGCACAAGAAGCCGGCGCTGTTGAAGAAGTTGTTGTAACCGGCATGCGTGCATCCTTGGAAAAGGCGATTGCGGTAAAGCAACAAAGCACCAAGGTGATGGAAGCCCTGGCAATGGACGATATTAATGCGACGCCAGCGGTCACTATCGCCGAAGCATTGGTACGCCTGCCCGGTATTAACGGTTCACGCGACCGAGGCAATGAAAGTCAGGCCGCGATTCGTGGCCTTGGCCCACGCATGGTATTAGGCACCGTAAATGGCCGCGAAGTGGCCAGCCCCGAGCCGGGCCGCGCTATTCGCTACGAGCAATACCCCTCCGAGTTGGTATCTGCTGCGGAAGTTTACAAAACCCAGTCAGCAGATCTGGTGGAAGGCGGCATCGCCGGCACTATCAACCTGAAAACTATTTCGCCTTTGTCGCACACCGGCCCTACAGCCACCGTGCGCGTAGGTTTACAGCACAATGAAAGCGGCGAAGATGTTCCGGATTACGATCCGCTGGGCAATCGCATGAGCGCCGCTTTTGTACACCAATTCAGCGACACCTTTGCTGTTGCGATTGGCGCTTCCACCCAAACCCAAAAGAATGCCTATGGCTCAATGCAAGGCTGGGGTTATAGCGATAGCGCGCTGGACCTGGATGGCAACGGCACCATTGGTACTACCCCCTGGGGTGTTGCCGGTGAGGTGAAAAAACTCGACACCGACCGCGAAGGCATCATGAGCACCTTTGAGTGGCAAGCGACTGACGCGCTCAACGTGAAATACGATGTGCTCTACACCGAATTTGCGATGGATGAGCAGCAAAACCAAACCTGGGCGCAAGACATTGGCACACCACCTTCCGGTGAAGGTTGGGGCCTGGGCGATGCAAACGGCGACGGCGCGGTAGATAACCCGATGAGCAACGTAGTAATGCAGGGTAATCGCGCGGTAGCCGGTACGTTTAATGGTTGGGAAGGCACTATGCGTCACGTGATTGCCGCCTACCAACAGGAAAACAGTGGTGTCACCCAAGGCTTGAAGTTCAGCCACACTGGTTTTGACAACTGGCAGATCGATGTGGATTTCTCCCACTCTACCGCTGAGCGTAAAAACTACTGGAATGCGATTTATCTGGATCAATACGCCGAAACCTGGAGCTTTGATACTCGCGGTACACCGTCAATTTCAGCACCTGCTGGCTCGCCGTTGTTAACTCCGGAAAATGCTTCCTACAACTGGATTGGCAATGTCAACGAAGGTTCAACTCTGGAAGACGAATTGCAAAGTGCGCAGTTTGATATCAAACGCGATTTGGACGCCGGTCACCTGCGTTCAATCAGTTTTGGTGCGCGCACAGCAGACCGCGAGAAAGAAGTTATCTGGACTGATTTCACCATGAATCGCAGTGTGGATAACAGCGTTGCAGTAGCCTTTCCTGAAGGCTTCCTGAGCTCTTACACCCTTGGCGCTTTCGACACTATTCCCTTCCTGAATGCACCGTCTTACGCCAAAACCGCAGACGTGATTTTTGGTGGCGTTGATTATGATTCGGCGGAAGTTAATGCAGATCGCTACTGGAAAGTAGACGAGCGCAACGATGCGGCCTACGTGAAGTTGGATTTTGAAGGCCAACTGGGCGGCTTGGACTACAACGCCAACATCGGTGTGCGTCAAGTTGAAATCAATACCAAGAGTTACGCATTGAACGGCGAATACATTGAAAATGATTATTCCAAAGCATTGCCAAGCGCCAACTTGAACCTGGATCTGGACGATACCCGCAAACTGCGTATTGGTGTCGCCCAAGCGATTTCCCGTCCACCACTGGATGAGTTGCGCGCAGGCCAGTACATCAGCGCTATTGAAAATGGTTCATCCGGTGGTGCGGGTAATCCACTGTTGGATCCATTTACCTCTGATCAAATTGACGTGTCTTACGAATGGTATTTTGCTTCCGAATCCCTGGCGGCATTGAGCCTGTACTACAAAGACATCGACAACTACATCGGCAACGCGGTAGTGGGTACTTTCCAAAATGAAAACGGTGTGGACTTTGACATCTACGGCCCAGTAAATGGCAACGGCGGTTACGTGCGCGGTGCGGAAGTGACCTTCCAAATGCCGTTTGAATTCCTGCCGGTAGAAGGTTTTGGTGTTTACTCCAACTACGCGTTTGCGGAATCCAACATTGAAGAGTTCGCGCCGTCCAACAACCCACTGCCCATGGCAGGTTTGGCAAGAGACACTGCGACCTTGGACCTGTGGTACAGCAACTACGGTATCGACGCACGCTTGGGCTGGAAATATCACTCCGCCTACACCAGCGCCTTTACTTGGGACAGTTACGACCTGACCACACTTGATGCGGAATTAGGTGTTGGCTTCAGCCTCGCTTACGAAATTAACGAGAACTACAACGTACGCTTCCAGGTTTTCAACCTGACCAACGAGCCACTGCGTTTAACCCAAAACAACGAGTCTGCCAACCTGAAACGTTACGACGACTACGGCCGCAGCTACCTGATCGATTTCACCTGGAAGCTTTAAGCCCCGCTTGAAACAATTGCAATGCCCTTTCCCTTGCGGCTACTTCGGTAGCCGCTTTTTTTGCCTGCGATTTACGTTTGTGGATTTTGCTGGAGTGGTCTTTAATTCAGTGCTTGTAGTAAGTCGCCGCAAACTGCATTAGAAAGAATATCCGGTGGTAGCTGTTTAATAGATTGTGAGAGCAAAATCATGAATCGAATTATTTTTATTATTGTTCTACTTTACTCTTTCGCAGCTAGCGCTGAAGAAATCATTGTCGTAGTTGATCTCAAGTTTGTAAGGGACACAGGTGAGGTCGCATCCACTCTTTGTTTTGATAATGGGAGTGAGGAACAAAACTGCGGAACCTGGGCGACATTTTATCTCTTTGACGCTCGCGTAAAAAAAGTTGTATCCGGTGAACTCAAAGCACGCAGATTTCATGTATGGCTTGGTATTCACGCTTTGAAGAAAGGCAATATTAAAAACATGGTGGCAAAGCTAAGGCCGTTACCACCGGAGCACGAAGCTGCCTATCAAATTATAGGGTGGGGAGAGAAGAGAGAGTTGTATTGTTTCGAGGCTAAAGAGAATGAAACCTACAACACCAATATAAAATCGGAAGGTGCAAATATGCAGTGCTATGGCGATGAAGCAAATAATTCTAATAGGTAGCACGTAGTACGTAGTACGTAGGTTAGGCAGCCATGCCCAACAATAATATTCAATATCAAAAAATGTTGGGCATTACCGACCAACCTACATCAAGAACTATCTTTAGAATTTGACCGTTACACAAAGCTCAGCTGCTTCTATTTCCGCATCCATGCAACCGCACTTCACAAAACCCACCCCACAAAAACCCGAGCCTTGCTCGGGTTTTTTGCTTGTAACCTGCATGCATTTGTTTTTACGGTTTTGTTATAGAGTCAAAATATGTCCAGTGATAGTGTTTGTGTTCAAATAAAGGGAAATAATTATGGATCACACAAATATATCGACGCCAGCTAATCAGATTTCATCTGTCAAAACGGTAAGGTTTTCGAATCGGCCTATTTATGGAAAATTTTCCATTGTGTTGCTGGGCGTGATTTTTGTTTCGATCCTTCCTCACTATGTGAAGGTTTATAACACTCCTGAAATTGTTTCGGCCACATTTATAGTGCATTCCATTTTGTATTTTGGCTGGTACATTCTATTTGCTGCTCAATCTAATCTTGTTTCGTCGGGCAATTTTTCTGCGCACAAAAAACTTGGCTACATGAGTGTGGCTCTGTTTGTTTTTTTAATTATCAGTGGCGTTGAAATGCTAATAGGGGTTATGTCTGCCTATGATCCCAACTGGACGGGTGGCCATGTACACTCAAGGGCGAGTTTTGTGTGGGGTATTTTGCACACGTTATTCAGCTTTTTTATTTTCTATATCCTGGGTATTTTTTTTAGGAAGCAACTACAACTTCATAAGCGTTTTATGCTGATGGCCTCGTTGAGTATGGTGTCCGCTTCTGTAACTCGCGTTGCTTTTTTGCCATTTATTCCCGTTGAGGGCACGATTTTAACGCTAGTGGCGACCTATGCTTTTTTGCTTACGCCGATGGTTATAGATCGCCTTGCGTTCAACGCTATCCACCCTGTATTCAAGTGGTGCGTTCCCATTTATGTTGTTACGCAAATAATCTGTATTGGAATATTGCCCGCCACTGAAATCGGCCGAGCTATTGCTTTTCCTTTGTAGTTTTAAAACACCCGAGGTTGGCTAGGGTATTTTGTTTATGCGGTTTTACTGATCACACCCCCCCAAAAAAAGAGAAGCGGCCTTGCGCCCCTTCTCTTTTTTTTGCCCTGCACCGGGTGATTAGATCTCTCCTGTCTGATCAAAAAATCTACAAAAGCCTATTAATAATATAATTATGATATTGTATGATGCAGCGTCTGCTGGTACTTCAGCTTTTGATGCTGGCAGTTCGTTCATGCAGTTCAACCATAAATATAAATAAGGAATAGATGATGAAAAAAAGATCCCCCCTAATCTTGTCGCTGCTGTTGAGTTCCGGTTTTGCTACCGCTGGCCCGGTGATGTACAGCGAAGATTTCAATGCAGATTTACCGGCCTGGGAGAGCAACTGGCTCGGGCTTAATTCCAACCTCAGCAATTACTTTATCAATGACACCAGCTATCGCGGTATGCCGCTGGATGGCTTGTGGATCTCCGATGGCGACAATACTGGCAATGCGGACATTGTGTTTGACGCTGGTTTTGGCAGTGGCATTTCTCACTTCTCCATCGACCTCGCGACCTGGACTGAGGGTTATTGGTTTGTAGCGTTTGATATGGCTGACCACTTGATTTTCTCCTCGCTTATTACCGCGTTTGACGATGCATTTTTTAATCCCGCTAGCTATCAAACCCTCAGTTTCAGCAGCAGTAATGGTCTGAAAGGTTTTTCTATTGTGGGTGATTACGTGGAGGGCGATGTGGCCATTGACAATGTGTTGGCAACCATCGGCGGTAGTACCAGCAAGGTGCCGGAATCCTCCTCATTGATGCTCTTGGTCCTAGGTCTACTGGGCTTGGTTTTCGGCCGTACCCGCCATCAACAGTGATATCAACTAACAATAATGAAGGTGAATCATGCGCTTACCAACACAACTCAACCCAACATCCGTCGGCTGGCTATGTATGTTATTGACCCTGCTGTTTAGTCAGGCAGCGCTCAGTAATACGTTTTACAAGGGGGTGGATCTCTCTTACGTCAATCAAGTGGAAGACAACGGCGCCGTTTTTAAAGTAAACGGGGTGACGCAAGATCCCTACGCGATTATGTATGACTACGGCGCGAACCTAGTGCGCATTCGCTTGTGGAATAACCCCAACTGGCTGGATTTTGCCGGCAATGTAAACACTTACTCCAGCTATGCCGATGCCAAGCGCTCCATCGCCCGTGCTAAAGCTAATGGCATGCAAGTGCTATTGGATTTCCATTACTCCGACAACTGGGCCGACCCCAGTCACCAGCGCCGGCCGTTTGCGTGGGATTCAGCAACCACTCTCGATCAGCTCAAAGCGCTGCTCTACAACTACACCTTCCAAACCCTGCGCGATCTGGATGCCGAGGGCCTGATGCCGGAGCTGGTGCAAATCGGTAATGAGACCAATAACAACATGGCAATTGGCCCGGGTGAACCCTTATCGCCCGTGAACTATGCGCGGCAGGCGGCGCTGATGAACGAAGGCATTCGTGCGGTAAAAGATGCTGGCGCGCTGGGTTCCTTAACACCGAAAACCATTATCCATATTGCCAATCCCGCTCATGTTTATGGTTTTTTTGCTGGCGTGCGCAACGCCGGGCTGACTGGTTACGACATTATCGGTATGTCTTATTACTACCACTGGCACGGTTACTCCATCAATCAAACGGCAGCATTGATCGCGCAGTTGAAACAGGATTTCCAAAAAGATGTGATGATCGTGGAAGTGAGTCACCCCTGGACTACCGAGGGAATAGATCCGGCAGGCAACATTATTAATGACTCGGCTCCCGGCTACCCGGCGCCCAGCCCGCAAGTGCAAAAGGATTACCTGATCGACCTGACCACCGCCGTGGCGCAAAACGGCGGGCTAGGGGTGATCTACTGGGAGCCGCTGTGGAATAGCAGCAATGCCTATACCCAATGGGGTCATGGGTCGCACTGGGAAAACCAAACCTTTTTCGACTTTAACGGCGAGTTGATGATCCCCGGCGGGGTGGAATTTTTGGCGCAGGACTACCCGACAGTAGCGCCGGAGCCAACTGCCAAACTTACGTTAAAAGTGGATATGACCGGCGTGGATGTGAGCCAAGGTGTGTACGTGACCGGCAGCTTTAGCGGTGCGGGCAACTGGGCGCTGGTGCCCATGACGTTGGAAGGCAACAACATTTACACCCACACCGCCGAAGTAGCGCCGGGTGCCGAGGGTGCTTACTACTTCCTCAACGCCAACAGCTGGAGTGCGCGCGAAACCGTGCCCGCCGAATGTGCGCCCTGGTGGGGAGTGGATCGCGGTTTTATCGCCAATGGCGATGTGACCTACGCGGTAAAGTGGGGCAGTTGTGCGGCTATCGCCAACCCCGAGGTCATGTTTGTAGTGGATATGACCGGCGTCAACACTGCCAATGGTGTGTACATCACCGGCTCCTTTACCGGCACACCCAATTGGAAAGTAGTGCCCATGAGCACCACCGACGGGCGTATTTATTATCACTACGCCACGCTGCCCGCTGGCTCAACTGGCGCGTACTACTTTCTAAATGGCAACAACTGGGCTGCACGTGAACAAGTCCCCACTGAATGTGCGCTCATGTGGAATACCGACCGCGCCTACAGCATTAGTCACGGCACGCCATTAATTCGCGCGCGCTGGAATAGCTGCAGCCAACCGGAAGTCGGTGTATTTGAAGTGGATATGACCAATGCCACACCAAATACAGCGGCCTATATTTCTGGCGCACTGCCCAATGTTGCAGCGGGCAGCAATGTGCCGATGAAATTGAAAAAAGAGAAAACCTTCGTCTACGCCACCGGCATCACTCTTCCTACCAGCGGCAGCTACTATTACCTCACTGGTAGCAGCGCCAACACCCGCGAAAAATTACCCGCCGCGTGCACCCTGTTATACGGCGGTAAAGATCGCAAATACAGCTTCACTAATTCGCGCATCCAAAAAGATGCATGGAGAGCGTGTTATTAACGTATCTGTGTAATCATTTTTTTGTAGTAACAAAAACCAGCATCGTGAAAGCGGCGCTGGTTTTTTTTATGAGTTGGGATTTTTTTGTCTTATCTGAATCCAGAGACGCAAGTGCTGTGTCTAAGCTAGGTGGGATTTAACTGCTCTTCAAATATTTGAGGTGAAATATGGATGGTTTTGTTAAAAATAAAGAGTTGGGTTTACCTTGGCATGCATTCCTGTTGGGAGGGATTTTCCTTTTGTACAGTTTAGCTGCTGGTTTCGACTACATCATGAGTGTAAGTCAAGGTGAAACATACTATAAAGCCTCTGGTATGACGGAATCCCAAATTAACTATTTCTTAACTGTTCCAATCTGGGCTGTCATTGGGTGGTCGCTTTCAGTGTGGGGTGGATTATTGGGATCCGTTGGATTGCTGCTTCGCTATGGTTTAGCGGCCAGCTTATTTTTGGTCTCGTTAGTTGGCACTCTGATTTATATATTGTACGTCCTTGTCCTTTCTGAAGGTCGTGAAGCAATGGGGCAGTTATGGTTTATGCCAATTGTCATGGCGCTATTTACTGCGGTGATGTTTTTTTATTGTTTGCGCTTTAAACAGTTAGGTGTTTTAGGTTAGCGCGCCGTTAATTGGTGCGCTTACTCCCCAAAAAATTACGGACGCAGCTTTAACACTTTATCAATATCTTCTGCTGAATGACGTTCGGGAACTTGCTCCCATGTTTCACCCCAAGAGCGATTCACGATACGTCCACGTTGTACGGTGTCGCGGCGTTCAATCATTTTGGCCCAGCGTGCGACATTGGTGTAGGTTTCTACTTGGAGAAACTCAGCGGCATCATACAAGTGTCCTAAGACTAAATTGCCGTACCAAGGCCAAATTGCCATATCCGCTATGGTGTATTCGTCGCCAGCAACAAAAGTATTTTGGGCGAGTTGTTTGTCCAGTACATCTAACTGGCGTTTCACTTCCATCGCAAAACGGTTGATGGGATATTCTTGTTTTTCATCGGCATAAGTATAGAAATGACCAAACCCGCCGCCTAAGAGTGGGGCTGCGCCTTGCACCCAAAATAGCCAATTAAATGTCTGGGTTCGTGCTGCTCCCGCTGGAGGAAGAAACTGTCCAAATTTTTCGGCGAGGTGAACAAGAATGGATGCCGACTCAAATACATTTATTGCTTTCTCGCCAGACTTATCAAGCAGTGCGGGGATTTTGGAGTTTGGGTTGACGCGAACAAAACCAGACGAAAACTGATCTGACTCACCAATATCTATCAGAAAAGCATCGTACTCCGCTTCGCTAATTCCCAGGGCAAGTAGCTCCTCAAATAGAATGGTAACTTTTTGGCCATTAGGTGTGGCGAGCGAGTAAAGTTGAAAAGGGCGCTCGCCTGCGGGTAATTCTCTGTCGAATCTTGCTCCGGCGTCAGGGCGGTTGATGCTGGACCATTGATTATTGCCGTTGGCATTGTTGACCCAAACTTTGGGTGGTAAATATGGATCACTCATGCATAAACCTTTAGCTAAGGATTTCAGGATAAAGTTGAATTTTTTTATAAACCACCGGTATGGAAACGAGGGCGTGAACAGCGGCGGCTGTCCTCACAGTGTTGCGTTGTCCCTCAAATTTTTTGGTTTCACTCATTAATCTATAACCGGCAGTTGATTTTAACCCATAAGCAAAACAAATGACTCCATCAAGCGAGCCATCGGACTCAGCCATACCTGTAACTGCAATTCCGAGTTGGGCTGAGCTTTTTTTGAGGGCACCGATAACCATTTCTTTGGCTACTTCCTCACTCGTCAGCCCAAATTTCTGAATGGTCTGTCGCGATACATCAAGGCAGCTATTTTTTGCTTCTTCGGTATAGACAATATATCCGCTATGCAGTGCTGTACCGCAGCCGGTAACATCCGCCATAAAAGCAGCTACTAACCCCGCCGTGCAAGATTCTGCGGTGGTTACTGAAATATTATAGTGATGAAGAAATTCTATTGCGTCCTCAATCGTGAAGCTCATACAGTATATAGCTCGGCTTATTGAGCTAAGCCCTCGGGAGTTGTGATTGGCAATCAATGAGCGCTCAAGAGTATTCGCAAGTGACCCTTGCTCATTCGTTAGTCGCTTAAATTCCTATATCTTTTGACTCTATTTTTAAATGCAATTAAACGCGCTACTGAAGCGTCCCTGCCTCAGCTAAAAATAACATTTTTTTCATTACGACTGACGTCCACCTCCATGGCTGTTTTGGCCTCCTTTTTGGCCCGCTTCGCTTGCGCGATCAGGATCATTTTTAAAGTTTCCGCCACTTTTTTGTCCGCCTTTTTTACCGGCTTCAGAAGCGAGTTCAGGGTTCTTTGCAAAACCTTTTTTGTCTTGATTAGTGTTCATGGTTAGTACCTCACGTTGATTAATGAAAACTGCAAAATATTTGTGCAGCAAGATCATCTTAAGGGCTAGAGCAAGAATATCAAGACAATATATATACTTATTTGGAATTTTACTGCTTATATAAGTAACCTTAAAAGGAATGAATTTTTTTCAAAAAAATATATAAATTTTTCAAAAATAAATTTGTTCATATTGTTGCTTTTTTAATTGATATTAAATTATTCGGTAATTAATCATTTTTTTGTAGAATTTATTTTGGCCTATGTCTTGCAAATAGATTTTTCGTACCAATCAATGTTTTTAAGTGACAATTAATTTTTTTGAGGTGAAGATATGAAAAATCAATACGAACATTTTTTGGGTTGGCTTCGCGATGCTCACGCATTGGAACAACAAATTGAAATATTAGTAGAGGGTCAAGTAAATCGCTTGGAGAACTATCCCAGCATTCAATCCCGGCTTGTAAGGCATATTGATACTAAAGTGTTGCATCAAGAGACTTTGCATAACGCGATTAAAAGGCTGGGTGGCGATACATCTGTTTTAAAAGATGCGGCAGCTAAATTGATGGCTACGGGGCAAAACGTAGTGGGGTCTACGATGAGTGACGAAGTGGTTAAAGGTGCTATGACATTATATGTGTTTACACAGGTCGCCATTAGCTCCTATACGGTACTGATCGCTGCGGCCGAAGCCATTGCAGATATAGATGCAGCAAATGCACTCAAATATGTTCTGGAAGATGAAATAGCAATGAGTAAATGGTTGTTAGAAGACTTACCTTCTCTTACCCAATCATTTCTTTGCCGTATATAGGAATCAAGCGAGGCTGTAATCAGCCTCGCTATTACATTAGCTTTTCTCGCCGTGGCAGCTACTTATAATAATCTGCCCCGAGCTATAGTTGTTTCATTCAGTGATACTTATTGCTGATATTTGATGCCGGAGTGGTTGAAAATGATTCAACTAGTGACCGCTTTTGTTCAAACGCCAGTTGCAAATCTGCTGGCATACTCCGCCTTAATAGCTCAGTTGCCATCATCCAGTGTCGTTTATCTTCACCTTCTGGTCTACCTTCTTGTTCCCATATTTGGTAAGCATATTCTCGAATGCGGTATTCATTTACTTTATAAAAATCTGCCTTGAATATATTTAGCTGCAATTGATATCGCGTAAAAATAGGCATATTGCGTAATGCCATGTCTTTAATCGCCGTCTTCTGAAAGTGCGTCGCTTGATGAAGTAGGTTTAGCATTTCGTCACATTCTTTTAATTGGTGCGAGACGAAATTCAGATCGAACGATAATTTTTCATTGTATTCGTAGCTGAATATAAACTTCTCTGCTTCTAACAATTCACTTGAACGATCGGAGCGTTCTTCTGCCCAATTGTCCTGTAAGTACTCATTTGCCTGTTCCAGGCTTTCTAGCAGATGCTGCACAGTCTCGCGCAGAAATGAAGATGGGGATTTTTCTAGCGCTAGTTGTGCCGTTTTTTTCGCCGCCAAACAACGGATATTAATACGCTTCATTAATTCGGTAGCGGTTAATGTTTGGCGGGAAAATATACTATGGCTCATATGTAATAAGCCTAGAGCGATGCTTGTTCTAACTAAAAGGCTAATAGTTCGCATAATTTTTCTCCTTTTGGCAGGGTTTTGAAATGGTAAATGTTTTTTTCAAAAACAGCTTGAACTAACATGAATAGTTGACCTCAAAAAATAGTGCATGTGCACTTTAATAGAGAGGATTTTAAAATGAGTCAGCATCCTGAGCAAAGAAGTAAAAAATCTACCGAAAAATCGAAATCAAATGATTCGGAAAGTGGCAGATCCGGCCATGGCAACGCTCGCGAATCAGGTAAAAAAGGAGGCGCTACTACCCATGGGCGAAACTGATTGTATGGTTAAAGAGCGGGGCTATGCTCCGCTTGTTCATATAAAAATAGTTTTAGATAAAAATAGAGTTAATTATGTTCACGTTTTTTGTATGCCGCCGTTATTGTTTGAGTGTCCAGTGCTGCTTGGACGTTAAGTGTAAAAAGCAAGAGATCCTTTTATTGAGAGAACCTAACATGGAAAATATATCTGGAGAATACATTAGAATATGGTTGCGCGATGCCCATGCGTTAGAAGAGCAAGCGGATCAATTATTTACTGAACAGGTTCAATCGTTTAAAGATAGTGAAGTCCTATCAGAAAAATTAAAAGCTGAATTGGTTTCTATAACCGAAAATAAAATAATATTGTCAATTAGAATTCAACAGTTAGGAAGCGGTACGTCAGTTATCAAAGACACAGCTGCAAAAATAATAGCCAAGGCAAAAAATATCTACGCCATGGCTAATCAAGATCCAGTAAAGAGAGCGCTAACCCTTCACGCTATTACTTACGTGACCATAGGAATTTGCAGGGTTATTATCGCGGCTGCAGCGGTAGCCGGCGATAACGAAACTCGTCGGCTCTGTGAGCAAATACTGAATAATCTATGTAGTCGAGCCCGATGGATAGAGTCTGCAATAGCTGATGTAACCAAACTGTTCCTGACTGATGAGTTGTCATGATTTCTCCTTCCGCTTCGTTTCTATGGAAACACTATTTTTAACGTTATCCATTTTTGAAGGGAGTTTAGTATCAACTTTAGCTGCATTATTTCGCCATATAATAGCGACGAAACAAAAAATTCCAAAAAATATTAGTCCAGCTGTCCACCACCAAATATCATGAATAGTTGCCATATTTTTTCTTCCAATTTGATTGATGTTAATTGATCAGGCTCGATTCCTCACTGTTTGATGACCCTGAGAAATACAAAAGGTAATCAGCGGGTGTATAAAAATATTCATTTAAGAGCCTAAGATCTGTTCGCTACCTAACTTATCTACTGCTCGTAATGAAACTTGTTGTGTTAGGCATCGAACGGTAAACCTGAAGGTTTTTTCTACAGCGGAAACAGAATTTTTGGCCATACACGTTTTTTAGGCGTTTCGTCGAAAAAAATGGGACCTAAAAATAGTTCCGGAAAAATATGTATGGAGCACCTTCGTAATGCACTGCACCCGCTACGTCAAACAACAGAAATTACTCTCGCTATGTGGGCAAAACTCAACACGCCGCCGCCTTAATACATTAATTATTGGTAGCCTTAATTGCCTCTGGTGGAAAATGCGATTTTATCGAGCGGTAACTTAGGCGTTCTGTCAGCAAAAAGTAAGCCGTTGGCCTCTTGAAAAGTGTCTGCAAATTGCGTGTAGCAAAAGCCGCTAAACAGAGTGGTCTCATTAACAACCTGTAACAAATCGCGATAGCGATGAAAATATTCCTCGTCACTAAAGACTTGTGAATAACCCCAGATTTTATCTCCGTCACCTGTCTGTGGTTTCGCGTAGGCTATGCCGCCAAATTCTGTTAATACAATTGGCTGCCCGCGATGCGGGTATCCATCCAGCGTGAGTATTCTTCCTCCCGGGCGGCGGCGATCAAATAATTCCTGGGGTGCGGGTGAGCCGTAACGCGCGGCCAGACTTTGCGGATTGGCATCGTAATCGTGAATGCCGATGATATCCGTTGCAGATGCCTCCCAGCCGTCGTTGCCAATGACTGGGCGTGTGGAATCAAAGGTACACGTCAAATGATAAAGCGCTTCAACTGCATTTCGATGCGCTTGTGTGGACGTTAAATTTGGCACACCCCAGGATTCATTAAAAGGTACCCAGACAATAATACAGGGGTGGTTGTAATCCCGTTCAATGACTTCTGCCCATTCGCGTACCAAGCGCCGCACTGCAGTTGGTGTGAAACGATAAGCTGAGGGCATTTCTTCCCATACCAACAATCCCAATTTGTCGGCCCAATATAAATAGCGCGGGTCCTCAATTTTTTGATGCTTTCTAACACCGTTAAACCCCATGGCTTTAGCGAGCTCGACATCGCGCCGCAGCGCTTCATCGGAAGGTGCGGTCATGAGCGTATCCGGCCAATATCCCTGGTCGAGCACAAGACGCAAAAAGTAGGGGCGACCATTCAGCATAAAACGATCGCGATTAATATGCGCCGAACGCAACGCCGTATAAGAATATACCTTGTCGATCATTGCACCATCACGCCATAAAATTATTTCTGCA
>Ga0307406_10001030_pt1 | contig 15537 bp, 15 predicted proteins | sample 322Cmetagenome_3_FD_203706 | JGI IMG/M metagenome (GOLD analysis project Ga0307406, IMG submission 203706) | Maize rhizosphere microbial communities from greenhouse at UC Davis, California, United States - 322HYB-C-2 | ecosystem: Host-associated > Plants > Roots > Rhizosphere > Soil | place... | reverse complement strand
GCTCTGTTCGATTTCCTGCAGGAAGCTGTCGACCTTGTCGGCAAGTTCTTTGTCGATCTCGCGCTTGTCCGCGGCGAGCTTGGCTTCGTCAATGGCCTTCTTGTCGGCGGCCTTCTTCTCCGCTTCCTTCTTCTGCTCGTCGGTGACGGCGTCAGGCAGCTTGACCTCGTCCTTCGGCAGTTCCGGGTAGGTCGGCTTGGCGATGACGTAGGACAGTTTGATCTTCCGGTCGGTCTGATACTTGTCCTTGGTGGTTTCCCACTGGGCCTTCAGCTCTTCGTCGGTCGGCTTGAGTTCCTCCTGGAACTTCGAAAGCGGGATCCGGGCAATCTGGATGGCGACTTGTTGGTCGCGGCTGGTGACCTGCTGGGCGGCGAGGGTGCGGTCCACGGTGAGGCCGCCACCGATGATCTCGCTCAGCTTGCGGGTGGCAATGACGTCGCGGACGACGTCAATGAAGTCGCCTTCGGTCATGCCGAGGCGGCCGATCGACTTGGTGGCGAAGTCGTTGTAGCGCTGCTGGTCATAGGCGCCGTCGGCACCTTGGAAGCTGGTCATCTTCTTGATCTCGGCGGTGATCTCCTCCTTGGAGGGATACACGCCGAAGTCTTCTGCGGCCTGGCGGACGTTCAGGCGGTTCACGAAAAAGCGATGCTCCGTTTCATCCCCGCCGCCGAGAGCGCCCAGCGTGCTGAGGAAGTCGAACATTTCAAACATGCGGAAGCCCTGTGCCAGGGCCATCGGCGCTCCGCCGAGCTTTTGCACCTCGGTCATCGTATACTCGCGCCCGTCCACCTTGAGGGCTACGGGATCGTTCGAGTTGCGATGGCTCTTGGCCACATTGTCGCCGAAGAAGGCCAGGCCGACGAAAAGGATCGCGATCACAAAGATGATCAGGCCGGTGTATTTGCGGAGGTGTTCGATCATGGACGCTACTTCTTCTTGGGTGGCCCTCGCGGGGCGCGGAAGTAAAGGGAGCCGGAAGGACGGCTTCAACCCTTATTCGCGGCCTCAAATATCACCGATCCGGGCCAAAAAAAGAGCCGCCGGGGAGCACCCACTCCCCGGCGGCCAAGTTCGTCAACCCAACCGGGCAAGCCCGGCGAAGCTGACAACTGCTGTTCACCCTTACATGAAAACTGCACTTGCGCGCGGTTTTCAAATGGGTCTGACCCGCCGCGAAACGATCCGTTCAAAGGTTTCTCAGATTTTTTTCGGCATCAGGAATGCCGCGCTGGAGGAAAAGCGCTCTTGTCGGAAGGCGGCCTAGGCGGCATCGCTCGCGGCGTGACGGGACACGAGATCCGCGATGCCTTGGAAGCCGCAGGGGTGATGCCCAGCCGCCAGCTCGGCCAAAATTTCCTCTGCGATCCGAACATGGCGCGCTGGATCACCGACCAGCTCGACGCCGGGCCGGAAGATACCATCGTGGAAGTGGGTCCGGGCACAGGCGCGCTCACCGAGCACCTCGTCGGCCGGGTGCGGCGGATCGTGCTGGTGGAGTTCGACTCGCGGCTGGCGGCGTATCTGAAAGGTCGCTTCGCCAATGAGCCGAGCGTGGAAGTCCACCACGCCGATGGTGCGAAATTTGACGTCCGGACGCTGTGGAAGCACCGCCCGGTGAAGTTTTTGGGGAACCTGCCCTATTCGTCCGGTGGGGCGATCCTGCGGAATTTCCTGTCCCGCCCGAATCCCTTCGAGCGCTCGGTGATCATGCTGCAAAAGGAGGTGATCGATCGCCTCGCCGCTGGCCCCAAGACCAAGGAGTACGGTGTGCTGACCTTGCGCGTGCAGAGCGAGTGGCAGGTCAAGCCGCTGCGGACGGTGCCGCCGGAGGCCTTCCATCCGCGGCCGCAGATCGACTCTTCGGTGGCGCTGCTGACCCCGCGGGGTAAAGAGTTTCCGGCCTTCGACGCCCGCCGCTTCGACGAAATGATCCGCCGGGGCTTCGCTCAGCGCCGCAAGCAGATGGGCAAGCAGATGCCGGAGAATCCGCCATGGGAGGAGGTTCATGCTGCGCTCGGCGTGCCTGCGACGGCCCGTGGAGAAGAGCTTTCGCTGGCTCAGTGGATCGAGCTGGCTCGCGTTTATGACGATCACCCGCTGCGCGACGTGCCGCAGCGCGGTGAGGAGATCTTCGACGTGGTGGACATGGACGACCAAGTCACCGGCCAAGCCACGCGCAAGGAAGTCCACGAGAAGGGCCTGCTCCATCGCGCCGTCCACGTGTTTGCCGTGAATCGTCATGGCGAGCTGTTGCTGCAGAAGCGGTCGCGCTTCAAGGACGCCCACCCCAGCGTCTGGGACTCCAGCGTGGCCGGCCATCTGGATGCTGGCGAGGACTACGCCGAAGCCGCAATCCGCGAGCTGGAGGAGGAAATGGGAATCACCGGCGTGCCGACACAGGAAGTGGGCAGTATTCTCCCGTGCGAAGGGACCGGTTGGGAGCACGTGCGGCTCTACCTGTGCCGGTGGGACGGCACCCCGCGATTCCCGTGCGCAGAAGTGGAGGCTGCTCTCTGGATGCGGCCGGACGAGCTGGACCAGTGGATCGCGGCCCGACCGGAGGATTTCGCCAGCGGGTTTCTGGAGTGCTGGAAGCTTTCGCGAGGTCGATAATTCGCTGAGATAGAATGTTTTTAGAATATGCTTGTTTCAGAGGGTTGATATTTTTAAGTTAGGGACGCTCCCCGCAATGTTCACCTGTCCCACCCATGAAACCAGCCAGCCAAAGCGGGCGTACCCGGGATTCCCGCCGGGGCCGCCGTGTTGAATATCTCCGGGCTCGGGGGATGACCCTCCTTGAGCTTACCGTCGTCATCCTCGTCCTCCTCACCTTGATTGCCGTCGTCTTCATCGGCGCGAACGCTTGGAAGAGCGGTTCCGACCGGGTGTTGTGCATCTTGAACCTCCAATCGGTCCAGAAGGGCGTCCGCAGCTACTCAAACCTAAACGGACGCAACCCCGGCGAGACCATCCCGGGCCTGCAGTCCGAAATCATTGGTCTCGGTCGCTTCGTCGAAGCGATGCCAGAGTGCCCCGGCGAAGGCAGCTACGCCACGACCGGCGATCTTATTCCTCCGCTCGGCAGCCTTTACCTGGAATGCTCGCTCTCCACTTCGGGAGCGCCCCATGAGCCGCTGAACGCGGAAGATTGGTGAGCGGATTTCCCGGATTGCAGGATCGCCCGTTTCGGTGAAGGGTCGCCGCCGTGCTATGAGCGCGGCCACGAATCCCTACGAAAGCCAAGCCCGGCTGTGGCTGGTGGCTTTCGGCGTGTCGGCGCTGGTCAATCTGATCGGGCTCTCGGTGATCTCCTTCTGGGTGCTGGCAAAGATCGCCCTGGAATCCGTGCCTCGCGAGCGCGTGACCGCGGGGGATTCGGTGGCAACCATCATTCCGGAAATGATCACCCGGGCGGCCGGGAATACCTCGCCCGGCCCATCCGCGCCAGCAGCTGATCCTGTTCCGCCCCCGCCGCCGCCGCCACCCCCGACGGACTATGTGCGGACCTCGGTGGATCAGGTGGAAGCCGTTCCCGAGCGGGCGGACTACGTGGGCGAGCGGAATACCCGCGCCACCAGCGACAACACCCCGACCCCGACGGCGGAGGACCAGATCAGCCAAAGGGGGGACGAGCCGCTTCACGAGGACGAACTCGAGACCACCCGCAGCAATTATCAGGACGGGGATCTGGCCCATGACCGCATCAAGCGAGAGAAGGAGCCGGAGATAAACACACCTCCACCCGCTCCCGCCACGGTTGCGAACTCGGTGGAAGCCAAGGCCTCCCCAAAGCTCGATGGAACCAGCGATACGATGGCTCCCCCTGCCGAGGAGACTCGTGAACGTCTGGCCGAAGGTGCCTTGCCAGTAGAGCGCCGGGTGAAGGATGCCAAGCTCGCGGACGAGACCAAGGAAGGCGTGCCACAGCTCAAGTCTGATGCCCAGGAGGAACAACGGAAGTCTGTTGCCCAGCTGCCAAAGCTGGCGCCCGATCCAAATGCGCCCGGCTTCCGCGGTAACCAGCAGAAGACCAAGCTGGTCGGCTCCATTACCCGCACCGGCCGCTCTGCCCTCAATGTCGAGGATTCCGTGCGCGGCCGCTACCACGCTGCCGTCGGTCGCGCCGTGGAAAAGGAGTGGCAACTGGAGGTGGCTCGCAACCGCGATTACATCACCCCCGGTATGCTCACCATGAGCTTCATGCTCGATGCGAAAGGGAAAATTCGCGAGATCCGCGTGGTCGAGGCCCTGCAAGTCGGCGCGATCCCCAAAGGTTTCACCCTCAATGCCATCAATCATGCCGAGATCCCTGCCATGCCGGCGGATCTGAAAAAGCAGCTCAATGGCGAGCCGCTCGAACTCCTTTACCGCTTCAGTTTCTAGCTCATGTCCCTTCCATTGTATCTCGCCGCCGCAGCTTCTGCTGCGGCTTCTTCCGATAAGTCCGCGGTGGAAAAGGTCTGGCGGTTCTTCGCCGATGGCGGCTACTGCATGATCCTGCTGGGGCTGTGCTCTTTCGTCATGGTCGCGTCGATCTTCTTCAAGTTCCTCTCACTGCGCCGCGAGCTGATCGTGCCGGCTGGCCTTGAGCGAAAGCTGCGCGAGTATGAACATCAGCACGAAGCGAGCCCCGGCTTGTTCGACGAGATCAAGGAAGGCCGCACGCCCCTGGCCCGGCTCTGTGGCATCGCGGTGCGTCATCGTGGCGAGACCCGCGAACAAATCACCGATGCCGTCCAAGCAGCGGCTCGTGAGGAGGTCTTGCGGCTGCACACGGGCATGTCTTCCATCGATGTGATCGTCAGTTTGGCGCCGCTGCTCGGTCTGCTCGGCATGGCTAGCGGTCTGGTGGTGATGTTCGGCGGTCTAGGCGAGAATCCCGACCCCACGCTGGTGTCGCGGGGCATCAGCGAGGCGCTGAATACCACGGTCTTCGGGCTCGCGCTGGCGGTGCCCGCCATCGTCGCCCACGCCTTTTTCCTGCGCCGCATCGACATGTTCGTGGCCCGCCTCGAGGGGTTGCTGGCCGGTTTCGCCCGCACTTGTGAGCGCTCTGCCGCCGTGCCTGCGCGTCCTTCCGCGCAAGTTCCCGTCTGACCCCCCGGCCATGCGATTCGAACATCCTGTCCGCAAGACCCGTGGGGTGCCGGTGGTCCCCATGATCGACTTGCTTTTCGTCATCCTGATCTTCCTGGTGGTCTCGACCACCTTCAAGAAGCCGCGCAGCGTGCTGCCGATCGAGCTGCCCACGGTGAAGGAGGTCGCCGGTGGGTCCGTGATGGATGTCCGCTCGGTGCTCGCCCTCGACAAGGACGGGAAGATCACCCTCGACGCCGTGGCTGTTCCGGATGTGGGACTGCTCGACTCCTATCTCAAGGCGTTCGTGAAGGAAAATCCCGGCCGCAAGCTGGAGCTGGAGGCGGACAAGCTGGTGCCGCTGGAGAAATTACTCGGCGTGTGGGACGCGTTGACCCGCGCGGGCATCGCGATTAAGGACGTGCCCGCCCGCATCCGCCTGCCGCAGGAGCCGGCCAGTTCTTCGAAATGATCCTCGATATCGTCCAATACGGACACCCCGTCCTCCGCGAACGCTGCAAGCCCGTCGAAAAGGTCGATGACGACCTGCGCAAGCTCGCCGCCGACATGCTCGAAACCATGTTCGACGCCAATGGTGTGGGACTGGCCGCGCCGCAGGTCGGCGTCGCCATCCGCCTCGCGGTGATCGATGTGGCGCACGATCCCGAATGCATCACCTTCCTCAAGGTTGCAGGCGAGGACGCGCCACTCAGCTCGATCATGCCGCTGATCTTCATCAATCCGGAGCTGGAATTCACCGGTCCGAAGGAGAAGGACACCGAGGGTTGCCTCAGCATCCACGACGTGCGTGCCGATGTCAGCCGGCCAAGCTCGCTGAAGGCGAAGCTCCCGCAGCTCGATGGCACCGTGCTGGAAATAGAGACCGATGGTCTGCTCGCCCGCGCATTGCAACATGAGACGGATCATCTCAATGGCATCCTTTTCATCGATCGAGTTGCGCCCGCCACCAAGATCAGTTTGAGGCGGAAGTTGAAGCGACTCGCTGCGGAGGAATGACGTCTGATGGGGATTGAAGGCTCGACTTTTTGGAAAGCCAAAGCTATCCACTGCTCCCGATAGCTCGTTTTTCTAACAAAAGTCAGCCCCAATGAATAGCAGCCGCGGTATATTCGAACCTCAGGAAGGCTTCGCTCCAGCCCCTCCCGCCAAGAGCCCTTTTGCCGTTGCCGATGAAGGTCCGGCCACGAGCCCTTTCGCCATTGTCTCCGAGCCGGAGTCGCCGTTTGCCGCGATGAAGGATGACCATCCGACCCGTCTGGCGGTCGAGCCCGGTCGTCCGGTGAAGCTCCCGGAGCGTCGCCCCGCTGCTGGCGAAACGCCGGCCGTGGAAGCTCGCTCGCCGTTCGCGGCTGAATCCTCGAGCCTGTCGCCGTTCGACGCCCCGGCTGCGGCTACCTCGCCCTTTGCGAGCTCGCCGCCGCCCGTGCCGGCCGCCGCTCCTACTTCCAGCCCCTTTGGATTTGCCGCGGAACCTGCCGCTGCTCCGGCCCCGGTGGCTGCTGCCATTGCCGCTGCTGCTGCGGCTGCGGCTCCAGCACCTGCGGCTACTCCTGCCGCTGCCCCTGCACCCGCTCCGGCCGCCACGCCCGTGGCAGCCGCTCCGGTCTCTACTCCCGCCCCGGCTCCCGTGAACGAAAGCACCGACTCTGACTCCAGCTCGATCCGTCAGCTCGCCCTCCGCGCCATCTTCGGTGTGGATCGCGAACTCGGAGCCGAGGAAATGCTCCAGCGCGCCCGCAGCCTTTCCGGCATCCGCCACGTCGCCCGTGTCCCGGCTGCCGAAGTCGCCACCGTGGATGCGTTCAAGAAGCTCGTGAACAACCTCGGTTTCCCCGCGGGTCAAGTGAAGCTAGTGGCCGGCAATTCGCCAATCGAGTTCATCCGCGAAGGCAATGTCGTCCTGGCGATCCAGAACGACGGCAGCTTCGCTCCGGGCGTGAAGGAAACGCTCATCATCGTGGCCCGCGAACTGGCCAAGCTGTGACGCCGTCGCTGGCATGACGGTCCAGCAAAATGACCGGCAAGTGTCCGTCAAGGTCGCCCTCACCGGGGCGGCCGACACCGGCAAGCTCGCCATTTTGCGCGCCATCGCCGGCCGCTACGGCTCCGCCACAGTCCGCGAACACTCCGTCGGCGCGGTGCATGTGCATCGCGTCGAGTGGACCGAGCCCCTGACTCTGCCGGATGGCCGCTTTCTCAATGTGGCCGTTCATTCATTGACCGGCCGCGTCGACTACAATGCCGCCGAGGAATTGCTGGTCCGCGACGCGGCGGGCATCGTCTTCGTGGTCGATGTCGACCCTGCCAAATTCAAGATGACGTGGGACAGCCTGATGAGGCTTTCCGATAACACGAAGCGGAATGGCTTCGACCTGCATTCGGTCGGCCTCGCGATTCAGTATCACCGTGCGGATCTCTATCCTGACTTCGATGCGCAGAAACTGGATCATCGCCTCGGCGTGCCGCCCGGCTTGATCCCGCGCTTCGTTTCCACCAGCCGCGAGCCGGATGCCGAGGGTTTGGCGTTCGACTCAGTGCTCGCGCAGATCCGCGAGAAGATCTGATTGGGAGCAGAAGCCTGAGGTTCAGAAACTACTCCGATAACTCCGGTATATCGGCTTACCGGAATAGCGGAGTGCATAGTGCACCTCGGGACCCTCCGCTTCTTACCGTCCCTTCAGTAGGTTCCTGCTGCTCCATACGTAGTTGGTGCCAGAGATCAAGGTGAGCGCCACCGCCGTCCACAAGGAGATGGGCATTAGCCAGCCGGTGGGCTTCGAGAGATCGGCCAGCAGGCCGGCCAGTCCGCCTTCGCTTCCACGGAAAGTCAGCCACACCAGTCCGGTGATGCAGTAGGTGAGTTGGAAGGTCGTCTTCCATTTCCCCAGGTTATCCGCCGCGAGCACTTGACCCGCTTCGACCGCAATCTGCCGCAGGCCGGTCACCAGAAACTCCCGCGCGATGATCGTGGCGGTCACCCACACCGGGCAGTGGTATCCACCTACCGGTTGGGCGGAAAAATACACGAAGGCGGCACACACCAGGATCTTGTCGGCCAGTGGATCGAGCAATTTCCCGAGTGGCGTCACCATTCCCAGCTTCCGGGCGAGGTAGCCATCCAGCCAATCCGTGGCCGCTGCCACCGAGAATGTGATCAGCGCAACCACGTGGCCTGCGCTCCCTGGGAAACCCACCGCGATCACGAAAATTGCCGTCAGGATCAGGCGGGAGACAGTGATCGCATTGGGCAAGTTCACGGGCGGAATGTGGGGAATGCATGGCAGCATGGCAACAAGGGGTTGCACCAACGCTCCGGGTTCCTTACACGGCCCCCGTTTTCCGAACCGTTTCAAGATCATGAGTAACAGTGATTTCGGCCTCATTGGCCTGGCCGTCATGGGCCAGAACCTCGTCCTCAACGTGGAATCCCGCGGCTTCCAGGTGTCCGTTTACAACCGCACCACCGCGGTCACCGACGAATTCGTCGGCAAGCACCCGGACAAGAAACTCGTCGGCTCCAAGTCGCTCGAGGAGTTTGTCCAGTCCCTCGCTTCCCCGCGCAAGATCATGATCATGGTCAAGGCCGGCGGTCCCGTGGACGCGGTCATCGAGAGCCTCATCCCGCTGCTCGACAAGGGCGACATCATCATCGACGGCGGTAACTCGCTCTACACCGACACCGAGCGCCGCGACCAGTGGCTCGGCGACCTCGGCTTCCGCTTCATCGGCGCCGGTGTCTCCGGGGGTGAAGAAGGTGCCCGCAAGGGTCCGTCCATCATGCCCGGCGGCCCGGCCTCCACGTGGGACGTGATGAAGCCGATTTTCGAAAGCATTTCCGCCAAGGTCGACGGCGAGCCCTGCGTCATCCACATCGGACCCGGCGGCGCCGGCCACTATGTGAAGATGATCCACAACGGCATCGAGTACGGCGACATGCAGCTCATCTGCGAAGCCTACAACATCTTCAAGGCCGCTGGCTTCACCCCGGCCGAACTCGCCACCGTCTTCACCGACTGGAACAATGGCGACCTCGAAAGCTACCTCATCCAGATCACCTCGAAGATCTTCGAACAGGTTGATGCGGAAACCGGCAAGCCGCTCGTCGACCTCATCCTCGACACCGCCGGCCAGAAGGGCACCGGCAAGTGGACCATCATGAACGCGGTCGAAAACGCCGTCGTGATCTCCACCATCAATGCCGCCGTGGAAGCGCGCATCCTGTCCTCGATGAAGGACGCTCGCGTGGCCGCCTCCGCCAAGCTCGAAGGCCCTAAGGCCGAGATCTCCGCCGAAAAGGCCGCGCTGGTGAAGAAGGTTCACGACGCGCTCTTCGCCTCGAAGATCATCTCCTACGCACAGGGCCTCGACCTGATCGCCGCCATGGGCAAGGAGAAGAACTGGGGCCTCGACCTCGGCAAGATCGCCGCCATCTGGCGCGGTGGTTGCATCATCCGCGCTCGCTTCCTGAACGACATCACGAATGCCTATCGTTCCGATCCGGGCCTGAGCAACCTGATGCTTGCCCCGTTCTTCACGAACCTCCTCAACGAGTTCCAGCAGAACTGGCGCGAGGTCATCGCCACCGCGACCCTTGCCGGTATCCCGGTGCCAGCGTTCTCGGCTTCGCTCGGTTACTACGATAGCTATCGTAGTGCCGTGCTGCCTGCGAACCTGCTTCAGGCCCAGCGCGACTTCTTCGGTGCGCACACCTACGAGCGCACCGACAAGCCACGCGGTGAGTTCTTCCACACCGACTGGCCGGAAGTCATCGGCTGAGAACGTCGATAGAGCAATGTTTCCTCACGCGGCCGGGAGCGATCCCGGCCGCGTTTTTGTGCCTGCGATTTCAGGGATACGTAGCCGCCGGGATTCTCATTGCCGCCCAAGCCTCACTGGTAAAGATACCCCTCAATCATGAAAGCGGCCCCCTTTCTGCTCGCGCTATTTTTCTCCCTGCCTGCCCCAGTTCCCGCACAAGAACCCAAACCAGCCGCGGAAGAAGAAAAGCTCAAGAAACTCTCCGGCATTGCCACGTGGAGCAAAGCCCAGCAGGCCTATAACGAAGGGCTGAAGTCCTTCCAACAAGGGAAGGGCGATGAAGCGGTCGCAAAGTTCACCGCGGCCCTTTCTCTCATCGAGAAGTTCACCGATGCGCGGCTGGCGCGCGGGCGCACCTACTATGAGATGGACCGGTTTGAACCGGCGTTGGCGGACTTCACCCGTGTCGTTGCCGAGCGGCCCGAGGACGCGAATGGGCACTACCAACGCGGTCGCGCATTGTGGAACCTGAAGAAGCAGGAGGAGGCATTGAAGGAATTCGACATCGCGATTCAGAAGCAGCCGCGGACCTTTGCCTATCACGAGTCGCGGGCGATGCTGTTGGAAGCCATGAAGCAACAGGTGAAGGCTCTGGCCGACTACGACATGATGGTCGCGCTGGAGCCGCTGACTCCCTCCAATCTGGAACGCCGGGGCAATTTGCTGCGCGAGCTTGGCCGGAACGAGGAAGCCGACGAGGACGAGCGGCAAGGAGGCCAGCTCCGCGACGCGGGTTTCTGAGGGAGGGCCGCTGACTACTCCCTCACCAGCACATAGAAGCACTTCTCGCCCTCCGGAGGACTGTCGACGTATTCCATCACGCTGCCGTCGCCCATCGGGGTCGCGGGCAAGTCGGTCCAGGTCCTGAAGTCGGAAGAACGACGCACGAGGAACGAGGTGCCGATCTCCGATTGGTAGCGCAGCGTGGCGGTGAGATTGTCGGAGGTCATGCTGAATCCCTTGATGACCGGCGCATCCACGGCGAACTCATGCGCGCCGATCTCATGGCCCGCACCTTGGGTGATGCGCGCGCCGAAGAAGTCATTCGGTCCGGCGTTGATGCCAAACTTCGTTTTCAAATCCAGTCCCACATCCACGAGCGGTGAAGTGCGCTGCAGCTTGAACGCCACCAGCCCCGCCGGTGCCGTGGCGGAATTACTCCCTCCGGAAGATGGAGTCGCTTGGAATTGCGGATTCACATTGAAGCCGGTGTTTTGGCCGTTGAGTTTCTCCCGTCCCTTGCCGGTGCGCCAAGCGGCCAGCGAACTGTAGTTCTGGCCACCATCCTGGATGAGGAAGCTGCTGCCGCTCGGCCAGTAGTTGTTGCCCGCGAAGGTCACCGTGCCGGTCGTGTAGAGGCTCACCAGGCGCGTGCCACCGGAGGTCACGAAGTTGTTGTTGGCGACGACGATCCTGTCCGGCTGCTGGCCGGTGGCCGCACATTTGATCGCGGGGATCGAGGTGCTGCCGGATGGCGCCGAAAGCAGCACCGTGTTTCCATACACGGTGAGGTCGCGGACGTTGTTGGAAAGGTTGATGCCGCTCGCAGCGCCGGAGGATGAGTCGCGGCCGTCGTTCTGCGACACGTTGTAGCGTACCACGTGGCCGGTGCTGGCATTGGTATCGGCGGTGCCATAGACCAGAAACCCGGCGCCATCGTTATCGTGGCTGTAGTTGTATTGCATCACCGAGTTGGTGGTGCCGATGTCCAGGTCGAAGCCGCCGCCATCGCCGCCTTGGGTCCGGTTGCTGTGAGCCTCGTTGTGTTGAAGGACGATATTGCTCGAGTGATAGGCCCAGATGCCGACCGGGCCTTCGGAGGTCGTGTTGTTCGCTCCGTTGTTGTGAGACAGGCAATGCTCGACCACGCCGCCGGTGACGCCGGCGAGCACGATGCCGCTGCCGGTGTTTCCCGAACTGGCCGGCTTGCCCGGCTGATGGTGGACATCGCAGTTCGCCACCGTGACGTTGGTCAGCGCGTTGGCCACTCCCGGGTAACCGTAGGTCTCGATTCCGGCGTGCAGGTTATCGTGGACGTGAGCATTGGTGATGCGCACGTCGTCAAAGCCCGCGCTGGCATTGTAGCCGCCGATCGAAATGCCGCGGCTGCCGAAGCCGCTGACTTCCACGTTGTCGATCCGGAGATGGCGAAACTTCAGGTTCGCCGGTGCATCGCAGTAGAAGGAAATGCCGCTCTTGGTGCTGGTCGTGGTACCATCCGCGGCGATGCCGGACCCGACCAAGGTAAGATTGCTGATCTCGATCCCGCCGATGTTGTAGGCGTTGATCGCACAGCCATCACCGGCGGCGATCGTCGCGCGGCCGGTGCCGTAGCTGGTGATGAGAATCGGCGCGATCAAGTTGCCCTGTGCATCCGTGCCAGTGTCTTGCGAGCCGAGATTGAGCGTGCCGGTGAAGGTCATGCCGCCAGCCAGCAGGATCCGGTCGCCGGGCTCGAAATTGACCGAGTTCAGCGCGTTGAAGCCAGCCTGGGTGATGGCGTAGTAGTCTTTTGCCGCGGCCACGCTGCCGAGGAGGAGCGGCAGAGTGACGCTCCGGCAGGCAACAATCATGGCCCGAAGAAGGGGCGATTGCCGCACTCCGAAGGCCGTGGATTTTTTCCAGGTCTCGTTGATAAAGGAACTCATCTCATGGGGACGTCGCGGGCGGTCCTGGCGGGAGGGGCCAGTGCCGCGCTCCATGGGGAGTGCTGGGGACCCGGGAAAAGAGCACGTTTCGTGTCCCTGGTCGAGGTGGAAATCCCTTTGCTCCGTAGCGACACGTAGGCGAATTGCCGCCGCAACTTTCCCCGGCCAGGCCAGTTGCAGCGCTTGGTTCCTCCCTGGCCGCTCTCTCGTTCCGTACCGGTCACGATGAAAATCCAGCTCCCAGGGATGGCCGTGGGCAACTCTGATTGGCGTGGTGGAATTGACCGCGGCAGCGCGGATCGTCGCAGCCGGGGCAATTATGGTTTCGGTTTCGGTGGAGGATTCGGACGCGGGCGCGACGACTGAATCCGTGCGGAAAGCAATGATTTGTCTCTTTGATGATAGGCCCGGGAAATGCCGGTTGCTTTCCGGCGTGCGGGGAGACACATCGACCCGCGCCAGATGTCGGCATGACGAACGAACTGTTGATCCTGATCGTTGAAGCGATCTCCGTGTATTTCCTCGTCTTGTGGGCGCACTCGCTGCGCAGCCGGCTCGGGCTTGCCCATTTCTACGCGCTGATCGGCAGCCTGACCGCAGTCATGGTCTGGGTCACGGATGCCGGTGTGCGGGTGAATATTCCCGGTGTGTCTTTCATGGTGGGATCCACGGTGTTCTACACCGCACTCCTGTTAGGGGTGTTCGTGGTCTATGTTTTCGACGGTCCGCGCGCCACGCGGATCGCGATCTCCACGATCATCGGAGTGTCGATCATGGTCCCAGTGGTGACGCTGGTGCTGCACTGGCAGCTCAATCTTTCCTCGCCGAATGGGGTGAGTTATTTCCCACCGCAGAGCCTGAGGATTTACGCAGCTTCGATCTTCGCCGCGTTCGCCGATCTGGTCTTCCTGGCGATCGCCTGGGAATTCCTCGGCCAGCCGAAGCTCAATGTGCGGCTGTGGCTGCGCGCCTTCCTGACGCTGCTGGGTGTGCTGTGGTTGGATGTGGTTCTCTTTGCCACCGGAGCCTTCGCCGGCACACCGGACTATCTCAAGATCATGAGCGGCACCTTCATCAGCCGCTTTGTGATCGGGATCTTCGCCTTTCCCTTCCTCTACTGGTATCTGGCATGGCAGAGCAGCAAGAACGGGATGGAAATCGAGAACCGGCCGGTGCTCGCGATTCTCAAGGAGGTCACTCGCGTGCGGCTGGAACTCAGCTTGGCGCAGCGGGAGATCGAGCGGCGCAAGGAGGTGGAGCGTGAAAACGTGACGCTCATCGAGTCCCTCCAGCAAACCATGCAAGAGGTGAAAGTGCTGCGCGGCTTCCTCCCGACCTGTAGCTACTGCAAGGACATCCGCGACGAAAACGGGAACTGGCATCAGCTCGAGGCCTACATCCAGCGTCACAGCGAGGCGAAATTCAGCCACGGGATCTGCGAGAAGTGCCTCAAGGAGCACCACCCTGACGTAGACCTGTCGTCGGCTGGCGGGAAGTGAGTCGGAGCGGATGCTGCGGATTCCCTCTGAAGAGGGATGGAAGGATCGCGGCGTTTCTTTAGGGATCTCTATTCCGCGCGTTCGGGGAGTTTTCCATCCAGAGCGTCCCTGTATTTTTTGTCACACAGCCTTGCGTGGCCACGCAACCCCGCAAGACTCAGGCGCACTCGCATGAAACCGTTGTACCTCCTCTTCCTCGCCACCGCGGAGCTCCCGGCGGCCGATCCACCGGCGCAGGTCTTCCAGATGAATTGCTCCGCTTGCCACGCGGTGGACCAGATGGTCGTTGGCCCGTCGCTGGTCGAAATCTCCGGCATCTATGGCAAGGATCCGGACGGCTTCGTGAAGTGGTGCGTGGCTCCCCAGCACAAGCGCGAGGGTGCGATCGAGATGCCATCCATGGCCCACCTCGGCGAGCCGACGTTGCGCGAGCTGCACAAGTACATCATCGGCCACGCCGCAGGGAAGAAGGAGCAGAAGAAAGCGGACATCGATCCTTACGCCGTGCCCGCCGCGCAAGTTCGCCGGCCACAAGTGCAGCGGATGTTTTTGCCGGAGGCCTCGCCCGCGGCGATCGCGGTGGCGCTGCCCGGTGAGCTTTCCTTTTGCTTCGATGCCGCCGAGTGCCGCCTGCGCTATGTATGGAAAGGCGGCTTCATCGATGCCTGGTCTTACTGGAAAGGCAATGGCAGCTCGCAAGCGAAGCTTGGTGGCGAAGTGATCTATCGCGAGTCGCGCTTTCCGCTGACTTGGCCGATCGCGGGTGAAGAGCTCCCGCCGAAGTTTCTCGGCTATCGCGTGGGCAAGGATGGCCTGCCTTCATTCCGCTACCAGCGCGGTGGCGTCACGTGGACGGAAACCATCAAGCCATTGTCCGATGGCACGGGCATCGAGCGCCAATTCGAACTCGATGCCGGCAAAGCAATGACGGTCGCCGCTGAGAAAGCCGCCGTCACGTCCACCACGGGCAGCGTCGCCATTCCGGCCTCTGCCACCTCCTTCACCCTCACCTTCCGCTGGCAATGATACGACACCTCTCGTACTTCGCGCTGCTTGGCACCGCTGCCGCAGCGAATTTCACGGTCGAACGCATGCCGAATCCGGCAGGCGTGGATCCGCAGGTCGGCGGCGTGGACGTGCTGCCGGATGGCAAGGTCGCGGTGGTGTTTCACCGCGGCGAGGCGATGACCTTCGATCCCGCCACCAAGACGTGGAGCAAGTTCGCGGAAGGACTCCAAGAGCCGCTCGGCGTCATTGCCGAATCCGCGTCGTCATGGCTCGTCATGCAGCGCGCGGAATTGACGCGTCTCAAGGACACCGATGGCGATGGCCAGGCGGACGATTACGAGACGGTCTTCGACGGCTTCGGCATGACGGGGAACTATCACGAGTTCGCCTTCGGCCCGGCGAAGGGACCCGATGGCTCGCTCTACATCGCGCTCAATCTCGGCTCGAATGGCGCCGGTGTG
>Ga0307406_10001029_pt1 | contig 15540 bp, 12 predicted proteins | sample 322Cmetagenome_3_FD_203706 | JGI IMG/M metagenome (GOLD analysis project Ga0307406, IMG submission 203706) | Maize rhizosphere microbial communities from greenhouse at UC Davis, California, United States - 322HYB-C-2 | ecosystem: Host-associated > Plants > Roots > Rhizosphere > Soil | place... | reverse complement strand
CGTCCATGCAGGAGACCATGCGCCACTGGGAGTCGCTGACGATGACCATCATGGGGATCGGCAGCATCGAGCCCTCCGACGTGCTGTCCACCAGCGGCAACGCGTTCGCCGACGACGAGCGCGCCCAGCTGCTCGCCGAGGGCGCGGTCGGCGACATCTGCCACCATGTCCTCCGCATCGACGGATCCGCGGTGACCGGCGAGATCGACGACCGCGTGATCGCGATCCCCGTCGACAAGCTCCTGCGCATCCCGCGCCGCGTCGGCATCGCGGGCGGCGAGCGCAAGCTCGATGCGATCCGGGGTGCGATCGCCGGAGGATGGGTCACCGCGCTGGTGACCGACCTGCACACGGCAGAGCGCCTCGCCGAGACGATCTGACCGCCTCGGGGCGCCGCTCCTACAGCGCCGCGACGGCCTCGCTCAGTCGCCGGATGCCGGGGTCGAGGCTCGTGAGCACCCGCGCTTGCACATCGACGCCGGCGGCGGCGCTGGCCATCGACGCCTGCGCGAGCACGACGACGTCGGCATCCGCGGCCAACCGCTCGATCGCGGCGCCGACCAGCCGGTCGTGCGTGGCCCTGTCGCCACCGGCGACGGCGTCGAAGGCGCCGGCGACGACCTCGCTGACGAACTCCGGCGCTCGTCCCGCTCGCTCCGCGCGCTCGCGGAGCAGGGCGAGGGTCGGGGTCAACGTCGTCGGGAGGGTGGCCAGGACGGCGATCCGGTCCCCCGCCGTCACGGCGTCATCGGCCATGGCCTCGTCGATCCGCAACACGGGGATGCCCACGGCATCCGCTGTGGGACCTGCCAGGTGCGAGATCGACGAGCACGTGAACATGACGACATCGGCCCCGCCTGCACGGGCCGCTTGGGCAAGGTCGATCAGGCGCTCCGGAACGGATGCCGCGCGCTCGGGATCCCCGAGATCGGCGACGATCTTGTCGTCGAGGTAGTTGACCGTGGTCACCCCGGCGAGGTGCTCGCGCGCGAGGTCCGCGACCGGCGGGATCACGACGGCACCGGTGTGGATGAACGCGACACGCGGAGTGGAGGAGGTCATCGGATCATCCTTTCAGGGCACCGCCGGCCATGCCGGCCATGATCTTCTTGTTGAGCGCCAGGAAGACGATCATCAGGACGAGGATGTTGAGGCTCACGGCTGCGAACAGCGGACCGTACTGCGTGGAGCCGTACTCATCGCTCAGGCTGAGCAGTCCCACCTGGATCGTCGCGAGCTCGGGTCTGGTGGTGAACGTCAGCGCGATCAGCAGGTCGTTCCAGACGCTGAAGAACTGCACGATCCCGACCGTCAGGATGGCGTTCTTCATCATCGGCATGCCGATCAGGAAGAACGAGCGCAGCGGACCCGAGCCGTCGACCGTCGCGGCCTCGAAGATCTCGCGCGGCACGGCGCGGAAGTACGTCGCCATCAGGAAGGTCGTCAGCGGCAGACCCATCACCGTGTAGGTGATGATCATCGGCAGCATCGTGTTCGTGAGACCGAGCCGGAAGTAGACGATGAACAGCGGGACGAGGATCATCTGCCCCGGCACCATGATGCCCGCGAGGACGTAGAGCAGGACCGCGTTGCGACCCTTCCAGATCATCACCTCGAGCGCGTATCCGGCGGCGACGCCGATGAACACGATCAGCAGCACCGACGGGATCGTCACGATGATGCTGTTGAGGTAGTTCCGGGCCACATCGCCGTTCGTGAGGGCTGAGATGTAGTTGTCGAACTGCCAGGTCTTCGGGAGCGACAGCGCCGGGTCCGAGAGGAACTCCGACTGCGTCTTGAAGGATCCGAGCACCATCCACACCTGCGGATAGAGCACGACCACCATCAGGAGCGCGACAAGGATCCAGACCGGGATGCGACGGATGGCGCGCATCGCGGCGCGGCGCCCCTGACCCGGTCGGGGCCGCTGCACCGTGGGCGTGGCGACCGTGAGCTGTGTCTGCGTCTGCAGCGTCGTCATGATCAGACCTCCGCCTTCTGTCGCTGCGATCGGAAGATCGCGAGGGTGAAGACCAGGCACAGGATCGTGAGCACGAGTGCGATGGTCGATCCGTAGCCGTACTCGGCGTACTCGAAGGCCGTGCGGTACATGTACAGGGTCAGCGGGGCCGTCGAGGTGCCCGGCTGACCGTTGTTCAGCGCCAGGAGGCTGTCGAAGACCTTGAGCGTGGAGTTCAGGCTGAAGATGATCGACGACAGCAGGATCGGGAGCGACAGCGGCAGGATGATGTTCTTCACCAGACGCAGACCGTTGGCGCCATCGAGCCGAGCGGACTCGATGATCTCCTCGGGGATGTCGAGGAGGCCCGCGTAGAGCAGCACCGCGTAGAACCCCATCGAGCTCCACAGCGTCATGACGATCGCGGTCGCCATCGTTCCGGCCGTCGAGGCGAGCACCTCGACGCTCTCACCGCCGAAGAAGTTGATGATGTCGTTGACCGGCCCCTGGTTGTCGCCCACGGCCACGAAGCTCTTGAAGAGCAGCGCGACGGCGACGGTGGGGAGGATCGCCGGGAAGAAGACGATCGTGCGCACGAGCGAGGAGCCTTTGCGCAGCACGAAGACGTAGAGGAGCGCGAGTCCGTACCCGAGGGCGACCTGGCCGATCGTGGCGACGATGGCGAAGAAGACGCTGACGCCGAGCGACTGCAGCGCCGCCTTGTCGGTGAAGAACGTGGTGAAGTTCTCGATGCCGACGAAGTCGAACCCGCGCAGCGTGTTGCCCTCGAAGAACGAGAGGCCGAACGACCAGAGCACCGGCACCATCTTCAGCAGCGTGTAGAGCAGCAGCGCGGGGCCGAGCAGGATGAAGATCGTCTTGCGATCTCCGAAGATCGAGTTCATTCGCTCGGTCCTTTCTCGGAAAGAAGCCGACTCCTCGCCCGGACGGCGAGGAGTCGGCTTCCGGGTCAGCGGTTGGCGTCGATGCTGTCCTGCAGCGCCGCCATGTAGTCCTCCGGAGACATCTGGCCGGTGGTGAGGAGCGTGCCGTTGGTGGACGCGAGCGAGTTGCTCTTCGGGTCCATCAGCGCCTCGAACCACAGTACGGTCTCGTCGATGCCGGAGATGCGCTCCTGGATCTCGAGCGTGTTCTCGCTGATGTCGGACACCTCGCCGTTGACGGCGAAGCCCGAGATCGAGCCGGTGTCCTGCAGGGCCTGCTGGCCGTAGTTCTCGGCGATGCAGGCGACCCAGTCCTTGACCTTCGGTCCGAACTGCCCGGCCGCGATGATCATCGGCGCTCCCGCGTTGGCGGGGTACTGGTCGATCGAGCCCTTGCCGCCGTCGACCGCGGGGAACGGCATGAAGCCGACGTTCTCTCCGCCGATCTGGTTGCGCTCCGGGTCGTTGATGGCGCTCAGCAGCCAGGTGCCGTCGTAGGCCATGCCGGCCTTGCCCGTGAGGAACAGGTTCGACGTGGCGTCGGGGTCGCGGGTCGAGAAGCCCTCGCCGAAGTAGCCCTTCTCGGCGTACTCGGCGATCGCCTCGGCGCCGGCGACGTACTCGGGGTCGGTCAGCTTCGCGTCGCCGTCGGCGACCGCCTGCATGGCCTCGGGTCCGACGTTGCGGAAGATGTACATGCCCAGCAGACGGGTGAGCGGGAAGCCCGCGGCACCTGCCTGGGCCATGGCCGTGTACCCGGCGTCCTGCAGCTCCTGAGAGACCTCGGCGAGCTCATCCCAGGTCTGGGGCTCCTCGAGGCCGAGCTCTTCGAAGATCTGCTTGTTGTAGAAGATGCCCTCGATGTTGTACTGGTACGGCAGCGAGACGAACCCGCCGTACACCTGCTCGACGGTGGATGCCGCAGCGGGCAGCACGTTGTCCCAGGCGTCCTTCTCCTCGAGCGCCGCCTTCAGGTCTCCGACCAGGCCCGCAGCGCCGAGGTCGCCGGTGGGGCGGATGAGCGCGGTGCCGGCGATCGTGTGCGTGGGAAGGGCATCCTGGCTGGCCAGCAGCGTGATGCGCTGCACGGTGTCGGCCTGAGCGATCTTCTGGTGCTCGATGGGGAGCGCCTCGTTCTCGGCCTTGCACTGGTCCGCCGCGAGAGCGTCGAGCGTCGGGCCGATGACCGTGTTCTCGTTGGCCGTCATCACGGTGAAGGCCTCGGGGTCGGTGCCGCCGTCGGACGAGCCACCACCGCCGCCGCCGTTGTCGCCGGAGCCGCCGCAGGCCGCGAGCGGCAGGGCCGCCGCGACGACGATTCCGAGCGCGAGCCACTTCCGGCTGCGGGTGCTGTGGATGTTCATGACGTCCTCCTTGACGAAGTGCAGGGCGATGCGGGGTATGACATGAGAATAGAATCGTTTCAACGGTGTGTCAACAATCACTATTGAAAGTTTATTCACATCGACCCTTATTTCGCGCTAACATGCATGATCATGCAGTCCTGCGATGACTTGCAGAACGCATGATCTGACTGCTGCCATCGACGGCAGCCGCCTCGGAAGGAACACGTCATGTCGACGACGAACACTCTGCGCGAATCGAGCCCGCTGCGGCCGCTCGGAGCACAGAGCGCCCGCTGGACCCACGGCTTCTGGGGCGGCATCCACGATCGCACGCGTGACGTCACGGTCCCGCAGATCTGGTCGTCGCTCAGCGATTCGGCGGTGAGCCCGGGGCTCGCGAACTTCCGTATCGCCGCCGGCCTCGAGGAGGGCGAGCACCTCGGCCCCTCCTTCATGGACGGCGACTTCTACAAGTGGCTGGAGGCGGCGATCGCCAGTCTCGAGACCGACCCCGACGAGGAGCTCGCCGCGCGCATCGAGGACATCGCCGCGCTGATCGCCTCCGTGCAGCGCCCCGACGGCTACCTGCACACCCCGACGATCATCGCGGATCGAAACGATCTGGACGTCGCAGCCCTCGCCGACCGCTTCCACTTCGAGACCTACAACCTCGGACACCTGATCACCGCCGGCGTGCGGCACCACGAGGTCACCGGGTCCGACACTCTTCTCGACGCGGCGCGCAGAGCGGCAGGCTTCCTGGAAGACCTCGCCACGAACAAGCCGCTGGAGCTCGCCCGCAGCGCCATCTGCCCCTCGCACTACATGGCCGTCATCGAGTTGTACCGGGTGACGCGCGAGGAGCGCTACCTGCGCCTCGCCGAGGCGTTCGTGCGCGTGCGTGACGACTTCGAGGGCGGAGACGACAACCAGGACCGCGTGCCGATCCGCGAGCAGACGGTCGTGGCCGGTCACGCCGTGCGGGCCAACTACCTGTACGCAGGTCTCGCCGACCTCGTGCTCGAGACCGGCGACGCCGAACTCGAGAGCGTGCTGGAGCGGCTGTGGCAGGACGTGGTCGACACCAAGCTCTACATCACCGGCGGATGCGGCGCCCTCTACGACGGCGCCTCCCCCGACGCCTCCCCGTGGCAGCGCGACATCAGCCGCGTGCACCAGGCCTACGGCCGCGCGTATCAGCTGCCGCACACCACCGCGCACAACGAGTCGTGCGCCAACATCGGCATGATCTTCTGGAGCGAGCGCATGCTCGCTCTCACCGGCGACGCGAAGTACGCGGATGTGATCGAGCAGGTCGCCTACAACAGCCTGCTCGCGAGCATCAGCCTCGGCGGCTCCGAGTACTTCTACACGAACGCCCTGCGCCAGGTCCGCGACCTCCCGTATCCGCTGCGTCGTCCCGGCGACACCGCGATCCACCCGACTCCCCCGCCGCCGCCCTCGGATGAGCGCCTGCGCGAGAGCTACCTCGCCTGCTTCTGCTGCCCTCCGAACATCGCGCGCACGCTCGCCCGGTTCCATGAGCGCGCCGCCGCTCTCGGCGACGACGGCCTGTACGTGCACCAGTACGGCGGCAGCGAGCTGAACGTGTCGACGGAGGACGGCCGCTCCCTCGCCCTGCGCGAGGACAGCGACTACCCCTGGAGCGAGACGCTCACGTTCACCGTGACCGCGGCATCCGGCGGCGGCCTCCCTCTGCATCTGCGCATCCCCGGGTGGAGCGAGGGCGCGACCGCAACGGTCAACGGCGTCGAGGTCGCGGTGTCGGCACCGAGCACGTACACGCGGATCGAGCACGACTGGGTCGAGGGCGACGTGGTGGTGCTGACGCTGCCGATGCCGGTGCGGATGCTGCGCGGTCACCGCCTCGCCGAGGAGACGGCCAACCAGGTCGCGGTACGCCGTGGACCCGTGGTCTACGCCCTGGAGAGCGCCGACCTGCCCGGCGGGGTCGTGCTCGAGCAGGCGGCGCTCCGGCGCGGGTTCGAACTGACGCCGGTGCCGACCGAGATCGCCGGACACCGCGTCGTCGCCCTCGATACCGAGATCGCCGTGCTGCCGACCACGTCGGAGGATTCGCTCTACGACCTGCTCGGCGACGCCGAGGTCGCCACGGCTCCCGCCCGCCTCGTGCCGTACTACACATGGGGCAACCGGGGAGCGGGCGAGATGTCCGTGTGGCTCCCCCTGGTGTGGTGACTCGCATGAGCACGCACCACGTCATCGCGACGTATGTCATCGAGACCTCTCTTCCGCTGCAGCACGCGGCCGAGGTGCTGGCCGGCGAGCAGTCCACGGGCACGTTCGTCCGCGTGCAGCGCGAATCCGACGACCTCCGGGCGCGGTTCGCCGCCCAGGTCGAGTCCCTTCACGAGATTCCGCTGACCGGAGCCTCGCCGCTGCCCGGCGCGGTCGGCGATCCCGCCGCACGGCGCAGGGCCGTGCTGCGGCTGCGCTTCCCTCTCGATAACTTCGGGCCCTCGCTCCCGAACCTGCTCGCGGCCGTCGCCGGGAACCTCTTCGAGATCAAGGAGCTCTCCGCGGTGCGCCTGATCGACCTCGATCTGCCGCCCGCGTTCGCCGAGCGCTACCGCGGTCCGCGCTTCGGGGTGGCGGGCACGCGCCGGTTGATGGGCGCGTCCGACGGCGCCATGATCGGCACGATCATCAAGCCCAGCATCGGCCTCGCCCCGGCCGAGCTGGCCGAGGTCGTCGGAGAGCTCGCCGAGGCCGGCATCGACTTCATCAAGGACGACGAGCTGCAGGGGAACGGTCCGTCCTCGCCGCTGTCGGCACGCGTGGCCGCGGTCATGCCGGTGCTGCACCGGTACGCCGACCGCACTGGCCGCATGCCGATGTACGCGTTCAACATCACCGACGACATCTCGCGCCTCGAGGCGAACCACGATCTCGTGGTCGCCGCCGGCGGCACCTGCGTCATGGCGTGCGTCAACCTCGTCGGTCTCGCGGGCCTCGAGTTCCTCAGCGCGCACACCGCCGTGCCGATCCACGGGCACCGCACGATGTTCGGTGCGATCGGCCGGTCGGAGCAGGTCGGGATAGGCTTTCGCGCGTGGCAGAAGATCGCCCGCCTCTCGGGCGCGGATCATCTGCACACCAACGGCATCAGCAACAAGTTCTACGAGACGGACGACGAGGTGCTCGACTCCATCGCCGCGGTGCGCGAACCGCTTCTGGGGATCGCCCCGACCGTTCCGGTGCTCTCCAGCGGCCAATGGGGCGGCCTCGCCCACGCCACCTACCGCGCGGTCGGCACGACGGATCTGCTGGTGCTCGCCGGCGGAGGCATCCACGGCCACCCCGACGGCGCGGCGGCCGGCGTGAGCAGTATGCGCGACGCCTGGGCGTCGGCGGCCCGCGGCGAGACGGCTCAGGATGCGGTCGACCGATCTGCCGCTCTGCGCCGGGCGACCGAGGTTTTCGGCCCGGTCCGTGTCTGAGATCCGGCATGCCTGAGATCCGGGCGGCGTTCTATGGCGACGACTTCACCGGGAGCGTCGACGCGCTGCTGCAGTTCGCGCGGCGCGGATGGACGGGTCGTCTCTTCACCACGCTCCCGACGCCCGAGGCTCTGCACGCGGCGGCGCAGGCCGTCGACGTGGTCGGGATCGCCGGCATCGCGCGATCGCTCGCGCCGGAGCAGATGGATGCCGAGGTCATCCCCGCCCTGCAGGCTCTGGTCGCGACCGGTGCTCCGATCGTGCAGTACAAGGCGTGCTCCACCGCCGACTCCGCGCCGGAGGTCGGCAGCCTCGGACGCGTGATCGAGCTCGGGCGCGAGATCGTCGCACCGTACCCGGTGCCGATGCTGTTCGCCCAGCCGGACTTCGGGCGCTTCACCCTGTTCGGCACGCACTTCGCGTCCGAGGGCGGCGTCGTGCACCGGTTGGACCGGCAGCCGACCATGTCGAGTCACCCGTCCACCCCGATGACGGAGGCCGATCTCGCGATCCACATCGGCCGGCAGACCGCCCTGCCCGTCGGAGCGTTGTCGTTCACGGTCTACGCCGACCTCGCCGAGCGCCTCCGCCATGCGGACGCGGCGGGCGTCGTCCTGGATGCCGTGACCGACGCGGATCTCGTCACCGTCGGCGCCGCCCTTCGCGACCTCCCGGCTCCCGTGTTCGCGATCGGCTCCGGGGGCCTCTCGCAGGGCATCGCCGCAGCGGCACCCGGCACCAGCGCGCCGGTTCCCGTCGCCACACCGGCCGCCGGTGCGGTGCTGGTCGTCTCGGGCAGCCGCTCGCCCCAGACACGTCGACAGGCCGAGGCCGCCGCGGCCGCCGGGTGGCTGGTCCAGCCGCTTCCTCTCGACGGCGCCGACGCGGCCGAAGCCGCGCAGGATGCCGTGTCGGCGCTCGCCTCCGGCCGCGGAGTGGTCTTCACCTCCGCCGACGCCGACGTGTCAGGGGCTGGTGAGCGGCCGATCCTCGAGGCCATCGCGGAAGCATCCGCGATCATCGTCAAGGCCGCCGCGCAGGCGCGGGCCGCGCGCCGCGTGATCGTGTGCGGCGGTGACACGTCCAGTCGCATCACGCGGCTGCTCGGCATCGAGGCGCTGTCCATCGCCGCGAATCCGTGGGGCAACGTCGTGCTGCTGCGGCCGCACGCCACGGACCCCGCGATCGACGGGCTGGAGCTGCTGCTCAAGGGCGGCCAGGTCGGTGCCGACACCCTGTTCCTCGACGTGGAGGCGCTCGACGCCTGAGCGCGAAGCCGGACCGAGGGTTCTAGGCGCTCCCCGCGCCCCATCGTCCGAGAGCCGTGATCGCCTCGCTCAGTGCCACTCCGCGCTCGGTCAGCGCGTAGGCCCGGGTGTTGTGCCGGAGCGGCAACCGCGTCAGCACTCCGGCCGCCTCGAGTTCGCGCAGGCGCGTCGCCAGCATGTTCGTCGGCGCACCGAGGTCGCGCTGCAGGTCGCCGTAGCGCTGCGGCCCGTCGAGCAGCCGCTCCACGATGAGCAGGGCCCACCGCGCGCCGACGACGTCGAGGGCCGCGGCGAGGTCGCTCACGCGGCGGGTTCGTCCGCCGGCTTCATCCAGAACGGGGAGTAGTGGTAGCCGTCCGGATCGTCGAACTGGCGCTGGTACATGAAGGGATAGTCGTCGGTGTCGCCGATGCGTCCACCGGCGGCTCCGGCGCGCTCCACGAACTCGTCGACCGCCTCGCGGCTGCCGAGGTCGAACGAGACCGTGACCTTGGAGGGCGTGCCGGGGCCGCCGATCAGCTCCTCGACTCCTCCGACGCTCGCGTACATCTCGCGGCTGCCGAGCATGACGTACTGTTCGGGCGCGATCGCGAAGCACGACACGTTGTGATCCGACATCTCGGCATTGAGGGTCCAGCCGAGGGCGGTGTAGAAGGCGGTCGCGCGTTCGACGCTCTCGACCGGGCAGGTGATGAAGAGGCTCATGCGCTCATACTTGCAAAATACAAGTGCCGCGTCAAGAGGGCGTCGAAAGCCGCACGCTCCAGACGGTGCGCTCGCGCGGAACGCGGTACTGCTCGGGGAGTGCAGGACCGACGGATGCCGAGCCGATGCCCTGCTGTCGATGATCGATGTTCAGCCACACCCGGTCGCCGGCGACGAGATCGCTCGGACGACGCGCCTGCTCGAGCTGTTCCGACGTCCACCGTCGCGCCGTGAAGTCGAAGGGGTCGCCGTCCACGTGGAGCGTGGCCATCTCCTCTCCCGACACGTCGAGCCAGCGCGTCTGCGTGTGGTTGCCGTTCTCCTGCGGGATCGGATACGGGGTCTGCAGGGAGTCGATCGTGCGCGCGAAGCGGCCGATGCGCGCACCCTGGATCGAGTCGACGTAGGTCTCCTCCGGCCCCCGGCCGAACCACGCGACCCGGTCGGCGGCGGCGGGCAGAGCGAAGCGCAGCCCCACTCGCGGCACCCAGATGTCGCGGTGCTTGTACGGAGTGTCCGCCCAAGGCCCCACGAAGTCGACGGAGGTCTCCAACCGCACCCCGTCGCCGTCCGGCACCCACGTCATCGTCCAGGTGACACCGTGCGGGTGCGTGCGCGGCGCGGTCCGTCCGCGCACGACCAGGCACTCTCCGTCGAGCCCGACGTCATCGACCCGGTGCAGCAGGCGATGCAGGCCGGTGGCGTGCCACACGGCCGCCAGGTTGTTACTGTCTCCCTGTCCGCGGTCGTTCTCGGTGGGCGCCCGGTACAGGTCGATCCAGGGGCCGTCGATCTGCAGGTCGCCGAGCCCGAGGAGGCGGCCGGTGGCGGCATCGAACGACGCCTCCCCGACCCGGATGACGTCACCGTCGCACGAGGTCGCCCCTGCGGGATCGCCCGTTCGGCGCACGGCATCCTCGACCGGCGCCGCGACCTTCTGCGCCCAGGCGATCGCGTGACCTTCCGGCGCCCACAGACTCTCCGCCGCGAGCGTCGCCTCGACCGTCAGCACCGCGTCCGTCGCACGCAGGGCGGATGCCGCGGCATCCGGGATCGCGATCTCGACGCGCTCTCCGCGGGCGATCGTCGGCACGTCGAGCAGTCCGTCGGCGAGGCTCCGGCCATCCGCCTCGACCGACCAGCGGAACCGCAGATCCGAGGTGTCGGCCGTGTGCCGCTCGTTCGTGATGCGCACCCGCTCGCCGACCTCGATGTCGATCACCTCGTGCGCCTTCGCGAGCTCGGCGAGCGCCGGCTTCGGCGTGCGGTCGCTCAGCACCAGGCCGTCGAGGCTGAAGCGGCCGCCGCGCGGTTCGTAGTCGATGTCCTCGCTCTGCAGGATGAAGGCCCGGCCGTCGGCGTCGACCGCGTTGATGCCATGATCGATCCACTCCCAGACGAAACCGCCGCAGAGCCGGTCGTACGCGCGGAGCACGCGCCAGTAGTCCTGCAGCCCGCCGGGTCCGTTGCCCATCGCGTGGGCGTACTCGACCAGCAGGAACGGCAGCCTCCGGCGGCGCTCCTCCTCGGCTTCGGTCACCCCGGCGGGAAGCGGCTCGTCGGGGCCGTCGAACACCATCCCGTGCATGCTCAGCTTGCCGCCGCGCGGCTCCTCGCGCCGCCCGATGCTCTCCAGCAGCTCCAGCGACGGATACATCAGGGAGTAGAAGTCCGAGTCGCGATAGCTCGGGTCGCGCTCGTACAGCACGACGCGCGACGGATCGCGCTCGGCGAGCCAGCGCCGCATCTCGGTGAAGCCGTCGCCCGACATGCTCTCGTTCGCGAGCGACCAGACCACGATGCTGGGGTGGTTCTTGTCGCGCTCGACCGTGCGATGCAGGCGATCCATGATCGCCTCGCGCCACTCCGGCAGCGCGGGCGGGTTGTGCTCCCACCCCTCGTAGATGAAGCCGTGGGTCTCCAGGTCGACCTCGAGAACCACCCACAGTCCGTACTCGTCGCATAAGCGCAGGAACTCGGGGTGCGGCGGGTAGTGGCTCGTGCGGACCGAATCGATGTTCGCGCGCTTCATCATCACGATGTCCTGGATCATCGTCTCGCGGTCGAGCGTGCGCCCGGTGTCGGGGTGATGCTCGTGGCGGTTCACTCCCCGGAACGTGAGCGGAGAGCCGTTGACCACGAACACCCCGTCGACGATCTCGACGCGGCGGAATCCGATCGCCAGCTCGACGGTCTCCCCCGCCGCGCGCAGGGTGCCGCGGTAGAGGCGCGGGGTGTCGGCGCTCCAGGGCTCCACCGGAACGGCGATGGTCTGGCCGGTAGGCATCGATATCCCCAGCTCGGGGACCTCCACCACGGCATCGATCGAGGCGTCGACGCGCAGGGTTCCGACTCCGCTCACCGGGTCGTAGTCGGCGCGCACGAAGTGGTCGTCGATCGCACCGGCCGGCCGCGCGAGCAGCTCGACGTCGCGGAAGATGCCGGGCAGCCACCACATGTCCTGGTCCTCGAGGTACGTCCCGGCCGACCAGCGGTGCACGCGCACCGCCAGCACGTTCCGGCCGGAGCGCACGGGTGCGTCGAACTCGAACGGCAGGCGGCTGCCCGTCGACCAGCCGAGCTCCTCGCCGTTCAGCCAGACCTTCGCGCACGAGTCCACACCCTGGAAGCGCAGCACGGCCGGTCCGAAGTCGCCCGGAACGTCGAAGACCAGTCGGTAGTCGCCGGTCGGGTTCTCGGTCGACACGTGCGGCGGATCCAGCGGAATGGGATACGCGGTGTTCGTGTAGAGCGGGCCTTCCTCGGTGCCGAGCATGCGGTGCGCAGGACCACCGGCCAGCGGCGTGAACTCCTCGAGCACCCAGTGCGACGGCACGCGCATCGCGTCCCAGTCGGTGTCGTCGAACTCCGTCGCGAAGAAGCCGTCGCCCGTCCCGGCGGCGGTCGGCGCGAGCCGGAAGCGCCAGACGCCGTTCAGGCTGCGGACGGCGGCGTCACTCACGGCATCCGCACGCGGGGCGCGCCTGCCGGCACCGGGCAGCGTGCTCTCCCAGTAGCGACCGGTCATTCGTCGTCTCCGTATCCGCTGTCGTCGATGGGCGACGGAGCCGGACCGAGCGCGTCGAGCTCGTCCCACACCGCGTCGGGGACCACGGTCGCCGCGAGCTGCAGGAGCGCGTCGAGGCGCGTCGGCGAGGAGACGCCGACCACCGTGCCGTCGATCGTCTCCTCTCGCAGCGAGAGCGCGAGGGCGACGGCGGGCAGCGAGACCCCGTGACGGGTGCACACGAGCTCCGCCTGCGCCGTCCAGCCCACGATCTCCTCGGATGCCGGCCGGTAGTGGTACCGCGCACCGGCACGCGGCCCGCGGGCCAGCAGGTCGCCGCCGAACGGCGCCGCGTTGAAGACCTGCCATCCGCGCTCGTGCGCATCGCGGAACATCGACGCGGCGCTGCGGTCGACGAGCGTGTAGCGGTTGTGGCAGAGGACCGCATCGAACAGCTCGCTGTCGAGGTAGTGCTGCAGCAGCGGCACGGGACCGGCGGCGACGCCGATCGCGGCCGCGACACCCTCCTCACGCAGGCGAACCAGTGCGGAGACCGCCCCGCCGCTGGCCAGAGCTTCACGGACGGTGACGACGTAGGGATCGTGCAGATGCAGCAGCGGCACCGTGTCGATGCCGAGCCGTCCTAGACTCTCCTCCACCGAGCGCAGCACGCGGTCGGCGTCGAATCGGCCGGTCTCCGGATCCCGGTCGACCTTCGTGATGATCCTGCTCGCCGCCGCGATCCGCTCCCCCGGGCCCAGCGCGGCCAACCCCAGCCCGAGGATGCGTTCGGATGCTCCGCCGGAGTAGTTGTTGGAGGTGTCGATGAGGTGCTCGCTGCGCAGCAGCGCCACGGCGGTCTCGACCGCGGCTTCCTCATCGCCGGAGCCGAGCCCCGAGGTGCCGAGCACCAGAACAGTCGGCCGCTGCCGGGACGTCATCGTGGGATCTCCTCGCCGCGAGTGCTACGGTCGGTCATGAACCGTTTCAGCGCAAGTTTATTCATAGGAGAATTCACATGTCAACGGCATCGACACCGGCGCTGATCGCGTCGGGAGCGGAACTGGAGCACCTCGCCGACGGCGCCGTATGGAGCGAGGGGCCCGTCTGGCTGCCCGAGACCCGACGCCTGCGCTGGAGCGACATCCCGAACGACCGCATCCTCGAATGGGATGCGCGCACCCGAGAGGTATCGACCTTCCGCCAGCCCGCCGAGTACACGAACGGGAGGGCGCTGGACCACGAGGGCCGGGTCGTGCAGTGCAGCCATGGGCGCCGGGCGATCGAGCGCGAGGGGGCGGACGGCCCGGAGATGATCGTCGACCGTTGGAGCGGCGGCCGCTTCAACTCCCCGAACGATCTCGCGGTGGCATCCGATGGAGCGATCTGGTTCACCGACCCGCCCTACGGCATCGACGCGAGCGGTCGCGAGGGACACCCTGGCACCTCCGAGTACGACGCCTGCTACGTGTTCCGCTGGGATCCTGCCACCGGAGAGGCGGTGCCCGTCGTGACGAGCATGGTGCACCCGAACGGCATCGCCTTCTCTCCCGACGGCACGCGGCTCTATGTCGCCGACACGGGGTTCTACGCCGACCGTCCGGAGGCTCAGCAGATCCTCGTGTTCGAGGTCGACGGGGCGACCGTCGTCGGGCCCGGCACGGAGTTCGCGAAGCCTCCGGTCGGCGCCTCCGACGGGTTCGCGGTCGACCGCGAGGGCCGGCTCTGGAGCTCGGCCGGCGACGGGATCTACGTCTACGCGCCCGACGGCGAGCTGCTCCATCACGTCCCCGTGCCCGAGACGGTGTCGAACTGCACCTTCGGCGGCGACGACGGCCACGACCTCTTCATCACGGCGTCGACGAGTCTCTACCGGATCCGCACCACCACGACCGCGGCCTGAGCGATGTTCACGTACGCCGCCTACAACGCCGCACCTGCCGAGCTCGCCGCGTCCGCACAGGAGGAAGGCGAGTGGTACCGCCTCCTGCGCACCGAAGCGCTCATCGGCGGGCTCGAACTCGGCTTCCTGCATGGCCTGCACCCGCGCGGCATCGGGCGGCTCTCCGCCCTGCTCGACCCCGGGTGGCGGAACATCGCCACCACGATGCCCCACACGCTCGCGGCGGTCGACCACGATCCCTTCTACGGCCTCGCCTCCGCCGACGCGGAAGGCCGTCGTCACGCCGTCGACGATGTGGCACGACTGCGCGACGAGGTCTTCGCGCTGCGCGAGGCGCTCGGACCGCTCGCCGTGACCGCGGTCGAACTGCAGTGCGCACCCTCGGCGGCCGCCGGCGCGGCGGGCAGCACGCACCTCGCCGCCTCGCTGACCGAGATCGCCGGCTGGGACTGGTCGGGTGTGCGGCTCCTCGTCGAGCATTCGGATGCGGCGACCCCGACGCACGCGCCGGCCAAGGGCTGGCTGTCGCTGGACGAGGAGTTCGACGCCGTGCGCACGGCATCCGCACGGACCGGCGCGCCCATCGGCCAGGCCGTCAACTGGGGACGCTCGGTGATCGAGACGCGCGCGCCTCGCGGCGCCGTCGAGCACCTCGAGCGGCTGCGCACGGCCGGGACGCTCTGCGGGTTCACCGTCTCGGGGGTGTCGGGACAGCCCACCTCCCGGAGCCTTGCGTGGGAGGACGTGCATCTCGCGATCGCCGACGTCGACCCCGAGTCGCTCCTCACGGCGGCGGATCTCGCCGATGCCGTCGCGGTCGCGCGGCGGGCGAGCCCGCAGCAGGTGGGGGTGAAGGTCGGCGCACCGGCCGCACCGACGACGCTCGAGGAGAGGCTGGTGCCGGGCCTTGCGACCCTGCGTGCTC
>Ga0307406_10001028_pt1 | contig 15541 bp, 12 predicted proteins | sample 322Cmetagenome_3_FD_203706 | JGI IMG/M metagenome (GOLD analysis project Ga0307406, IMG submission 203706) | Maize rhizosphere microbial communities from greenhouse at UC Davis, California, United States - 322HYB-C-2 | ecosystem: Host-associated > Plants > Roots > Rhizosphere > Soil | place... | reverse complement strand
CCCGTGACGACACCCTGTCGGTCTTCGCCGCCGATCTGCTGAAGCGTCTCTAAGCTCCGTTTACGGACTGATTTTCAAGAGAATATCTCGAAACATTCACGTACGGCAAAGCTCGTATTAAGTGGCGGCCCGTATCGGACTCCCGGACATCGGGAGTATGCGTGCATGGCCAGAATCGGAGACTTCGCCAGCGGCGCCGAGCCGATCTCTCCGGAGACTCCGGGCGCCCATGTCTTCGAGCGTTTCGAACGCGAGCCCGACACCCTGGCCATCGCCGTCGTCGATGCCGAACAGCGCCCCGTCGGCCTGGTCGAGCGCAACGCCTTCACCCTGCGCATGGCCGCCGAGTTCGGCCGCGCCCTCTACGCCCGCCGCCCGGCCTCCAGCTTCATGGACCCGGCCCCGCGCGTGCTCGACGCCGACGCGGACGCCGAGACCCTGTTCGAATCGATCGACGCCGCCAACCTGGGCGCCCTGCTGAACGGCTTCGTGGTCGTCTCCAAGGGCCGATATAGCGGCGTCGGCGCCGGGGTCCACCTGCTCCAGGCCGGCAGCGCCATCCACCGGAAGCGCGCCCAGGCCATGAGCGTCCTGGCCCGCGACCTGGCCCGCGCCGAACAGGAGGCCCGCACCTCCAGCCGCGCCAAGTCCGAATTCCTCGCGGTCATGAGCCACGAGATCCGCACCCCGCTGAACGGGGTCCTCGGCGTCGCCGCCCTGATGGAGCGCGAGCTGACGCAGGAGGCCATGCGGCCCTACGTCCGCACCATCCTCGATTCCGGCCAGAGCCTGCTGCGCCTGCTGACCGACGCACTGGACATGTCCCGCGCCGAGGCCGGGCTGATGACCTTCGAGACCGGGGCGGTGTCGCTGGAGGCCGTGGCCCGGGACCTGACCGCCCTGTGGGGCCCGCGCGCGGAAGAGAAGGCGCTGGCCCTGACCGTGACCTGCGACGCCCCGGACGCCGGCCACGTCGTCGCGGACGAGGTGCGCCTCAAGCAGCTGCTCAACAACCTGATCGGCAATGCGATCAAATTCACGCCCGCGGGCCAGGTCGCCGTCCGGATCGCCGCGGTCCCGGAGGGCGGCGACGCCCGCATGGTCGTCACCGTCGACGACAGCGGCCCGGGCGTGAGCGAGGACGCCGCCGCCTCCATCTTCGACCCCTTCAACACCGGCCGCGCGGGTCGCGCCGGCGCCGGGGCCGGGCTGGGTCTGGCCATCTGCCGCCAGATCGTCGAGCGCATGGAGGGCCGTATCGCCGTGGAGCGGTCGCCGTGTGGCGGAGCCCGCTTCACCTTCGACCTGCGCCTGCCGCTGGCCTCCGCCGAGGTCGCGACGGCGCAGGACGCCCCCCTTCCGCCGACGCCGCACGAGACCCTGCATGTGTTGGTGGTGGACGACAACGCCACCAACCGCTTCGTCGCGGGCAAGGTGCTGGAGCTGTTCGGCTGCACCTCCGAGACCGCCGAGAACGGGCGCGAGGCGGTGGAGCGGGTCCAGGTCGCCCGTTTCGACCTGATCCTGATGGACGTGAAGATGCCGGTGATGGACGGGGTCCAGGCCACCCGCGCCATTCGCGCCCTGCCCGGCCCGGTCTCGGCCCTGCCCATCCTGGCCCTGACCGCCAACGCCGACCCCCGCGACGAGGCCGACTATCTGGCCGCCGGCATGGATGGCGTGGCGCAGAAGCCGATCCAGCCGGACGTCCTGCTCAACGCCATCCGCCGCGTGATGTCGGCCACACCCGCGGTCGAAGCGGCGGTCGCGGCCTGAGGGGGCGCAACCCGGACGCCGCCCGCGTATTGTAGCGCTTCATGCTGCAGATTCCCCCGCCCCCGCCCACCGACCTGCCCGAAGTCGTCGTCACCGGGGCGCGCCTGCCCCCGGCGGCGGGCGAGGCCGCCTTCGCCGTCATCCGCCTGGACGACCGCGACCTGCGCGCCGAACAGCGGCTGGACGAGGCGCTGGCCTCCGTTCCCGCCGTCTCCCTGTTCCGCCGCACCTCCAGCCTCGCGGCCAATCCGACCACGCAAGGCATCAGCCTGCGCGCCATCGCTCCCTCCGGCGCGGGCCGGACCCTGGTGACCCTGGACGGCGCGCCGCTGAACGATCCCTTCGGCGGCTGGGTGATCTGGTCCCAGGTCCCGACCGAAAGCCTCGCCGGGCTCGACATCGTGCGCGGCGCGGGGGCCGGTCCCTACGGCGCGGGCGCCCTGACCGGCGTCATCCAGCTGCGCGAGCGCGACATGGGCTGGACCGTCGACGCCTCCCTGGCCGAGCGCGGCGGCGCGCGCCTGTCGGCCTCCGGCGCGACGAATGTCGGCGCCGCCCGTCTGGTCGCCTCGGGCCTCTACGAGACCAGCGACGGCTACGTCCCGGTGCGCGGCGCGGCCGCGGGCGCCGCCGACACGCCCCTGGATCTGGAGGTTCGCAGCGGCGCGGTGCGCGCCGACCTCCCCGTCGGTCCGGCCGTCGTCTCCCTGCGCGCCTCGGCCTTCGAGGAGGATCGCGGCTCCGGCCTCGCGGGGGCCCGGTCTACCGCCAGCGGCAACGCCCTGTCCGCCACCGCCGCCGTCCAGCCTTCCGCCGACCGTCCCGGCTGGCGGCTGCAGGCCTGGCGCCGCGAGAGCGACTTGGCCAACACCTCGGTCGCCGTCGCCGCCGATCGCGCGACCACCACCCCCGCCAACGACCAGTACGAGACGCCCGCGACCGGATGGGGCGTCAACGCCGCCCTGCGCCGGGTCGTGGTCAGCGGCGTCGCCCGGCTGGAGTGGGAGCTGGGGGCCGACGCCCGCTTCACCGAGGGCGAGACCCACGAGCGCTTCCGCTACATGGGCGCCCAGTTCACCCGCGACCGGATCGCCGGCGGCGAGACCTCGGTGATGGGCCTCTACGCCGAGGGCTCCTGGACCCACGGCCCCTGGCTGGTCGCCGGCGGCCTGCGCGCCGACCGCTGGGAGAGCGCCGACGGCCACCGCCTCGAGCGCGACCTCGCCACCGGCCTGCCGACCCTGGACGAGACCGACCCCGACCGCTCGGGCGAGGTGGTCAGCGCCCGCCTCGGGGTTCGGCGCGACATCGGAAACGGACAGGCCCTGCGCGCCGCCGCCTACACCGGCTTCCGCCCCGCCACCCTGAACGAGCTGCACCGTCCCTTCCGGGTCGGCAACGACCTGACCGAGGCCAACGCCGCCCTCGAGCCCGAGACCCTCAGCGGCGTCGAGGCAGGCTGGAGCTGGACCGGCGACCGGGCCTCCCTGACCGCCACCGCCTTCTGGACCCGGCTGGACCAGGCCATCGTCAACGTCACCATCGGGACCGGCCCGGCTGCGTTCCCGCGCGCCGGCTTCGTTCCCGCAGGCGGCGTCCTGCGCCAGCGCCAGAACGCCGGAACCATCGAGGCGACGGGGATCGAGCTGGACGGCCGCCTGACCCTGACCGACGCCCTCAGCCTGCGCGCCGCCCTGTCGCTGACCGACGCCGAGGTGGACGGCGGGTCCGCCGCGGCCCAGCTGACCGGCCTTCGCCCCGCCCAGGCCCCGCGCTTCAGCGCCGTCGCCGGGGCGGACTGGCGGGCCACGGACCGCCTGACCCTCGTCGCCGACCTGCGCTGGGAGAGCGACCGGTTCGAGGACGACCTCAACAGCCGGGTGCTGGACGCCGGCGGAACCGTCGACCTGCGCGCCGACTGGAGCCTGACCGACGCCGCCGTCCTGTGGGTCGCGGCCTCCAACCTGTTCGACGCGGAGATCGAGGTCTCCGAGACCGGAACCGGCGTCGCCGGCTTCGCCGCGCCCCGCACCCTGGCCGCGGGGCTGCGGTTCACTCGCTGAGCCGTCACCGTTCCAGGACGAAGGCCTCGCCGGCCTTGGACACCGGCTGGCGCGAATCGTCCCGGCCCCACCCCCGGCCGCCGCCCAGCCGGACCGCCGCCCAGAGGATCAGCCGGCGCAGGCGATCGACGCCCCGGTTCTGCAACGCCTCCTTGAAGACGTCGTCAGCCTCGGCCCGGGTGTAGGGGTCCGCGCGGGCCCGCCCATCGCGACGGCGCTTCCACTGCGCCGTGCCCGAGGTGGCGTAGAGGAAGTCGTGGACGATCGCCGCCTTCACCCAGGGGCCGTCCGGCGGCAGCAGGATCCAGCCCCAGCGCGGTATGGAGGCCAGATCGGTCACGAACCCGGCGGGCACGGTGATCAGGTCGCCGCCGGCGCCGGCCCTGTAGGTCAGATCGCGCTGCAGCCCCCACAGGCTTCGCCCCGCCTTGATCGAAGGCGTGAATTTGTTGTCGAGCAGGACCAGCACCAGCTTCCCGCCGAAACGATCCGTCCAATCGGTCAAGGCCGCCTCCCGCGTCCGTCCCCGCCGCCCAGGTTCCACCCAAGGCGGCGCCGAGATCAACCGCTGATGGAGATCGATGTTCCTCGACCCACGGAAAGCGCCCCAAAGGTCGCACGCGCGCCATCTTGCAAACGGTTCTCAAGTTCGGCACAAGCCGGGCGTGACCGACGCCGCCGCGACAGCTCCGAAGCCGAAGAAGGCCCTGAACGCCGCAAGGTCGTTCTGGCTGAAGCAATTGCATCAGTGGCACTGGATCTCGGCGGCCGTCAGCCTGATCGGGCTGATGCTGTTCGCCGTCACCGGCATCACCCTGAATCACGCGGCCTCGATCCCCGGCCAGGTCTCCACCGTCGAGACCGCCGGGACGCTGCCCACCCCCCTGCTGGAGCGGTTGTCGACCTTCCCGCAGGAGACCACCGATCCCGCCCCCGACTATGTCGCCCGCTGGGCCTCGGACCACTTCAAGGTCTCCATCGCGGGCCGTCCCACCGAGACAACGCCGGAAGAGGTCTACATCGCCCTGACCGAGCCCGGCGGCGACGGCTGGCTGACCATCGACCGCGCCACCGGCGAGGCCGCGCGCGAGCGCACCACCCGCGGCCCGATCGCCTACCTCAACGACCTCCACAAGGGCCGCAACACCGGCAAGGTGTGGTTCTGGTTCATCGACGTCTTCGCCGCCGCCTGCATCGTCTTCGCCGTCACCGGCTTCGCCCTGACCTGGATGCACGCCAAGCAGCGCCCCTCGACCTGGCCCCTGCTGGGTCTGGGTCTGCTGATCCCCGTCATCATCGCCCTGATCTTCATTCACTGACGAGTTCGACATGCGTCCCCTGACCCTCGCCGCCTCCGCCGCCGCCCTCGGGGCCTTCGCCGCCCCGGCCGCGGCCGCCGACCTGAACGTCACGGTGACCGTGCCGCAGCAGACCGGCGCCGCCTATCACCGCCCCTATGTCGCGCTGTGGATCGAGCGCGCGGGCGCCGGGGAAGCCGCCGCCACGCCGGTGCGCACCCTGGCTGTCTGGTACGAGGTCTCCAACGTCGCCGAGGGCAAGGACTGGCTGAAGGACATGCGCACCTGGTGGCGCGGTCTGGGCCGCGGCATGACCCTGCCGGCCGACGGCGTCTCCAGCGCCACCAAGGCCCCGGGCCGTCACACCGTCAGCATCCCCGCCGCCCGCCTGCGCGACCTGCCCGCCGGCAACTATTCCGTCGTCGTCGAGGCGGCCCGCGAACTGGGCGGCCGTGAAGTCGTCCGCGTGCCCTTCGTCTGGGGTCGCGCCAACACCGCCCAGGGAACCGGGCGCACCGAACTGGGCGCTGTCAGCGTCGCCGTCACCCGCTAGAGGAAGTCCGCCATGAAGAAGTCCATCGCCATCATTGCCGCCCTCGCCGCCCTCGCCCTGCCGATGTCCGCCCAGGCCCACCGCGCCTGGCTGGCCCCGACCTCGACCAGCCTGTCGGGAACCGACGCCTGGGTCGGCTTCGACGCCGGCATGTCGAACGGGGTCTTCATCCCCGACCACGCCGCCATGAACCTGGCCGGTCTGGTGATCACCGCGCCGGACGGCTCGACCGTCGCGCCCGAGAACATGGGCCGCGCCCGCTACCGCTCAACCTTCGACCTGCACCTGACCCAGCAGGGCACCTACCGCGTCGCCAACGTGATGGGTGGCGTCATCGTCAGCTACAAGCAGGGCGGCGAGCAGAAGCGTTGGCGCGGGACCGAGGCTGAAATGGCCGCCAACATTCCGGCCGACGCCACCGACGTCGTGGCCACCCGCAACAACAGCCGCATCGAGACCTTCGTCACCCTCGGCGCGACCTCGACCACGGCGCTGGCCCCGACCGGCCAGGGCATCGAGCTGGTCCCGGTGACCCACCCGAACGACCTGGTCGTCGGCGAGGCCGCGACCTTCAAGCTGGTGCGCGACGGCCAGCCGGCCGCCGACCTGGAAGTCACCATCGCCCGCGGCGGCGCCCGCTACCGCGACAATCCGGAAGAGATCACCGTCCGCACCGGCGCCGACGGCGCCTTCACCGTCACCTGGCCCGAGCCGGGCATGTACTGGGTCAACGCCTCGGTCCGCTCGCCCGCCCAGGGTCAGCAGCTGGCCTACAACGCCCAGTACAACGGCGTCGTGGAAGTCCTGCCCTGACCCGGCCCGGAGGCCCTCTGTCCAGCAAAAGCGCGCCGCCCACGGTCATCGTGGGCGGCGACGCTGCGCCGCGCCCGGACAACCGGGTCCTCATCCCGACCCACGGCCAGACGCCGACCCGCCCGCCCTCGACCCTGATCTGGGACTTCGCGGGCACGAGCATGGGAACCGACTGGTCCGTCCGCCTGGTGCCGCCCGAAGGCGCCGAGCGGGCCACCTTCCAATCCGCCATCGACGCCGAACTGGCCCGCATCGTCAGCCTGTTCAGCCACTGGGACCCGCGCTCCGAACTGGCCCGGTTCAACGCCGCGCCCGAAGGTTTCTGGGCGGTGTCGGAGCCCTTCTGGTTGCTGCTCAACCAGGCCATGGACATCGCCGACGACACCGACGGCGCGGTCGATCCGACCCTGGGCGCCCTGGTCAACCTGTGGGGCTTCGGCCCGCCCGGCCCGCGCCCGCTGAACGCCTTCGGCACCGGTCCGACCACGCCGTACGAGGAAGACATCGCCGCCGCCCTGGCCCTGTCCGGCTGGGGTCGTCTGCGCCTGAACCGCGACCGCCGCGCCGTGCAGCAGATCGGCGGCCTGAAGCTGGACCTGTCGGGCATCGCCAAGGGCCACGCCGTCGACCGCGTCTCCGACCGCCTCGCCGAGCTGGGCGCCGCCCATCACCTGGTCGAGATCGGCGGCGAACTGCGCGGCCGGGGCGTGAAGCCCGACGGTCATCCCTGGTGGGTCGAGCTGCAGCAGGGGCCGGACGCCCCCGGCCCGCGCACCGTCGCGGCCCTGTTCGACCTCGCCGTCGCCACCTCCGGCGACTGGGTCCGCAGCTTCGAATCCTATGGCCGGGTCTACAGCCACACCATCAACGGCCGCACCGGCCAGCCGGTCGAGAACGGCGTCGCCTCCGTCACCGTCCTGGCCGAAACGGCGATGTACGCCGACGCCATGGCCACGGCCCTGACCGTCATGGGGCCGACGGAAGGCCCCGCCTTCGCCACCGCCATGAAGATCGCCGCCGCCTTCGTCGTGCGCGGCTACGACGGCGTCACGGAGATCGTCACCCCCGCCTTCGCCGCCATGTTGGACGAGGGCGCGTGACCACCGATCCCGGGCGTCTGACATGGGCGGCCGTGGCCGTCGGCCTGTGGCTGCTGAGCGTCCTCTGGGTCATCGTCAGCCGGGCGCTGGCCAGGCGCGCCGCCGCCCGCAAGGCCGCCGCGCTCGCGCCCCCCGCGGGCGCTGACGCCGTCCTCGTCGCCTTCGCCAGCCAGACCGGCCTGGCCGAGGAGCTGGCGTGGATGACGGCCAAAAGCCTGTCCGACGCCGGAACCCCGGCGCGGGTCGCCCTGCTCGGCGATCTCGAACCCGCCGAGCTGAAGGCCGCCGGCCGCCTGCTGGTCGTCGCCTCAACCACCGGCGAGGGCGATCCCCCCGACAGCATGTCGTGGTTCGTGCGTCAGGTGATGAAGGCCCCCGCCGATCTTCAGGGCCTGTCCTATGGCCTGCTGGCCCTGGGCGACCACACCTACGCCGACTACTGTGGTTTCGGCCGGGCGCTGGACGGCTGGCTGCGCCGCTCGGGCGCCGAGCCCCTGTTCGACCATGTCGAGGTCGACAACGGCGACACCGGCGCGATCCGCCACTGGCAGCACCAGCTGGGCCTGATCACCGGCCAGGCCGTCCAGGCCGACTGGACCCCGCCCGCCTATGACCGCTGGCGCCTGGCCGAGCGTCGCCTGCTCAACCCCGGCAGTCCCGGCGGCGAGGCGCACCTGCTGGCCTTCGAGCCGATCGATCACGCGCCGTCGTGGGCCGCGGGCGACATCGCCGAGATCGGCCTGCCCGACCCGACCCAGGGCAGCCGCGAATACTCCGTCGCCTCCCTGTCCTCGACCGGCCGCGCCGAGTTCATCGTTCGCCGCATGACCCGCCCGGACGGCGCGCCCGGCCTCGCCTCCGGCTGGCTGACCCGCGACCTCGCCCCCGGCGCCGAGGTCGACATGCGCATCCGGACCAACCGCAGCTTCCACGGTCCCGACGCCGCCACGCCCCTGATCCTGATCGGCAACGGCACCGGCCTGGCCGGGCTGCGCGCCCATCTGAAGGCCCGCGAGGGTCAGGCCCACGGCGGCGCCTGGCTGATGTTCGGCGAGCGCACCCGCGCCCACGACGCCTTCCTGGATGACGAGCTCCAAGCGATGCAGGCCTCGGGCCTGCTGACCCGGCTGGACCGGGTCTTCTCCCGCGACGCCGGCGACGGCCGCTATGTGCAGGCCGTCGTCACGGAACAGGCGGAGACGCTGCGGGACTGGCTGTCGCGCGGCGCGACCCTCATGGTCTGCGGCAGCCTCGAAGGCATGTCCAAGGGCGTGCACGAGGCGCTGGAAGCCGCGGTCGGCGTCGAAGCCCTGCGCGATCTGACCGAGACCGGGCGGTATCGCCGGGACGTGTACTAGACCTCCGCCCACCGCCGCAGCAGGTTGTGGTAGACCGCCGTCAGCTCCAACACGGCGGGGTCCTTGGGGCCCTTCTCGGCGTTGACCCGCTGGATGGCCACGTCCATCCGGAACAGGGTCTCGCGGTCGGCGTCGTCGCGGATCAGGCTCTGCAGCCAGAAGAAGCTGGCCACCCGGGCGCCGCGCGTCACCGGCGTGACCCGGTGCAGGCTCTTGGACGGATACAGGACCAGGTCCCCCGCCGACAGCTTCACCGACTGCGGCCCGTACATCTCCTCGATGATCAGCTCGCCGCCGTCGTATTCGTCGGGCTCGGACAGGAAGAGGGTGCAGGACAGGTCGCTGCGGATGCGTACGCCCCCGCGCTGGCGGATGGCGTTGTCGACATGGACCCCGAAATGCTCGCCGCCTTCGTAGCGGTTGAACAGCGGCGGGAAGATGGTGTGCGGCAGGGCGGCCGACACGAACATCGGATTGGCGTTCAGCGCCTGCAGCACCAGCGCCCCGACCTCGCGCGCCTGGGGCGAGTCCTCGGGAAGCTGGCGGTTGACCTTGGCGGTCGCCGACTGGTGGCCCGAGGTGACGTTGCCGTCGGCCCACGGCCCGGCGTCCAGCGTCGCGCGCAGGCTGGCCGCCTCCGCCTTGGAGAACACCTCTGGAATGTGCAGCAGCATGCGCCGCCTCCTTGGTCGCGCCGGAGATCCGGACACGGAAAGACCCGGGGGGTCAGGCCATCAGGGAAGACCAAACCTGAACCCCCGGGTTCTACGCGAACGGACGTTCGGGCCGAAGAGCCCGCCGCGCAGATTCAGCGACCGTCAGTAACGCAGGTTCAGCGTCAGGATCGCCTGACGGCCCGGCGCCACATCGGCGTGGTGCACGCCGTTGGTGCGGATGATGTATTCCTCGTCGCCCGCGTTCTGGACGTTCAACTGCAGCGAGGCGGTGTCGTTGATGTCGTACGAGGCGAACAGGTCCACCCGGGTGTACTCCGGCGCATAGACGCGATTGGCGCCGCCGCCCGCTCCGCCCTGATTCCCGCCGAAGCTCTTGGACACGTAGTAGACGCCGCCGCCCAGGCTCAGTTTCGGGGTCACCCGGTAGGTGCTGAACAGGCTGAACGAATGCTCCGGCGTGTTGGCCAGGGGCTGGCCCTCGAACGGGTTGGGGACCGGCAGGCCGCCGACGATCGTCACGGCGCCCTTCACCAGTTCGGAGTCCATCCAGCTGTAGCCGCCGAACACCTGCCATTCGCGGGTGATGTTGCCGGACACGCCCAGCTCGATCCCCCGCACCTCGACCTCGCCGGCCTGCTGGAAGTCCGTCGGCCCCGGGCCGACCAGGATCTGGGCGTTCTCGCGGGTCAGCTGGAAGGCCGCGGCCGACAGGGCCAGGCGGTCGCCGAACAGGTTGGCCTTGGCGCCGATCTCCCAGCTGGCGGTCTCTTCCGGATCCAGGACGCCGGTCAGCGTGCCCGAACCCGTGCCGTTGCCGCCCGTGTTCTGGTCGCCCGCGGCGATCAGCGGCGGCGTGGAGGAGGTGGCGTAGGAGACGTAGACGCTCGAGCTCGCGCTCGGCTTGTAGACCAGGCCGACCTGGTAGTTGACGAAGTCCCAGTCGGAGGCGACCGGCGTGTAGACCGGTACGGCCACGGTGCCCGAAGCGTTGATCCCCTCGACCGAATAGTCGTCATAGCGGACGCCCAGGTTGACGATGAAGCGTTCGCCGATCTCGATCGAGTCCAGGGCGTACAGGCCCAGGGTGTCGGTGGTGTTGGAGCTGATCAGGCCGCGCGTGATCGTGCCCGTCCACGGGTCCCGCGGGTTTGGATCATACAGCGGGGTGCAGTCGAAGCCGGTCAGGGGCGCCGGGCAGGCCGAACCGCTGATCGTGGTGACGGTGTAGGAGGCGTTGCGGTTCTTCTCGCGCGCCAGCTCCAGGCCGATGTCGTAGCTGTGGCGCAGGCCGCCCGTGGTGAACCGGCCATGCAGATCGGTCACGTTGGCGATGGTGTCGTTCGGGTTCCAGCGCGACTTGGTCCCGCGCTTCATCCAGTAGACGCCGCCGATCAGCGCCACGCCCGGAGGCGTCGCGGTGATGCTGCCGCCGTCGCCGGGATTGGTGACGACATAGTCGTTCAGGGTGCGCGACACACGGGTCACATTGCGCAGTTCGGCGTGCTCGCCGAAGCGGTGCTTCACATCGAAGGTGAAGGTGTCGACCGTGTTGGTCAGATAGTCGCGCGACTGCAGGCCGTAGAAGCTGTCGTACGGCACATCCAGCACGCCGCTGTCGGTCGTGCGGATGTTGATCTTGGTGAACAGCGGGATGCCGTAGTCGGGCATCTGGTTCGATTCCAGATGGTAGTAGCTCATGGTCGCCGAGGTCGGCGTGCCCAGGCCGGCCGCCAGCGACAGGCCCAAACCCCACTTGTCGTAGTCGACCGAGTCACGGCCCGGCACGTCGCCCTCGGCGCCCATCAGGTTCAGACGCAGGGCGGCGGTTCCGCCCAGGTTCCAGTTCTGGTCGATCGTGCCGCGCATATAGCCGTCGGTGCCGACGCCCAGGCCGTAGTGGGTGAAGTCCTGCAGGCGCGGAGCCTTGGAGCCCAGGTTGATGCTGCCGCCGCCCGAGCCGCGGCCCGAATAGACCGAGTCCGGCCCCTTCACGACCTCGACCTGTTCCAGGTTGAAGACCTCGCGCTGCTGACCGCCCGAGTCGCGGATGCCGTCGACGAAGATGTTGTTGCCCGAGGACTGGCCGCGGATGAACGGACGGTCGGCCAGCGGCTGGCCGCCTTCGCCTGCCCCGAAAGTGATGCCCGGCGAGGTGCGCAGGATGTCCTGCAACGAGGTCGCCGCGGTCTGTTCGATGATCTGCTGCGGGATGATGGTGACCGAGCGCGGCGTGTCGACCAGCGGCGCGACAAACTCCGGCGACAAGGGTTCACGGCGGACGTGCTGGCCGGTGACGGTCACCGTGCCCAAGGTGGTGGCGTCCTGCTGTTGCGGATCGGCGACCGAATCCGGATCGCCGGCCACGGCGGGCGCGGCGGCCAGCAGCATGCCGGCGGCGCTGGAGGCGAACAGGAGTGAGCGGAGCGCATCGGCGCGTTGGGTCATGGGAGTCGGTTCCGGGGAGGAAGGTATCTGCGAGCGGCTCGCATATCACCTTTCCCGGACGCCGCAACCGCTTTTGCGACACACTCGCAGAATTATGGCCTCTGTTTCGCCCCGGCGCCGCCGCGATGGAAACCTGGCCGTCAGCCCGCCGCCACCGCCTTCATCGACACCGACAGATCCGCCAGCCGGTCCGCGTCCACCGGCGTCGCCTTGCCGATCATCATCCGCCCGGCCATGAACTCGGCCGGCGCGTTGACGGCCTCGACGCAGACGATCCGGTCCCCGGCCAGGTGGAAGACGGCGAAAGCGCCCGCCTCCACGTCGCCGCGCACCACCTGACGGTCCGCCCCGTCCGGCAGGCCGGCGATCTGCAGCTTCAGGTCATACTGGTCGGACCAGAACCACGGGACCTCCGGCGTCGGCGCGGCGCGGCCGACGATGGCCGAGGCCGCCTGCTTGGCCTGTTCGAGCGCATTGGGCACGCTCTCCAGCCGGTGCATCGCCCCGCCGTGCACGGGCACGGGCCGATAGGTCACGTCGCCGACGGCCCAGATCGCCGGGTCCGAGGTCCGCGCCTCGCCGTCCACCACCACCCCGTTCAGACAGTGCAGCCCGGCCGTCCGCGCCAGCCCCTCGCGCGCCAGGGCGCCGACGCCGACCAGCACGGCGTCGGCCTCGATCAACCGCCCGTCCGCCAGCCGCACGCCCCCATCCTCGAACCCGGTCACCTCCGCCGAGGTCAGGATCTCGACGCCGTGCTTGCGATGATAGCCGGTGAAGAATTCGGACAGCGTATGCGAGGCGACGCGCGCCAGCACCCGGTCCATCCGTTCGATGACCACGGCCTCGGCGCCCAGCGCCCGGGCCGAGGCCGCCGCCTCCAGGCCCACATAGCCGCCGCCCACGACCGCCAGTCTCCGGCCCGGCCCCAGCGCCGCCTTCAGCCGCTCGGCGTCGGCCAGGGTGCGCAGCTCCAGCAGGTCCGCCCGGTCGGCGCCCGGCAGGGCCAGTCGCCGCGCCGTCGATCCGGTGGCCAGGATCAGGGCGTCATAGGTCTCGACCGTTCCGTCCGCGAAGGCGACCGTCCTGCCCGCCGGATCGATCGCCGTCGCGGTCGTCCCGGTGCGCAGTTCGATGTCCTGCTCGGCGTAGAAGCTCTCGGGACGCAGCAGCAGCGCCTCCAGATCCGCCTCGCCCTTCAGCCAGGCCTTCGACAGCGGTGGTCGCTGGTAAGGCGGCGCGGGCTCCTCGCCCGCCAGCACGATGGAGCCTTCATGGCCGTATTGGCGCAATAACGCCGCCGCCGTGCCGCCCGCGTGCCCCGCGCCGATGATCAGAACCTTTGTCATGTTTCGCAAGTAGTGCGATCCAGGGTCTTACGCCAAGAGTCTCCCTGCACAGGCCGCCCGCCTTGCCGGACCGATGTTGTCGTGCAACGCTGTTCGTTCAAACTATTCCTGGGGAATAAGGAAATGCTGATCCGGTCTCTTATCGCCGCCACGGCCGCGCTGCTGCTGGTCGCGCCCGCGGCCCAGGCGCAGGATCCGTCCGCCAAGTCGACCTTCGGCGACATCTCCCTGAGCTCGGGCTTCACCCCCGATCCGCACTCGGTCTCCCTGACCGCCGGCGGCTCCATCGACGCCTCGACCATCGGCTCGCCCTGCCGCGGCTCGATCGCCCGCGCCCCCGACTTTGAGCTGACCTACAGCTCCGGCTCGCTGCCGCTCTACATCTACGCGGTCTCCAGCTCGGACACGACGCTGGTGGTCAACGGTCCGGACGGCCAGTGGTACTGCGACGACGATTCCAACGGCGGAACCAACCCGCAGGTGACCTTCAACAGCCCGCGCTCGGGGACCTATGACATCTGGGTCGGCACCTTCGGCGGCGGCACGGCCTCAGCGACCCTGAACATCACCGAGCTGGCCGGCGACCGCGGCGACGGCGGCGACGGCGGTTCTCCCGACACCACCCTGACCGCGACCTTCGGCGAAGTCAGCCTGAGCTCGGGCTTCACCCCCGATCCGCATCGCGTCAGCCTGACCGCCGGCGGCGCGCTCTCGGCCTCGAGCGTATCCTCGTCCTGCCAGGGCTCGATCGCCACGGCGCCGGACTATGAGATCACCTACACCGCCGGCTCGCTGCCGCTGGCCATCCGCACCGAGGCGAACACGGACACCACCCTGGTGGTCAACGGCCCCGACGGCCAATGGTACTGCGACGACGACACCGGCGGCGGCACCAACGCCCAGGTCTATTTCGCCAAGCCGGCGTCCGGCACCTACGACATCTGGGTCGGCACCTACGGCGGCGGCAGCCAGCCCGCCACCCTGCTGATCACCGAAGTGCCGTAGACCCGATACATCCCTAATCGGAACCGCTGCGGGCGCCGGGGATTGACCCGGCGCCCGTTTCGCTTTTCCACCTTGGCCGTCACATGGTGTTTCAGCCCGCCGCGCCACTGTTGGCTAGGCGGGCGTAAGCGGCCAAAGACCCTTCATCCCGAAGGGTTCAACAAGTGAAGGAGCACGAATGGCGGCCCTGGTGCTGTTCGGCGGTGGCGGCGACCTCGCCATGCGGATGCTTCTGCCTTCGCTCTATTTCCTCGAGCACGACGGCCTGCTGCCCGACGATCTGAAGATCATCGGCGCCGCGCGCTCGGACGAGAGCCGCGGCGAATACGTCGAAAAGGTCCGCGCCTCGGTCGAGGGCAAGGCCCGGGCCGACGACGCCTGGTCCGAGGCCGCCTGGTCCCGCATGGAGGCCCGCCTCGACTACCTGCCGGTCGACGCCACCAGCGCCGAAAGCCTGAAGCCGCTCAAGGCCAAGGCCGGCGACGGCGAAATCACGTCCTTCCTGGCCGTCTCCCCCTCCCTCTACGCCCGCATCGTCACCGCCATGAAGGTGGCGGGACTGGCCGAACGGAACTGCCGCGTGGTGTTGGAGAAGCCGGTCGGCCGCGACCTGAAGAGCTTCCGCGAAATCGATGACGCGGTCGGCCAGGCCTTCCGCGAGGACCAGGTGTTCCGCATCGACCACTACCTGGGCAAGGAGACGGTCCAGAACCTGATCGCCCTGCGCTTCGGCAATACGGTGTTCGAGCCGCTGTGGAACAACCTGTCGATCGACCACGTCCAGATCACCATCGGCGAGACCGTCGGCGTCGGCGATCGCTGGCCCTATTACGACGAGTACGGCGCCCTTCGGGACATGCTGCAGAACCACATGCTGCAGCTCCTCTGCCTCGTCGCCATGGAGCCGCCGTCTGACCTCGACCCGGACTCGGTCCGCAACGAGAAGGTCAAGGTCCTGCGCTCGCTCCGCCCCATCACCCATGAGGAGGCCGAACGCGTCACCGTGCGCGGCCAGTACGTGGCGGGAACCAGCGAGGGCAAGCCGGCCAAGGGCTACGACGAGGAACGCGGCCAGCCGTCGGACACCGAGACCTTCGTCGCCAT
>Ga0307406_10001027_pt1 | contig 15541 bp, 13 predicted proteins | sample 322Cmetagenome_3_FD_203706 | JGI IMG/M metagenome (GOLD analysis project Ga0307406, IMG submission 203706) | Maize rhizosphere microbial communities from greenhouse at UC Davis, California, United States - 322HYB-C-2 | ecosystem: Host-associated > Plants > Roots > Rhizosphere > Soil | place... | reverse complement strand
TGGACATGCGCGGCTGGGTCCGGTTCAGCGACGGCCGGCCCGCCGACCCCCTGGCTCTGCTCCAGATGGCCGACGCCCTGCCCCCGAGCAGCTTCGACCTGGGCCTGCCGGGCTGGGCGCCGACGGTCGCCCTCAGCGTCTACCTGCGCGGCCTCCCCGCCCCCGGCTGGCTGGCCTGTGTGGTCCGCGGCCAGCTCTGGCAGGGCGGCTGGTTCGACGAGCAGGCCGAGGTCTGGGACTCCGCCGGCCGCCTGGTCGCCCAGGCCCGCCAGTTCGCCGGCGCCCGCCCCGCCGCCCCGGCCGCCGAGACCAGGGAGCTGTGGTGACCGACCTCACCCGCCTCGACGGCCCGGCCACGGCCGCCGCCGCCGACCAGCTGGTCGCGGTCTACCGGGCGGCCATGTCGGCCCCGCCGTTCTTCGAGACCGGGGTCGAGACCGGCTGGTTCGCCCAGGAGCTGGCCGACGAGGTCACCCAGCCCGGCTTCCGCTGCTGGACGGCCCGCGACGCCGGCCGCCTGGTCGGCTTCGCCTACGGCCTCCCCACCCCCGAGATCCCACCCGACGGCTGGTACGGCCTTGTCCGCGACGCCGTCGGCGACGGCGCGAGCGAGTGGCTGGCCGGCCAGTTCGCCGTCGTCTGGCTCGCCGTCCATCCCCAGTGGCGGGGGAGAGGCCTGGGCCGCCGGCTCCTGGAGCGGCTGCTCGCCGAGGCGGGCACCGAGCGGGCCTGGCTCATCACCCACGACCTCGACACCCCGGCCCGCGCCCTCTACCGCTCCCTCGGCTGGCACGACGCCAACCGCCTCGTCCTCGGCGCCACCCTCCCGGCGAGCCGCGCCTAGTTCTGGAGGTTCTCGAAGATGCCGGCGGCGCCCTGGCCGCCGCCGACGCACATGGTGACCATGCCGTAGCGGCCGCCGCGGCGGGCGAGCTCGGCCAGGAGCTGGATGGTCAGCTTGGTGCCGGTGGCGCCCATGGGGTGGCCGAGGGCGATGGCGCCGCCGTTGACGTTGACCCTGTCGATGTCCAGGCCCAGCTCGCGGATGACGGCCAGGGTCTGGGAGGCGAACGCCTCGTTGAGCTCGATCAGGTCGATGTCGTCCAGGCTCAGCCCGGTGAGCTCCAGCACCTTGGGGATGGCCACCGTCGGGCCGATGCCCATGACGTCGGGGGACACCCCGCCGACGGCGTAGCCCACGAACCGGCCCAGTGGCCGCAGCCCGAGGGCCTCGGCCCGCTCGCGTTCCATGACCACGACCGCGGCCGCGCCGTCGCTGCGCTGGGAGGAGTTGCCGGCGGTGACCGTGCCGCCCTGCTTGAACACCGGCTTGAGCTTGGCCAGGGCCTCGGCCGAGGTGTCGCGGCGCGGGCCCTCGTCGCGGGCGAAGGTGCCCTCCCGAACCACCGGCCGGCCGTCGCCGTCGAGGGCCTCGACCCTGACCGGCAGGGGCACGATCTCGGGGTCGAAGGTCCCCGCGTCGACCGCCTCGGTGGCCCGCCGGTGGGAGCGCAGCGCGAAGGCGTCCTGGTCCTCGCGGCTGACGCCCCAGCGCTCGGCCACCCGCTCGCCGGTCAGGCCCATGTTCATGTAGTACTCGGGGTGGCCGCGGACGACCTCGGGGTTGGGGGCGAAGGTCGGGGTCGGGGTGGGGGTCGAGGACATGTGCTCGGTCCCGCCGGCCACGATGGTGGTGGCGAACCCGGTCATGATCCGCTCGGCCGCGCTGGCGATGGTCTGCAGGCCCGAGGAGCAGAACCGGTTGACGGTCTGGCCGGGCACGCTGTCGGGCAGGCCGGCCCGCTGGGCGGCGATCCGGGCCACGTTCAGCCCCTGGGTGCCCTCGGTGATGGCGCAGCCCAGCAGCACGTCCTCGACCTCGGCCGCGTCCAGCCCCCCGGCGCGGCGGAGGGCCTCGGCGATGGCCGCTCCGGCCATGTCGTCGGGCCGGGCGGTCTGCAGGCTTCCCCGGGGCGCCCGCCCGACCGCGGTCCGGGCCCCGGCGACAATCACAGCTTCCTTCATCGGTTCGATCCCCTCAGTTCCGGATCACCTTGCGGGTCATCAGGAAGCCCTGGATCCGCTCCATGGTCCTGGGCTCCTTGAGCAGGGCCAGGAACGCCTCGCGCTCCAGGTCTAGGAGGTGCTGCTCGCTCACCCACTGGCCGAACGACAGCTCGCCCCCGCACAGCACCCGGGCCAGGCGGCGGGCGACCACTCCGTCGTGCTCGCTGGCCTGGCCGGCCCACTGCAGGGTCTGGACGCCCATCTCCAGGGCGGCCAGCACCGGCAGCCCGGCGGCGTACACCGAGGCCTCCCGGGCCGGCGGGGTGTAGGAGTCGGCCAGGTCCAGGACCTCGCGCTTGGCCGCGGCCAGCTGGTGGTCGGCGTTGAGCACGACCACGTCGTGCTCCTCCAGGAACCCGAGCTCGCGGGCTTCCACCGCCGAGGTGGCCACCTTGGCCAGGCCGATGGTCTCGAAGACCCGCTGCACGAACGGCAGCACCGGGGTGTCGGGGGCGGCCCGCACGGCCGGGGAGACGATCCGGCGCACCAGCTCCTTGCAGCCGCCCCCGGCCGGGACGATCCCGACCCCGACCTCGACCAGCCCGATGTAGGTCTCCAGGGCGGCCACCACCCGGTCGGCCGAGAGCACGATCTCGGCCCCGCCGCCCAGCGTCTGGCCGTGGGGGGCGGCCACCACCGGCCGGGCCGCGAAGCGGAAGCCCATGAGCACGTCCTGGAGGCCCTTGGAGGCCTGGCCCACCTGGTCGTACAGGCCCTGGTAGGCGGCCATGCCGACCTCGCCCAGGTTGGCCCCGACGCAGAAGTTGCGGGCCTGGTTGGCGATCACCAGCCCGGCCCAGTCGCCGCCCTCCAGCTCCTGGAGGGCCCGGGCGGCCAGCTCGACCATGGCGGCGTCGATGGCGCTGGCCGGGGCGTGGAGCTCGAAGCAGAGGACCCCGTCGCCCAGGTCGACCAGGCTGGCCGAGCCGTTCCCGGCGATCTCGCCGCCGTCGGCCTTGATCCGCTCCAGGTCGAGGACCTCGGGGTCGACCGGGACCGGCTCGTAGGCGCGGGTCAGGGGACTCCAGACCTGGCCGTCGCGGTAGAAGGACCCGCTCCCGGCGGCCAGCATGTCGCGCACCCAGGCCGGCACCTCGATGCCGAGGGCCTCCATGCGGCCCACCCCGTCGGCCACCCCGATGGCGTCCCAGGCCCGGAACGGCCCCAGCTCGTAGCCGAAGCCCCACTCGACGGCGTGGTCGATCTCGACCAGGGAGTCGGCGATCTCCGGCACCCGCCGGGCGGCGTAGGCCAGCGACGGCAGCAGGGTGTCGCGCAGGTAGCGGGCGCCCCGGTCCTCGTCGGCCTTGCCGAGCAGGTAGCGCAGCCGGGCCCCGAGGTCGTCGTGCTCGCGGGCGGCGACCACGATCGGCAGCTCCGGCTCGGCCGCCGGCCGGTACTCCAGGCTGTCCAGGTCGAGCACGTCGAACACGGTCTGGCCGTCGCGCTTGCCGCGGCGGTAGAAGCCGCCGCCGGTCTTGTTGCCGAGCAGCTTGGCGTCCAGCATCCGCTTGAGCACATCGGGGGCGGGCAGGACGTCCCGGCTCTCGTCGTCGGGGGCGAGCTCGTAGAGGTTGCCGGCCACCCCGACCATGACGTCCAGCCCGACCTGGTCGAACAGCCGGAAGGTGGCCGTCTTGGGCCGGCCCACCAGCGGCCCGGTGAGGGCGTCGACCTCCTCGATCGAGTAGCCATGCTCCAGGGCGTAGCGGACGTCGTGCATGCCGGCGAAGCTGCCCAGGCGGTTGGCGATGAAGTTGGGGGTGTCCTTGGCGACGACCGCCCCCTTGCCCAGCACCCGCTCCACGAAGGACCGCATGGCCTCCAGGACCTCGGGGCCGGTGTCGGCCGTGGGGATGAGCTCGACCAGCCTGAGGTAGCGGGGCGGGTTGAAGAAATGGGTGCCGAGGAAGCGGCGGCGGAAGTCGTCCGAGCGGCCCTCGGCCACGCTGTGGAGGGGCAGGCCGGAGGTGTTGGAGGTGATGACCGCGGCCGGGCCGGCCACCTTCTCGACCCGGGCGAACAGCTCCCGCTTGGGCTCCAGGCGCTCCACGATCGCCTCGACGATCCAGTCGGCCTCGGCCAGGCGGTCGAAGTCCTCCTCGAAGCTGCCCAGCCGGATGCGCTCGGCCAGCCGCGGGCTGGCCAGGGCGGCCGGGCGGGCGGCCAGCATGCGCTCGAACCCGCCGTCTGTGGCCTCGCGGTCCAGGTCCAGCAGGTCCACGGCCAGGCCGGCGTTGGCGGCGTGGGCGGCGATGGCCGCACCCATGGTGCCGGCGCCGAGCACGGCGACGCGACGGATGTCGTGGGTCAAGGACGCACCTCCAGGAGATCGGCGTTCCGAGGGTACGCTCGAAGCGGAGCCAACCCAGCGGAGGGACCCCCGGCCATGAGCGAGAGCGAGCCCAGCCCCGCCTCCACCGACTTCTACCGCATCGATGACCTCCTGACCGACGGCGAGCGCGAGATCCGCGAACGGGTGCGGGCCTTCTGCGACAAGGAGGTCACCCCGATCATCAACGACTACTGGGAGCGGGCCGAGTTCCCCTTCGAGCTGGTGCCCAAGCTGGCCGCCCTCAACCTGGCCGGGGGGACCATCAAGGGCTACGGCTGCCCGGGGCTGAGCACGGTCGCCGCTGGCGTGGTCGGGATGGAGCTGGGCCGTGGCGACGGCAGCATCTGCACCTTCTTCGGGGTCCACTCGGGGCTGGCCATGACCTCGATCGCCCTGCTCGGGGACGAGGAGCAGAAGCAACGGTGGCTGCCGCCCATGGCCCGCATGGAACAGATCGGCGCCTTCGGCCTGACCGAGCCCGACCACGGCTCGGACGCGGTCGCCCTGGAGACCCGGGCCCGCCGCGACGGCGACCACTGGGTGCTGGACGGGGCCAAGCGCTGGATCGGCAACGCCTCCTTCGCCGACCTGGTGATCGTCTGGGCCCGCGACGACGACGGCAAGGTCGGCGGATTCGTGGTCGAGAAGGGCACGCCCGGCTACGCGGCCAGCGTGATGGCCGGCAAGACGGCCAAGCGGGCCGTCTGGCAGGCCGAGATCACCCTGGACGGGGTCCGGGTCCCGGCCGGCAACCGCCTGGCCAACTCCCGCGGGTTCGCCGACACGGCCCGGGTCCTGACCGCCACCCGCTCCGGGGTCGCCTGGGAGGCGGCCGGCCACGCCCTGGCCGCCTATGAGGCCGCCCTCACCTATGTCAGCGACCGCGAGCAGTTCGGCACCCCGCTGGCCAGCTTCCAGCTGGTCCAGTACCGGCTGGCCAAGATGCTGGCCGAGGTCACCACCATGCAGCTGCTGTGCCTGCGCCTGGCCCAGCTCACCGACGCCGGCGAGATGACCGCGGGCATGGCCTCGCTGGCCAAGATGAACAACGCCGCCAAGGCCCGCCAGGTCGTGGCCGACGCCCGCGACGTCCTCGGCGGCAACGGCATCCTGCTCGAGAACCACGTCGCCCGCCACCACGCCGACATGGAGGCCGTCTACACCTACGAGGGCACCGACGCCATCCAGAGCCTGATCGTGGGGCGGGAGATCACCGGCGAGAGCGCCTTTTCGTCCCGCTGACCAGCGGCTGCTGTACCTGGTGGGCGTCAGCATCCGCAGTCCCTGATCCATGTGGGGGGAGCTCGCTCCCCCCACGGCCCCCCAAGAGCGCCTGCGCCATGGAGCGATTGATCCCTTTCCCCACCTCGCGGATCGCTTCCAGCATGGCCAGGGTCGCCGGGGCCTGGTCGGCGTGGCGGGTCGCCGCCACCACCTGGCGGTGGGGGCCCTGGCCGGCCAGCGGGCGGACCACCAGGTCGTCGCGGGGCACCGACAGGGCCAGGCGGGGCAGGAGGGTGATCCCGGCCCCGGCGGCCACCATCCCCTGGGTGGCGTGGTAGTCGTCGGTGGGGAACTCGACGCCGACCCTTGGCTCGAACCCGGCCGCGTGGCAGGCCCGCAGGATGGTCGCGCGGTCCGAGCAGCCGGGCCCGCCGCCCAGCACCCAGGGCTCGGCCGCCAGGTCGGCCAGGCGCAGGGCCCGCCGCCGGGCCAGGGAGTGGCCGGCGGGGAGCACGGCCAGCATCGGGTCGTCGAGCAGGTGATGGGTCTCGACCGGGCCCGGGTCCTGGAGCGGCTCGGCCAGCAGGGCGAGGTCGGTCCGGCCGGCCCGCAACCCCTCGACCGCCTCGGCCGTGTCCTCGACCAGGGAGAGCTCGACCCGGACCCCGGGGTGGGCGCCCCGGAAGGCGGTGACGGCCTCGGGCAGCAGGGCGGTGGCCGCGCTGGCGAAGGTCGAGACCCGTACCTGGCCGCCGCGCAGGCCGGCGATCAGCCGTAGATCGCTGTCGGCCCCCTGCAGCTCGGTCAGGATGGCGTCGGCCCGCCGGACCAGGGCCCGGCCGGCGTCGGTGAGGCGGACCGAGCGGCCGTTGCGCTCGACCAGCCGCGCCCCGGCCTCCCGCTCCAGGGTGGCGATCTGCTGGGAGACGGCCGACTGGCTGTAGGTGAGCGCCTGGGCGGCGGCCGAGAACGACCCCTGCACCGAGACCTCGCGCAGCACCACCAGGCGGCGAACGTCCAGCATAAGCGCCCCTTATCGAACGACCCATGAACCTTCATGTGCACTGATGCCACTGGGTGGATACCCATAACGGCATGACGCACACATCGGCTGCTTCCATCCGGTCCCGCGCCACCCGCGACTGGCGGTTGTGGTTGGCCCTGGCCACCGTCTACCTGGTCTGGGGCTCGACCTACCTGGCGGTCCGGGTGATGGTCCGGACCATCCCGCCGCTGCTCGGCTCCGGGGTCCGGTTCCTGGTCGCCGGGGCCGTGCTCTACCCGTTCCTGGTCGCCCGCCGCGGCTGGACCGGGGTCCGGGTGACCACCCGCGAGGCCGGGGCCGCCTCCCTGGTCGGGGTCCTGTTCCTGGCCGGCGGGACCGGCCTGGTCACCGTGGCCGAGCGGGACGTCCCCTCGGGCCTGGCCGCCGTGCTGGTCGCGGCCATGCCCCTCGGCGTGGTGGTGCTGCGGTACCTGGCCGCCGAGCCCGTCCCCCGCGCGACCTCGGTCGGGGTCGTGGCCGGCCTGGCCGGGGTGGCCGTGCTCCTGCTCCCCGGCAACCCGGCCCCCGAGGCCGGCTGGTTCGGCCTGGTCCTGATCCTGGTCGCCGACGCCTCGATGGCGACGGCGTCGTTCGCCTCCAGCCGCCTCCCCGTCCCCGGCGACACCCTGGTCGCCACCGCCTACGAGCTGCTCGCCGCCGGGTTCGTGCTCTGCGTCGCCGGCCTCCTCACCGGCGAGGCCGCGGGTCTGGAAGTTCAGCGGTTCTCGGGCGAGTCCCTGGCCTCGTTGGTCTACCTCATCGTGGCCGGCTCGCTGGTCGCCTACACCGCCTACGTCTGGCTGCTGGCCAACGCCCCGGTCTCCAAGGCCACCACCCACACCCACGTCAACCCGGTGGTCGCCGTCACCCTCGGCTGGCTGATCCTCGGTGAGCGGGTCACCCTGGCCACCTTGGCCGGCGCGGCCCTGGTGGTCGGGTCGGTCGCCGCCGTCGTCCGCCACGAGTCCCCGGCCGAACCGGAGCGCGAGACCGTTCCGTGATGGATCGGGGTTGGGACCGTGACCCGGAACATGCCGGTTCGTTACCTGCGTCGCCGAGACTACGCCCTGTCGATGCGCCGCAACCGAGAAGGCGGCGAGGGCGACCCGGGCTGGGGGGTTCGGGTCGGGGGCAGCAGGAGGGGGACAATGCAGCTCAAGGAACTCACCGTCTGGTGGCAGCAGCGCAGGATGGCCCGGGAGGGGCGTGTCAATTTCGACTCGGCCGCCACCCGTGAGCTGTACGAGGCTCTCGACGAGGCCTCGAGGCTGGCGCCGAGGCGCTGACGCGCAACGACCCTGACGGCCCGGGCGATCGCCCGGGCCGTTCGGTTGTGTGTGGCAGAGTGACGCCATGGCCCACGACCACGCCCCCAGCGCCGCCGCCACCCACCGCGGCCGACTGGCCGCCGTGCTCGCCATCACCGTGGGCGTGCTGGTGGTCGAGGTCGCCGGGGCCGTCCTCAGCGGCAGCCTGGCCCTGCTCGCCGACGCCGGCCACGTGCTCGCCGACGGGGCCGGGATCGGCCTGGCCCTGCTGGCGATCCGGTTCGCGGCCCGCCCGGCCACCCCGCAGCGGACCTTCGGCTACTACCGGCTGGAGATCCTGGCCGCGGTCGTCAACGGCGTGCTGCTGTTCGGCGTGGCCGGGTTCGTGCTCGTCGAGGCCTGGCGGCGCCTCGCCGCGCCCCCCGAGGTGGCCAGCGGCCTGATGCTGACCGTGGCCGCCGCCGGCCTGGTCGCCAACGCCGTCTCGCTGTGGCTGCTGCGCCGAGCCCAGGCCGAGAGCCTGAACCTGCGCGGCGCCTACCTGGAGGTCCTGGGCGACCTGCTCGGCTCGGTGGCCGTGCTGGCCGCCGCCGCCGTGATCGCCCTCACCGGCTTCCAGGTCGCCGACCCGATCGCCTCGGCCCTCATCGGCGTGCTGATCCTGTCCCGGACCTGGCGGCTGCTCACCGAGGCGGTCGACGTGCTCCTGGAGGCGGCGCCCAAGGGGGTCGACCTGGCCGAGGTCCGCCGCCACCTGGCCGGGACCCCGGGCGTCAGCGACGTCCACGACCTGCACGCCTGGACCATCACCAGCGGCCTGCCGGTGCTCTCGGCCCACGTCGTCCTGGAGCGGGGCGCCGACGCCGGCCGGGTCCTTGACGGCCTCGGCGACTGCCTGGCCGGCCACTTCGACATCGAGCACTCCACCTTCCAGCTCGAGCAGCCCGAGCACCGCGGCCACGAGGGAGCGACCCATCGATGACCACCATGCCGACCCGCCGCCTGGGCGGGCTCCAGGTCAGCGCCATCGGGCTCGGTGAGATGCCGCTGTCCCTGGCCGGCCGGCCCGACGAGGCCCAGGCCGTCCGGACCATCCACGCCGCCCTGGACGCCGGGGTGACCCTGATCGACACCGCCGACTCCTACTGCCGGGACCAGTCCGACTTCGGCCACGGCGAGGGCCTGGTCGCCAGGGCCCTGGCCGCCTGGAACGGGGACCGCGACCGGGTGCTGGTGGCGACCAAGGGCGGCCACACCCGCCCCGGCGGCGCCTGGGAGCTGGACGGGCGGCCCGAGTACCTGCGCCAGGCCTGCGAGGCCAGCCTGAAGCGGCTCGGGGTCGAGGCCATCGGCCTCTACCAGTTCCACCGCCCCGACCCCAGGGTGCCGTTCATCGAGTCGGTGGGGGCCCTGGCCGAGCTCCGGGCGGCCGGCAAGATCCGCCTGGTCGGGCTGTCCAACGTCAGCATCGACCAGATCGGCCAGGCCCGTGACCTGATCGAGGTGGCCAGCGTCCAGAACGAGTTCTCGCCCCGCTTCCGCCGGTCCGAGGGCGAGCTGGTGTGGTGCGCCGCCAACCGGATCGCCTTCCTGCCCTGGAGCCCGCTGGGCGGGATCGGCCGCGGCCGCGACCTCGGCGGCCGCCACCGGGCCTTCGCCGAGGTCGCCGACGCCCACGGCGTCTCCCCGCAGCAGGTCGCCCTGGCCTGGGAGCTGGCCAAGGGCCCGGTGGTCATCCCCATCCCCGGGTCCAGCCGCCCCGAGACGATCCTCGACAGCGTCGCCGCGGCCAGCCTGCGCCTCGGCGCCGACGAGCTGGCCCGCCTGGACCGGATCTAGACGGGGGCGGCCGCCTCGGGGTGGCCGACCTCCTCGCCGCGGGCCTGCGGGAGCAGGAACACCAGCAGGAAGCTGGCCAGGAACACCCCGATCTCGAACAGCAGGCTGCGCTGGAAGGCCTGGGAGAAGCTCTGGCGGCGGGCGTCGTCGGCGGCGGTCCCCACGACCTGGGCGAGCTGGGGCTGGCTCTGGCCCTGCGCCTGGGCGCGGGCGCAGCTGGCCGGGACGGCCGAGGGGTCCTTGGCGTTGGCCCGGTCCTCGAAGCAGGTCCGGAACCCGGCCGCCAGCTGCTGGGTGACGGCCGGCGGGAGCCCGGCCGCCTGGAGGTCCCGCTGCAGCCCGGGGATGACGTCGTCGGCGACCGCGACGGCCTGGCTGCCCAGCAGCCCGAAGAAGATGACCCCGATCAGGGCCACCCCGACGGCCCCGCCGACCTGCTGGACGGTGGACAGCACCCCCGAGGCGGCGCCGGCGTCCTGGCCCCTGATGCCGGCCAGCACCACGTTGACCAGCGGGGCGATCACGAGCCCGAGCCCGAGGCCGCAGACCAGCAGGGCGGGGATGAGCTGCCAGGAGTGGACCGCGCCGCCGTAGTGGTCGACCGTCCAGATCAGCCCGGCCATGCCGGCGACCAGCAGCAGCGACCCGGCGCTGAGGACCCGCCGCCCCAGGGCCGGGGCCAGGCGGACCGACGCCGCCGAGGCCAGGGCCGACCCGACCGCGAACGGGACCCCGGTGACGCCGGCGTGCAGGGCGCTGAACCCGAGGCCGATCTGGAGCCACAGCGAGAAGATCAGGAAGAAGGCGGGGATGCCCATGAAGAAGATGCCGGCCACGGCCAGCCCGGGCACGAACGAGCGCTGGCGGAACAGGTCGAGGTCGATCAGGGGCGACCCGTCGAGGCGCTTCTTGTGCCGCTCGTAGACGGCGAAGGCGACCAGCACGGGCACGGCCGCGGCCATGGACAGGAAGGTCCACAGCGGCCAGTCCAGGTCACGCCCCTGGACGAGCGGGTAGACGAGCAGCAGCAGCCCGGCGGTGACGATGGCCACCCCGATCGGGTCCAGCCGCAGCGCCCGGGGCGCCCGTGACTCGATCAGGTAGCGGGCCGCGGCGGCCAGGGCGAGGATCCCGATGGGCACGTTGACCAGGAAGATGGGGCGCCACTGGAGCCCGAACAGGTCGGCCTCGATCAGCAGCCCGCCGACCAGGGGGCCCATGATGGTGGCGAGCCCGATGGTGGCCCCGAACATCCCGAAGGCGCCCGCCCGCTCCTTGGGCGGGAAGGTGACCTGGATGACCGAGAGGATCTGGGGGAACATGATCGCCCCGAACAGCCCCTGGAGGACCCGCGAGCCGATCAGCATCTCCGGGCTCTGGGCCAGCCCGCACAGGGCGGAGGCGAGGGTGAACCCGGACATGCCGATCATGAACAGGCGCTTGCGGCCGTAGATGTCGCCCAGGCGTCCGCCGGTGATCAGCATGACCGCGAACGCGAGCTGATACCCGGCCAGCACCCACTGGATCTGGGAGTAGGTGGCGTCCAGGTCGCGCTGGATCGAGGGGATGGCCACGTTGACGATGCTGATGTCGACCAGCTGCATGAAGCCGGCGGCCAGCACGACGGCGAGGGCGGCCCAGCGGCGGGGGTCGGCGCCGCCGGGGGCTCGGCCGGGCTCGGCGGTGGCGGTCGGAGTGCTCATGGAGAAGGCTCCGTTGGGGTGTGGTGGGACGGTTGCGTCGGGGCCAGGCCGGCCAGCAGGGTCGCGACCAGCGCGGGCGCCGGGTCGGGGCGGTCGCGGAAGGGGAGCACCTCGGGCCCGGTCATCAGCTCGACGAACACCAGCTGCTGGCAGGCGCCGAGCAGCAGCAGGGTGGCGGCCGCCGGGTCGGCTTCGGGGGCGACCCGGCCGAGGGCCTGCTCGGCCCGCAGGTAGGCGACCACCGGCTCCCAGGCCCGGTGGGGCCCGCCGCCGCCGCGCTCGATGTGCATCGCCCGGAACCGTTGCAGCAGCTCGGGGTCGGCGAACAGCGACGACCCGAGCGGCAGCATGTCCCGGTACAGGCCGAGGGCGCCGCGGGCCAGGTCGGTCAGGTTGCCCTCGACCGTGCCGGTGCCGGCCCGTCCGGGGAGGTGGCTGACCATCTCGATGAACCCGGGCAGGAGCCGTTCGTGGACGGCCCGGACCAGGTCGAGCTTGTCGGCGAAGTGCAGGTACAGGGTGCCCTCGGCGTAGCCCGCCTCGCGGGCGATCTCCCTGGTGGTCGCCCTGGCCAGGCCCTTGGCCCGCAGGACCCGCTCGGCCGCGTCGACCAGCTGGTCCCGGGTCCGGGAGGTGGGCGGGGACGGCGCCCGCGAGGTGAGTGAGTGCTCAGTCACCGGGGTAGGATATGAGTGGGCGCTCACTCATGTCAAGCGGGGGTGCGAGCAGGGGAGCCGGCGCTGGTGCCCGGCTCCCCTCCTCGTGGTGACGAGCTACTCGTGGAGCACGGCGATGCCGCCATGCTCGGCGGTGCCGCCGCGGCCGTTGACCTGGATGAGCAGGTGGCCGTGGAACGACTCGTCCGGGTATCGCCAGCTCACCGACCAACGCTCGCCGTCCTCGCCCGAGGTGTCGACCCCGAGCAGCCGGGCGTGGTCCCGGCCGCCGGTGCCCGCCGGGACCAGCAGGACGCGGACCTCGTCGGCGGCGAAGGCCCGGACGTTGACGGTCAGGGTCCCGGTGCCGCTGAGGGTCACCAGCTGGGCCGAGGCGGTCGGGGCCGGGCTGGTGGTGACGCCGAGGATCTGGGGCGCGTGGTCGCTGTTGACGAAGCGGATGCGGACCGCGGTGGCCGAGACGATGCCATCGCCGGTGCCGGTGTCGCCGCTGAACACGACCCAGCCGGCGTCGACGCCCGGGGTCTGGTCGCGGAAGGCGACCGAGCCCTGGAAGGGCGCCAGCTCGGTGCCGCCGCCGTTCACGATGCCCTTGCCGAGCAGGCGGTCCGGGCCGCGCCGGTCCTCGAGGACGCTGACGTACACGGTGCCCTCATAGGAGACCGACACCGCGCTCACGGTCACCGGCGACTCGATGCGGGAGTAGGGCAGGGGCTGGTCGACCTCGATGGCGTTGACGGCCCGGGCGCCGCTCGGCACCCAGCCGTTGGCGTAGCGGTGCAGGTCGACCACGGTGGTGACCTGGTCGAACTTGCGGTCGCCCTCGCCGAAGCGCGGGTGGAGGCCGACCTGGGCGGTGACCTCGCCGCTCCAGTGGTAGGTGGCGGCCACCGGGTCGGGCATGCCGAGCTCGCGCAGGAAGCTGACGGCGGCGGCCTTGGCGGCCCGGGCGTCACGGTCGGCGGGCGGCTTGGAGGTGGGATCGGGACTCGGCTTGGGAGTGGGCGGCGGGTTGCTGACGACGGCGATGGTGGTGGAGGTGGTGTCGGCGATGGCGGCGGGCGAGGCGGGGCTGGCGCCGTCGCGGCCGACCACGAAGGCGGTGGCGACCCCGATGGCGACGGCGAGCACGCTGCCGGCGGCGACGAGACGGATCTGGGACGGACGCATTGCTGACCCCCCGGTCGACGCTCCCTCATGGAGCGGTCGATCCCAGAGTCGGCGATTCCGGTCACGAATCCCGATCGGCGCCATCTCGGACGCGTCCCCGAACGGTCTCCGGATGGATTCGATTCGGGCAGCGGGTCGTTACCCGCCGGGCCCGTTTGCCAATCGACCGGGTCAAGGTACACGCTGCTGCTCGCATGACCGCCGAGAGCCAGAGGGGAACTGGCAGCATGACCGAAGGCCGGCTCGCGCCCGAGGAGGTCCGGACGCGGACCTTCACCAGGGTCGTGCGCGGCTACCGCCCCCGCCAGGTCCGCCGCCTGCTGGAACGGGCCGCCACCGACCTCGCCCGCCTCCGCGACGGCGCCGCCGGCGCCGACGACCAGCCTCCCCTCACCTCCCAGGAGATCGAGGAGGTCCGCTTCCAGCCCGCCATCGGCGGCTACGAGATGGACGAGGTCGACCGGTTCCTCGACCAGCTCATGGTCGAGCTCGAGCGCGTCGCCCACGACTCCCTCAACACCTCCGCCCTCCCCGCCGCACCCCGCCACGCCGCCTTCCCCACCACCACCCCCGGCCCCCAGCGCGGCGACCTCCCCCGCCCCGGTGTCGGTCCCGCCGCCGCCGAGTCCTTCGGCCGCCTCGAGGACCGCCACAGCGGCCAGTGGATGGGCCCCCTCACCCGCCCCCCGGTGCCGGGTCCCCAGAGCGCGCCCCACCCGCCCTCACCGGTGCGGGATCCCGAGGTGGGCGTGCCTCAGCCATCCTCACCGGCGTCGGGTCCCGAGATGGACAGGCCTCACCCGCCCCCGCCGGCGCCGGGTCGTCAGGAGGGCGCACCTCACCCGCCCCTCCCGGAAGGTGGGGCCCCTGCACGGGAGGGTAGCCCAACGCCGGGATCGGGGCGCGCGGCTGTCCACAGCCCCGGGGGTTCCGCGCCCGGGGCAGACGCCGGGGCGGAGGCCGGGGCCGGACCCGAGGCCGGTGGGAGAGAAGCGAGCACCGCCGGAGGCGAAGATGGGGCAGGCGTAAGGCCTGCCGGAGGCGAAGCTGGTGCTGACGTAGGGGCTGCCACAGCAGCCGAGGCTGGCGTCGGCGAAGGGCCTGCCGCCGTGGCCGGGATTGGGGTGGGAGAAGCGCCCGGGGCCGGAGTGGGGCCGGAACCTCCGCACCAGCCCTCGGACGCCGGACCCGCCGGGCCGCCGCCTCCACGGCGGGGCCCCGCCGGGTCGGACGAGGGCTTCTTCCCGCCGCCGACCATGCCGCCGTCGGCGGCTCCGCCATCCCCGCCTCCGGCGCCGACAACCCAGCGGCCCGCGGCCGGCACGGACGAAGGCTTCTTCCCGCCGCCCTCGGTCCCGCCCTCGGCGGCGCCGCAGGCGCCTCCGCCCCGACCCGCCGCCCCACTCGCGGCGCAGGCGCCCTCGACCGGGCGGCCGCTGACCCCGGCCGAGGTGGAGACGCGGAACTTCGACCGGGGCGCCCCCGGGTACCTTCCCAACCACGTGGACCTGTTCCTGGCCAGGGCGGCCCGGGCCCTGGCCGGTCGGGACGGCGAGACCATGACCCGCTGGGACGTCCTGCGCCAGCGGTTCCCGCTCGGCCCCCGCGGCTACGCCACCAGCGAGGTCGACGCCTTCCTGGTCCGCCTGGCGGCCCAGTTCCCCGACCCGGACCCCGAGACCCAGCAGGAGATCCTCCGCAAGCTCCAGGGCGGCTGACCCCGGCGCCGGCACGCCCGGACCTGGTCTGGGGCCGACGCTCGTGGGGTAGGGTCTGTGGCATGCCACGCCCCGCGACCTTCGGCACCTGGACCGAGCTACGCCCCGGCAACGGGGTCCAGCCCGACCCGGGCTTCTACGCCGAGCGCCTCGAGGAGGCGGTGCTGGCCGACCAGCTCGGCCTGGCCGCCGTCTGGGGCAGCGAGCACCACGCCGTCGAGGACGGCCACCTCTCCCAGCAGCTCCCCTTCCTGGCCGCCGTGGCCGCCCGGACCGAGCGGGTCCGCCTGGGCACCGGCGTGCTGCTCCTGCCCCTGTACCGGCCCCGCGAGGTCGCCGAGCAGGCCGGGGTGGTCGACCTGCTCGCCGGCGGCCGGCTGGTGCTGGGCATCGGCGGCGGCTACGTGGAGCGCGAGTTCGACGCCTTCGGGGTCGACCGGTCCCGCCGGGGCGCCCTGCTGGAGGAGAAGCTGCCCCGGCTCCGCCGGGCCTTGG
>Ga0307406_10001025_pt1 | contig 15547 bp, 19 predicted proteins | sample 322Cmetagenome_3_FD_203706 | JGI IMG/M metagenome (GOLD analysis project Ga0307406, IMG submission 203706) | Maize rhizosphere microbial communities from greenhouse at UC Davis, California, United States - 322HYB-C-2 | ecosystem: Host-associated > Plants > Roots > Rhizosphere > Soil | place... | reverse complement strand
ATGCTGCGCGCGATCCTCGTCCGCAGCCGCTATCTGGTCGCGCTCGCCGTCGTCGGCGCGCTGTTCGCGGCCCTCGTCCTCTTCGTGTTCGGCCTCGTCGAGGCGTTCGTCGCCACGGTCGATGCGGTGCGCCACGGCGGCTTCGATGCGAAGACTGCGAAGCGGCTCGCCCTCGCCTTCATCGAGATCGTCGACCTGTTCCTCCTCGCGACCGTGATGCAGATCATCGCGATCGGGCTCTACGAGCTGTTCATCGACGACTCGCTGCCGGTGCCGGAATGGCTCGCGATCCGCACGCTCGACGACCTCAAGAACAAGCTGACGGCGGTGATCGTCGTCGTGCTCGGCGTGCTGTTCCTCGGCCAGATCGTCGCGTGGGACGGCGAGCGCGACGTCTTCGGTTTCGGCGCGGCGATCGCGCTCGTCATCGGCGCGCTCACCGCGTTCCTCGCGATCAGCCGCAAGCCGAAGGCGTGAGCTCGGCACCGTCGCGACCGGCCCGCACGGCCGCTCGAACGCACGCGATCGGTTAACATCGGGGATTCACCCGAACCGATCATGGCCACCGTCAAGACCCCCGCACGCCCCTATGCCGTCCGCAACTCCACGATCCACGGTCGCGGCGTGTTCGCGACGCGCAAGATCCGGAAGGGCACGGCGATCATCGAGTACCGCGGCCGGCGCATCAGCTGGGACGAGGCGCTGAAGCTGCCCGATACCGATCCGGACAACCCGTTCCACACGTTCTTCTTCTCGCTCGACGACGGTCGCGTCATCGACGCGGGCGTGCGCGGCAACGCGGCGCGATGGATCAACCACAGCTGCGCGCCCAACTGCGAGACCGAGGAGGACGACGACTGCCGGGTGTTCATCTACGCGAAACGCGACATCGCGGCGGGCGAGGAGCTGACCTACGACTACAAGCTGTCGGTCGACGGGCGCCTCAACAAGGCCGAGCGCGCCTTCCTCGAGTGCCGCTGCGGGGCGAAGCGCTGCCGCGGCACGATGCTCGATCTCAAGAACCCGCGACGCTAGTCGCGACGAAGACGGTCAGCCGATCGCGCGTTCGAGGCAAGACGCGAAGAACTCCGCGTGGTGCGTACCCGGTGCGCCGGGACGGTCGAACACCCGGGCGGCCGCGTCGCGCAGAAGGCGCTCGTCGTCGACGTCCTTCGCGAACCAGCGCAGCGACACGGGGAACGCACGGATGACGATCAGGTCGTCGTCGAGGCGCTGAAGGAAGGCGCTACGGGCGATGCCGTTGTCGCGCGCACGTGCGGCGTTGGCGATGAAATCGGAGGCTTCGGCGCATTCGGCGAGCGTCGGAACGCCGGCGAGCGCCGCATTCGCGGCGAATGCGAGTCCGACGGCCGCGAGCGGGTAGCGCATCGTGGTTCTCCGGTGGCGAATGGCACGCGACCGCGGTTCGCTGTCCCCGGGCCGTCTGTCAGGCCACTCTACGCCCGCGCTGCGCGACAGGCATCGTGCGCCGCCGCATCCGGGCGATCACGCATCCGCCGCGCGCCACAGGTACCAGGCGACGATGCTTCGATACGGCGACCAGCGCTCGCCGAGCGCCCGCAGCTCGCGCGGGGCCACCGCGTCGAGCCCCACGCTTCGCGCATAGCCGGTGCGTACGCCGTAATCGTCGACCGGCAGCACGTCGAGGCGCCCGAGCGTGAAGATGAGCAGCATCTCCGCCGTCCAGCGGCCGACGCCATGGGCGGTCGTGAGCCGCGCGATGATCGACTCGTCGTCGAGCGCGGCGAGCGCGCGGCGGGTGCGCGGGATCGTGCCGTCCATTGCCCTTGCGGCGATGTCGCGCACATACGCGGACTTCTGGCGCGACAGTCCGACCGCGCGCAAGTCGGCATCGGCAGCGGCGAGGATGTCCTCCGGCGCGGGGAAGCGCTTCGGCGCGAACAGCGCGACGAAGCGATCGTGGATCGTGCGCGCCGCGGCGCCGGCCAGCTGTTGATGCAGGACCGCTTGCACGAGCGCCTGGTACGGGGTTCGCGTCCAGTTCGGGGCGAGACCGCAGGCGCCGTGGCGACGAACGAGCTTGCGCAGCAGCGGGTCCGCGCGGACCAGGTGTCGCGTGCCGGCCCGCACCGCCGCGCGATAGGCGCTCGCGTCCATCACCAGCCGTGGAACGTCGCGAACTCGGCGACCGGCACCCGTTCGGTGACGAGCGCGTTCTCCGGCGCGCCTTCGTCGATGCGGCCGAGCGACATGCCGCACAGGAGGATCTCACCCGGCGGGATCGACAGGTGGCGCCGCACGACGGCGTGGAACGCGATGAACGCCGCCTGCGGGCACGTGTGCAGGTCGAACGCACGCGCCGCGATCATGACGCTCTGCACGAACATGCCGGCGTCGAGCCAGCTGCCGAGCTCGAGGTCGCGGTCCATCGTGAAGAACAGGCCGACCGGCGCCCCGAAGAACGCGTAGTTGCGCCCGTGCTGCCGGTGCATGCGCTCCTTGTCGTCGCGCGTGATGCCCACGGTCCGGTAATAGTCCCAACCGAGCTTGCGGCGACGCGACAGGAACGGCTCGCGCCATCGCCGCGGGTAGTACGCGTACTCCTGCTCGTGGCCGCCACCGCCCGCGTCGTGCAGCGCGACGAGCTCGGCGGCGAGCGCGTCGCGGACGCTGCCGGTGCACGCGTAGACCTTCCACGGCTGCACGTTCGTTCCCGACGGCGCACGCGCGGCCAGCGCGAGGATCGCCTCCACCGTCGCGCGCGGGATCGACGTAGGCAGGAACCCACGGACCGAGCGCCGCGACGCGAGCGCGCGGGCGACGGGAAGGCCCGCGTCCGGAATGCCGGCGGGCAGGGGCGTTTCGTGCGGCATCAGGGACTCGCCTCGCGAGGGACGCGGACGACGTTATCACGCGCGAACGCGTCGCTGCGCGCGCGGTCACACAGGTTGCGGCGGCCGCTCGGCGCGCGCCCCGCGGCCCGCCGATAGAGCGCGGTTACCGAGGCGATAACAATAATCAAATTGCATCGTTCTTGCGTGACCCATAGAATTGCATTAACCACGGTGGCACGGCTCGTCGAGCCCGCTGCCGTGGACTTCCGATCATCCATCGCTCCGCCAGCGGGGCGTTACGCAAGAGGACCTCTCATGAAGACCGTCGGACAGAAACTCGAACCGTTCAAGGTGACCGGCGTCAAGCCGGGCTTCAACTACCACGAGGAGAACGGGCAATCGGCGTTCGAGACGCTCACCGAGCAGTCGTTCCCGGGCAAGTGGAAGATCATCTACTTCTACCCGAAGGACTTCACGTTCGTGTGCCCGACCGAGATCGTCGGCTTCGCGAAGCTCAACCAGGACTTCGCCGATCGCGATGCGATCGTGCTCGGCGGCTCGACCGACAACGAGCACGTCAAGCTCGCCTGGCGGCGCGAGCACAAGGACCTGCGCGGCCTCAAGCAGTGGCAGTTCGCGGACACGACCGGCTCGCTGGTCGACCAGCTCGGCGTGCGCGAGGCGAGCGAAGGCGTTGCGCTGCGCGCCACGTTCGTCGTCGATCCGGACAACGTCATCCAGCACGTCTCGGTGAACAACCTGAACGTGGGGCGGAATCCCGAGGAGGTGCTGCGGATTCTCGACGCGCTGCAGACCGACGAGCTGTGCCCGTGCAACCGCAACGTCGGCGGCACGACGCTGAAGGCTGCCTGACGCCGCGCGACGACGGGCTCCTCGCGCTTGACCGGGCCGCCACCGTGCCAGTCGAGTGCGTCGGGCCCGTCGCCCCGCCTTGACGATCCAGCGAGCGACGCCGGCATCGCCGGCGACTCGCGCCAGGAGAACACGCACCATGCAATTCATCGATCACATCAAGTCGCGCATCCCCGATTACGCGAAGGACATCCGCCTCAACCTCGACGCCACGATCCTGCGCTCGAGCCTGACGCCGCGCGAGGCGGTTGGCGCGGCGCTGGCGGCCGCCTTCGCCGCGCGATCGCCGGCGCTGGTCGCCGCCATCCGCGACGCCGGCGCGCTCGCGCCGGCCGACCTCAACGGCGCGCTCGCCGCGGCGGCGCTGATGGGCATGAACAACGCGTGGTATCCGTACGTCGAGATGGCGGACGACGACGACCTGCGGAACCTCCGCGCCGAGCTCCGCATGAACGCGTACGCGACGCACGGCGGCGTCGACAAGCAGACGTTCGAGTTGTGGTCGCTCTCGGCGAGCATCATCGGCAAGTGCAACTTCTGCATCGATTCGCACTACAAGCTGCTGAAGGACAGCGGCGTCGGCGTGCAGCAGCTGCGCGACGTCGGCCGCATCGCCGCGGTCATCAACGCCGCCGCGCAGGTGCTCGCCGCCGAGGAGGCCGCAGTCCCCGCCTGATCGACCGCGCCGCGGGGCCGCCGCCCGCACTCGCGTGCGGCAGCCGCGCCTCCTGTACCATCGGCCGCATGTCACGCAAGGCACCGCGGCGGCCGCAGGGGACGCTCGTCGTCGTCGAGCTCGACTCGGCGATCCTCGCCGACAACCCGCTCGGCGATCCTTCGGTCCGCAAGCTCGCGGTCTGGCTTCCGCCGGGCTATGACGAAGGGCGCGGCCGCGCGCGCGGTCGCCGCTACCCGGTCCTCTATGACCTCGTCGGCTTCACCGGCTCGGGGCTCGCGCACCTCAACTGGCGGCCGTTCGACGAGAACGTTCCCGAGCGCATCGCCCGGCTCGTCCACGACCGGCGCATGGGGCCGGTCATCGTCGTCTTCCCCGACTGCTTCACCTGCCTCGGCGGCAACCAGTACGTCAACTCGCCGGCGGTCGGTCGCTACGCCGACTACCTGACGCAGGAAATCGTTCCGTTCGTCGATCGCGAGTTCCGCACGCTCGCCGGGCGCGACCATCGCGGCTGCTTCGGCAAGTCGTCGGGCGGCTACGGCGCCATGATCCACGGCATGCGCTATGCGAAGACCTGGGGCGCGATCGCCGATCACTCGGGCGACGCCTATTTCGACTTCTGCTACCTGACCGACTGGCCGCGCACGCTGAACGAGCTCGATCGCCATCGCAAGCGTCGCAGGGTGCCGGGACGCGTCGACGTCGTTCGCGACCAGCAGGGGGCCGGCGACGGCGTCGACGACGGCCGCGTGAAGCGTTTCCTCGAGTCCGTCTGGTCGAAGGACAAGCTGAACGACGGCGAAACGCATGCGCTGATGATGATCGCCATGGCGGCGACGTACGATCCCGATGCCGACGCCCCGCTCGGCTTTCGACTGCCGGTGAACCTCGAGACCGGCGAAGTGCTGCGCGACCGCTGGCGTGCGTGGCTCGCGCACGATCCGATCCACCTCGTCGCGCGCTACAAGCGCAACCTCGCGACGCTGCGCGGCCTCTACGTCGACTGCGGCTGGCGCGACCAGTACCACCTGCATTACGGCGCGCGCATCCTGTCGCGCACGCTGTCCGAGCACGGCATCGCGCACGTCTACGAGGAGTTCGACGACAACCATTCGTCGATCGACTACCGGATGGACACGAGCCTGCCCTACCTGTACCGCGCGCTCAGGGGCTGAGCCGGCAATGCGAGCGGTGCGCTACCGGCGCTTCGGATCGGCCGCCGAGCTCGAGGTCGTCGATGTTGCCGATCCCGTTCCGCGCGCCGGCGAACTGCTCGTGCGCGTCGCGGCGGCGAGCCTCAATCCGCTCGACTGGAAGATCCGCGCGGGGCACCTGCGCCTCGTGCCGATGCTGGCGCGGCCGCCACGCATCACCGGGGTGGACTTCGCCGGCACGATCGTCGGCGTCGGCGGCGGTGCCGGCGCGCGCCACGTCGGCGAGCGCGTGTTCGGATCGCTGTCGCCTTTCGGACGCGGCGGGTCGTGCGCCGAGCTCCTCGTCGTGCCTGCTGCGCGGGTCGTTCCGATCCCCGACGGCGTCGACGACGACGCCGCGGCGACGCTGCCGATCGCCGCGGGTACGGCGCTGCAGGCACTCGCCGACGACGCGTGCATCGGTCGGGGACAGCGCGTCCTGATCACCGGGGCCGCCGGGGGCGTCGGCCACTTCGCCGTGCAGGTGGCGAAGCATGCCGGTGCGCAGGTGGTCGCGACCTGCGGCAGTGCAAACGTCGACTTCGTCCGCTCGCTCGGCGCCGACCAGGTGATCGACTACACGACCACCGGGCATCTCTCGCAGCTCGGGGCCCCGTTCGACGTCGTGTTCGACGTGGCGGAATCGATCGGCTGGCGACGCGCGCGTGCGCTCCTCGTGCGTGACGGCTGGTACATCGGCACCGGCGGACGGACGAGCGCGGCCATCGAGACCACCGTCGCTTCCGTGCTCGCGCCGGTGATCGCGGGAATCCGCGTTCGCACGTTCGTACTGCGCGGGGGCGCAGCGCTGAACGAGCGGCTCGCGTCGCTCGTCGCGCAGCGTGCGCTGGTGCCGCACATCGCGCGGCGGATCGCGCTCGAGGACGTCGCGCAGGCGCAGCGCGCAATGGAAACCGGCCACGGCCGCGGCAAGATCGTCGTCCGCCCGGGCGCAGCCGCGGTGCCCACGCCGTGACGCGCGCCTCGCTCGCCCCGGCGCTGGTCGTCGCGTTGGCCTGGGCGACGACCGTGGCCGCCTACGAGGCGATCCGCACGCCGACGACGCATTATCACTACGACGTCGCGCTCGCCGCGCTCGAGGAGCAGGCGTACGCACGCGCGATCGACAACCTGAAGCTCGTCGTCAGGGACGAGCCGCGCAACGCGGATGCGCACGACTGGCTGGGGCACGCCTATGCCGCGCTCGCGCAGCGCGACCTCGCGCGGCGTCACCTGCGCGAGGCGCTTCGGCTCGATCCCCGCCACGCGCGCGCGCACCTCCACCTCGGCGAGCTGCAGCTCGCCGAGAACGACGTGAAGCGCGCGCGCGAAACGCTCGCGAGGCTCCGCGGCGTCTGCGGCGGTGCATGCGAGGAAGTTCTGTCGCTGGAGCGCGCGCTCGAACGGCGGCCGTAGCCTGCGCGGTGGCGCGTTGTAGGCGCCGTCCTGCACGGCTCGGCGGAATGCGACGCGCGCAACCGGTGCCCACCGGTTGACCGGCGACGCGCCGCCACCGAGACTGCTGGCACGGGCGGCCGGTCCGCACGCGACCACGTCGAGAAGGAGAGATCGATGCGCTGGGGCGACATGCGGAGAAGCGACAACATCGAGGACCGCTCGGGCCTCGGCGGCGGCGGCTTTCCGATGGGCGGCGGCGGCATGCGCATCGGCCTCGGCGGCATCATCGTCGCGCTGATCGCCAGCGTGCTGTTCGGCGTCAATCCGCTCGATATCCTGGTCGGCGAGCAGTCGGCGCCACCGACGGCGCCCCCGACCGCACCGTCGTCGCAGGCTGCGCCCGGTCGGCCCTCGGCACCCAGCGCCAACCCGGCCAAGGACATGGTCGCGCACGTGCTCGGCGACACCGAGGACGTGTGGGGCGCCGTCTTCCGCCAGCTCGGGCGGCAGTACGAAAAGCCGACGCTCGTCGTCTATACCGGCCAGGTGCGTTCCGCCTGCGGCTTCGCGAGTGCCGCCGTCGGACCGTTCTACTGCCCGGGCGATCGCAAGCTCTATCTCGACACGTCGTTCTTCGACATGCTCGCGCGACGCTTCGGCGCCCCGGGCGATTTCGCCCAGGCCTACGTCGTCGCGCACGAAGTCGGGCACCACGTGCAGAACCTGCTCGGCACGATGAACGAGTTCGACCGCATGGGCCAGCGCGTCGACGAGCGACGCCGCAACCAGCTGTCGATCCGTCTCGAGCTGCAGGCGGACTGTTACGCGGGCGTCTGGGGCCATTTCGCGAACCGCCGCAACCTCCTCGAGGCCGGCGATCTCGAGGAGGGCATGCGCGCGGCCGCCGCCGTCGGCGACGACCAGATCATGAAGCGCACGCAGGGCTACGTCGTCCCGGAGGCGTTCACCCACGGCTCGGCGGAACAGCGCACGCGCTGGTTCCGGCGCGGCCTCGAAAGCGGCGATCCGCGTCAGTGCGACGCGTTCGCGGCGCAGCAGCCGTAAGGCGCCGTGGCGACCGCGCGGCGGGCCGTTCGGCCCGCCCGCGCTCCCGTTCGCGTACAGCCCTTGCCGCGGTCGCGCCGTGTTTCGATAATGCCTCCACGGCGGCCCCGTTCGCCGCCGGTGGGAGAGCGCCATGCAACGCTGGATTCCTGCCTGCCTCGCGGCCTGCCTGCTGGCGGCCTGTGCCCCCGCGCCCTATACCAAGGCAGATCTCGACGGACGCGTCATCTGCAACGCCGAGTCGATGGACCAGGTCGAGCGCCAGGCGCGACGCAATTTCACGTCCGTGTACTGGTACAACTGCCCGCGCGCCGTCCTTCGCGTCGTGAGCTGACGCGGCGTCCGCAGGCACGGGCGCCGCGTCGCCCGGGATGCGGCGCGCTACCGTGAGTCCGGCCACCGGCACGACGACCCGCTGCCCCGGCTGCAGCGGGGCGATGCGCGCGATCGATCTCGAGCGCACGCCGGTCGGCGCGAGCACGATCGACCTGTGCGAGCGCTGCCATGCGCTGTGGTTCGACGCGTTCGAGAGCGTGCGCCTCACGCCCGCGGCGACGCTCGCGCTGTTCCGCGAAGTCCACGGCGCCGCCGCGCCCGAACGAAATGCCTTGCCGCAGTTCCTGCCTTGTCCTCGCTGCAGGGCCACGCTCGTCCCGACGCAGGATCTGCAGCGCTCGACGCGCTTCACCTACTGGCGCTGCCCGCACGCGCACGGTCGATTCACGCCGTTCGTGCAGTTCCTCCGCGAGAAGGATTTCCTGCGGCCGCTGTCGCCAGGCGAAATCGAGAAGCTCAAGGTTCACGTGCATACCGTGCGCTGCAGCGGCTGCGGCGCGCCGGTCGATCTCGCGCGCGACATGGTGTGCCGCTACTGCCGGGCGCCGGTCGAGGCGCTCGATCCAGACGCCGTCGCGCGCACCGTGCAGCAATTGCAGGAGGCGGAGCGGCGGCGGACGACGATCGACGTCGGGCGCCTCGCCGATGCCCTGCTCGCCCATCCGCCCGCGCCGCTGCGGCGGGGAACCTTCGGCGCGATGCCGCCGCACGACCTCGATCTGATCGGCGCCGGGATCGCGCTCGTCGTGTCCGCGCTGTCCGGCGACTGAAAGCGGAAAAGCGCCGGTTGCCGGCCGCGAGGCCGCCGGTACAATCGCGGCTCTTTCACCGGACCACGGAGTTCCCTCGATGGCCATCCGCACCGTGCTCGCGATCGTGTGCGTCACGCTCGCCGCCACCGTCTCCGCCCAGACGCCGGGCGGCAAGCCCGGGTCGCACAGCTGCCAGAATCCGGGTGAGCACCCGGGCAAGCTCGCGTCCGACCAGAACCGCCGCAAATGGACGAGCGACGCGAACGCCTACCTCGAATGCCTGAAGAAGTACGTCGGCGACCAGACGGCGCAGTACAACGCGATCGTCCAGCAGGCGAAGCCGTACGCCGATGCGGCCAACAGCGCCACCGACGAGTACAACAAGGCGGTGCGGTCGCTGAAGGAGCAGGCGGACCGCAACAACTGAGCACCCGAGCGCGCGCCGCCGCGCCTCACTGCGGTCGGGTGCGGGCGGGCGCGTCGCCGCGGTCGATCTTCTCCGGCGTGAACCGCTCGACGCTGGTCACGCGTCCCGCGAGGCACACGAACGCCGCGTACGCGTTGGCGTCGCTCGCGTCGAACGCGTAGACGTAGCGCGTGCCGTTGCTCGCGCCCGCGACCAACGGTTCCTCGCGGTCGGCGGAGCCGGCCTCCTGGAGCACCGCCGTGCACTCGCGGCCGACCTGCAGCGCGTCGCGAACGCGCGCCTCGCGATCGGCGGGTTTGCCGGCGGCCGCGCGCGGCTCGCCGAGCGTGCTGTCGCTGCGCATCCAGGCGATCGCGTTGTTCTGGAAGCCGATGCGAGTCACCTGGCCCGGCTTCGGATACACCCACACCTCGGTGCCCGATTCACCGGCGCGCGGGGCGCGGATCTCGCTCGGCTTGCCGAGCGCCTCGGTGACGAACGGCTTCGGCATGCCGACGACGGCGCGTCGCTCGCGCGCCGGGATCGACCACATGGATTCCGACGGCGAGGGGCGCGGCGTCACCGCGTCGCGGAGCTCGACGGCGCTTCCCTTCTGCCCGCCGGCGCACGGCGACTCCTGGTAGGTCACGTGGCCGCCGTCGCCGGTGCACTTGTAGATCTCGCCGGCGGCGGCGCCGGGACGAAGCGCGATCGACAGCGCGGCGACGAGCATCGCACGCTGCCACGGCGTCGCGTTCACGGGGCGTTCCACGATCGACGCTACGTTATCATGGCCTTCGCCCTGCGGCATTCCCGCAGCGCGGCCTCCCCTGCCCCCCCGCGCCCAGCCGGTCGCCCCGTTCGCGGTCCTGTCGTCGGACGATACGGCCCGCGCCATCGCGCTCGCGCTGCTCGAAGGATTCGACCGGCACTACGCGCTGTTTCGCGATTGCGCGCGCGCGGCGAAGCGGCATTTCGAATCCGCCAACTTCCTCGCGATCGGCCACGTCGCGCGCGACCGCATCGACTTCTACGATCGCCGGGTCGGGGAAGCGGCGGAGCGCATCGAGCGCGAGTTCGGCGCCGTCGATCCGGCGGGACGCGGCGCCGACGCGCTGTGGGCGCGCGTCAAGCAGAACTACATCGCGCTGCTGATCGACCACCGGCAGCCCGAATGCGCGGAGACGTTCTTCAACTCGGTCTCGTGCAAGCTGCTGCACCGCAGCTACTTCCACAACCGGTTCCTGTTCGTCCGGCCGGCGGTGTCGACCGAGTACCTCGATGCCGACCCGCCGACCTACCGCAGCTACTACCCGCGCCAGGCGGGCCTGCGCGAGGCGTTGATGGACATCGTCGTCGACCTTCGCTTCGAGCGGCCGTTCGCCGATTTCCGCCGTGACCTGCGCAACCTGCTGCGCGCGTTCCGCCGCCACTTCCCGCGCCCGTTCGTCGCCGCGACGAGCCTGCAGATCCAGGTCCTCGGCAATCCGTTCTTCCGCAACCAGACCGCCTATATCGTCGGGCGGCTGGTCAACAGCGCCGACGTGCGGCTGTTCGCCGTCGCGGTCAAGCACGACGCCGCCGGCAAGCTTCGGCTCGACGCGCTGCTGATCGACGCGACCGAGCTCGCGCTGCTGTTCTCCGCCAACCGCGCGTATTTCCTCGTCGACATGGAAGTCCCGTCCGCATACGTGGCCTTCCTCGCGCAGTCGCTGCCGGACAAGACGGCGGCCGAGCTCTACACGATGGTCGGGTTGCAGAAGCAGGGGAAGACGCTGTTCTTCCGCGACTTCCTGCACCACCTGCGGCACTCGCGCGACCGCTTCATCGTCGCGCCGGGCATCAGGGGCCTGGTGATGAGCGTCTTCACGCTGCCGTCGTATCCGTACGTGTTCAAGGTCATCAAGGATCACATCGCGCCGAGCAAGGACACCGATCGCGCGAAGGTCAAGCTCAAGTACGCGCTGGTCAAGCACCACGACCGCGTCGGCCGCATGACCGACATCCTCGAGTATTCGGACGTCGCGTTCCCGCGCGACCGCTTCACGCCGGAGCTCCTCGACGAGCTTCGCGCCGTCGCACCGTCGCAGCTCGAGGAGGACGGCGACCACGTCGTCGTGCGGCACCTCTACATCGAGCGGCGCCTCGTGCCGCTCAACCTCTACCTCGAGCGCGCCGGCGACGCCGAGCGCGAACGGGCGCTGCGCGACTACGGCCAGGCGATCGCCGAGCTCGCGTCGGCGAACATCTTCGCCGGCGACCTCCTGTTCAAGAACTTCGGCGTCACGCGCTTCGGCCGCGTCGTGTTCTACGACTACGACGAGATCGAATACGTGACCGACTGCACGTTCCGCCGCATTCCGCCGCTGCCCGCGGGCTTCGACGACACCTCCGCCGACGTGTGGTACCCGGTGGGGCCGCGCGACGTGTTTCCCGAGGAGTTCGCGACCTTCCTCCTCACCGACGAGCGAAACCGCGCGATCTTCCTGCGGCACCACGCCTGCCTGCTCGACGCGCGCTGGTGGCAGGACCTGCAGCGGCGCATCGCCGACGGACTCGTGCCCGAGGTGCTGTCGTATCCGCAAGCAGTCCGCTTCGGTCGCTGACAGGTCGAAGGCGCAACTGGAAAGCGTACCGACAGTGTCGCCCGGCTGTTGACGACAGTGCCTTCGCGCGTGGCGACCGTCTGGCGGACACGGCGCGCCGATCCTCGTCCGGCAGTGGCGGCGGCCTTATGCTAGCGACGATGATGCGCTGAACCACCGCACGGCCAGAACAAGAAAACGTGGCGCGCGATCCGCGACAGCGGAACGGGCGGCGCGAGAAGGATGGGGCGAGCTCGTGTACCTCAATGTCGCGGGGGCGTACCGGATCGGTCCGGGACCCTCGTCTTCGCAAACAGTCGGCCCGCTCGAGGCCGCGCGCCGGTTCGTGCACGAGCTCGCGGCCGACGGCCTCGTCACCCGGACGTCCCGCGTGCGCGTCGAGCTCTACGGTGCGCTCGCCTGCACCGGCCGCGAGCTCGGCGCCCAGCGCGCGGTCGTGGCGGGCCTCGCCGGCATCCCGACGGCGAGCTGCGACGCGGCGCTGCTCGCGCGCTGCACCGCCGACGCCGACAACGACCGCTCGATCGCGCTGGCGGGGCGGCATCGCATCGGCTTCCATCCATCGCGCGACGTCGTATTCCGCGTCGACCAGGCGCTCGCCTATGACGGCAACGCGCTCGGTTTCGCCGCCTTCGATGCGGCGGGACAGACGCTCGCCTCGCGGCTGTACCTGTCTCCCGGCGACGGCGTCGTCGTCGCCGACGACGAACCGGCCGGGCGACGCGGGCCGGCGCGTGTCCCGTATCCGTTCACCACCGCGACCGATCTCGCCAAGGCGGCCCGCGAGTATCGCAAGCGCATCGGCGACCTCGCGCTGGCGAACGAATGCGTCGTGCAGAGCCCGGGCGAGGTGCGCACGACGCTGCTTCGCGTCGCGGATGCGATGCGCGCGTCGATCGAGCGCGGCCTCGCCACCGACGGGACGCTGCCCGGCGGGCGCGTTCGCCGGGCGCCCGCGCATGCCGACGCGCTGCGCGCCACACGCGCCTCGGCGTCGCAATGGTGCGCGGTCTTCGCCACGGCGGTCGCCGAGGAGAACGCGGCCGGCGGAAGGATCGTGGCCGCGCCGTCGAACGGCGCCGCGGGTCCGGTGGCGGCGCTGCTCACTCACTACCGCGAGACCAAGCCGCTCAACGTCGAGGAGCGCACGGTCGAGTTCCTGCTCGCCGCCGCCGCGATCGGCGGCGTGCTCCGCGCGAGCGGCCTCGTGCATGCCGGCTGCCAGAGCGAAGTCGGCGTCGCCTCGGCGATGGCGGCAGCGGGCTACACCGCCGTGCTCGGCGGAACCAACGAGCACGTGCTGCTGGCGGCCGAGCTCGCGCTCGAGCCGCATCTCGGCCTCGCCTGTGATCCCGAAGGCGCGCGCATCCAGCAGCCGTGCATCGAGCGCAACGCCGCGGCCGCCGGTCGCGCCGTGACGGCGGCGCAGAACGCGATGCGCCAGCCGGCGCCACGCAACTCGCTCGACGCGCTCGTCCGTTCGATGGTGGATCGCGGCCGGCAGATGGCCGGGCGCCACAAGCAGGCATCGCTTGGCGGCATCGCGGTGAACGTCGCCGACTGCTGACCCGGCGCTGCGCTCGCGCCGTGTCCGCGGTGCTATGCTCGGCCGCTCGATGCCTTCCCGCGCACCGATGATTCGAACGCCCTTCTGCGTTGTCGCGCTCGCGGCGCTCGCCGCATGCGCCGCGCCCGAGAAGCCGGCCGAAGAGCCGTCGAAGGATACGTTCGAGTGCCAGCTCGAAGGCCAGCGCTGGCTCGTGCGCTTCACCGATGGCGAGGCGCGGCTGCTGACACCGCAGGCCGAGCGCATCAACCTCTACCAGATCGCGACGGCGTCCGGCGTGCGCTACAGCAACGGACTCATCGAGCTTCGCGGGCGCGGCACCGAGCTGACGCTGATCCGCGACGGCTTCGCGCGACAGTTCGTCGACTGCAAGCCGGTGATGGTGCAGAAGGAAGAGGGCAACCCGATGCTGCGCATGTTCCAGCCGCCGCCGCCCTCGCCGCTCGGCAAATGAGCGACGGCGCCGTCGGTGTGATCGGCACCGGCGCGATGGGCATGGGCGTCGTGCGGTCGCTGCGCCGGCACGGCATCGTCACCTACACTCGCGACGTTCGCGCCGAGGCGAACGACGAGGCGCGGGCATTGGGCGCTCTCCCCTGTGCGTCGCCGGCCGCACTGGCGCGCGAGGCGACGCTGGTCCTCATCCTGGTGGTGGACGACCGGCAGATCGACGACGTGCTGTTCGCCGACGACGGCGCGGCCGCGGCACTGCCAGCGGGTGCCACCGTCGTCGTCTGCTCGACCGTGGACCCGCAATACGTCGCGTCGCTCGGCGAGCGCCTCGCCGCCCGCTCGCTCGCGCTGGTGGATGCGCCCGTCAGCGGCGGCCCGGCGAAGGCTTCGGCCGGGACGATGACGATGATGGTGTCCGCGACGCCCGACGCGCGCAGGCGCTGCGACGCGGTGTTCGCGCGCATCGCCGGGCGCGTGTTCGTCGTCGGCGACCTGCCCGGCCAGGCGGCGACGTTCAAGGTCGTCAACAACCTGCTCGCCGCGGCCAACCTCGCCGCCGGCGCGGAGGCGATCGCGCTGGCGCAACGGGCCGGCCTCGATCCGGCAGCCGTGCTCGACGTCGTCAGCGCGAGCTCCGGAGCGAGCTGGATCGTGTCCGATCGCATGCCGCGCGCGCTGTCGGGCGACCGCGGCGTGCGTGCGGCCACCCGCGTGCTGGCGAAGGACGTCGGACTGGCGGTGGCACTGGCCGCGCGCGTCGGTACGCCGGCTGCATTCGCCACGGCGGCGCATCGCGCGTTCACGGACGCCGTGGCCGCGGGCTTCGGTGAGGACGACGATTCATCGATGCTGCGCTTCATGCAACGCGAGGACGCGCCCGAGTAACCGTGGCGGCGTTCGTCGGCGCCGCCCGGCCCGATCAACCCTTGCGGTCGGCCTTGCGCCGCTCCGCTGGCTCGACGTCCGTGTAGAAGTAGGTCTGCGACTTGATCGGGTGCGGCACGTAGCTTCGTACCCAGGGCTGCGCCAGGTGGTCCTCGAGCAGGTGAACGGTGAGCCTCCACGGCGCATAGGCGATCATCAGCTGCGTCATCCGGCTGAACAGCGCCGTGCGCTCCGGCGAGTCGGGCAGCGTGCGCGCCTGCTCGAACAGCTTGTTGAACTCCGGCAGGTCGAAGCGCGAGTGGTTCTCCTGCCCGATGTTCGGCCCGTAGAGGAGCTGCATGAAATTCTCGGCGTCCGGGTAGTCGACGTTCCAGCCGTCGCCGCTCATCGGGATCTTGCCGAGGCGCGCCATCTTGCGCAGTTCGGGCAGGCGGTCCTTCCTGAACTCGACACGCAAACCCACGGCGTCGAGACTCTTCTTCCAGAACTCGTCGCTCTGGCGCTGCGACGAGTTCGGC
>Ga0307406_10001023_pt1 | contig 15550 bp, 11 predicted proteins | sample 322Cmetagenome_3_FD_203706 | JGI IMG/M metagenome (GOLD analysis project Ga0307406, IMG submission 203706) | Maize rhizosphere microbial communities from greenhouse at UC Davis, California, United States - 322HYB-C-2 | ecosystem: Host-associated > Plants > Roots > Rhizosphere > Soil | place... | reverse complement strand
CGGCGGCTGCCAGGGCTCGACGGGGCCCGCGAGCGTCGCCCCCACCGGGTACGAGTGGGCGTCGCGCTTCCCCTATCTCACGATCCGCGATCAGGTCGCTGCCCAGGTGCGTCTCGCCGATGCTCTCGGCATCGACCGGTGGGCCGCCGTCGTCGGCGGATCCATGGGGGGCATGCACGCTCTCGAGTGGGCCGTCACGCACCCGGAGCGCGTCGCGCGTCTCGCCGTGCTCTCGTCTCCCCCGATCACCACAGCGGACCAGATCGCGCTGAACACGGTGCAACTCGAGGCGATCCGGATGGACCCGCGCTTCCAGGGCGGGGAGTACTACGACCTCGGCGACGGCGACGGCCCGCACCGCGGTCTCGCCCTCGCGCGGCGGATGGCTCTGCTGAACTACCGCAGCCCGATCGAGCTCAACCAGCGGTTCCAGCGCTCCTGGCAGTCCGGTGTCTCCCCCCTGGGGCACGGCGGTCGCTTCGCGGTGGAGTCGTACCTCGACTTCCACGGCAACAAGTTCACGCGCCGCTTCGACGCGAACAGCTACATCACCCTGGTCGAGGCGATGAACTCCCACGACGTCGGCCGGGATCGCGGCGGCGTGGAGGAAGCTCTGCGCGCCGTCACCGCCACGACCCTCGTCATCGGCATCGACAGCGACCGGCTCTTCCCCGTCGACGGGCAGCAGCGGATCGCGCGGAGCATCCCGAACGTCGTCGGCGGTGATGCGGTCGTGCTCACCAGCGACTTCGGGCACGACGGCTTCCTCATCGAGACCGAAGCCGTCGGCACGCACCTGCGGCGACTGCTCGCCGACTGAGCCCGCGCTCAGGACGGCACGAACCGCCAGGGCAGGGTTCCGGCCTCCAACTGCCCCTGCTCCCACGCGAAGGCGCGGCCCGCGTCGGTGTCGAGCACGCGCGTCTGGAAGAGCTGCGGGACGCCTGCGGATGACAGCGCCGACTCCGCGTCGACGAACCCGGTGAGCTGGTGCAGCGTGATCCATGTCGGGGGGAAGAGCGCCCATTCACCGGCGCCGTGCCGTGCCAGGGCCTCGGCAGGGCTCACCCAGGCGATCTCCGCCACCTCGTCCGCCGACGGCACGGGTTCGTCGTCAGGGGCGCTCGCGAGGAAGAACCAGGTGCGGATACGGGTCGGCGCCTCGGCGGGCGGCCGCCACTGCGAGAGCGGCACCAGGTCGTCGATCGCGAGCCCGACCTCTTCGCGGGTCTCCCGGATGCCGGCACGCCGCGCATCGTCGCTCTCCGCTTCCCCGGCCCGCCGGTCGGCCGGCTCGACCTTGCCGCCAGGGAAGACCCACGCACCGGCGAAGGATCCGCGGTCCGGGCGCCGGATCAGCAGAACCTGGAAGCCCTGATCGGCGGCACGCAGCAGCACGACGGTGCCCGCGACGGGCAGGGCTTTGTCGGGAGTGCTCACCCGGCCACTCTAGGACGCGATGAGCTCGCTGACGCCGGCGCGCCGGGCTTCGAGGCGGTAGGACAACAGGGCGATCACGAGCCCGGCGACGGCGAGCACCGCGCCGGTCAGGGCAGGGGCCGTGAACCCCCATCCGACGGCGATGACGACGCCACCGAGGAAAGCCCCGAGACTGTTGCCGATGTTCAGGGCGGAGTGGTTCATCGCCGCGGCGATCGACTGGTTGTCGCCCGCGACATCCATGAGCCGCGTCTGGATGGTCGGGCTGAGGACCGAGGCGACGAATCCGACGATCAGCACCATGAGGGCGAGCGTCACGATCCAGAAGGACAGGACGGCGAGGAGGACGAACATGGCCGCCATCGCGGAGAGTCCGACCAGCAGCGTGCGGCGCAGGTCGATGTCGGCGAGGTGGCCGCCGACGAGGTTGCCCACGGTCATTCCGATGCCCATCAGGACGAGGATGATCGGCACCGCCCACTCCGGCGATCCGGCGACCTCGGTGACGACCGGGGCGATGTAGCTGTAGACCGCGAAGAAACCGCCGAAGCCGATCGCCCCGACGCCGAGCGTGAACCACACCTGCGGGATGCGGAAGACCCCGAGCTCCTGGCGCATGGTGCGTCCCGGCGAACCGGGATGCGCTGGCACGAACAGGGCGATGGCGAGCGTGGCCAGGGCGAAGACGAGTGCCACGACGGCGAAAGCGGCGCGCCACCCCCACTGCTGCCCGAGGAACGTGCCCAGCGGCACCCCGACGACGTTGGCGACCGTCAGGCCGGTGAGGATGAACGCGACGCCCTTGGCCCGGTTCCCCGGCCCCATCACGTCGGCCGCGACGAGCGCTCCGATGCCGAAGTAGGCGCCGTGCGGGAGCCCCGCCAGGAAGCGCGAGACGCCGACGAGCTCGAACGACGGGAGCACCACGGTGAGGGCGTTGAACACGGTCAGAGCCAGCGCCAGGACGATCATCACGCGATGACGCGGGTACCGCGCCACGAAGCCCGCGATCGTCGGGGCGCCGATGACGACGCCGAGCGCGTACAGCGAGATGAGCCAGCCGGCCTGGCTCAGGGCATCTTCCCGGCTCGAGGACCAGAGGGCGGGCAGCAGGTCGCCGGCGATGTCGGGCAGCAGGCCCATGACCACGAACTCGGTCATGCCGATGCCGAAACTGCCGATGGCGAGAGAGAGGAGCGCCCTCTTCGCCGCACCCCTCGATTCAGTCGAGGGATTCACCGGTTCAGCCTAGCGGTCCCCGGACTCCTCGATCGCGGCTTCGAGCCGCTCGATCTTGGCGTCGAGTTCGCCGGAGTACCCCGGGCGGATGTCGGCCTTCAGCACGAGCGAGACCCGCGAGCCGAACGGCATGACCGCCTCGGTGGCGCGCTTGACGACATCCATCACGGTGTCCCAGTCCGGCCCCTCGATCTCGGTGAACATGCTCGTCGTCCGGTGCGGCAGGCCGGATTCGCGGACGACGCGCACCGCCGCGGCGACGGCGTCGTGCACGGAGTCGTCGGTGCGCTCGGCACCGTCTGCTGGGGTGCCGCTCGGGGCGACGGAGAAGGCGATCAGCATGGTTCACTCCCTGTTTTTCGAAGGATGGTGGGCGGGCACACGGACGAGAGCCCGGATGCCGACGGCGAGAAGCACGAGAAGGAGGATGTTGCGCAGCGTGAGCACCAGGACCGGCAGCAGTTCGGCCCGGAGCAGCGCGTCGTAGCTCAGCGGGTAGACCAGGCAGGTCAGGGCGCACAGGGTCAGCACGAGCAGCGCGGGAACGCGCGCCCTGATGCCGTCGAACGCGATCCACAGGGCCACAGGGGCGATCAGCCATGTCTGGAACTGCGGCGAGCCGACCTTGTTGGTCACGATGAGCACCGCGACCAGGCTCAGAGCGAGCGGCGGGAAGAGCCGGGGGAAGGATGCTCCGCGCAGGGCCTTCACGGCGCCGATCGCGGTCACGGCGACGGCGGCCAGCGCCATGAGCGGCGTGAGCACCGCGGTGACGGCGTCCGCCGCGGGCGCGACGATCTGGAACGTCAGGATCTCGAAGCTGTACTCGATGCGTGCGGCACCGGACACGGCGAGCCAGAGGAACGGCGTCGCCGCCACGGCTTCGATCTGCAGCCCACGGCCGGTTTGCTCGGTCAGGAAGCCGAACAGCTCGGTGTCCGCTCCGAGGAGCAGCAGCACCACGATGACCCCGGCGGTGACGGCCGCGGCGGCGAGCAGCATTCGGAACCGCGCCCGGACGGCCACGATCGCCGCCAGCAGCAGGGCGCCCGGCCAGATCTTGATCCAGGCGCCGGCGGTCAGCAGAGCGGCGGCCACCACGGGTCGCGACGCGAGCCAGAGGCCGCCGACCACCGCGAGAGGGAGTGTGACCGCGTCGATCCGGTACATCGCGATGGGGCCGAGCAGGAGGATCGCCCCGCACCAGAACCAGGCGGCGACGCGCCGCGGCCGCGACGGCGCTCGTCCGATCAGCACGCCGAAAGCGACGGCGTCCAGCGCGGTGACCAGGACCGCCCAGGCGACCAGATAGGCGCCGGAGACTCCGAGGAGCGGCACGAGCGGCACGGCCAGCCCCTTGGCCAGCAGCATCGGCACGAGGGCGAGCTGCGGGTAGACCCAGGTCTCGGTCACCCCGACGATCGCTCCGCCACCGAGCGCCGACGACGCCCACGGCTCGTAGACGAGGACCACGTCGCCCATGGGCTGACTCGGGTACACCCAGCCCGCCGCGGCTGTGACGAGGTGCACGGCGACGAAGGCGCACCAGAGCACGACCACGCGAGTCGTCCGGATGCGGCTCACGCCAGGACGTCCGCGATCGCGGACGGCAGCGCCGCGGCGACGTCCATCGCGACGATCGGGTGTCCAGGTGCGCCCTCCAGCACGCCGGCGGCGATGCGCGCGGCGTGGCCGTGCAGCCAGGCCCCCGCCGCGGCGACCTCCGCCAGGGATGCTCCGGGATTCGCGGCCGTCACCGCGCCGAGCACGCCCGCGAGCACGTCACCGGTGCCGGCTGTCGCCAGCCATCCCGTCCCGGCCTCCACAGCGATGACCGCTCCGGACGGGTCGGCGATCAGGGTCCGGGCACCCTTGAGCAGCACCGTTCCCCCGATCTTCACGGCGACCTGCGAGGCCGCCTCAGCGCGATCGTCTTCGGACGACGGCACGCGCAGACGCTCCCGCAGCCTCGAGAACTCGCGGGCGTGCGGCGTCACGAGGAAGGGGGCGCGCGTCCCGGGGGCGAGGTCGAGCGCCCCGGCATCGATGATCACGGTGGCAGGTCCCGAGAGGATCTCCCGCAGCGTCACGGTCTCCGCGTCGCTGCGCTCCCCCGGATCCGTGCCCGAGCCGATGACCCAGACGTCCGGGCGCGTCCCGCCCGCGTCGGGACCGGCGACGGTCTCCGGACGACGCGCGAGGACGGCATCCGCCACCCGGGTCGCCCCGACGTACCGCACGAACCCGGCGCCCGCCCGCCACGCGGCCTCGACGCCGAGCACGGCGGCACCGGGGTAGGCCGGCGACCCGGTGCGCAGCGCCACGACGCCGCGGGCGTACTTGTCGTCGTCCGGCGTCGGGACGCGGAAGAACCGCGCGGTATCGCTGCGTGTCCACTCGCGCACCTCGACCATGACTCCACGTTAGCGGGACGACCCGTGCCATGCCCGCGCGGGGGTAACGTCGAACGGTGAGCCTCCTCTTCTCCCCGCTGACCATCCGATCCGTCACGTTCCGCAATCGCCTCTGGGTGTCGCCGATGTGCATGTACAGCGCCGTCGACGGCGTCGTCCAGGAATGGCACCACACGCATCTCGCCCAGTTCGCATCGGGCGGCGCGGGACTCATCGTCGCGGAGGCCACCGCCGTGGTCCCCGAGGGGCGCATCTCGCCGCGCGACGTCGGACTGTGGAACGACGAGCAGCGCGACGCCTGGGCCCCCATCGTGCAGGCGATCCACGATCGCGGTGCGGTCGCCGGCATCCAGCTCGCGCACGCGGGCCGCAAGGCATCGACCTGGTGGCCCTGGGCAGCGGAACGCGGCTCGGTCCCGACCGACGAGGGCGGATGGACGACCACCGCGCCGTCCGCTGTCGCGTTCGACGGCTTCGCCGAGCCGATCGCGCTGGATGCCGCAGGGATCGATCGCGTCGTCGACGCCTTCGCCGCGGCAGCGCGCCGCGCCGTCGACGCCGGCTTCGACGTTCTCGAGCTGCACGGGGCGCACGGCTACCTGCTGCACCAGTTCCTGTCGCCGCTGTCGAACCGTCGCGACGACGAGTTCGGCGGATCGCTGGAGAACCGTGCGCGGCTCCTGCTGCGCGTCGTGGATGCCGTACGTGCGGAGGCCGGCGATGACGTGCCGCTGTTCGTGCGCATCTCCGCGACCGATCACGCCGACGGCGGCTTCACGGCCGAAGAGGCGGCGGTGGTCGGCGAATGGGCCGCGCAGCACGGCGCGGACTTCATCGACGTCTCCAGCGGCGGACTCGTCGCTCACCAGCGGATCGAGGTCTTCCCCGGCTACCAGGTCCCGCTCGCCGAGACCGTCCGGCAAGGCGGCCGCATCCCCGTCTCGGCCGTCGGACTCATCACCGCCGCGGCGCAGGCCGAGCAGGTTCTCGCTGACGGTGCGGCCGACGCGATCTTCGCCGGACGCGAATGGCTGCGCGACCCGCATTTCGCGCTCCGCGCGGCGCACGAGCTGGGCGCCGAAGTCGCCTGGCCGCCGCAGTACGACCGCGCGCGCTGGCGCTGACCAGGGTCAGCACGAGAAGAAGGCCGCCGCCCCGACAAGGGACGGCGGCCTTCGTCATGAGGCGCGCGCGATCAGCGACCCCGGATGCGACGTGTGGCGTCCTGCACCTCGCCGACGAGCTCCTCGAGGATGTCCTCGAGGAACAGCACGGCGGTCGTGCGCCCCTCCGCGTCGCGCACCTTGGCCAGATGGCGACCGGCACGGCGCATGAGCGCGAGGGCATCCTCCAGATCGGTGTCCTCCTGCACGGGAACCATGTGATGGATGCGCTTCGAGGGCAGCGGTTCCACCAGCTTCTCGGCGGCATCAGGCCCGTCCGAGGCCCGCAGGATGTCCTTCAGGTGGACATAGCCGACCGGGGCGCCATCCGCATCGACGATCACGTAGCGCGAGAACCCGTACCGCGCGACCGCCTTCTCGATGTCGTCGGGGGTCGTCGACTGCGGCAGCGTGATGAGGTCGCTGAGCGGAACGGCGACGTCGCGCGCCTTCTTGTCCGTGAACTCCACGGCGGCGGCCACGGTTCCCGCGGTGTCGGTCAGCACGCCCTCGCGACGCGACTGATCGACGATCGTCGCGACCTCCTCGAGCGTGAAGGTCGAGGCGGCCTCGTTCTTCGGCTCGACCCGGAACAGGCGCAGCACGCCGTTCGCCGCCGCGTTCAGGACCCAGATCACCGGCATGAAGATCTTGGACACCCAGACGAGCGGAGTGGCCAGGATCAGGACGGCACGGTCCGGCACGGAGAACGCGAGGTTCTTCGGCACCATCTCGCCGAACACGACGTGCAGGAACGAGACGATCAGCAGTGCGATCGTGAACGACACCACGTCCACGACGCCGTCCGACCAGCCGAGCGCGTGCATCGGCACGGCGAGCAGGTGGTGGATCGCGGGCTCGGAGACGTTCAGGATCAGCAGCGAGCAGATCGTGATGCCGAGCTGCGAGGTCGCGAGCATCAGCGTCGCGTGCTCCATGGCGTAGAGCGCGGTCTTCGCCGCCCGCGAGCCCTCCTCGGCGCGCGGCTCGATCTGCGAGCGTCGCGCGGAGATGACCGCGAACTCGGCGCCGACGAAGAAGGCGTTGGCGACGAGCAGCACGACCAGCCAGGCGAGTCCTCCCCAATCGTTCATCGGGTGGCCTCCTCTCCTGCGTCGTGCGGTCTCGGAACGTATCTCACGCGATCGACGCGCCTTCCATCCATCCGGACGACCTGGAGCTTGCCGCTGTCGACCGTCACCTCGTCGCCCACGGTCGGCACCCGCTCGAGCACGCTCATCACATACCCGCCGACCGTGTCGTACACATCCCCTTCGGGAACCACGACTCCGGCGCGGCTGCGCAGCTCGTCAGGACGCAGCTCACCCGGGAACATGATGCCGTCGCGCCCCCGGACGATGCCGGCTCTGGTGCGGTCGTGCTCGTCGGAGACCTCGCCGACGAGCTCCTCGATGAGGTCCTCGAGGGTCACGAGACCCGCCGTTCCGCCGTACTCGTCGACGACGATGGCGAGCTGATAGCCGCGAGCGCGGAGCTCGGAGATGAGACCGTCGACGTGCACGGTCTCGGGGACGCGGAGCGCATCGGTCGCGAGAGCGCCGACGGGGACCTCGGCGCGCCGTTCGCGAGGCACCGAGATCGCCGCCTTCAGGTGCACGACGCCCGAGATGTCGTCGAGGTCGTCGTCGTAGACCGGGAAACGACTGTGTCCGGTGCGGCGCGCCAGCTGGATGACGTCATCGGCGGAGTCGCCCGCGGCGAGCGCATGCATGCTCGGCCGGGCGGTCATGACATCGGCGGCGCTGAGGCGGGAGAAGGTGAGCGTGCGGTCGAGCAGGCTGGCAGTGTCGGCCTCGAGCAGCCCGGCGTTCGCCGAGCGACGGACGAGCGAGGAGAGCTCCTCCGCGCTGCGCGCTCCGGAGAGCTCCTCCTTCGGCTCGATGCCCATGCTGCGCAGAACGCCGTTCGCGCTGCCGTTGAGGACGACGACTGCCGGCTTGAAGATCGCCGTGAAGGCGACCTGGAAGGGGATGACGAGCTTGGCGGTCTGCCGCGGCAGCGCCAGGGCGAAGTTCTTCGGGACGAGCTCGCCGAGGATCATCGAGAGCACCGTGGCGACCAGCATCGCGACGATCGTGGCTATCGGGGCGACGGCCGCCTCGGGGATGCTCCACGCGACGAACGTCGGGCGGAGCAGGTTCGACAGCGCGGGCTCCATCGTGTAACCCGTGAGGAGCGTCGTCAGGGTGATGCCGAGCTGCGCGGACGAGAGATGAGTCGACGTGTGCCTGAGAGCGCTGATCGTGAGCGAGAGCCGGGATTCGCCTCGTGCCTGACGCGCCTCGAGATCGGCACGGTCGAGATTGACCAGCGCGAACTCGCTCGCGACGAAGAGGCCGGTGCCGACCGTGAGCAGGAGCCCCACGCCCAACATGATGTAGTCCATCAGAGGTTCCTCTCCGTTGAGAGAGGCGGACAGTGGGGCGATGTACTGCAACTGGGAGGGTCGTCCATTATGCCGACGATTCTACAGAACCCGGCAGGGAGTGCGACTCGGCTACCAGCTGACCGGGAGGGCCTTCCCCTCCTCGTAGCCCGCGGCCGACTGCAGACCCACGAGAGCCCGGTCGTGGAACTCCGGCACCGATGATGCGCCGGCATATGTGAACGACGAGCGCACGCCCGAGGTGATCATGTCGAGCAGGTCCTCCAGCCCGGGGCGGAGCGGGTCCAGGTAGATCTTCGACGAGGAGATCCCCTCGGCGAAGAGCTCCTTGCGCGCACGCTCATACGCGTCCAGACGGCCGAAGCGTGCCTGCACCGCCTTGGTCGAGGCCATCCCCCACGATTCCTTGAAGATGCGCCCTTCGGCATCGCGCTGCAGCTCCCCCGGTGCCTCGATCGTGCCGGCGAACCAGGAGCCCACCATGACGGATGCCGCGCCGGCGGCGAGCGCGAGGGCGACGTCGCGTGGGTAGCGCACCCCGCCGTCGGCCCAGACATGCGCGCCGAGTTCCCGTGCCGCCTGCGCCGTCTCGAGCACGGCGGAGAACTGCGGCCGGCCGACCGCCGTCATCATGCGCGTCGTACACATCGCGCCGGGACCGACTCCCACCTTGAGGATGGTGGCGCCCGCATCGACGAGATCGCGCACCCCGTCGGCGGTGACGATGTTGCCGGCCACGATCGGCAGTCCCAGGTCGAGGTCGGCGACCGCGCGCAGCGCGCGCAGCATCCCCTCCTGGTGCCCATGGGCCGTGTCGACCACCAGCACGTCGACGCCCGCACCGGCGAGCGCCTTCGCTTTGGCGGCCACGTCGCCGTTGATGCCGACGGCGGCCGCCACGACCAGGCGGCCGTCGGCGTCGAGGGCCGGACGGTAGAGCGTGGAGCGCAGGGCGGTACGTGCACTCAGCGTGCCGACCAGGTGGCCGTGGTGGATCACCGTCACCATCTCGACGGCCGCGTCGGTGATGACGTCGAACGCGTGCCGTTCCGAGCCGATGTCCTCCGCATCTATCGACGGGACGCCGCTGTGCACGAGGTCGCCCAGCTGTGCATCCGGGAGCGCCGTCGCCAGCCTCGTCGCCGGAAGGATGCCGAGCACGTCGCCCACCTCGATCGGAGAACCTCCGCGCGCCACGACGATTCCGTGCCCGGCGGTGGGAGGCAGAAGCCGGAGCGCGTCGGCGACGGACGCCTCCGGCGGAAGCACGATCGGCGTGTCCCAGAGCACCGGCTGCGCCTTCACGTCGCGGATCGCGGCATCCAGGTCCTGCAGCGGCAGATCCTGCGGGAGCACGCCGAGGCCGCCGCGCCGTGCGAGCACGGCCGCGAGCCTCGGACCTGTGACCGAGTTCATGTTCGAGGCGACCAGGGGCAGCGTCGCCGGGGTGCCGTCCTGCGGCGCGAGGTCGACCTGGAGCCGGCTGGTCACCGCGGATCGGCGCGGAACCAGGAAGACGTCCGAATAGGTCAGATCGACGGTCGGCTGCGCACCTGAGAAGTTCATGACTCCACGGTACTCAGATCGCCGCGCGGTCGGCACACGGCTTCGACGATTGCCGGGGCGAAACACGTTAGGCTTGACAGTCGAGAGTGTGCGGACCCGGGCGCATCCTGCGCCGTCGTCTTGCACCAGAGTGCTTCAGCGATGAAAGAGGGCGATACAGCGTGTCGAACCAGGTGACCGGCGTCGGGGGCGACGGGGGGTTCGGAGCCAATTCCTGGCTCGTCGAAGAGCTCTACGAGCAGTTCAAGGAGAACCGCGACTCCGTCGACAAGGAGTGGTGGCCGGTACTGGAGAAGTACCACACGGACACCGCCGGCTCCGCGGCTCCAGCAGCCGCACCTGCGGCTCCCACCGACACGGCGGCGCACCCCGTCACGGCACCGATCCCGGTGATCGGCTCTCAGCCGGTGGCGCGCACGACCACCAAGCCGGCTGCCACGGCACCGATCCCCGCCCAGGCCCCCAAGCCCGAGGCGAAGGAAGCGGTCGACGCCGCCGAAGAGGACAAGGTCACCCCGCTCCGCGGCCTGCCGAAGACTCTCGCCGCGAACATGGACGAGTCCCTGACCGTCCCGACCGCGACCAGCGTGCGGACGATCCCGGCGAAGCTGCTGATCGACAACCGCATCGTCATCAACAACCACATGGCCCGTACGCGCGGCGGCAAGGTCAGCTTCACCCACCTCATCGGCTGGGCGCTGATCCGCACGCTCGACGAGTTCCGCAGCCAGAACGTCTTCTACGCCGAGATCGACGGCAAGCCGTCCGTCGTCGCCCCCGCCCACGTGAACCTGGGCATCGCGATCGACCTGCCCAAACCCGACGGCACGCGCGCACTCATGGTGCCGAGCATCAAGCGCGCCGACACCATGAGCTTCAGCGAGTACCTCGTCGCCTACGAGGACCTCGTCACACGCGCCCGCAACAACAAGCTCACCGCGGCGGACTTCCAGGGCACCACGGTGTCGCTGACGAACCCCGGCGGCATCGGCACCGTCCACTCGGTCCCGCGCCTGATGAAGGGCCAGGGCTGCATCATCGGCGCCGGTGCCCTCGAGTACCCGGCCGAGTTCCAGGGCGCGAGCGACAAGACGCTGAACGAGCTCGCGATCGGCAAGACGATCACCCTCACGAGCACGTACGACCACCGCGTCATCCAGGGAGCCGGCTCCGGCGAGTTCCTCAAGAAGGTGCACGAGCTGCTCATCGGGCAGCGCGGCTTCTACGACGACCTCTTCGCCGCCCTCCGCATCCCGTATGCGCCGATCCGCTGGAACCCTGACATCGCTGTCGACCTCGCCGAGCGCGTCGACAAGCAGTCCCGTGTGCAGGAGCTCATCAACTCCTTCCGCGTGCGCGGCCACCTGATGGCCGACATCGACCCGCTCGAGTACGTGCAGCGCTCGCACCCCGACCTCGAGATCGAGAGCCACGGACTCACGTTCTGGGACCTCGACCGCGAATTCGTCACCGGCGGCTTCGGCGGCCGTCGCGTCGCGAAGCTGCGCGACATCCTCGGGGTGCTCCGCGACTCGTACTGCCGCACGCTCGGCATCGAGTACATGCACATCCAGGACCCGGAGCAGCGTCGCTGGTTCCAGGAGAAGGTCGAGGTCAAGTACCAGAAGCCCGGCCACGACGAGCAGCTGCGGGTGCTCCGCAAGCTGAACGAGGCCGAGGCCTTCGAGACCTTCCTGCAGACGAAGTTCGTCGGCCAGAAGCGGTTCTCGCTCGAGGGCGGCGAATCGCTCATTCCCCTGCTCGACGAGGTCCTGCAGGGTGCGGCGACCGCCGGACTCGAGGGCGCCGCGATCGGCATGGCCCACCGCGGCCGCCTGAACGTGCTCACGAACATCGCCGGCAAGACGTACGGCCAGGTGTTCCGCGAGTTCGAGGGAACGCAGACGCCGGGCAACCAGCGCGGTTCCGGTGACGTGAAGTACCACCTGGGCACCGAGGGCACCTTCGTCGCCGACGACGGCTCCGAGCTGCCGGTGTACCTCGCCGCGAACCCCTCGCACCTCGAGACGGTCGACGGAGTGCTCGAGGGCATCGTCCGCGCCAAGCAGGACCGCAAGCCCATCGGCACGTTCGCCTGGCTGCCGATCCTCGTGCACGGCGACGCGGCCTTCGCCGGCCAGGGCGTCGTGGTCGAGACCCTGCAGATGTCGCAGCTGCGTGGCTATCGCACGGGCGGCACCATCCACGTGGTCGTCAACAACCAGGTCGGCTTCACCACGTCGACCAACGACGGACGCACCTCGGTCTACGCGACGGATGTCGCCAAGACGATCCAGGCGCCGGTGTTCCACGTGAACGGCGACGACCCCGAGGGCGTCATCCACGTCGCACAGCTCGCGTTCGAGTACCGCGAGCGATTCCACCGCGACGTCGTCATCGACCTCGTCTGCTACCGCCGACGCGGTCACAACGAGGGCGACGACCCCTCGATGACCCAGCCCCTGATGACGGACCTCATCCAGGCGAAGCGCTCGGTCCGCAAGCTCTACACCGAGTCGCTCGTCGGCCGCGGTGACATCACCGAGCAGGAGTACGACGAGGCGAAGGCCGACTTCCAGAACCGCCTGGAGATCGCGTTCGCCGAGACGCATGCGGCCGAGACCGGCGCGACGCCGATCGCTCCCGATCTGCTCCCGGTCGAGGAGCAGGTCGGCGCTCCCGACATCACCGGCGTGCCGAGCGAGGTCATCCAGCTGATCGGCGATGCCTTCGTGAACAAGCCCGAGGGCTTCACGGTGCACCAGAAGATCCAGCAGCTGCTCGACAAGCGTCTCGACATGAGCCGCAACGGCGGCATCGACTGGGGCTTCGGCGAACTGCTCGCGTTCGGCTCGCTGCTCGTCGAGGGAACGCCCGTGCGCTTCGCCGGACAGGATGCACGACGCGGCACGTTCGTGCAGCGTCACGCCACACTGCACGACCGCGCGAACGGCCAGGAATGGCTGCCGCTGTCGAACCTCTCCGACGCGCAGGGACGCTTCTTCATCTACGATTCCCTTCTCAGCGAGTACGCCGCCCTCGGCTTCGAGTACGGCTACTCCGTGGAGGCCCCGGAGGCGCTGGTGCTGTGGGAGGCGCAGTTCGGCGACTTCGTCAACGGCGCGCAGTCGGTCATCGACGAGTACATCTCCGCCGCGGAGCAGAAGTGGGGGCAGCAGTCCAGCGTGACGCTGCTCCTCCCCCACGGCTACGAGGGCCAGGGACCGGACCACTCCTCGGCCCGCATCGAGCGCTTCCTGCAGCTGTGCGCGCAGGACAACATGATCGTGTCGCGTCCCTCGACCCCGGCGTCGTACTTCCACCTGCTGCGCCGTCAGGCCTACGCCCGTCCGCGCAAGCCGCTGATCGTCTTCACGCCGAAGGCGATGCTGCGACTCCGCGGCGCGACGAGCCCTGTCGAGGCCTTCACGCAGGGCCGGTTCGAGCCGGTGATCGACGACCACCGCGACCTCGATCGTGGCGCCGTCAAGCGCGTTCTCGTGCACTCGGGCAAGGTGCACTGGGACCTTCGCGCCGACCTCGAGAAGAACCCGAACCCGGAGATCGCGCTGGTCCGGCTCGAGCAGCTGTACCCGACGCCGATCGACGAGCTCAAGGCCATCACCGACTCGTACCCGAACGCCGAGCTGGTGTGGGTGCAGGAGGAGCCGGAGAACCAGGGCGCCTGGCCGTTCCTGGCCCTCGCGTTCGCCGGTGTGCCCGGTGACCGCTCGTTCCGCCCCGTGGCGCGCGCGGCCTCCGCGTCGCCCGCGACCGGCTCCTCGAAGGTGCATGCCGCCGAGCAGGCGAAGCTGCTGCGTGAGGCTCTCACGCTCGGCTGAGCCGACCCCGACGAAGAAGGCGCCCCGACCTCACGGTCGGGGCGCCTTCTCGTGTCAGAGGGTCGGATCAGTACCAGATGTCGAGCGACGGCACCGGGAACGCGACGAGTGCGCGGTCGAGGGCCTCGACGGCCGCGGCATCCGCCGTGATCAGCCCTGCGCCCTGCAGCGCGGCTGCACGCACCCCACCGCTGTAGAGCGAGGAGAGCGCGGAGACGTCGAGCGTGATATCGATCTCCGCATCGGTGACGGCCTCCACGGTCGCCCCGCCCGAGGCGTCCGCGCGCAGTCGCCAATCGCCCGCCGCGAAGCCCAGGGAGTCCTCGACGCGGAGGACGAGGTCGAGCGGAGCCGAGAACCGTCGGGCGGTGAACGCGGCCGGCAGGTCGAGGATGCGCAGCCAGCCGTGATCATGCACGACCTGCGTCACGCCGCGCGGATCCGACACCAGCCACGGCAGCGGATCGTCGAGCGGCCGGAGATCGGCGGTGACCTCATCCACGAGGTCGTGCTGCAGAGCGAAACGCCAGAGTGCCGCTACCGCGTCCGGTGTCTCGGCGACGAGGAGCCCGATGTCGAGCCGGAAGCGGAACGAGTCGCCCTTCTCGTTCAGCGTGTAGGCGAGCGCGCCGCGGAGTTCACCCGCGTCGTCGAGGAAGCGGACCCCTCGCACCTTGTCGCGGTCCTGACTCGCCGGCGACGCGCCGGCGAGGCCCTCCCAGCGGCCCTGCCAGCCGGGGATGCGCCCGGCGACGCCCCGACGCGCACGCTCGTGCACAGTGCCGATGTCGGCGGCCAGCGTCTCGCGGTCGACGTACTCGACGCGTCCGGACGGAGTCGCGCCGCCCCACCCGGCGCGACGGGTGTCGATGGTGAGATGCGCGACCGGGATCGCGGAGCCGAATCCGTAGCGACCGTAGATCGTCGCCTCGGAGACCGTGAGACCGGCCATCGGAACGCCCGCGGAGGCGGCGGCACGGAGCTCACCCTCGAGCAGCGACCGGGCGATGCCGCGACGCCGATGAGTGGCGGCGACCGTCACCATGCTGATGGCCCACATGTCGAGCTCGCCACCGCCGGGGACGGTGAGCGGCGTCACCCAGGCGTTGGTGGTCGCCACCGGGAACGCGGTCGCCGGAGCACCGGGTTCGTAGACCCCGATGTTGCGTCGCTGGGCGAAGGTCTTCCTGCCCTGGGCGAGCGACTCCGCATTCGGCTCGGCTCCGAGGAATCCTCGGTCCGCGGCCCGCTGGAAACCGTTCGCTGTCTCGTCGACCGTGAGATCGACGATGCGGTAGTCGAGTCCCGCGGCACTCAGTCGCTCGGTCGAGGTGGGGTCGGCGGGCACGTCACATGCATCGGTGGTCATCGATCCAGCCTATCGACGGCCTCCGACGGATAGTCAGTGCTGAGAGGCCTGGACCTCGCGGAGGCGGGCGAAAACCTGATCGCGCAGCTGCTCGGGAGCCGTCTCCTTGC
>Ga0307406_10001019_pt1 | contig 15578 bp, 7 predicted proteins | sample 322Cmetagenome_3_FD_203706 | JGI IMG/M metagenome (GOLD analysis project Ga0307406, IMG submission 203706) | Maize rhizosphere microbial communities from greenhouse at UC Davis, California, United States - 322HYB-C-2 | ecosystem: Host-associated > Plants > Roots > Rhizosphere > Soil | place... | reverse complement strand
ACAAGCTGCTCGACATGGCGCGCGCCGAGCCCGAGTTGGCCGGCGACAAGCTGCGGGCGCTGGAGCGCCTCTCCGCCGCGGTGGATGCCGTGGCCGGACGCCCCATCACCATCAACGCGACCGGCGCGGTGGCCGCGCTGCTCGGCGAGATCGGCGTGCCCACCGGGGTGATGCGCGGCTTCGCCGTGATCTCGCGCGCCGCCGGGCTGGTGGCGCACATCGTCGAGGAGCAGCAAAGCCCCTCGGGCCGCTTCATCTGGGACACCGTCGATCATGCGATTCCGTTCGCCGGCGCAAGCGTCAAGCCCGCATGAGCCCCTGGCCGGCCCGCCGATGCGCGGGCCTCAGCCATCCAGCTCCGCATAGCGCCTGAAGATCCCGTCCTCGTTGAACGCGATGCGGCGCGGGCTTTGCAGGTAGTCGTGCACGCGCTGGCGGCGCTTGACGTTGTCGTGCAGTTTCTCAACCGCCGGCGTGGCGGCCAGCGCGCGGGCCGCGGCTTTCGGGAACGCATAGCGCAGGCCTTCGACCAGCTGGAACAGCGACAGGTCGGCGTAGGTCAGCACGTCGCCCACGAGGTGCAACGATCCCGCGGGGTTGCGCTGCAGCACGCGCTCGAACCAGTTCAGGAACTTGGGAATCCGCTCTTCGCGGAAGGCCCGCGCGCGCTGCACGGCCGCGTCGCGCTGGTCCTCGTAGTAGGCGCCGGTGGAAATCGGATGGTGCGTGTCGTGCGCCTCCGCCACCACGTCGGCAATGGTGAGCTGCAGCTGGTGCGTCCAGAGGCCGTCGGATTCGCCGACGCCCGCCAGGCCCAGCCGCGGCCCGAGGTACAGCAGGATGGCCGCGGTCTGCCCCACGACGATGTCGCCGTCGATCAGGAACGGCGGCGCGAAGGACGGGCGAACGATGTCGGGGTCGTCGAGCCGGTCGCCCAGTGCGGACTCGCCGCCGCCCTTCGATTCGGGCAGCCGCGCCACGTCGACATAGTCCGCACCGGCCGCTTCGAGCGCGAGCCGCACGAATTCCCCGCGACCCTGGATGGTGGGCCAGTAGTGAAGTTGGTATGTCATGCGGCCATGGTGTCAGGCTCCGCATGCCCCTGCAACCGCCCCGCTCTTAGGCCCTCAGAGCCCCTCGGCGAGCTCCACCGCGCGGCGCTTCGCGCCGGTCCTCGCGCCGGCATCCACCTCCGGGCCCATCAGCGTCTTCTCGACCACCAACGAGCGCACCTCCTGCACGCCGATGAAGCGCAGCCAGGTCTCGATGTAGGGCAGCTGGAAATCGAGCGCGTGCGCGGAGCCGTCCTTGCCCAGCGGGTAGTCCAGCCCCCTTGCGCACACCACCGTCGCCCGCCGGGTCTGCAGCATGCCCGAGAGACCCGAGGCGTCGAAGCGGAACAGCACGTCCTTGTGCGACACCACGTCGATCAGGTGCTTCAGCTTGTAGGGAATGCCAAAGTTCCACAGCGGCATCGCCAGCACGATGTGGTCCGCGGCATGAAAAGGCGCGGCAATGCGCCGCACCTCGTCCCACGCCGTCTGCTGGGAGGCGGTGAGCGGCACGCCGTTGATGCCGGCGTACTTGGCGTCGAGCATGTCCTGCGACAGCTCGGGCAGCTGCATGGTCCAGGGGTTCAGCGTGGTGACATGGCAGGCCGGGTGGATGCGCTTCACCTCGTCGATGAAGGCGCCGGCCACCTCGATGCTGGCGGAGCGCGTGGTGCGGGGCGAGGTCTCGATGTAGAGCAGTTCTTTCATGGCGTGCGGGGGTGAGTGGTTCGGAATGCCAAGGCTAGGCAGCGCAGACCCTGCACACAAGCAACATAATTTGCAGCCATTCAGAACCAATCTCACTGAAACCCATGCTCGACTCCCAGCAGCTGCGCGCCTTCGTCTCGGTGGCCGACCATGGCAGCGTGACCCGCGCGGCCGAAGCCATGCACCTGACGCAATCGGCAGTGAGCGCGCAGATCCGGCGGCTGGAAGAACAGCTGGGCTGCCGCGTCTTCGACCGCACCACCCGGTCGCTGCAGCTCACGGCCCAGGGCAGCGTGCTGCTGAGCTATGCCAGGAGCATCCTCAAGCTGCAGCAGCAGGCGGTCTCCAGGCTCGCGGCGCCCCGCCATGGGCCGACCACGCTGCGCCTCGGATGCTCGGAGGGCTTTCCGAGCGAATGGCTGTTCGCCGCGCTCGCGGGCTTTCGCCAGCGCAGGCCCGATGTGCATGTGGAAATCAGCTGCGGCATCAGCACGGTGCTGGCCAAGCAGGTGCGGCAGCGCTCGCTCGACCTGATGGTCGGCACGGTCTGCGACGCCGGCAGCGACACCGAAACGCTCTGGATGGAGCCGCTGGTCTGGGCTTTTTCGGAAAGGGCGCTGCTCGATCCCGATGCGCCCGCCCCGCTGGCTTTTCTGTCGGAGCCCTGCCCGTTCCGCGAAGCCGCGCTCGCCTCGCTGGCCGGGCACGGGACGACCCACTGGCAGATCGTGCTGACCGCGCAGGGCTCCGGCCCGCTGGTGGCTGCTGCGGCCGCCGGCCTGGCCATCACGGTGCTGACGCCTTCCGGCATGCCGCCCCTGCTGCGCTCCATTGGGCCGGGCGGCTTCCTGCCGCCGCTGCCGCCCGCGCGCTTCGTGATCCAGCAGGCCGAAGGGAGCGCGGCGCCGGAGCCGCTGGCGGCGCTGGTCGACGAGGTGCGCGAGGCCTGCTTCCGCTGGCGCGGGGCGCATGCGAGGGCGCTCGACGCCTAGCGCGCAGCGCCCCGGGCGGCGGCCGGCTTTATTCGGCCGTGATCCCCGCCTTGCGCACCACCTCGCCAAACTTCACGAGGCGCTCGGACATCATCTTCTCGAAGGCGGCGGGCGTCATTTCCTCGGGTGCGATCACGCCGCGCTCCTTGAGGCTGGCCTGCATGGCCGGCGACGTGGCCACCTGGCGCACGGCCTTGTACAGCGTCTGCACGATGGCGTCCGGCGTGCCGCCCGGGGCGGCCAGCCCGGTCCACGAGCTGAGGTTGAGCTGCGGGTAGCCCACTTCGGCCATGGTGGGCACGTCGGGCAGCTGCGGCAGGCGCTGGTCGGCCGCCACGGCCAGCGCGCGCACCCTGCCGGCCTGCACGTGGGGCAGCATGATGACCAGGTTGTCGAGGATGAACTGCACCTCGTTGGCCAGCACCGCCGTGATCAGCGGCGTGCCGCCGCGGTAGGGAATGTGGGTGGTGAACACGCCCGTGGCGGCCTTGAGCATCTCCACGTTGAGCTGGCCCATGCTGCCCACGCCGCCGCTGCCGTAGTTGAGCTTGCCGGGGTTCTTCTTCGCGTAGTCGACGAACTCCTTGAAGCTCTTGATGGGCAGGCTCGAATGCACCACCAGCGCATTGGGCTGGCGGCCCAGGATGGCGATGTTCTCGAAGTCCTTGATGGGGTCGTAGCCCACCTTGGGCTGCGTGAGCGGGTTGGCCAAGTGGCTGCTCTGCGACGACACCACCAGCGTGTAGCCGTCGGGCTTGGCGCGCGCCACCATCTGCGACGCCACCGAACCGCCCGCGCCAGCGCGGTTCTCCACCACGATGGGCACGCCCAGCGCGCTCGACAGCGGCTCCGAATACTGGCGCGCCATGATGTCCACCGAGCCGCCCGGGGGGAACGGCACCACGAGCGTGATGGGACGCGAGGGGAATTTTTCGTCGGCGGCGCGCGCCGCCAGCGGGGCGAGGCCCGCGAGGCCAAGACCGAGGCCGGCGTTGAGGATGTGGCGGCGGGTGGGTTGTGTGGAATGCATGAGTCGGCTCTCGAAAATCAGGGGTGGTCCAGGATGGCCAGCGCCACGGCCTGGGCGCGCGGCACGAAGGTGGCGAGCTCGCAGTATTCGCGCTCGGTGTGCGCATGCCCGCCCACCGGGCCGGTGCCGCAGAGTGTGGGCGCGCCCACCGAGGCGGTCAGGCCGCTGTCGGCCGCGCCGCCGGTGAACTCGCCCTGCACCTCGAAGCCCAGCGCCTTGGCGCCGCGCTGGTAGAGCGCCAGCAGCTCGCCGGGCGTGGGCTTCATGGGCATGGTGCGGCGCGTTTCCGTGACGCGCCCCTTGGTGCGCGGCACCGACTCTTCCTCGACGATGGTGCGCACCTTCGTGAGCAGCTCGTCCGGATCGGTGTCCGAGGTGAAGCGCATGTCCAGCTCGGCCTTGGCATGCGGCGCCACCATGTTGGGGACGATGCCGCCGTGTACCACACCCACGTTGGCCGTGACGCCCGTGGCCGGGTCGGTCAGCGCATGCAGCGCGAGGATCTTGCGGGCCAGCGCCTCGATGGCACTGGCGCCCGCCGCGTGGTTGATGCCCGCATGGGCGGCGACGCCCTCGACCTCGAACTCCACCACCATCGAGCCCTTGCGGCTGGTCACGAGGTTGCCGCTGACGCGGCCCGGTTCGGCGTTGAGCACCGCCCGCGCGCCGCGCGCCCTGGCCATGATGTGGTCGCGCGTGGCGGGCGAGCCGATTTCCTCGTCGCAGGAGAAGAAGAGCTGCAGCGGCGCCTGGAGCCCGCCGCAGCGCGCGAAGGCCTCGGCCACGAACACGTTCATCACCAGGCCCGACTTCATGTCGGCCACCCCGGGGCCGTAGGCGCGCCCGTCTTCCACGCGGAAGGGCCGGCGCGCCGCGGTGCCTGCCGGGTACACGGTGTCCATGTGCCCCATGAGCAGGATCGGTGCGCCCTCGGCCGGCCCGGGCACCTGGGCATGCAGCAGCACGCCATAGCCCGGCACCGGCTCGAACTGCACGGCCACGCCGGCGGCCTCCAGCCGCTCGCGCAGGGCCGCGGCCACGGCGGTCACGCCCGCTTCGTTACGGCTGCCGCTGTCGATGTCGACCACTTTCTGCAACAGATCTTGCATGGCCTGCTCCTGGCCGGCCAGCCAGTCCAGGATGCGCGCACGCACCTGCGAGCGGCTCTCTTCAAGGGTATCCTGCATCTTCGTCCTTCAATGAACCCCGCGGCGCCGGGGTGAAATTTGGGCCGCAGTGTTGCACGCGTCGTCCGTGTTTGCAATACTTTTTTCATAAATGAGACATCAATGAAATCATCATTGCAAGAATCGGCCGGCCTGCTCACCGAGCGCCTGGCCCGCCAGGGCGGCGAGCTCACGGCCAGCGAGCGCGCCCTGGCCGAGGCCCTGGGGCGCGACTATCCGCACGCGCTGCTCGAATCCGCCACCGCCCTGGCCGCGCACAACGGCACCAGCGCCTCCACCGTGGTGCGGCTGTTCGCCAAGCTGGGCTATGCGAGCTATGCCGAGGCGCAGCGCGAAGCGCGCGCGGAAGTCACCGCGCTGCTGCAGACCGCCGGCCAGCGCGCCCCCGTGACCATCGGCACCCAGCGCAGCCTGCAGCAGTGCGTGGACGACGCCCTGCTGCACGACCAGCACAACATCAACGCCACGCGCGACGGCCTGGACATGGCGGCGTTCGAGGCCATGGCCACGCGCATTGCCAAGGGCAAGGGTCGCCTCTTCGTGCTGGCGCAGATCAACAGCGCGCCCGTGGCCGCCTGGCTGGCCCTGCACCTGAACATGTGCCGCCCCGGCGTGCACGAGCTGGGCGCGGGCGCGGTGGCCGCCACCGACCAGCTGCTGTGGATCCAGCCCGAAGACGCCCTGCTGGCCTTCAGCATCCGCCGCTACGCCAGCGGGCCGGTGAAAGTGGCGCAGCGCTTTCGCGAAGCCGGCGCGCAGGTGCTGGCCATCACCGACAGCCCCGCCGCGCCGCTGGCCGCGCTGGCGCATCACCGGGTGCAGGTGCGCACATCGAACGCATCGCCGTTCGACTCCTACACCGCAGCCTTCTTCGTCTGCAACGCGCTGGTGTCGGCGGTGGCGCAGCTGCGGCACGAGGCCGTGCCGCAGGTGCTGGCGCGGCGCGACCAGCTGTGGAAGGACGTGGAGGCGTCGCAGCTCATCGTGGATGAGGCGCCTGTGCGTTCAGTGTCCGCGCGGCGCAAGGCGGGCAGGGGGTAGGCGGGCTCGCCATGGGTGTCGCGTCGAGCGCAAGCGGTGCTCGACCGGGACGATCCGTTGACTTTGCGCGCAGGCATCGCGCACCAATCACCGGTTTCCGTGATTCCCAGAATTGCGGCCACATGTAACAGTCCGCGTCCTAACGAAGCCGCCCCGAGGTCCCTCGCAGGGCCTGCATCCCGCACTCGGGGCCGGCCTCGAATCGGACCCGAACCATGCCTCTCGCCCCGCGCCGGCGCCGCCCCTTGCGGCAGACACAGAAAATACATCTTCTGACATTTGTCTTGCTGGCGGCCGCGGTGCCGGCGCAGGCGCAGATCACCCCGGGCGCCCTGGACCGCCAGAACCAGCTCATCGAGCGCCAGCAGCAGGAGCTGCTGCGCCAGGAACAGGAGCGCGCCCTGCCGCAGCGCCCGCCGCCGGGCGGCACTGACCTGAGGACGATCGAGCCGAAGGTGTCGGTGCCGGACCTCGGCGCCCCGTGCCGCGACATCCGCGAGATCCGCATCGGCGGCGCGAGCCGCCTGCCCGAGGACGTTCGCGCCGCCATCACGCGCGACCATGCGGGCCGCTGCCTGGGCACGGCGCAGCTCGAGGCCGTTCTGGCGGCGCTCACCAAGAGCTACATCGACCGCGGCTTCATCACGACGCGCGCCTACCTGCCCGCACAAGACCTGCGCAGCGGCGTGCTCGACATCGCGGTGGTGGAAGGCAGCATCGAGCGCATCGAGCTGCAGCAGACGGGCCGCAGCGCCAGCGCGGTGTCGATTCCCGGCGCCTTCCCGGCACGCCCCGGCGACCTGCTGAACCTGCGCGACCTGGAGCAGGGCATCGACCAGATCAACAGCCTGTCCTCGAACGAAGCCACGCTGGATGTCCAGCCCGGCAGCCAGCCCGGCCGCAGCGTGGTGGTGGTGCGCAACAAGGCGCGCCTGCCGGTGCACCTGTTCACGACCTACGACAACACAGGCACGCCGGCCACGGGCGAGAGGAGTGCCTCGGCCACCCTGAGCCTGGACGGCCTGCTGGGCCTGAACGAGCTGATCGCGATCACACGCCGCCAATCGGTGCCGCACGACCGCGAGCACAACGCCGGCATGACGGCGCTGCGCGCCTCGGTGCCCTTCGGCTACAGCAGCTTCAGCCTGGACGCGAGCGAAAGCGACTACACCAACACGCTGGTGCTCCCGAGCGGCAGGAAGCTGGCGTCCGAGGGACGCACCGCCACGCAGAGCCTCGGCGTCGACCACGTGGTGTACCGCGACCAGGCCAGCCGCATATCGATGTCGGCCAGGCTCTCGGTGCAGGACAGCCGCAACTTCCTGGGCGGCGAGTTCCTCTCGGTGAGCAGCCGCAAGCTGAGCACGCTCGACCTCGGCACCGCGGCTTTCACCCAGCTGGGCGGCGGCGTGCTGAACGCCCGCCTCGGCTTCGTGCGGGGCCTGGCGATCCTGGGCGCGCTGGAAGACCCGGCAGGGCTCTCCGACAAGCTGCCGCATGCGCAGTTCAGCAAGTTCACGCTCGACCTGGGCTACAGCCGCCGCTTCGACGCCGGCGGCCTGCCGCTCCTGTGGTCGAGCCAGTTCAGCGGGCAGCACAGTCGCGACACGCTCTACGGTTCGCAGCAGATCCTGGTGGGCGGCATCGCCTCGGTGCGCGGCTCGCTGCTCAACACGTTGAGCGGCGACAGCGGCTACTACTGGCGCAACGAGATCGCCCTGCCCTGGCAGACCGTGGCGGGCGGCGAAGCGCTGTCGGGCCGCGTCTACCTCGGCTACGACTTCGGCCGCGTGAGCAACCGCGCGGACGGCGTGCCCTCGGGCTCGATGTCGGGCGCCACGCTCGGCGCCTCGCTGCTGTGGCGCCGGCTCAGCCTGGACGTCTTCGCCTCGCGTGCCCTCCACCTGCCTGCCTCCATGACGCGCGAATCGACGCGCGTCGGGGTGCGCCTGTCCTATTCGCTCTGAACCCGCGCTGAAAGGCCTCTCATGAACCACATCTATCGCGTCGTCTGGAACGCCGCCTTCGGCAGTTGGGTCGCCGTTGCCGAAACCGCGCGCGGACGCGGCAAGGGCAGCAGGCGTTCGCGCCTGGCCGCCACGGCCGTGCTCGCGGCCGCGCTGTCGGCCGCGCAGGCCCAGGTGCCTTCCGCCGTGCTCGCCCCCGGCGGGCAGGCCAGCGCCTACGTCTCGCCCAACGGCACGACGGTGGTCAACATCAACGCCGCCAACGCGGCGGGGCTGTCGCACAACCGCTACCAGCAGTTCAACGTGAACGCGAACGGCCTGGTGCTGAACAACACGACGAGCGCGCAGCAGATCAACTACCAGTCGCAGCTCGCCGGCCAGGTGCTGGCGAACTTCAACATGGTTGCGCCGGCGAACGTGATCCTCAACGAGGTGGTGAGCAACAACCGCAGCACGCTGGCCGGCTTTACCGAAGTGCTGGGCAACAAGGCCGACGTGGTGCTGGCCAATCCCTACGGCATCACCTGCTCGGGCTGCGGCTTCATCAACACCGACCGGGTGACGCTCTCGACCGGCGTGCCCTTCTTCACGGCGAACGGTGCGCTCGGCGGCTTCAACGTCAACCAGGGCGACATCCTGGTCACGGGCAGCGGCCTGAACGCCACGGCGCAGCAGGTGCTGGACCTGGTGACGCGCTCGGTGCGGCTGGAAGCCAGCGTCAACGCGAAGGACCTGGGGATCTTCGCCGGCCCGAACCGGTGGGACTACGGCACGCGCGCCATCACCGGCAGCGCCGACGCGCTCGGCAGTGCGCCGGCCTACGCCATCGACAGCTCGGCGCTGGGCGGCATGTACGCCAACCGCATCCGCCTGATGGCCACCGAAGCGGGCGTGGGCGTGCGCATGCTGGGCGATGCGGCGGCCAGCGCCGAGGACTTCACGCTCTCGGCGGCCGGCCGCATCGAATTGCGCAACCGCCTGTCGGCGCAGCGCGACGTGCTGGTGGCGAGCAGCAGCACCGACGCCGCGGCCATTGCGCTGGTCGATGCCACGCTGACCGCTGCCCGCGACGCCCGGGTGGCCGCGGCGCAGGGCGGCCTGGCGCTCGACCGCGCCTCGCTCATTGCCGGCAACGACCTCGAGGCGAGCGCGAGGCGCATCGGCGCGGGGCAAGGGTCGCGATTGCAATCGGCACGCGCGCTGGAAGCCCGCGCCACCGCGGGCGACCTGGCCCTCGGCGCCGCGGCCGTGCGGGCGGGAGGCGACCTGCACCTGGCTGCGGCCGGAACAGTGTCGACCGCGAGCGGCGACGGCCAGGGCGTGCAGAGCACCGGCGGGCAGCTCGCCATCGATGCGGCGCAGGGCATCGCCAATGCCGGCACCCTCACGGCCGACCAGGGCGGCGTCACGCTGCGCGCGAACGGCGTCATCGCCAACAGCGGCCAGATCAATGCGGGCCAGAACCTCGACATCGCCGACGCCGCGGGCGGCGCGACCCAGGCGATCGACAACCGCGGCACCCTGCTGGCGGGCCGGTCGATGACGGCGCGTGCCGCCGCGATCGACAACAGCGGCTGGATGCAGGCCGGCGACGCCAACACGATCGACGCCGCGAGCCTGCACAACAGCGGCAAGCTGATCGCGGTGACCGGCACCGCCACACTGCACGTGGCAGGCACGCTCTCCAACACCGGCAGCGTGCGCGCCGCCCAGGACATCGCCGTCGCCGGCCGCGACGGCGCGGCCGTTCAAGTCCTGACCAACAGCGGCGACCTGCTCGCCGGCCGCGCGATGGACCTGAACGCCGCCGTGCTGAGCAACCAGGCAGGCGGCTGGATCCAGGCAGCCACCGGCTCTGCGATCCGTGCCGGTGCGCTCGACAACAGCGGGACCTGGCTGCTGTCGCAACAGGCCGGCGCGGCGGATCGCATGGACATCGGCGGCACCCTGCTCAACAGCGGCGTTGTGCAGTCCGCCGGCGATGCCGCGATCACGGCCGGCACCATCGACAACCGCCATGCCATCGCCGCCGCGGGGAACCTCGGCGCCACTGCCTCCGGCGGTCTCCAGAATGCCAACGGCGCCGTGATGCAGGCGGGCCAGACGCTCTCGCTCGCGAGCGGCGGCGCATTCGGCAATGCAGCGGGCGGCACGCTGGCCGGTGCCAACGTCGCGCTGAGCTCGGCGCAAGGGCTGGACAACGCCGGCGTCGTGGATGCCACCAGCGGCAGCGCCGTCGTGCGCGCGGACGGCACCATCGCCAACAGCGGAACGATCCATGCCGGCACCTCGCTGGACATCGCCGACCGCAGCGGCGGCGCCACCGAGGCGCTCGACAACAGCGGCAAGCTGCTCTCGGACGGCAGCCTCGCGCTCGCCGCCGGCACGGCCCGGAACCAGGCCACCGGATGGATCCAGGCCGCGGGCGGCAGCCGGGTCGATGCAGGCTCGCTCGACAACGCCGGCACCTGGCTGCTGTCCACGCAAAGCGGCGCGGCGCCGAGCCAGGTGAACGTGGCGGGCCTGCTGGCCAACCACGGCACGCTGCAGGCGCGAGAGGATGCGACCCTCAGCGCGAACCGCCTCGACAACCAGGCGGGGGCATTGCTGCGCGCCGGCGGCCGCTTGCAGGCCAACGTCGGCGCGGCCGATGGCCTGGACAACGCCGGCACGATGCAGGCCGGCAGCACGCTCGGCATCTCGGGCGCCGGCAGCAGGCTGGCCAATGCAGGCCTGATGCTGGGCGACAGGCTGGCGATCTCGGTCGCCGAGATCTCGAACGCCGGCACGATCCAGGGCGGCGGCAGCGCGGACTCCAGCGTCGCGGCCACGGGCAGCGTGGACAACCAGGCCGGCGCGACCATCACCCTCGCCAGCACGGGCACCGGCGGCGGCACGCTGTCCGGCCAGAGCATCGCCAATGCCGGCATGCTGCAGTCGCTGGGCGCGCTCACGCTCGGCATCGGCAGCGGCGGGCTCACGACCCAGGTGGACGGCACGGCGGGCCACGGCGACATCGTGGCCAACGGTGCGCTGACGCTGCAGGCCCTTGGCGCCAACAGCTTCACGGCCACCGTCAACGGCTCGCTGCAAAGCGGCGGCCTGCTGCGCGTGCAAGGCGATGCAAACTCCACCCTGGCGCTCAACGGCAACGCGCTCGGCGATTCGATCGCCGTGAACATCGGCAAGGTCAGCATCGGCGCACAGGCGGCGATGGTGTCTCAGTACACACTCGACCTCGACGCCTCCGCGCTGTCGCTGGCGGTCCAGGGAACCGGCGCGAGCGCCAAGACCGGCCGCATCCTCGCCGCGGTGGACGCAAGCCGCCAGGGCAAGGGCACGATCCACGTTTCGAATGCCTTCACCAACGACGGCCTGCTGTTCTCGGCCCACGACCTCGAGGTGCAGGCGCCCTCGATCGCGGTCGGCGCGACCGGCGCGATCTCGGCGCTGAACGACCTGAAGGTGCATGCCAACGGCGGCACGCTCGACCTCGCGGCCGCCACGCCCGGCGCACAGGCAGGCAACCTGAACAACGCAGGCCTGCTGTACGCGGGCCGCATGCTCACCGCCCAGGCCAACGGCACGCTCGCCAACACGGGCGACATCCACAGCGACGACAGCCTCTCGCTGCGCGCGAACACGCTGCTCAACGGCCGCATCATCAACGCCGCCAACGACATCGCGATCGTGGCGGCCACCCTGAAGAACGAGGTTCCGGGACTCGAGCGCATCACCACGCGCGGGCCCGACAGCGCCCACACCGAGGTCGCCTCGCGCGACGACTACCACGACGGGGCTGCGGATGGCGGCAACAAGGACGAGGCCACGCTGTACCAGTACAGCTACACCACCACGCAGTCCTATTCGCAGCCACTGCCGGAGGTCATGCCGCAGATCACGGCCGGCCGCAACATGCGGCTGGCCTTCCATGAAGGCAGCAACATCGGCGGCACCATCTACGCCGGCGCCTCGATGAACCTGCAGGGCTTCTCCCATGACCCCGCACAGGCGAACGGTGCCCTGCATGCCGGCCTCGGCATCGCAGACGATGCGGGCCACGGCTTCCAGCTTACCGGCGCGAAGTTCACCAACGACAACCTGGCGCTCACCACCACCACGCATATCGTTCGCTATTCGCTGACGACAAAGTACGTGGCGCTGGGTCCCAAGATCGATTACGAAGACCGCCTGTGCGACCGCAACGGCACATGGGACGCGGTCTGCTACACCAGCGGCTACGAAGACAGCCCGCAGTCGTCCAGCGCCGACAACGTGCTGCGGGCCGGCCTCTACACCGCGAGCCTGCGCGGCTCCGGCTTCAGCCTGGTCAACAACGGCTCCACGGCGCAGGACGTGGGCAGCGACCAGAATCTCGACGGCGTGCGCGAAGCGGCGGCGCCCGCATCGACGAACGCGCCGCGCACGGTCGGCCAGGGCGCGTTGCCCGGCAGCGCCGTCGGCCGCGGCCCCAGCGTCGCCGTCGCTGCCGTCGACGCCGCGTCTTTCGGCGGCAGCACCGGCACGCGCCCGCTGCCGGCCATGTCCTTCCTGGACGCCAACGCCGCCAATGGCGTGAGGGGGACATCCTTCGGCGGCATCAACATTGCGTTGCCGAGCAACCCGAACGGCTACTTCGTGACCGCGCGATCGCCAGACGCGAGATACCTGGTGGAGAGCAATCCGCTCTACCTGACAGGCACCGCCTCGGTCGGGTCGGACTACCTGACCCGGCTGCTGGGGTACGACGCCGACAAGCTGACCATGCGCCTGGGCGACGCCAGCTACGAAGCCTGGCTGGTCAAGCAGCAGCTCATCAAGCAGACGGGCAGCGCGGTGCTCGCGAGCTACCAGGGCGCCGACACGCAGATGAAGGGGCTGATGGAGAGTGCCGCCACGCAAAGCGGCTCGCTGGGGCTGGTCTACGGCAAGGCGCTCACGCCCGAGCAGCAGGCATCGCTCAAGCAGGACATCGTGTGGATGGTGCAGACCGAGATCGGCGGCAAGACGGTGCTCGCGCCGGTGGTCTACCTCGCGCAGGGCACCAAGAACAAGATTGCCAGCGGCGCCGTGATCTCGGCGCAGGACGCCGACCTCAGCCTCACTTCGCTGACCAACACCGGCGGCACCATCGTGGGCGGTCGCTCGCTGGTGATCGCATCGGCCGGCGACATCACCAACCTGTCGGGCCTGATCAAGGGCGGCGACGTCAGCCTCAGCTCGACGCAGGGCAGCATCGTCAACAAGACGGCCAGCGAAGGCGGCGGCGGCGAGCACTTCTACAACACGGTGATCGGCAAGACCGCGGGCATCGAGTCGACCGGCACCCTCTCCCTGGACGCGAAGAAGGACATCACGAACCTCGGCGCCACGCTGAACGCCGGCACCGATGCCAGCCTCAAGGCCGGCGGCAACGTGAGCTTCGACACCATCGAGAAGAAGGAGACGAGCAGCACGTTCTCGAACATCCAGGTCAAGAACGGCAGCGGCACCAGCGACACCACCCGGACGAGCGTCACCCAGGTGAAGTCCGGCCTCACGGTCGGCGGCAACCTGGCGGTGCAGGCCGGCAACGACATCACGCTGGCCGGCACCGATGCCAAGGTCGGCGGCAACGCCGACCTGCAGGCCGGCAACAACCTCGACATCGTCGCGCGAGAGAACACGACGACGACGCACACCGAGACCAAGGCGAGCGGCCTCGGCATGAACAACTCGCTGTACGGCACCACGAAGACGACCAGCGATTCGCTGTCGGTGCGCAACGTGGGCAGCAGCTTCGAAGTGGGCGGCAACGCCAGCCTCGCCGCGAAGAACGACATCACCGTCCAGGGCTCGAACGTCGACGTCAAGGGCGACGGCAGGATCAGCGCGACCAACGTCAACGTGCTTGCGGGCCGCAACTACGACGAGACCCACACCACGACCAGGAACACGGGCGTGATGCAGGTCGGCGCCTCCGGCAAGGGCTCGGCCAGCGCCGCGGCGGCGTCCAAGGCCGGCTCGGGGCGCGGGCTCGCCAATGCCTCGGCGGAGGCGTCGGCCGGCGCGGCCGGCAAGGGTGCCGCGGGCCTGGCCTTCAGCTCGACCACCACCACGACCACCGACACCACCGACCTGCGCCATGTCGGCTCGAACCTGAACTTCGGCGGCAACCTCGCGGTGGATGCCTCGAAGGACCTCACACTGCAGGGCTCGACCGTCAATGCCGGCGGCAACGCGGCGGTGAACGCACAGAACGTGAACCTGCTCGCAGCGGAGGACAAGAAGACCTCCACCACCAGCACGACCACCACCAAGGTCGGGCTGATGGCCAGCACGGACAACAAGGCCCGATCGGGCGCGGGCGCGAGCGCCTCGGCCGCAGGCGGCAAGGGCAACCCGAACGCGGGCGCCGACGCCAATGCCGGTGCCTCGGCCACGAGCGAGAACCATCTCGACGTCTTCCAGCAGACGAAGAGCACCACCCGCACGCTCGACACGACGCACCAGGGCTCGGCCATCAACGCCAAGGGAAACCTCGACGTCACGGCGCGCGACAACCTGACGCTCGAAGGTTCGACCATGAGCGCGGGCAAGGACATGAGCCTTGCGGCGACCGACATGAGCTTCAAGGCGGTGCACGACGAGCACCAGGTGTCGACCACCAGCAGCAGCACCACCGCGGGCCTCTATGCATCCGGCAAGGCGCAGGCCGGCGCGAGCGCCGAAGCCGGCGTGGGCATCGGCGCCAAGGCGGGCGCCCAGGCCAACGCCTCGGCCACGGGCGAAGTGGGCCTGTACGGATCGAACACCAGAGCGAGCTCCGTCGAAGGATCGACGACGGCCGTGACCTCCGGCCTCTCGGCCGGCAACAACATCACGCGCAAGGCGACCAACAGCATCACCGACGTGGGCACGCGCATCGAGGGCGGCGGCAACCTCGAGCAGTCGGCCAAGACCATCACCAGCCTGGCAGCGGCCAACACCACCTACGCCTCCTCGGAGAGCACGAGCCACACCGCCAAGGTGGGCGCCTATGGCGAGGCTTCGGCCAGCGTTTCGGGGGAGGGCCAGGTCGGGCCGGGCGCCAGCAAGCAGTCGATGAACGTCGGCGTCGGCGGCGGCGTGAAGGCGAGCTACGAGTACGGCAAGGAGACCGCGCAATCCAGCAGCAGCACGGCCGTCGTGTCCACCATCCGGATGGGCGGCAGCGTGAACAGCAGCTCGAGCGGCCAGACCACGCTCGAGGGCACGCAGATCGAAGCGAAGAAGGACGTCACGCTGGAAGCCGGATCGCTCGACTACAGGGCTGCGCAGGACACGAGCAGCAGCAGTTCCAGCACGACGAGCGCGGGCGGCTCGGTCAAGGCCGACATCGTCAACAAGGGCGGCAGCGCCGAGGTCAGCTACCAGGGCGAGAAGAGCAAGGAGAGCACCAGCACCGCGGTGGCCGGCGGCATCGCGAGCGGGGGCAACCTCACCATCAGGACGCAGGGCGACACGCGCCTGGAAGGCACCCACATCGCCGCGGGCGGCGCAGCCACCGTGGATGCGGGCGGCAAGCTCGACTTTGCGGCGGCCAAGAACACGGCCTCTTCCAGCAGCGAGCAGGTCGGCGT
>Ga0307406_10001018_pt1 | contig 15590 bp, 13 predicted proteins | sample 322Cmetagenome_3_FD_203706 | JGI IMG/M metagenome (GOLD analysis project Ga0307406, IMG submission 203706) | Maize rhizosphere microbial communities from greenhouse at UC Davis, California, United States - 322HYB-C-2 | ecosystem: Host-associated > Plants > Roots > Rhizosphere > Soil | place... | reverse complement strand
CAGCGGTACCGGGGCGGGATCGACGGGTACCGCTCCGGATCGTGGCGCCCATGAGGCCCACCCTCATGGTGGCGCCAGGACATGTGTGAAGCCCTCGTGGCGGCGGGGCTTTGTCGCGAAGACCACCTTGAGATGGACCGGAGCGCGGTCCTCGGTAATCCCCCAATGCCGCCATACGCTCGCGCGTACAGCTTGGGCGTGCCACGGCACGGCCTCATCGATCACTGACCTCGATCGCAAGGAGCTTAGTCGCGGATTCTTCCGCGATTTCTTTCAGGTACAGGCCTGTTCGCGAGCCGGCGTGGCCGTAGATGACATTCTTCACACTTGATCGTGAAACTCGGGCGGAATTCGAGATCGCTCGAATCGTCATTCCTGCGGCAAGCAGCGCAAGCACGTGGGCTCGGACTGGTGTCGCGTCTACGCGAACTGGTCGCATGGATGCCCCCCTGCTGCGCCGGCGGCGTTCGTCCTCCGCGCGGGATGCTTCGATGCAGGTTGGCTGAACCGGGCAAGTGGCGCCGTCGCGGCATCCGAGTTGATAGCCGTAGGCCGTGCCGTGATGGTCTCCGATGGTGCCGCTGGCCTTCCGCTTAGCCATGTATTGCCGACTGTATGTTCTGCGTGCTTGAACGCAGAGTTCACAGCGACAGCCTCGCGTATAGGTCGCGTTCGTGCCATGCTCTTGGTGGTTGACGTTTCGGGTCTCTGGGTTGCGATTCGCCGGCAGGTTGAGTGCTCGACGGATGTTCCCCACCCGGCTCCTCGGCAGCCCGATTGCCGCAGCAATTTCCGAATCGGTCTTGCCTTGTGAATGGAGACGGCGGAGCTCAGGTTGATGGTCGATGCGGGATCGCGTCGACTGCGGGCGCGACACGGCTAGTTCAGTGGGGACACGAAAAGCAGCGAGCTCGCCACTCGCGTCAGGGCCCTCGATGCAGCCAGGCGCAAGCGATGCTGCCGACGGACCATCCAGGCCCGAGGAGGAAGGTCCGATCAAGGCTGGCGCCTCCTGGTCTGGTGGTGGCGCGTCCAGGCTCCGCGTTCGTGGCTTGGGGCGCGCCTGCCGGTAGCTCGCGTGAGCAGGCGTATCGACTACTCGCTGGCGATCTCGGTCGAGGACATCTTGCGCAGTGAAGCCGGCGTTCACCGCTCGTCGGAATGCGAAATCACCGCAGTATCGTCGATGAAAGTCGCGGCACGAGATGGGGGCCGGGCAAGATGCGCCGCGGCAACCGCCGGCGTATCCTTCGATCGTCCCGTGAGGGAAGCCGTCCTCCAATAGATCAGCGGTCGCCACAGCCAACCTCCACTCCCCCGTTCCCTTGATTGCGAGATGGGCGGGGCTCTCTCAGGAGAAAGTGACGAGCGCACGGGCGAGATCTGGCCCCTGGGCTGTTGATCAACGAGTTAGGTACAGAGACGGGCCGTTGTTGGGTGTGGCAACGGCTGCCCCGATTCAATGGCTGCGCGGCCACCAGCGGGGCAGATTGGTCGCTGCAGGTCGTCTACTGAGTGAGTCCGCTACTCACGGGGCTCGCTCCGGACGCCCCTCGCGTTCGGCTACCGGGTCTGACAAATCATCACTCCCTGGTCGGCCCGGCGAGGGACGGTGTTTGAGGCTCCTTCCTCAACGCCGTCCCTCCATTCGGGATACGACGAAGTTCGAGGAGCGTGAATGGCACTTCTACTCACCCTTGCCGATGCGCTGACCTTTGTTGGCTTCGCTGGCGCGGTGCTTGCTGTCGTGAGCGCGCTGATAGCGTCTATTGCTTTCGCGGTCCCCGAAGCGTCGACCGGCGGAAAGGTCGCGAGCGTCATGTGGCTCGGAGCCGCCGTGATGAGCTTGTGCAGCTCGTTCACGGGCGCATGGCTCTGGCCTGTGGTCGCGGTCGCGGCACCGATCGTCTTCTGGATCCTGATGCAAGCGTTTCGCGTGCTCGGGACGGCCACCGAGAATGCCCCTAAGCCCGAAGAGGATTCCTAGAATAGGTGAGCACCTGGATAGCCCCATACCGGTCCGATCAGTCCCCTCGCTCAGCCGCGGGTGGAATGTCATCCGTCCGTCCGCTGCACGTGGCCACGATCAAGGACGACACTCCCATGAGTCGCATATCTTCCTGGTCGTGCCCAGTGCTGCGGGTCTATCCCGAGGCTTCAGTTCTGCCTGGCATGGTCGGCGTGGTGCTGAGGGCAAAGGGTCCAGGCCCACAGCCTGATCACGTACTGGCGTCCCGATGCGCCGCAGTCCTCACAGGCCTCAATGCTCTTCCACTCTGCAGCGCGGATCGCGTCGTTGAACTGCTCGTCGTAGACCGATGGGTCTTCCGACGGCTGGGCGTAGAAGCTGAGCGAGCCGAACTTCGTCTTGACCTGCTGCACCACGTACGCGGGCGCGATCGCAGCCAGTTGCCGATCGAGCGCCTCAAGCAGAGGATACCAGCCCACGCCGACGTCGAGTGTCTCCGGCCATCCATCTGCGATGCGATGCGATGAACGATGCGCTGCATCGATTCGGGAAGATCATCATCCACCATGTCTGCTCACCACTCGAGTCAATCGGCGTGCAGAACGGCGACACGTGCGTCTTGTCGGCGCCGTGAGCGCTCTCGAAACTCGCGTCCAACGCGCATGCTCCGCGTGACCCCGTGGTCGAAGCTGATCATGCCACGGCGACGCCATTCGATCGCGGCGTGACCCCGAAAGCCTGCAACCGCCCGGCGCCGCTCAAGGAACTCCAACCCATCGGGGAAGGGCCCCGGCAGTCCGGCTGTGTCGGGCAGCAGGTGATGGAACAACTCGGCGAAGGTCGGGCCCCGCGAGGTTCGCCGTCGCGTCTGCGCGACGAAGATCGCAGCAGCCAGAGCCCAATGCTCGGCCGTGTCATCTCCGGTGAAGTCCTCGAACACGTAGACCCAATCGGCCGGCGGCGGCCGGTCCAGACCTTGCCACCAGGTCGGGTACAGAACCTGCCCCACTCCCACCATCTCACTTACAGTCGCTCGCACGGGCCCTCCCCACGACGCGACCGGCTGTCGACGGGACGGGCAGCACACGTGCAAGGAAAAGGCGGAGAGATCCGAGGATGACGAAGTTGCTTCGTATGGCCTCTCAAATTATGCCATACGGAATAGGCCATGCCGGTGAGTGTTCCTCGCGACGCTGGGTGTGTGGCCCAGCGGAGCGACGAGATCGAGGCAAGATGGGCCGCGTACGCGCAACGTCTTGCGATATCGTTGCGCCGCGCACGCACGCATGCCGGTCTGAGCCAAGAGGACGTTGCGTATCGGGCCGGGCTGACCCGCTACACCTATCAGAAATACGAGAAGGGCGAATCGCGGCCGGGCCGGGCCGCGAACCCATCCCTGCGGACGATGCTCGCCGTTGCCCAGGTGCTGAATGTCTCATTGACCGACCTCATTCCTCCTGATCCGCCGGATCTTCACGTGCGGTAACCTCGGCGTTGAGCACGCGCTTGAGCTCCGTCTGTAACTGCCTGCCGAGAGCCGTCAGGCTCTGAGGACTGCCGGAGGTCGCGGGCGTCATCAGCCGCCCTCCGGCGAGACGGCTCAGCGTGTTCATCTGCACGACGAGCCCCGACGCCGCGATCCCGAGCGCAGCCGCTGCGACCGTCAGCGTCGGGTGCCGGCAGACCTCGAGGAACCGTCGTGCACGACTGTGGGCGTGACGGCCCACGAGCACGCGTTGGAGCAGAGGTGAGCTGTGGGCGGCATCCCACCATCGCAGCGCACCTGCCTCACTTCCGCTGCCCGCGGGGCGCGCGACACCGTACTCTTTGAGCCGGCGGGCGATCGTACTGGTGCTGCAGTTTGCGAGTTTGGCAATCTCAGGGATCGTGCGGCGGCACGTCTCATACTGATCTTTCAGCCAGTCCCGGTGGAGGTGCACGTGCACCGGACGGCCGCGTCGCGCCGTAACACCGTCGTCGGCCAGCATCCTCGCGATGCTCTGCCGCGAGACGCCTGCGCGCTCTGCCAAGACGGGCATCGCTGTGCCCGACTCGTAGGCGTCGCGCACCTCCCTCTCGGTCAGCGTCGTGGCGACGGCTGCTCGAGCGGGACGCCGAGCAGCCCACGCGCCCCCGACGCCCTCGTGATCTGCCGCGGGAGACGGAGCCATGAACGCCGTGAGATCCGGCGCCCAGGTGGCGGGTTCGAAGATTCCGCGGGCGGCGAGGAAGGCCTGCCCATGGACGAGCAAGGCCCGTGCGACGTGCGGCGGGATCTCCTGCGTGAACCGGTCGACGTCGGCGCCCGTGGGCGGTGGCGCCTCATCAACCGGCGGGAGCAATCGAGCGGGGTTGCCGGTGAGCCGCCGATGCAACCAGGCACGAGCCAGCACCCAGCGACCTGGGTATCCAGTGTGCGCATCTGCGGATTCGGCAATGTGCGCCCACTCGCGTGCGCTCAGTAGGTCGGTGCAGTCCAGTTGCCGTCGACGTCGATAGTCGATGGGCGTGGGGTGGCTGTCGAGGTGCTGCGCCAGCCGGATGATGGCGGAGATCGTAGAAGCCTCAACCCCGCTCCGGCCGAGTTCGCGCATGACGTGGGTGACGCGTCGAGAGCCGACGTCGGGATCGAGGAGCGCGAGGGCGGCGGCGTGCGTGAGCTGGCTGCCGGTGAACACCACGGCCGCAGACAATGCTCCCGCTGCGACCTCCCGTTGCAATCGGCGAGGAGCGAGTGCGCTTGTCCAGTCATCCCAGAGCAGGGCGGGCAACTTCGCCGCCCGCGCTTCCGGGTCGCCACCATCAGTTGAGGTCTGCAGCACCGTCGTGATCCGCCGCTTCCTCCCATGCGATTCAGCGATCAGGGTCTGCAGCTGAGGAGACAGCCCGGCGTAGGACGTACTCACTGGGACGCGGCCCGCGAGCATGGCCTTCGCCTCAGAGGGATCGGCGACGACCCGCCAGGCCATGGCGTAGCCTGCCGCAATCTCGCTCGGCAGCCACTCTCCGCGCCGCCGATACGGCTGGGGACCGCTCTTGTTCGCGATACGGGAGAGGAACTGAAAGTCCTCGACGGCACGAATCGCCGGTTGCGGGTTCTCAGCGTAAATGCCTGTCGCGGTCCGCCCCTGTGCGATCGTGCGCATGACGTACCGCTGGGCATCGAGGACTTCCGGCGGCACACCCGGCGCCGAGACTGACCGTGTCAGGTCGCCACCGCACCGACGAGGACGCGGGGACGACTCTGCCCCGACTGCGGGATTGTGGCAGTGGCCGGGGGTCGGAATATAGAGGAACGGGTGCGAGCGTCGCCGCGGCAATCGATGGCACCGCGGGCAGTACTCGACGAGCAGCCGCTGATGCCTGACACACGCGAACCCGAATGGGAACTCCCAAGTCAATCGCCACCGGCCGCCGGAGTCTTTGAGGCACTCCGAGCAGTACTTGCCCCGCACACCGGAGGCCCCGGAGAACGTGCTCACCAAACCACTCCGAGCGATGCGCACGACGGAGGACGCGAATCCCGCGCGCGTCGTCGCCCGGAACACGTCACCGTCGAAGCCGGTCGACTCCTCGAGCGCTGCCACCTGCTCGTCGGTGAGCCTCGAAGACCACGAGCTGACGCGCTGGGCCTCCTGCCTACGCCGTTCGTGCGGCAGAAGCCCGAGTGCGCCCGCAACCTCGCCGACCGTCGAGCGGTAGGCAGACGCCATCGCTTCCAGCCAGGAGTCGAACGGCTCGTCGGGCAGTGGCCGAACGACGAAGGGAAGCCGTCGCAGAGGTTCGATACTCACCGGGCACCACCGCGAGTGCGGGTGACCCCGAGCTTCTCCTCCAGGTGCCGCCGGTCGGTTTCGGCACCCTCATCCAACCGGATCGTGTCCAGCAGAGCTTGGTCCATGCGTTCGGTGCCGGTACGGATCGCGCGTGCGGTTCCGCGTCGAATGAGGGCCATCAGTGAGCCAATGTTTCCTCCGGTGCGGGCGAACAGGTACTTGCGGATGTCGACGAGCATGCCGGTCGGCATGTCCGCGAGGACGACGGCGTTCTCGATGTTGCGGATGAGCCGTGTCCACTCCTCTCGAGCATCTCCCGTGCTCCACGCGTGGGAGGTCATCCCCATCACGGTCCACCGTCGGAAGGTCTGCGCCATGGCAGCATCCCGACCGCTGAGACCCTCGCCTATCAGTCCGCGCTCGCGCAGCGCGACTCCGGCGAACAGGAAGGTGGCGTCGTACTCATTGGCGAGCCATTTCAGTTGGTTGGCGACTTCGACCCCGTCGCGGGTACGCATGTTCAAGAAGTGCAGGTCGTCGATCAGGATCAGCCGGGTGTCGTGCCGGGCGACACTCTCCGCGGCCGCCCGCGCCAGATCGCGGCCTGACACTGTTGCGCGTGTCGGGCCGGCGGCCGGGTGGGCGTAGTAGGTCAGAAGCATCTCGTGCAGTCCCTTGATCGTCACCTTGCCTGTGAGCATGATGTGGCACACCGGGATGTGCCGGATCGTCTGCTCGGCATCCACATACTCGCCGTCCTCGACCAGGCGCCTCACGTGGTAGCTGCGGCCGAAGGTCTTCAGCACCGTTGACTTGCCTAGCGTGGGCGGCGCGTCAATCGCCGCCGCCCCTTTCACGTTGTCGGCGTCTTGCATGTTGCTGTCGACGAGATCGCCTAGTTCGGTGTGCAGGAAGTCCACCTGTCGAGTGCGGAAGATCAGGTTTGCGTGCCAGGTGCGCCGATCACGGTCGTAGATAGCGCGCTTTCGATCGGACAGGTCGTCGAGCTGAGAGCGGGACAGGACGCCGGGGCGTTCGCGTGGAGGTTTCTCGGCGTAGGCTCGCCATCCCTCGTACGTCGACAGGCTCTGCCGGAGGGGTTGCAGTATCTGGGTCACATCAGGTCCATCAGGTCGTTGTCCAGATCGCCGACGACGGACCGGAACAGCTCTTCCTCGTCGTCGTCATCACCCCACAGCTCGGGCTCGAGCGGATCGCCAATCGGCTGCGGCGGCTGCGGTCGCCGGTCTGTACCGGGGAGCAGGCCCTCGAGCCGTTGCTGAACGCCTCGTAGCGACCAGCTGCCTTCGATCGCCCCTTCGGCAGCGGAGGCTTGGGCGAAGCTGCGTGCCGAGGTGCGGCGTTCCGCGGGGGTAAGGTGCCGTCCGGCGCCCCAGGCTTCCAGCAGGCTCCCCACCGCTCGCACGAGATCGCCCCTCTCACGCGGATCGACGGCCAGTCTCTTCGCGTGCTCCAGTGCTTCGGTGCTGAAAGGCACGTCGACGGCGGCCTTGAGCTCCCAATCGAGGGCATGCCACGACAGATCTTCCGGGTCGCGGAAGAAGATCCGGCGGATATCGGTGGGGTCGACGGAGAACGCCCAAGTGTTGTCCTTGTCGTACTGCGACGCCGACCGGTTGCGATACTTAGTGACGATGGGACCCTGGTAGCGAATGCCGTCGATCTCGACACCGTAGTGATTGAACTGCCGCCTCTTGACCGGGAGCATCTCCAACAGGATGTCCTCGCTCGCCGGCAACCGGAGCCGACCGGAAATCGCGATCCCCTGCTCGAACCGGTCAGCCGGGCTCATCCGTACGTTCGGCAGCCCCGGCTCCACCAGAGCCGGGTGCGGGCGCAGATGGTAGACCGTCGCCATCCATTCCCGCACCAGGTGCTCCAGTTGCGGGATCGTGTATACAGCTTCGGACTCGGGATCACGCCCGCGCCCCGACACGTCCCGGCCCTTATAGCCGGGCAGCTCCTGCAGAAACGTGTCAAGTGTCCCAAAATAGCGCTCGACCTGCCCCTTGTCGGTGGGGCGGTAGATGCGCGATGGCTGCAACGTGATGCCCATGCGCGAGCATGCACTGGTCAGATGCTCTGAGACGTACTGGCGCCCGTGATCGGTGACGATGCTCTCCGGAAGTAGCCCCGGCGGGGTGAATCTGCGCACCGCAATGCGGTCGGTATTGATCTCGATCGTTTCGGGAACGCCGTGGTACGGCCACCGGGCGGTCGAGTCCAGGCTGACGATCTCCGACGGCATCATCGCTTCGATGAGGACAGCAGCGATGTCGATCGACTTCGTCGACACCGGCGTCAGCCTCATGCCCAGCATGCACCTCGAATACAGGTCCAAGGCGAAGGTCATATCCACCCTGACCCACCGCCCGTCCACCGGGTTCAGCGCGAACACGTTCAGGGGTGTCGTATCCAGTAGCACGAACTCACCCGGACGAGAGGCAAAGGTCTTCCCGTACGCGCCCTGCGGCCTGTTCGCGTTGGACCGCTTGCGGGCGGTCGAACCACGCAGCGTGTTGCGGCCGCGGTCCATCTCGTGGAGCGCCAGGTACGCGGCTGATTCGGACGGCAGAGTGGTCACCTCCGCTCCGTGTATGTGCTCGACACGGGCGTTGATGCGCTGGATCAGAATGCGCGTCGCGACCTTCGGTTCTCCGATCTGCTCATCGAGAATCCTTCTCGCAGCATCGACCCACCGAGAGTCCAGTCGCCTTAGCGCGGTCGACGGCACGGCGGAGCGGCGATCGACGAGGGCTTGTTCGCCCGCCCTCCTATATGCGGCGATCCATCGCTCAAGCGAGCGGACTCCGACCTGCAGCTCGGCCGCTTTCGCTCGCAGTCGTTCGGACATCTTCTGTCCGACGCGGTACGGCGTTCTTGGTTCGCCCGGGAGAGCAAGTGCCGAATCACCTGATCGGTATCCGGTCAGCACTTCACGGACGTGATCGGCGCGCACGTTCGCGCGCTCCTGTTCGTCCGCGGATGATGCGTCCCACGTGCTCCCTGCGGCGTCGGCGCTTGGCTCAGCATCCGGAAACCATGCGAGCCCACCGTTCATGGCCGGAAGCAGAAGCTCCGCGATCGTCACCCTGCGAAACCGGCGGTACGGGTCGCGAAGCACGACGGCTCCGTCGATGATCTGATCGACGATGCACCGATCACCGTCGAAGACCACGACACCGCCCACGCGCACCTGACGCGAGGAGCTCATGCCGCGACCACCACTGTCGACCCCTGCAGCAACCGCGAGAGATCGGCACGCAGCCACCTCGTCCACAGCAGATGCAGCACCAGTCCACGCGCCGTAGCACGATCGGCGACGTGAACCCGGATTGCATCGACCGCATCGTCGAAGCATTGCTCACCCGACAGCGCACTCCGTGCCGCGGCGAGATCAGCGAGTGTGAACTGGATCGGGCGGCGATACCCGGCGAGAAACCGCACGTTCGCCGCCAGCACGGGGTCGGGTTCGCTGCAGATTCGGTACTCCCAGCGCTCGGCATCCATCACCTTCCGCGTCCACCCCAAGGACGCCCGTACCCTGGGTCTGTCCAGCCGGTCGGCAGGTTTTACGTCCACCAGACAGAGAGGACCACCCACCATCCGCAGGAGGAAATCAGGGACATGGCGGCGCCGCACTCCGTCGTCGACCCCTTCCATCAGAAAAGGCTGAGACAGTATCCCTTCGACAGCCGGTTCGAAGTCGAGCAGCAGAAGGTTCGCCAGTTCGAGACGCGACTCGAATCCCACGTGCGCCCGCATCGTCGACGCCCAGTACGCGCCGGTGTAGTGCCTCTGGTTTCGGTACGGGCGAAAACGCCGCCATGGCACGGCCGCGTCGAAGTGAGCACCGACGACGTCAGACACGGCGTAGTTGCGAACACCCTCCGACTCTCGAACGCTCACCTGCACGGACGCGGTCATCTAGCGCATCCGAGCCGCGCGCCTGCGGTGGAATCGTGATCTGGTTTCGAATATCCGTTTCGAGTCATTCATCCATCGTTGAACGACGTCAGCGCAACATTGGTTGATCGCGGACACGAAAGGATATCGAAAAGTGCGGAGAGTTCGCATATTGACGCGAACAGAACGCACCGCTATATCGAAGGCCAAATGAATCTCACGTTCATTACCCATATTAGTAAGTGTCACGTATACGAATAGCAGGCTGAACGCAGGTGGGTTGCCGGAGTATCCGCATCCGTGTCGGCGACGAGCATGGCCGGGCTGCAGCTGCCGCCGATCCGCGGTTGCACGCCCGGCGCGCCATCCTCGGCCAGTTTGTGTGACACTCGAAAGCATGGAGATGGCCGAGCTCACCCCCGAGCAGTCCAAACTGCTCTTCGGAAACATGTACATGAGCGCGGTCGTGGTCGAGATCGCCGCGATCGGCGGCCCCTTCGCCGCGAAACACGTCATTGCCAACACAGGGTTACTCCCCAGCGTGGTGACCACAAATATCCATAAACTGCGCGACGCCGGATTGATCACTTATGTCGGCAGTGCGCCCCACGAACGCACAAAGATCTACCGGATCAACGAGAACCCGTGGTGGCGAGCTGCCCGCGAATACGCGGCCGCGCGCGCCAACCAGACAGTCTGAAGCGTCACGCCGCCGCCCCCTGTTCGATTCTGGACCGCGGCACCGCCACACGCAGGCCGTCGCACAGACCGGAGGGCAAAGCTCCGCGCGTCAACTCGCGACGGCTTGAGGTCTCTCCCACTACCAGCCCGCTGGGCGGTCCGATAGGGATATCGTTCTGGACCCCAGGTCCAGGTTGCAGTTGGTCGAAAATTCGCCATGTCGCCGCCAATTGGGCGTGGAATCCGCCATCCTCAGCTGGAACCTACATTCAGTTGAAGTCGCCGCCCGGGGCCATGTCCTTGAAGCGCGAGTAGTGACCCTGGAACGCGACCGTGATCGTGGCGGTCGGACCGTTACGGTGCTTGGCGACGATGAGGTCGGCCTCGCCCGGACGCACGTCCTTGTCGTAGACGGAATCGCGATGGAGCAGGATGACCATGTCGGCATCCTGCTCGATCGAGCCGGACTCACGCAGGTCGCTGATCGCGGGCTTCTTGTCCTGCCGCTGCTCGGGACCACGGTTGAGTTGCGACAGGGCGATGACGGGGACCTGCAGCTCCTTGGCGATGAGCTTGAGGCTTCGCGAGAACTCGGAGACCTCCTGCTGACGCGACTCGACGCGCTTGCCCGATGTCATGAGCTGCAGATAGTCGATGATGACCATGCGCAGACCCTCGCGCTGCTTGAGTCGACGGCACTTGGCACGGATCTCGACGAGCGTCATGTTGGGACTGTCGTCGATGTACAGGGGTGCGTCGTTGATGCGACCGCGGGTCGCGGCGACGGTGGTCCAGTCGCGCGGGTCGAGCGTTCCCTTGCGCATGTTCTGCAGCGGGATCCCGCCCTCGGCGCTGAGCAGACGCATCGCGATCTCGCTCTTGCCCATCTCGAGCGAGAAGAAGATCGACGGGAAGTCATGACCGATGGATGCCGCGCGGGCGAAGTCGAGGGCGAGCGTCGACTTACCCATCGCGGGGCGGGCCGCGACGACGATCATCTGGCCACCGTGGAGGCCGTTGGTGAGCTCGTCGAGCTCTTTGAACCCGGTCGGGATGCCGGTCATCGAGCCGTCGCGGCCGTTCGCGGCCTCGATCTCCTCGATCGCCGCGTCGACGGCCGTGGTCAACGGCACGTAGTCCTCGGCCGTCTCGGTGCCGGTGACCGAGTAGATCTCGGCCTGGGCGTTGTTGACGATGTCGGTCGCGTCGCCCTCACCGGCGTATCCGAGCTGCACGATGCGCGTGCCCGCGTCGACCAGGCGACGCAGGATGGCTCGTTCGTTGACGATGCCCGCGTAGTACCCGGCGTTCGCCGCGGTCGGGACGATCGAGGTGAGGGTGTGCAGGTAGTCGGCGCCGCCGGCCCTGCCGAGCTCGCCCGTCTTGATGAGCTCGTCGGTGACCGCGACGACATCCGTCGGCTCGCCGTGCGAGTACAGCGACAGGATCGCCTCGAAGATCAACTCGTGCTTCGGGATGTAGAAGTCGGCGCCCTTGAGGGTCTCGATCACGTCGGCGACGGCGTCTTTCGACAGCAGCATGCCGCCCAGCGCGCTCTGCTCGGCGAGGAGGTCATGGGGAGGCGTGCGCTCGGGCGGGCGCTGCCCTCCCAGGCGCTCCTCTGAGATGTCCGCGATCGACACGCTTTTCCCTTCGATGCGACGTTTCCGAATGCGCCGCCTCGAGGGGCGGAGCCGTGTCCGTCCGGCCGTTCCGGCCGCCGTGCACAGCGAATCAGGAGCCCCCGACATTCGGTCGCTCGACCACGCTACGAGCGGCGTGAATCGGGTGCAACACAGCCTGTGGATAACTCTGTGGAGAGTTTGCGGACAAAGCCGGAGTGTCTGTGTAGAACGGTTGTGGATAACCCGGTGGACGGTCTTTCATATCGGTTTTCTTAATCAGGCTGACCTGGGCTTTCTCGATTCCCCAGCCTGTGGATGGGAACCTGGTTCAATGCGTGATTGAAGGTTTTCCCGTCATGGGACGACATGTGCAGAACCTGGGGAAAGTCAAGCCGAGATTCTGCCGGGCGCGTCATCGCGCGATGAGCTTCCGGACCTGCGCGAAATAGCCCTGGACAACGGCTGTAAGCGCGAGTATCGTCAGCCCATCGAGCACGTTCGTGCCGATGGTGCGTTGCCTTCAGAGGGGGAGGTTGACGTGGGCGTTCGGGCCACCCGACGCGGCATCCCCACCGCCGTCAAATGGGGCGGTCTCGTAGCGCTCGCCTGGGCGACACTGACGGTCGTCGCCGGCGGAGGCTCCGCGCACGCGGACGAGTCGGACGGACCCCTCGACGGGCTCACCTCGATCGTGAGCGAGACGGTCTCCGCCGTCTTGATGCAGGTGGTCGCCCCGGCCGTCACGGCCGTGATCGCGCCCGTGCAGCAGGAGGCGCCCGTCGTGGTCGACACTGTCGCCACCGCGGTCACGCAGGTGCCGATCGTCGGAGGCGTCGCCGCTCCGATCGTCCAGGCGGTATCGCAGGCCGCCGAGGGCGTGGTCGCACCGGTGACCGACGCTCTCACGCACTCCCCCGTCGCACACGTCGCCGACCCGATCCTCGATGCCGTCACCGGCCTCCCGATCCTCGGAGATCTCGTCGACGAACTCGGCGCCGCCGACCTGGTCCGCGATGTCATCGGAGTGGTCGACGGCGCTGCCGGCGTGATCGGCGAGGTGGGCGGGGAGACGCTGCCGCCGATCCTGGAACCTCTCGACCCGACAGCATCGGTGCCGCTCGTGCCCGGCACACCCGGCACGAGTTCTGCTGCGCAGCTCGCCTCGGCGACGGCATCCGCACTCTTCCTCCAGGCCACGACCCCCGCGCTCGCCTCCGCTTCGCCCGTAGTCCCCGCTACCATCCCCAAGGGCATCGTGAGCGAGCGCGGGGCGTCGGACGCGCCCTCCGGGCCGTCCTCCGGCGCCCCGCCAGGGGGTCCTGGCACACCTTGTTCCTTCGCCGGTTCCGGTGGAGGTTCTCACAGCGCCCACGCTCGCGTCAGCGACGTCGGCGCATTCCCGCTCCGTGCCTGGGAGCGGGCTGCCGGTGCATCCGATGACGCCCTGCCGACGTCGCCGGTCTTCGCCACCGACGTCTCTCCTGACTGACTGACGGTCGCGCCGCCCTCACCCCGAGGACGGCAGATGCTGTGCCGCGCGCGCACTTCGCCCGCACCCATCAGACTCCCCCAGTCCAGTCAGGAGAATCATCATGCGTACTTATCTGAAGCGGGCCCTGTGGGGCACGCTCATCGCCGGAGGCATCACGCTCTTCGGCACGACGGTCGCCAACGCGGCCGAGACATCCGGAGACGACAGCCTTCTCTCCGGCACTCAGGCGGTGGCCACGGTCACCGCGCCGATCACGATCGTCGACAACGCGATCTCGGTGCTCGGCACCTCCACCGCCGAGGCACCCGCTCCGGCGCCCGTCGCCGAGACCCCGCCTCCAGCCCCTGCCCCCGCGCCGGTGGCGGAGACGAGCGGCGACTCGGGCGCGGCATCCGGTTCCCAGGCCGTGGTGACCGTCGCCGTACCTGTCACCGTGACGGACAACGCGGTGAGCCTTCTCGGCACCTCCTCGACCAGCACCCCGGCTCCGGCATCCCAGGACGAGGCTCCCCAGGCCTTGCCTCCCGCCGCCGGGGTGCCGTCCGTGACGACCAGCGGCATCGACGGCGTGCTCTCGGGTACGCAGGCGCTGCTGCAGGTCGACGCGCCGATCACCGTCTCGGGCAACGCCGTCTCGGTCCTCGGTGAAAGCGATGCGGAGTCGCAGGGAACCGCAGCACCGGCCCCTGCCGCCGCCTCGCCGGCCTCCGCGGAGACGGACGGAACGGATGCCGTGGGCAGCGGCACCCAGGTCGTGGCCCCGGTGACGGCACCGATCACGGTCGGCGGCAACGCCGTGTCCGTGCTCGGCACCAGCTCGGCATCCGGCTCCCCGGCCGGCGCACCCGCGCCGGCCTCCGCCCCCGGAACGCCGGCGACGACGTCGGGAGACGATTCGATCCTCGGCGGCACCCAGGTCGTGGCACCCGTCACGGCACCGGTCTCCGTGCTCGGCAACGCGATCTCGGTCCTCGGCACCAGCACGGTGACCGGCGGAGCGGGCGCAGCCCCGGCACCGGCATCCGGCGGTGACGTGTCGACGGGCGGGGATGACTCGCTCGCCGGCGGCACCCAGGTCGTGGCACCCGTCACGGCACCGGTCTCCGTGCTCGGCAACGCGATCTCGGTCCTCGGCACCAGCACGGCGACCGGCGGAGCGGGCGCAGCCCCGGCACCGGTGGCTCCTGCCGTCGGCGGGATCGACACGTCGGGACTGGGAGGAATCCTCGGCGGCAGCCAGGTCGTGCTCCCGGTGAGCATCCCGATCACGGTCGGCGGCAACGCCATCGCGGTGCTCGGCGAGAGCACCGTCACCGGGCCCGGGACGAACCCGGGAACGGATCCCGGAACGGACCCGGGGACTGACCCGGGAACGGATCCGGGAACAGACCCGGGCACCGATCCGGGTACCGGTCCGGGCACGACTCCGGGAACGGGTTCGGCCTCCGGAGCGGCCGCTGCCGCTTCGGCATCCGGTGCAGCGGAGGGCCTCGCCATGACCGGCGCCGCCGCCGCCTCCGGTCTGGTCGCACTCGCCGCACTCCTGCTCCTTCTCGGAGGAGCAGGGCTGCTCCGCCGTCGCACGACGGCGTAGCCCAGACACCGGCGGTGCGGCCGTCCTCGGGGAGGAGACCCGCACCGCCGGTGCGTCCTGCGTCGCGTGACGGGCGGATCTCGGTCCGACCGCGCGTGACGCGGACGCAAGGGGGTGCCCCGTGGGTTCGCGCCCACGGGGCATCCTGCTCGCCCGCGTGCGCAGGCATTCGGCCAACCCCACGTTCTGCGGAGAATCCGGGCGTGATCGTCCGAAGAAGATGGAATGGTCCGAAGAACGTGCGGCCCGGAGACGCCGAACGCCCCCTGTCCCGAAGGACAGGGGGCGTTCTTCGACAGGCTCAGTGGCCCATCGGGAATTACTTGGCGGCGACGACCTGCAGCGTGATGACCGCGGTCACGTCGTCGTGCAGACGAACGGTGGCCTCGTGGTCACCCGTCGACTTGATCGGCGAGGTGATGTGCACCTTGCGCTTGTCGATCGCACCGATACCGGCAGCCGCGACAGCGTCGGCGACGTGCTCGGTCTTGACCGAACCGAAGAGGCGACCGGACGCTCCCGCCTT